>Ga0209697_10000492_pt1 | contig 64460 bp, 55 predicted proteins | sample AliMusrvi5mmetaG_FD_184115 | JGI IMG/M metagenome (GOLD analysis project Ga0209697, IMG submission 184115) | Freshwater lake bacterial and archeal communities from Alinen Mustajarvi, Finland, to study Microbial Dark Matter (Phase II) - Alinen... | ecosystem: Environmental > Aquatic > Freshwater...
TTGAACTTCTGGCAGTGTCGCGGGGGGAAATGCTGGTGATTGATCCATCGGTAATCCTCCATTGGTTATAAGAAGGGTACCGATTGTAGCAGATCAATTTTTTGGCGTCATGGCAGGCTTGCCGAAAGGACACGATATACGATTAAGGACGAAGCACTTTTATTTATCAATAAAGCTTCAAAAACGGCACCCGATATAACTGTTCTACAGGTTTTGGATAATGACCTGGAAGGGATGTTTGCTTTTATGTTGACTCAATTTGACTATCAGCAAAAAGTATACAAACCCTCCGCGAAGGAAACTCGATTTCTAGATGAGTTAGCAAAGAAAAACAATATATTGAGATAAATATATCTACTAGTATTTAGTCAAGCGCGTACATGTTTTGCCAATCTTCATCATCCTGCCATTTCTTCTGCTGAACCTTGGAAAAAAGAAAATTGTTAATCACCAACCAATCCATTTCAGTTCGCATAAAGCAACGATAGGCGTCATTGGGTGTACAGACTATCGGTTCCCCACGCACATTAAAACTGGTGTTAACGATAAGACCATACCCGGTCTTCTTTTTGAATGCCGTAATGAGGTTCCAGTAGAGTTCGTTCGTTTCCCTATGTACCGTTTGGATTCTGGCAGAAAAATCCACATGCGTAACAGCTGGAATATCGGATCTGATATGATATAAGCGATCATATAAAGGCAGAGACTCGTAACCTTCCGGTATCGGTTTTAACCGGTTTTTCTTTACCGGAACCACTAACTGCATATATGGTCCCGGACAATCAAGCTCAAAATATTCACCTACATCTTCTATCAAAACAGATGGCGCAAAAGGCCTGAACCCTTCACGATATTTGATTTTGAGGTTGAGTTTTTTTTGCATTTCAGGATTTCTGGGATCGCCGAGGATGCTGCGGTTGCCCAAGGCACGCGGCCCCCACTCCATGCGACCTTGAAACCAACCTACAATCTGACCGTCTGCGAGCAAACCAGCGACACGCTCACATAGAGTTTGCTCATCCCCAAGTTTTTCCCCAACAGCTTCGTATCTCCGGCACATCCGTTCTACAGTAATTTCGTCATAGGCTGGTCCAAGATAAGATCCTTTCATGGAATCCAACAAACCACAATCCGGTTTTCGTTCTCTTTGGAAATCAGAGCCAATGTAGTATGCTGCATAGGCGGCACCAAGTGCTCCGCCTGCGTCACCGGCAGCAGGTTGTACCCAAATATTTTCAAATATTGTGGATTTCAGAAGCTTTCCATTGGCAACGCAATTGAGTGCAACCCCGCCTGCCAGCACCAGATTTTTGCAACCGGTTAATTTCTTTGCAGTCCTCGCCAACCTTAAAACGACCTCTTCAGTTACCCGTTGAATGGCTAGGGCCATATCCATATGCTGTTGGTTTAAAGCACTTTCCGGATCTCTTTTTGGGAAGCCAAACAGATCATTCCACTTGGAGTCATTACACATGGTAAGACCAACGGCAAAATCAAAATACTCCATATTGAGGATCAGCGAGCCGTCTTCTCGCAGATCAACAAGGTGTTCATAAATGATATCTTGAATTTTTTGGGTATGGGCTGACGTGCCATTTCCATATGGCGCCAACCCCATGAGTTTGTATTCTCCACTATTGACTCTAAATCCGCAGTAATATGTAAAGGCGGAGTACAGAAGGCCGAGTGAATGCGGAAAAGGTTGTTGTTTGAGGATGGAGAGTTTATTGCCCTGTCCGAAGCCTATAGTGGTTGTTGCCCACTCGCCGACACCATCAATAGTCAGAATAGTCGCATCGTCAAAAGGTGAAGGGTAAAAAGCGCTTGCCGCATGCGACAGATGATGCTCGGGGAAAAGGAGCCTGGGACGGTTCTTGGTAATTCCAGGTTCTATTTTTTCCAGTTCTTCCCATAGCATTTTTTTCATGAACAACTTTTCTTTAATCCAGACCGGCATAGCTGTAAGAAAACTTTTCATGCCTCTTGGGGCAAACGCATGATATGTCTCAAGAAGTCGTTCGAATTTCAGATAAGGTTTGTCATAAAAGGCGATGATTTCAACGTCTCGCAATTGAAGACCGGACTCAACCAAAACATATCGAATCGCTTTAGCAGGAAAGCTCGCATCATGCTTTTTTCTTGTGAAGCGTTCCTCATGAGCTGCCGCAACAATTTCACCATCCACCAGCATTGCAGCGGCTGAATCGTGGTAAAATGCTGAAATACCTAAGATATTTGCCATATCCAATACATACTAAAAGAGAGTATAAATAAAAGGTGCAATCGCTGTACCGCCGGTAAAAACAATAAGTCCGCCTAATAATACGAAGACGAGAATTATCGGCAGCAACCAGAATTTTTTCCGTTCCTTGAGAAATCCCCATAAATCCAATAAAAAGTCCATAATGATATCCTTGTTAAAAACTAAAATGGTCGTTCAATATCTTTTTTACAAAACAGATGGTTTCTTTCGATCATTACCGAACCAGAACCGCTTTTCCACTGTTTTAACATCAATGCGTCTTTACCCAAGGCTCTTCGGATCAGGCCAATTGGGGTTACTACACAAAAGAAAGCAATGCCGATGATAACCACGGAGACATATTTCCCGAGAAGATCGGAAAAACCGAACCATATCTTGGCCCATACTTTAAAGACGGCAGGACAAGTCATGGTGAGAAGTAACATTATAAGAGCAAAGAGAAAAAAGAATTTGAGTTTGAAGAAATGATAAAGAAGCATTCCGGCAAGCACGAGGGCTAAGCCCCGCATCCTTTGCCGTTTCAGACGATATTTTTCTGATATTATCGAGCATAATAAGACCTATGTTTGCAGTGAAAGATTATCTCTTATCATTTAAATGAATAGACTTGACAAAGGTTGTTTTCGAACATTAGTGGCAAGGGAATATCGTCAGGATGAGGGAAATTCCGAAAAATTATCAAGTCAGTCCAACCCAATTTTTGAGCGATTTGTTCCAGGCCGGCATCCCATTTTGCCGCTCGGAACCGTTGTTGAATTTCAAGACGATATTTCGATTCAGGATAGTGTACATATTCAAAATTGACTGCATAGGCCTGGTGGCCGAAAAGTGCCGGAATCTGCATCTGCCTAAAATCTCGACGATAGTTTTGAGCAGGATAGTGGAAGTCATTAACCACTATCCTTGAGTTCTCAAGTGGAATATGTTGCAGTGCCTCGGCAAGTGGCCGGTTGTCCACGTATTCATGCCCTATTTCAGGGGAAAACAGATATACTCCACTTTCAAATATATTATGGATTATCGGAAATAAAGTGATACTGAGTACCATACAAATTACAAGGAACCGTTTATTTCTCGTAAGATCCATCCAGTACTCCTGAAGGTTACCTACAAGAAATACTGCAAGAAACACTGGAGTAAGATGTACTGTTTGATCAATTCCTGTGCCAAACTCTAGATTATCTTCTTTGCGTACTAAGCCAAAGACGTTGGCGAATATTATTGAAGCCACCACAAATACCAGCGGATACCAAGTCCCGGCATTTTTAAACTGCAATTTCCTTGTCCTCCATAGCACAAATATTGGAATCGAATAAACTGCCATCGTTCCCAATACGTCAACCCACAATCTCTTATTGGCAATTAAATGTCCGAATAGAACAACTAGCGATACAGTAGAAGATAGAAGCATAAGAGCATGTAATAAGTAGGCAAGCGGGAAGGCCATAAAAGCTAAAGCCGCTCGTTTCTGACGGGTAAACAGTAAATGCCAGGATATGCATAATCCTAAACCCAAACCAACCGTAACCATATATGGAGATTTATAAAGAACCATTATTCCAACAGCAAACGCAGCCAATCGCAAGGCCCCGAAATCAGACAGATTTTGTAAACATATCAGCAATGTCAGGGTAAGGAAAACGCCATAATACGAACTCAGCATCGGATACCCTCCATTGAGAGTTTCCGGATCAAGAAAGAGTTGTAGGAATTGTTGACCCCAATCATGAAAAGAATTAATTATAAAACCAACCTTATATAAGGGATAAAAACACTGGAAAAGTAGCAACGCCAACCCAAGCCAAAGCAACAGCCTGTCAGGAAGATTCGATTGAACTAGTAACCAAGAGGCACTTATGATACCAAGTGCCGTCAGAGGCATATAAATTATAAAGGCAACAGTATGTGGCAAGATTCCAGTTAATTGAGACAACACTGCACATAAACATTGGGCTCCATAATGGTACCCGGTTTGTTCTCCAGCGAAATCCAAAGATATTGGCGGCCAGGATACGTCGCGCAATAGAGCATGGATTTGCCCCATGTAATATGCTGAATCAACATCAAAAAACACATGAGGATAATTGCCGTACCCCATGAGTATGCCGGGAATCAGGATATGCAGCCAATAAACGAGACAGATTATCAAAGCCACAATAATATGCCCATCCCATTTTGTCTTATACATAACCGGTAGACATTGCCTGCGATGGCGGATCAGCGCATAAATACCCATGCAAATACCAGGGAAAACGCACAGACGCATATCAAGGCCCGCGGCCCTTGCACACATGGCCAACACCCCTAAACTCCCCATACCAACATTTGTATACATCCCTAAATGCGCAAAAGACACTGCTCGGGAACGATTATGAAAAACCAGAAAAGCGGGGAGGTAACAACACAGGATGAGAACAATGCCTAAAAAAATATATGAAATGATCATAGGTTCGTTTTTAAAGAAAGGGAAAGGTCGGGCCAGCTAAATTTTTCGTGCGGCCACATAATATTGAGCTCCTAACGGCAACCATGTGAGGTAAGTCTCGAGCAGCCGAAAGGCCCGTAATTGGCCTGGGAAAAATATTCGATAGTGACAAAATGGTGTTAAGAAACCAGTTTATGCCATTTTTTTCACCAACTGCCTTGCAGGTATTAAAACGGCATTTTCGTCGAATGGGCAAGTATTTACAACACGAACGGTGAGCGGATTTAATGGGTTATGCTCAAATATTATTACCAGCCCACCCGGTCGCAACACCCGATGCATTTCGTGCAAGAGATCGGCATGTTCTCTATGCGGAATATGGTGGAAAACACAAGCTGAATAAATTACATCAAAATCTTCTTCTGAAAAAGGGATCTGTGCGCCATTGAAGCTGACAAATTTCGCCTTGTTTTTAAAACGCTCTTCAGCTACAGACAAACTCTTTTGCGACACATCAAGGCATGTCAAATCACAGCCCGGGATATGTTGCCGGAAATGGGGGATTGAATTGCCTACGCCAGACCCAAAATCCAATATTCGGACTTTGCCGGTCATTCCCGTTTTACGCAAAAGTTTTGCAGTGTCACGAACCTTGTATTCTGCAAAAAACTCCGGTCCCTCGCCTGAGACCTTTATATTCGCGGAGTGGAGTTTTTGGTATTCATCAGCAAATCTATCGAATTCCGTCCTGTCCATTTATTGGCTTCTATTAATAAATTGAGATAAATTAGCTGATTAAATATCATTATTCAATGTTATTCTACAGCCCGCGAGGAGGCCTTCCAGCAACCCGGCATGTTGCTCGGCCACAACCGGTGTGGAGTAATATTTCTCCACCACCGTACGGGCAGCTCGTTCCTCATCTGGGTGGATAGTGCCGGAAAGCAGCTCATCCAGAGCCTTCTCCCAGTCGTCAGTGTTCGCGCAGACCCGGATGCCCTGACCGCCGGAGCGAGCTGCCACGGTTTCGTAGCTTGACACCGGGCTGCAAAATGCCACCCGACCGCATGCCATGCCGAGGGTGATTTTCCATTCCGTATGCCCGAGGTTGTAAGGGTTATCAAGAAATCGCGGCGAAATGATCACGCCGCCTTCGGCATAGAGGGCGAACAGATCCGGGAGCGAGCGGAAGTTGATAAAGGTGTGAGAAACTTTGGTCAACATGTCGTGGAACTCCTCTCGAAGGCCCTCGAACCATGTGTCGAGGGCGTTCAAGGAATTGGTCACGAGTACCAGCCTTACATGTTGGGCATACTTTAGAAGGACGTTTTTGATAGCCAGCAGGTCGACCAGCTTGGCCGCTTCGCCGCACCAAAGCAGAGGGATAGGCTGAGCGCCGGGTCGCCAAGGCCGGTACTTGGGGATCTGCAGCGGGTTTACATTATCGGGAATCCACATGACGTTCGCATTCAAGGAGTGACACTGCTTGGCGATGTGTTCGGAATCGGCGATGACGGCATTACAGGCTTGTGTCATGGCGATGGCCTGCTCCCGCTGTTCGGGTGAGGGTGCCATACCCTTGTAGTAGAATCGGCCCGAGGCGGTTGTATAGTAATCTACGTTTGCATCGAAGACGGTGATCACCGATTGCTTCCTGAGACGGAGCGCCAGATTGCAGCACTCGTCGTTCATGGACTTGAGGAAGACAACGGCATCGTAGTGGCGCCAGGGGCGGTACCACTCGTAACGGAGTGACCATGGTTTCCCGTTGACGACCTCGGCAACCCACTGGAATCGCATTTCGGCGACCGATGAACCGGTCTGCCAGCCGCGTAGCAAGGCAAGCGGGCTGCCCCAACCACCTGGTCCGCGCCGGAACCCGGGGGCACAGTTGTCGGCGATAAAGCCCACTCGACGAAGTGGTTTACTCATCTTGGCACCCCAGAACGACATCCAGGTATTTATCGGCGATATCGGTGATGGATGGCGCGCGGATCTCGCTGCAAAACAACGCATAATTGGCCGTAAGTTGGTCGAGCAATGCAGGAATCTCCTCGGCCTGGTCAAAGCCAAGACCGCCTGATCCAACGAGTTCGGCATGACTGCCGGATTTTAGATAAAGAGACGGAAGCCCGCAGGAAAGGGCCTCAATCAGGGCATTCGAGCAGGGCTCATGCTGGCTGGCTATCAGAAAGATGTGCTGTTGTCGCAGGATGTCGGCCAACTTGAGGGAAGTTTGGGGCGCAATCAGTCGGATATTCTTAAATTGGGCCTGACATTGGCCCACGAAGGTATACTCGAAACGGCTGAAATCGAGATATTGATCCAACCACTCGTACACGGCTTGTCCCTTTCGGGGATTATCGGACCAACTGGTGGAGACCACCTTGACTTTCCCTGCATCCGGCAAGATACCGGATGCAGGTGGGGGATAAAAGATGCCTGGATCCGATGCATTAAAGATGATGACAGGGTTCTTAAATTCCATTCCCAGTTCGCGGTGTTTCTCCAGGCAGTATCGGCTCTGGAAGATAGTGGCGTCAGCCAATTCATGATTCATTTGGACGATAAGCCGGTCCAGCCCCTCGTCTTTGCCCCGATACACGCCGACGGGGCCATCCACACGATGAACCATCCGCAGGCCTGGTCGGCGCATCCGGCGTAGGTAGTCGAAGTCACAGCTAAAGGAGTTAAAGAGAACCGCCTGTGAGCGCCGATTAATCCGGTTCCACGACACATCTCTTCCCTGCTTCTCCCAGGCGCCCTTGAGTGCTGCTAAAAACTGGTTCACGCCGCCGTAGGGCGGCTTGTGATACTCGTGGGCGAGCACGATCGGTGCCCCACTGAGGCTGACTCTAAGCTTACGAATGAGGTTGTCTATTGCGATCATGAATGTCACGACTTGGGGTTTGGGAAGGGAGGCGGGCTAGGATTGAATTGGCAACTCGTTCTGCAGCGCGGCCATTCTTTACTTCCTAGCATATATCGACACCCGAGCAAAAGAAGACGCGAACTCCTTTAAAAGTAATAATTTTTCAGTATTAGGATTACAATACTCGAGGTTTCCTGGATAAGAGTAGATAAACACATCCGCTTTCAATTTTTCGGGCGCAGTACATGGATGATCAAGAGTACGATATATTCTATCTGTATATCCCGCCCTGGTTTCCATCAAGCCGAGGTTAATCGGAAAACTACTCATCACAACATCGTTGACGCTGAAATGTTTATCAAGATATGCCGTTGCCTGCTGCTGAATCATTACAAGATGGCTATATCCCATATCACCATCAAATTGAAAAACACGAGAAGATGTGTAGGCAAGAGGAGTTAGAATCAATAAAAGAAGGGATGCAACTCTAACCAATTCTAATCTTATATTTTCAAAAAGAAAACTATACGATTTTGCTACAATAAGACATAATGGTGGAAGAATAAAGAGGGTATATCTCCCAAAATGAAAATTGAACATCGAAACAATCAATCCCCAGCAGATAAATGATCCCAACACAAGGAGCGAATTTTTATTCGAAATCATTTTCCGGAGTTCTTCAATAGAACCAGCAATAATTGGAAGTGATTCTATTTTTTGTTTATATAAATAGATAATGAATGAAAGTGTAAGGATGGCTGTCCAGAGTAGACGCCCTTGTCCTTTAAAAAGGAAGCTCAAATAGTAGCACAGTCTTGGAAGAATTTGGTCAAGCGAAAAGGAAACATATCCAACGTGCAAGGGAAAAAAGTACCAGCCCTGAGAACTCTTTTGCAACAATAAGAAAGCCCCCCATATAACAAGTGGAGAGAGGCTTGCCAGGAAAACCCTGAAAGTTTCCCTTGTAACTGTTCTAGAAAGAATGACTTTGCATATCTCAACAAACCAGATTGTCACAGGCACGGCAATGGCTGTTTCTTTTGTAAGAATAGCTAATGATGAAAAAAGTGCAAAGAGTGCCAGCCGGTTATTAATATAGAAAAATATTGCCGCGAAACAGATTAGAGCCAAGAGAATTTCCGGCAACACCATGGAAGATTGAGCAATAAAGACAGGCTGTACCATCAAAAGGAGGCACGCGATTGCAGCAATTTGCTGGCCGTACATTTTCCTGCCCCACAGATACAGGACAAGGATCAAAGTACAACTGAGCATAAGCGCTGTCAGATGTCCTGCCCATACAGACGGTCCTAACAATTTATAGAATGTCCCGAATAGGGCGGCGCATAGCAAAGGATGGCCTCGAGACAGCTCGTCCGGGATAACACCAGGCAAGAGCGTAACATGATTGTCATACATATAAAGAGATGCTTTTGCGTACACTCCTAGTTCATCCCAAAAATATGGCACGAACAGGTCCGTCAATTTATAAAGAAAGAAGATGACAATACAACAATAAAGACTCACTGGTGAGAGAAGATTCTTACTGCTGTTTTCCGCCCATTTCAAGTTCATCCTGATGTCCTTACCAATTACTATTATGGGAGAAATTTGAAAGCTGTAATACCGGTTTTTCTGAGGATAAACTGAACCATCACTACAAGCGTCAGGAAACCATATTGAAGACTTCTGCGAAGATTGATCGAAGAGGCTTCCGGGAAATATCGGGTTGGAATTGGGATATCTCCAATGCGGAAACCTAAATGTGCTGCCTGGGCTAAGAACTGAGAATCAAAAATAAAATCATTTGAATTTTCAAGAAATGGGATCTTCTCCAACACTTCCCGTTTATAGACTCGGAAACCCGAATGAAAATCGCCCAGATTTTGCCCTAGAATCAAATTCTCAATTATGGTCAGAACTCTGTTGCTGATATATTTATAGATCGGCATACCATTTTCAAGCGTCTCTTTTCGTGTTCTGATACGTGACCCCAATATGATATCGCAAATATTGGTAAAGAGAAAACCAAGAGCAAAAGGAATAACTCTGCTATCATATTGATAGTCTGGATGGATCATGACTATATAATCAGCTCCCTGCTCCAACGCCGCTTTATAACAGGTTTTTTGATTGGCTCCGTACCCCTGATTTTTTTCATGTTGAATGACCGTCAAACCCAATTGTCTTGCTACCCCAACCGTGTTATCTCGACTGCCATCGTCGACCAGGATAATGTGTTTCCGGAAGTCCTCAGGGATATCCTCGACAGTCCTTCGCAGAGTATTTTCGGCATTGTAGGCAGGCATTACCACAATGACTTTACGTGATTCACCCATAATTTGGTTATTTCTCCTCTTGAGGTGATAGGTGATGTCGAGTAGACCGGTTTCTTCAAATGAATCACAGAGGGCTTTTTCCGGAGAAACAGCAAAAATTTCTCCCAGCTCATACAGCCTCGCTCTCCTCGCCTGTTTAACCGATCCGATGCGTCAAAACTACCCCTTACTACCCTTTCAAGACAGCTTTCGCAATTATTTTTACACTGAAACCAATAACTGGCAAAAGAACGGCCACGAATAGGGGGAATTTTGTCGCAGAAGAATGCCAACTAAGTTTAATTATTATGATTTTTACTTTTTATTATTTGCTTAAAAATTGCTGCATGGCTTTCTCGCCAAGGTTTCACATCAAAACATGTTTCGGCTCTTTTCCTGGCAGATGCAGCATATTCCTTGAGGGATGCCAGGATTTGCATCGTCGCCTCTGCTAATTCAACAGGGCCAGGTGGATGATCTTGTTCCCAGTCCAATATCGACGGGATTCCTATACCAGCTTGATTTCCGACCAGTTCATGAACTCCACCACTTTGAGAATAGACTATAGGCAAGCCGCAGGCCATCGCTTCAATAACAAGGCGAGGACATGGATCATTATATTTTGTATGCAGGAGGATATGATGGTTTTGAAATAATTCCGGAGCTTCAGTTTGCGTGTATGCTCCACCAAAAAAAACACGGTCTATAATTCCTAGTTCTTTCGCAAAGGATTTTGCTTCGGCTATGCATTCACTTTCACTTTCATGCCAAGTATATCGCCCAGCGATTGTCAGTGTTGCCTCTGGTCTATGTGCCGTAATAAACTTTAGTGCCTCTAATGCGGTTCTCACTCTATAAAAATGTTGATGACTGCCGGCTAAAAGAATTCTTGATCCGGAGGGTACAACCGAACCTGGAACAAATTGTTGAGTATTTACCGGATTATATAAAACTGTCCAAGGAGTCTTACACGGGGCAAGAAATTTATCGGCTCCAACTTTACAGAATTCACTCTGATAAATGACATAATCGGCATTTTTTAGAAGATACCGCATTGGGCGATTCTTCTTTTCCCAGCCCTCACCATGCCATCCAGGATAAGCAACACCATTTTGATTTAGGACAAAAGATACCCCCTTCTTTTTTGCTTCTCGAACCATGATTTCAGGAAACTCCGGTAGTGCACTATTAACTAGATAGAGAATATTGGCGTTTCGCAGAGTATTTGGAAATTCATCTTGAAGATCTTGAAATTTAATCATGGCACCACCAGAGCGTTCGTCTCTTGAAGGAAGATGATCATGACCATAATATACGCGAGGGTTACGATATCCGATCTGTTGAACGCCCCGCCAACGAATTTTCTCACTTGCTAATCTATTCGTAAAACGCAACGAAGAATAAAGGATCGATTTTAAACGTTTTAATAGCAATTTATTATTCCTCAAGATAGTAATCATTAGCTCTTATCAAGAATCTTTCGGCGTATCAACGCACTATCTCGGCTAAAACTGAGCCTCGTTCGTCGTCAATGACTCTAGCTGATGCGAGTAATCCCTCATGCCAGGTTTTTGTTTCAAACCGGATATCAATCGCCGTCTCACGAGGAGCCGTGGGAATCAGTCGAACACCAACGCCCTGGTCCCAGGGCCAGCGACTTTTTTGCTCAGCATCCACCCGCAAACCGCCCACTCGCAAAGTATTGCTCTTTGTCGAAAGCCGGAGCTTCAAGGGAGATGTAGACATTTGCCCTAACTGCGGAACCTTAATCCAACCTTCAAACATTCCGGGGACATCAATGACACTGGTCGTCGAAAAAGTATCCCCTCCAGACACACTTGAACCAGCAAAACCGACCGTTTCCTTCTTATGCGACACATTTTTAATGTAAATTTCGGCGACCAAGGCATCAGGTGCGGCGATACCTGAAAAAACCAGAGAGCAGGACGTTCCCAGCTTCAAACCGTTAATGTCGGCAAAATTGTGCGCCTGAGACAGCGGTGAGTGGAAAACTATAAAACGGACATTGTCTTTGTTGATTCCTTTGTCTGTTTTCGCCGTTGATTTCAAAGGCAATCTGTTAAGGAGTGCTCCTCGGTCCAACATCCCGTGCACTAGGCAATAAAGCATGAGGTCTAAATTGCCGTAAACGACAACATCGTTAGGATTGCTGTTCGACAGGAGACGTTTACAGAATTCCGCATCGTAGTGGTAATCACCACGCTTCATCATAGCCATTGATGCTGTCTTCAGAGAGTCTGCCCCTCGGATTGTTAACGAACTCGCAGCATGAAGAACGATAAGGCAACCTATTGCCGCCGCGACCTTTTTCAGAAGGGGTCGCGTATCAGAAATATGGTAATCACCTGTCAGAAATGATCTTGGGTCCGCAGGAATCAGCTGCCGAACGGCCAGTTTTACTGTCGCGACCACAAACTGACCGATCGCCCCTGCGTAGACAACCGCGACCACCACCCAGAATCGTGTAAATAAATCGGCTGAATGCCCCGGAAGTACGAGAAACCAGCTAGCCACGAGCAAGCCAAACAGGAAAAAGCCGGTGACACTCAGACGACGGCGGGCCTCCGGGAGAGCACTAAAAAAGGCCACAACAGGGATAATAAAGCAGATAAAAAGCGATCGACTAACAAACGGAGTCCGGCTGATTGTTAACCGAGAATCGCGCATATTCGCCCAAATTCCTATAAGTTGCTGTACCACCCCTTGGTAGTCGAGACCAAAACCATCTGGAGAGTTGGATAGGTATGCAAACACCATCATCGAGATGGGAATCGATATCAGGCACAAACATGTCGCACCGATTTTCTGCAAACGCGTGGAGCCATGATCAAGCAGAAACAGAAGGCCGACTGCTACAATGGCATATATTCGTCCTATCGGATGAACAAACGGAATTCCTATGCAACCAACGACCAAAGCAGCAATTCCGTATCGCTTGCCCTGGAGGAGAGGAGCCCAGCTGAGCAGAGCAAGGCCAAGAGCAATATTGCTAGGCACAACAATATCATATCCTTGACCGGGAAGAACAGACACGGCAAGAATACAAAGGCCAATGCCGGCAGCACTATTACCCCACAGGGCACGTAACCAGAGGCCAATACCAAGGATAATCAGTGTCAAACCCACTAATTGAGAGATGCCGTAGACTGTTTCCCAGCTAAGACCGGTCGTCTTTTTGAGCATCAGAAGAGTGAGTGAATGAAGTGGATGGTATACAACAAACAGCCTTCCACGCACCTCATTGGCCATCTGTCGGCGCTCATTCGCCATCGGCTTATCTTCCCGATCGGATTCAGCTATCTCATCGAATTGGCTGTGAAGAGTCTTGAACGCCTTATTCTGCGCCCCTTCAGCATGAGCCAGTCGGACCGATTCCAAGAGATAGGTATATGCATCATCCGGCTCGACAGGAAGTTCCCGTTTCAATATGGGATAACCAACGAGCAAGACATGAAGAGACAGACAAAGACACAAACCTGTCGCAAATATCAACTTTGCCCACGGGAATCGCTTACTCATCGCACGCGCTCCTGTGGTTGCTCGTTTCCAGAAGTGATCCCCGCTGTATAAAACTCTCTCACTGCCGCAACTACCCTATTGACATCGGATATTTTCATTGAAAAAAAGAGTGGCAGCCTGAGAATGCGATCACTGACATCCTCTGTTATTTTCATGGAATTGGCGACGACCCCGAATTTTCGACCGGCAGGAGAAGAGTGCAACGGCACGTAGTGGAAAACGGCTCCGATGCCTCGAGAATTCAAATGGTCGATCATTCTCGTCCGCTCATAGAGGGATTTAGTCAGGATATAAAAAATATGCCCATTATTCCGGCAATCATCAGGACAAAAAGGAAGTCTCAGGAATCCCAGATCTTCAAAAGGTCTGAGACTTTCGAAATAGTGAATGCAGATCTGTTGCCGCGCATTTATTATCCGATCCGCATGCTCCAATTGCCCATACAAGAATGCGGCAATCAGCTCGCCAGGCAAAAAAGAAGAACCGACATCAACCCATGTGTATTTGTCCACCTGGCCACGAAAAAAACAACTGCGATTGGTTCCTTTCTCTCGAATAATCTCGGCGCGCTCGATGAATTTTGAATCGTTTATCAGGAGAGCGCCACCTTCGCCGCTGATGATATTTTTTGTTTCATGGAAGCTAAAGCATCCGAAATGACCGATGGTCCCGAGAAAACGGCCCTTATATTGAGACATCAAGGCCTGGGCCGCGTCCTCGATTACCAGTAAATCGTGTTTAGTCGCTATCGCCATGATTTCCTCCATGGCGCAGGCAGTTCCAGCGTAATGCACAGCTACAATGGCCTTGGTGCGAGGAGTGATGGCCTGCTCGATAAGACACTCGTCGATATTCAATGTGTCAGACCTGATATCAACAAAAACCGGCACCGCCCCTCTCAGAACAACCGCATTGGCGGTAGAAACAAAGGTGAACGATGGCATGATCACCTCGTCCCCCGGCCCAAGATCAGCCAGAATCGCCGCCATCTCCAGAGCCGCAGTACAGGAATGGGTTAAGAACACCCTTTCACATCCCAAACGTTTCTGCAACCATTCATGGCAACGATGGGTAAAGGGTCCGTCCCCTGAAAGCTGTCCTAATTCAACGGCCTGCCGAATATGGTCCAACTCCTTACCGACCATAAATGGAAGGTTGAAAGGGATTTCTTTTATTTTTTTCATGAGCAAATATACATCTAGCGTGCCAGGAAAAAGACCCCTGCAACAATCAGGGCCGTCCCGATAAATTTTGAGATGGACATCGATTCACCCAGCAGAAGGACACTCAGCACCAGCACTAGAACAAAACCCAAGCTCGTGAAAGGGTATGCAGTAGAGAGGTCAAATTTTGTTAAAGCAGCCATCCAGGCAAGGCTGGCAAGGAAAGCTGCCGCGAATGCCGAAAGGACAAAAAAATCAAGGAATGCATGAATGAGATACAAACCAATACTTGTTACGGTATCAGGCATTGGACCGAATACGCTCATTCTCCACTTGAGAACCAGCTGACCATAGACGGTCAGTAGAATAGTTAAAAAAATGTATGTATAGCCCATTTATCTTGTTAAAGATGATAGCAATTATCAAAGAGATTTCATGATAAGAATCAGAGAACCTCAACATTATGAGGTAGAGAGGTCACGAATGATATGACTTAATTCAGATGCCTGTGCAACTGTTATGTATTTATCGTTAAAAAGATTTATCACATTTGCATGCAAATCCTTTGCATTGACACACCTGGTATCGTCAAAATGTTTTGCCAAGTCTGGATAGTGTGAGCTTGCGAAAAGTCCATTTTCAAATATCTTTTTTAAGTAATATTTTTTATTTTTAATAATGATATTAAATCTCCAACTCTGGAAACAAGTGGGGAACTGAATCTCCTTGGGAAATTCAGTTCGGTATATGTTATTGATAATCGATTTGTGTTCGTCAATGATTGGCAACGAATTTGAAATTTTCTCTATATAATCATGAATGGTTGTTGGCAATTCATTGGTATTTAACCATTTTTCTTTCGCAATCGTTTTATTAATACAGGTGTTGGTTTCGATATATCGTTTTAATTTCTTATCAACCTCATGTTCAATTGGTTGATCATAACCTGTTTTATGTAACCTATATGGAAAATCACTCCGGATAAAACCATATCCACCAAAACCCAAATCGAGATACTTTGAATAACCAGTACTATGGAGAATCAAATCAGCGTCGAAATTTTCTGGAGATTCAAGAGATGGCCTACAAAGGCATTTATCTTGCACAATAAGTAACCGCTCATTTAATTCTCTTAGTTTTCGAAAAAAAATTGCAGGATTATATTCTGTTCCATAGGTATGGTTAAAAAATACCCCAATATAATAATCAGGTTTTTGTGCAATTTTGTTGATTACTAAATCTTCTTCTACACATAGTGTCTCTTTGTTTATATCAACAAATTCATACGCTACATTTGCCTTAATAAAAGTTAAAGGAACTATATAACAAATATTAGCGGGTAAAAGAAACACCCCATGTTTTATGTTTTTCAGAAATGAAAACAAAATAGATGAGGCTCTAAAAGTAAATATTTGTTTATACAAAGCGAATAGAATTAATGAGCGAAATATTTTTCAAATTCTTTTAAATGATAGATCTCATTCACAAATGGCTTCTTAAATACAGAAATAGTAGCTTCGTACAAAGGATACCCATGATCAATTTGCGTGAATCTGGATAACGATGTGATACAAAAATCAAGCATTTCACAAGGATTCAAATACATTAACTGGGGGCTACTGTAAGTATTATACGTTGTCAGGAAATTGAAAACAATGGCCTTATTTGCCATATCAAACATTTTCCTGATAAGATTAAGAGAATACTCTTTCCATTCATCGTAACGAAGTTTGTTGAAAATATTTAACGTACCGCTTAGCACAACAAAATCATATTTATCACTACTGTGCGTTGCAACTAAATCATGGTTGAATATTTGAATATCAGGATATTTATTCTTGGAATAGGTGATCATTTCTTGAACTATTTCCGTACCAGAGTATTGATGCTCAATGTTATTTAAGAGCAGGTAATTATGTAAATCACATGCACCAGATCCTACATCGTGAATAGTGGCTCCGTTGATGTAAGGCTTGATATTTTTAATTAATCTTTCAAATCTCAAAAATTGAGTTTGAGTATCATTTTGGAATGTGCCTTCAGGAGTGGCTCCATACTTTAAAAATTTATTTTTATAGGCCTCACGCTGTTTGTCTATAATATTAATATCTTTCATAATTAACGCGGTAAAATGTTATAAAACGATTTCACATGAAATAATGGCCTATTTCTGACCTCAGTATAAATATTGGACAGGTATCTCCCAATAAATCCTAATAGAAATACAGTGAGACTTCCAAAGAAGAAAACTGTCAATATAATGGAGGTAAATCCTGCCGGAACATCAAAGAAAAAATAATTGACGAAATAATAGGCTGAAAAGACTATTGTGATAAGAAAAATGAACCATCCAAAATAAATCATCATGTTGAGTGGTGTATTTGAAAGGCTGATTAAGATATCAATCAAGAGATTAACACGATTGAAAAAGCTGTAATGGCTTTTACCGATGCTCCTCAAATTATTTTCAACCTTTAAAACCTGGAAATTTGCAGATATATCTCGGACTATTCCTGCGACTGTTCTGTTAATTTCACTATAACTGTTATATCGGTTTACAAAATCCCGAGTCATTATTTTCAACATGAGTTGATTTTGAACAATTTTTACGCAGAAAAGTCTCGTCAAAAGTATCCAAAACACAGCGGAGGTAAACTTATCTAAGATATTATTACGAGTGCTTGATACAGTGTAAACAACATCATAGCCCTTCTTAATTTCATGATAAAGCCTTGGGATTTCAGATGGAGGATTTTGCAAATCACCATCCATAATAATAACATACTTGCCGGAAGCATACCGGATACCTGCGCTCATCGCGATTTGCTGTCCAAAGTTTCGCGCAAGAGAAATGCCTTTTACATTTTCAAATTTTTTGCAAATCTTTTCAATTTCATTTTCACTTTCATCACTGCTGCAATCATTCACTAAAACAATTTCATATGAAATGTTCAGCTTATTTGTATGTTCCTGTATTTGATCTACCAGTGCAGAAACAAGAGCTGCATCATTGTAAATCGTACTAACAATGGACAACTCAAAATCATCTGTTATTTCTTTCATGTTCGCATAAAGCTCATCATATATTTTGAGGCATCCGGTCCTTCATTGAACAATAAATCTATAATGCTTACCTCATGTACAAACGGGGGAAAGAGCTGTTGATATGCTGGATAAGCTGAATAATCGATATACGTTAGCTTGATATTAGCTTTCGAGAATGATTTCTCACAAATATATGATTTGGCTGAAGGACCAGATAGATATTCAGTGGCTCCGACCTGTGTCAACAGATCTAATAACCGCTCGTTTTGCATATTTCTTAAAGAATAATTTCTTGAATCGTCGAACCGAGTCGTAATATGCAGCAGCTTACATATCTCCTTTATTAGGTGTTGGTTAAGTTCGGATAAGTTCTTCCATTGGCGTTTCAAATAGATATCTTCAAAAAAAGCTTTGTAATATTTAAAAAATTGCGCTTTTGCATAGGCTTGTTTTATTTTATCCCAATGACTTTTTTGCCAGGAAGGATCCTCTAAAGCAACCTCACAAATTAATCTATGGATAGTGCCACCACATGGAACGCTAATCCAGTCAACTCCTTTTTGCGTTTTTAATTTATTTCGATTACGCCAATCATTTTTTGTGAATTGCACATCATCGTAAAAAATAAAAAGATCTGAGGAATTGATAATATCAAAATAGCCTTTCCAAGGAATATAATTTGATTGGATGACAGCTACTTTTTTGTGAAATTCACACATTAATCACCTTATCCGTTATTTGCCCCGAGATCCCACAAAAATATTTTCTTGATTCCGGCGCACTGGATCTACTTCCAGCGCAGACAATCCCGACAAATAATTGGATCATGTTCTGGGTGTTTCCTCACATCATCTACCTGTTTTCGAAACTGTCTGTATTTAGCATTTTTCCAAATAGATTTTAAATCTTCCTTGACAATATTGCCCATGACATGCGCGGCATCATTGTCGTAGCAGCAGGGGACCACACTACCATCCCAGTATATTCCCAGTTGAAGGTAGATATCTGAACATGGTTTTTGAAGATACGTGGCCCGATACTTCTCGTTCATAACCATAAGCTCAGGGAGCGTCTCCCTGAATCCTTTGACGAAAAAATTGATTCCGATTTTTTCCGCCATTGCCTTGGCTTTTTCAATCTCGTGCTCATTGTTCCTCATGGCAATAAACTGCCATTCAATTCTCGTGGCCTTATTTATGTGAGCATCGACAACCTTCTTCATATTGTCGTAAACCCTTGCAAATTTCCCCCCAACACGGTTTTTTTGATAGGTTTCTTCCGTGGCGCCATCGACAGAAAACCTTATGAGATCCAATTCGCTTTCTGCAAGCTCGGTAATGCTCTTGTCCGTAAGCACCTGACCATTTGTAAAAATCGCTACATAATAACCATCCTTCTTCAAGATACGGGCAAATGGAATCGTGTTGACATTGAGAAAGGGTTCTCCCTGGAAATACAGATATACCTTGCGAATACCGAACTTCTTCAACTCACCGCGGACCCGTTCAAACACTTCCGGAGTCATCATACCCATAGACCGTTTCATAAGGCTATGCGCCGCAGAACCTTGTTCTGCAACAAGCGTATTTTGCCTGCCAACCATACAGAAAGGACAATTCAGGTTGCACTTGTTGGTTGTCTCAATCAAGGCCTGATGGGGCTTCTTAATATGAAACGCACTGCGGAAATCATCATATCTCCCCAAGATGAGGCCTTTCATGACTTGTATTGCCGATAAAATACGACGAGATTGATACTTAACATTGTCTATCATTATAGCTAATTTATTCCTTCATTCATGGATATTTTCATACTGAAAAGGCACTGCTCTTTTTCGGTTCACAGATTATCACTTTTTTTACGTGCAACATACCGCCACGTTTCAGACAATTTCTCCTCAAAATCACTAAAAAAGAACCCAGGACATCGAGAAAGTAAACGACTATTATCTAGGATAACAGAAACATTATCAAATTCCCGCCGCGGTAAGACGCGGTAGGTGAAAGGCCGATCAACGACCCGCTTGAAAGTCTCAAGCAATTCTATTATGGAAATACCATGACCACTACCAATATTATATGTTCCTGTGCTGGTCAAGTTATCGAGAGATTGTCCCATTAATCGAACCGTATCACTTGCATAGATATAATCTCTGACGGTCGTCGAATCTCCATACACAAGCAATTCCTCTCCTGTTAAGATGCTGTCCATCCATTTAGCTATGACGCCCTGAGGCCTATGCATTGGTTGGCGCGGGCCAAAGGCATTGCCGACTCGATATATATCAACTGTTAAACGTCCATGATTCTGATAGTAATTGAGAAAATGCTCAACAGTTAGCTTGCCTATTCCGTACGGAGTGAAAGGTCGTGGGGTTACATCCTCATGGATCACGCCCTCGTGCTTACCATAAATTGTCCCGCCTGAAGAAAAATACACAACTTTACGTAAATTCTGTTGGGCGGCAATTTCGAAAAATTGAACGGAATGCCTGACATTTTCGTCTATCTCGATAAAAGGATCATTCCAACTCGACGCTGGACTTGTTGCCGAGATACAATGGTAAACAACCTCCTGCCCCTCAATAGCTTTCGAGATATCTTCCCGATTTGCAAACTCACCGGAGAATAACTTAATTTGATTGCGCACATGCTCAAGATTTCTTGTTACGCCAAAAGGAAAACGATCAAATACCGAAACAGCATGACCAGCCTCAACTAAATATTCCACCAGATACGACCCTAAAAAACCGTCGCCACCAAGCACCAGAATGTTCATGCTGCTGTCTCCTCTTCAGTATTCTCAGCAACAAAAGCTACGGGCAAACGTCGGGAATTGTCGAGGATGCGAGCAATGTATTCGCCTATGACACCAATGGAAACGAGTTGAACGCCACCCATAAAAGTAATCAAGACAATGAGAGACAGATAACCAGGCACATCAAAAGAATGAACGAGCCACCTGATGAGGGCTATCACGGTGAATGAACATGACAAGAAGGTAGCAAGTACTCCCAGATACGTTGCAAGACGCAGGGGGAGATTGGAGAACATCAGGAGACCAGTCAATGCCAGGCGAAAATACTTCCTGAAAGTGTAGCCGGATTCACCTTGTACCCGTGCCGATCTCTCGTATTCCACACCAATCTGCCGAAAGCCAACCCAAGATCGTAAGCCTCTGAGAAACAGGTTGGCATCGTACATCTCCAGCATGGCGTCCACCACGCAGCGTCTCATGGCACAAAAGTCACCAGAATCTTGCGGAATATCAATTTCTGAAAGTGCACTCAGTATCTTATAGAATCCCCGAAACAGCATTCGTTTCACAAATCCCTCTTTTCGGTTTCGACGGACACCATATGCCACATCATTGCCTTCCAGCAAACGTTCAAATAAAACCGGGAGTAACGAAGGGGGATCTTGCAAGTCATCGTCAATGATTGCCACATAAGAGCCTCGAGATTTTTGCAATCCAACAAGTAACGCAGCTTGATGCCCAAAGTTCCTTGAGAGTCGGCTTCCTCTGATAACGCTATGGCTGCAAGCTAGCCGCCGAATTTCTTCGAAGGATCCATCACTACTACCATCGTCGATTAACACAAGTTCAAAAGGTAACTTGGCAAGATTCATTACCTCAGTAACGCGAGTAACCAATTCCTCCACTATCTCCCTTGAGTTATATACCGGCACTACAATAGAGCAGAATGTTTTTGTTTTTTCGGGTGTCATATATTCGCGGGTGAGGTGACAAGTAATCGCTTTCTTCGGGCTTCCTAAAAAGGTCCTTTCCAACGAAGGGCCGTCTGATCCAATGCGTCATAACTACTCTTTCAAGACAGCTTTCGCAATTATTTTTACGCTGAAACCAATAACTGGAATTGGACCAAGCTCGCCAAGACCTTTTGTTGCAAAAACATGGCATTAATCACCGAAATTTGACAACAGTGTCCAAACATTTCTTTGGAGGTGAACGTTAACACTTTCTTCAGTCAGCGTTCCTGTCGTTTTATTGGCTGGTAAAACCTTCGACCCGGGCAAGTAATGTAAAACCATTATCATCGAGAACGAATGTTCGCAGCTGGTCTTCCGCAAACATGATAGAGGTGTCAAGGTCCACGTTATATTTGGAGGAACCGTGGGCTGACAATCCTGTATGGACTGACCACCCTGTATTCCAGGGCCAGTTTGTCGTCTGCCCGCCGTTCGTTCGAAAGCCGGTTACGGTCAAACCGGTATTCTCTGAAAATATCTCGAATTTTGCGGCGGAAAGAAATTCTCCGGAGAGGCTGAACCACTGTGATGTCCCTGAATCGACAATAAAATCGGTGGAGAGGTGCTGTCCGTCGGTAACCGTGATTTTCCCGGGAGTTTTGTTCCTGTTGGCGATATGCAACGAAAAAAAATCCGATGTGTTGGACCTCGTTCTTGAGAATCCGACGGGTTTGTCCTTTTGCAGTGTAAACCAATTATATTCAAACGTGTCTTTCATCAAGACCAAAGGATTAATCATGGAGACATATTTGAGATGAGGATTCGAGGTAATATACCTTACCGTATCCTGCGGCTCGAGAAGACGGGTAAAAATTGCCTTGTAATCGAGAAATCCATTGGAGAGATAAAAAAACAGAGGTATTTCTGATGAATATAATATCTCATCTCCGTTATTAATGAGAGAACCAAGTTTTTCAGTCTGACTCTTGTACAGTTTATATCTCTGACGGCCAATCATATGATAACATGTGTTATAAATGCTATGAATACCGTCATGAAAGGTATGGTAACCTACTGGAACACCCATACACAAAATGACAATCGAGATGACAACAGACGATTTCGAGACCTGATCACGAGAGAATTTTCCAATCAATGCAATGGCGGCAAAATAGAAAGCGCCGGCAACAGCACCTGCAGTCAGGGTAGCAGCAAGTATCCACAGACGACCGAAAAGTGTTGCAGGAGAACTAGGGAACATATGGAAGAGGCTTACAAAGAGAATAAAAGCGATCAGCCCGCCTGCCTTGATCACCCTGGCTTTCCGGTAATCAGCTAAAAAATAGACCCCCGAAATCCCGAGAAAACAGACCAGATACCATTTGGCGCGATAAATGGAAGAAAAATTTATTATTTCAGGCAGTTGATTGATATTAATTCTGACCCCTTTGACGAATCCCATCTTCCCACCACTCCCACCACCCCCCAGTCCTGCCGGCAAAAGATAATCTGCAGAAAAAAGAAAGGTGCCGAGATACTGACACAAAAGAAGAAGTACCCCCGCCGCAGAGCAGACAAGTATCCGTTCCTTCCAGGAACGCGATGAGGGATGGATGAAAGAGCATATGATCAGCAGGGTTGCATAAATATATCCTATCCTGTGCAAATAACAGAGTATGGGAATAAAAAGAAAAAGAAGTGGTGTCGCAATCTTTCTGTCGGAACAGACAACTATCCATGCCAACAAGAAAAATCCAAGAGTTATATTGCCCGGAACTATGTAGTGCAGGCCCTGATCCGTAAAGATGGCAAAGGAACAGATAACCAGCGCTATCCCGGCTATGGTGGCACCGAAAAGGTGCCTCAGCCATAATGCAATCCCGACACCTATGAGAAGTGAGCCAAGATAACGAAAGATGCTGAAACTCTTCTCCCAGTCATGGACTAAGAGATCAATCGATGCCAAGACGGCGGAATAAACGGGGGCATATTGGTAATGAATCATCCAGACGGCACGAGAACGAGCCTTGCTTATAGTTGGATCTGTTGTATTTTCAGCTGTCTGGTCTTTAATAGATTCCAGAGCCGCATGTTGCCGGTACAGGCCATTCTCAAACCGTGCCGCCTTAAGGATATACGAATATGCATCATCGACCTCGCAGGGCGCCTCTCGTGCTTGATCTGTATAGACAACAATGCCGACCTGAATCGATAAATAGATAAGCATGCCCAACAGAAATACTGTGCGACTATCGGAATATCTGGATAAACGATGAGATAAATGTTCCATATACAATGATGCATGAAAATACATAATAATGCTGCGCCGCTTACAGTGCGTAAATCGCATCAGCAACAACGTTCGCTACACGTTGCGCAGCCATACCGTCAATATTCCCCACTATCTGCAAACAAACCGCCCGACGCTGATCAGCTAACTCATCGGGAAAATTCAAGCATCTGTTGATGCTGTCGACCACCTGATCAAAATTTACTGCAACGTAAAATGCTTCCGATGACATCAACTCCTTATAATGCAGTCCCGTAACATTTTTGGCGGCAAAGCAGGTGCCGGCGGGGGCTCCCTCATCGTACAAAACCGACACGACGGGCCTATCATTCACAAGACTATCCAAAAGGACTGTACCTGCGTTGGTAACAACGCATGCCGAATGCTGAAGTAACGGTGCCAAGACTTCCTCCATATCGGTAAAGCTTGGGGACTGCACATATATTCCCTTGATTCCAATTACTTCTTTAACATTAAGACGTGTCTCCCAAAGATTATCCTTTGGGTGCGGTCTAAAATAGAGACTGAATCGATTCTTCGCATCAGTGGTTTGCCACCAAGCGACCAACCGTTTAAAAAAAGCAGGCTCATATGGTGCATTTGTTTTTGAATTTCCAGTAATCAAAACACAGGGCTTTACAGGATCGAGGCCACAAGAAGTCAGTAATCGCTCATACTCCGACCGAGGGTGTTTGATCGCAAAAACATCCGTCTGCGGCCACCCGGTAATTGCAATTTTTTCAGCATCAATTGCATGGTATTTCAATAAATCGTTTTTCATGATGCCGTTCTGGACGATATATCGCAAACAATCCGGATACATCACCCCTTTTCCAACAGGATGATCCCAACTTGCAACGTAGCCGACGAGTGGAATACCCAGCCGTTTTGCACCGAGAATAAATGGGACCTGCCCGATGCTGTTAATGCTGGTTGTCAAGATAGCATGGGTGTTTTTCCGCAGGTAATCGAGAAAATCGGGTTGAAGGTACCGGTATCGACAATAAAGCCACTTAAACATGGCATTGTAAATCCATGTCCATTGCGGGAGAAAACCCATCTTCGACGGATCAAGATAGGTATTGGGGTGACCTTTGAGCATACGCTCCGGGTGCAGCTCATTACGCAGATTAAAACGTATCGCCAACGGAAAATAGCCGATATGCTTGTCGAGAAGCCGATCAATGGCTACCAAGATACGCCCAACGAGAGAGACCTCATAACGTGGCATGATCTCATCCAGTGTTAAAAACCGGATGATGTCGCTGTGCTCCCGAATCTGATCGCTGAATACCGACAAATCGAAGGTTATGAGCACCTCGATCGGTCCGTGGTATGCTTTCCGCAGTTCTCGGATCACTCCGGAATTGAGAAAAACTCTTGCGTCAAGGGGAGTCGAGATGACAACCAGAAGGGCCTTCTGCTTAATGGTCATGATTTAATACCGATAAAATTTTTCTGCCATGTCATTCTTGCATAGTTCCGGACACATCTTCCATTCCTCGCCTTCTAGCGACACGAGCAGGATTGCCATACGCCACGGAATTCATCGGTATTGATCGTAACACGACGCTCCCCGCGCCGATAACGCTCCCTTTACCGATTGTAACACCTCCAAGAATACAGGTATTAGCGCCTATCCAGACATCATCTTCAACCACGATTGGCCGTGTAGTACGCCCTTGTAAGCGAATAAGAACATCGGGGCGGTCGAAGTTATAGTTTATATCGATGATGCAACAATGCGGCACAATGCGAACATGATTACCGATAGTTATCTTCCCGCCTGCACGAATAATGGTAAAATCATTGACGCTGCAATCCTCGCCGAGTTCGACGACTCCACCACTCAGGGTTTGAATTTTGGCATGATCATGGATCAAGCAATTCTCTCCTATGCGAATAGATCCCTTCCGCAGTGGAACGGTTTCTATGATACTTCGTCTACTTACCCGAGTGCTTGGATGTATGCGTATCGGGTGGCCAAAGAATTTTATCCGCAAGCGTACTCTATTCGGTAATAAACGAATAAAATGTAATAAGTGCGTATAAAACTTTGCCGCTTCGCTTAAAAAAAAATGGATCTTCATATACCTATATTCATGGAAAATCAGGATACCTTGATGGGCGAGGAAACGGTTTCCCATTGGAGTAAGGGTCTGATGACTCCACCATATCCCTGAACATAATCGCCACGGGCAGAATTCCCGGTCATCGGGTCGGTAATCTGAAAGGAATACACGTCACGTTCCTTGACATAATGTTTCTTTATGCCTTTGGAGGTGAAAATAGAGACATCAAGAGAATACTCGCACTCTGCAAACAAGTTGGCAGGAATTTTAAGAACCGAATGATACATACCGGGTTCATGATGAATCGTTTCAACAGGTTCGATTGAAGAAAAGGCAATTATCCCCTGGGTACGAAACATGATCATACACCTGAAATTCAAATCGGGTTCGGAAACTCTATAGACTACGTCAAGTGTCAGTTCATCTAAAACACTGGCGAGCATTATTGGATCGCCATTTTCTTTTGTCACCTTCACCTGGCATAAGGTTACGGGATCACTGCCGATTATCTCCGGTTCATTCGCCGATCGCAGCTTCTGATGCGCGGCTGATCGTGTGAGGTAATTGCCGACAACCTGTTCGGCTGGGCCCGAGTCTACAAGTTTTCCCGAATCGAGAAGAAACGCTTTCGAACAGAGGCGGGTTATCGCCGACATATTATGGGAGACGAAGAGAACGGTACGTCCCGCATGCCCGACATCTTCCATCTTCCGGAGACACTTCTTTTGAAAAGCAAGATCGCCTACCGCCAAAACTTCATCAATGACTAGGATTTCCGGTTCAAGATGTGCTGCGACCGCAAATGCCAAGCGAACATACATACCGCTGGAATAGCGTTTTACCGGCGTGTCGATGAAGTTTTCCATCTCGGCAAAATTCACTATATCTGTGAATTTTTCGTCAATTTCAATGCGTTTCATCCCGAGGATGGTTCCACTCATATAGATATTCTCGCGCCCCGTGAGTTCCGGATGAAAGCCGGTGCCAACCTCCAGCAAGGAACCGACTCGACCATGAATGACCGCTCCTCCCTCCGTCGGTTCCGTGATTCGGCTGAGGATTTTCAACAGCGTCGACTTCCCCGCCCCATTTCGACCAATAATGCCAACTACCTCACCGGGTTCCACTGTGAACGAGATGTTCTTCAAGGCCCAAAACAACCCTTTTTCCTGGCTCGATCCGGCAGCAGCGTTTCGCCCGCCTATTTCGCCAACTTTTCCCATATAATCGATGGGATTACGACCTCGAAGGCGATGCCACCAGAAACGAAGTTCATCCTGGAGGGTATGACGGCCGATTACACCCAAGCGGTAGGATTTTGAGAGATTTTCTACAACTATGGCTGGATTTGACATGAAAACAGAATATTAGATTGTATCAACAAAGGTTCGTTGAACTTTATTAAAAAGAAAAAATCCGGATAACAGAAAAAACATGCCGACGAGTAAACCAATCACAATAAGCTTTGGGTGTACCGTACCAACCCCAAGAAGGGCGAATCTATTCAGTTCAACAACCCAGGTCATTGGATTCAGGGCAATCAACCATTGATACTTCTCCGGGACAAGACTTGCCGGATACACAATGGGTGTCCCATACAGCCATAATTGCGCAACAAAAGGAAGAGCAAAGGTCAAATCTCGATATTTTGCGGTAAGCGCGGCCAGCCATAAACCCGTCCCCATAGCCACTATTGCGCATTGAAAAACCAGTAAAGGAAGGAGTAAGGCCCACCATGACGGCACAATCGACGAAGTGGTAAAACACCAGAAATAGATAAAAAAACAGAGAAACAGCAAAAAATTGACGGTAAATTGCACTAAATTGCTGATCAGAAGCGACAGAGGAACACTTATTCGCGGGAAATACACCTTGCCGAAGACAGTTGCGTCTTTGATGAGACAATTGGAAATGCCGCTGAAGCAATTCTGAAAATAATTCCAGAGCACCATATTGCACATATAGAAAAGAAACGGCGGGATACCGTCTGTAGATATTTTTGCGACTTTACCGAAAATGACGGTAAAGACAACCGTTGTCAGCAGCGGCACAAGCACAAACCAGAGTGGACCCAAAACACTTTGCTTATATACGGCGGTCAGATCACGGCGAACGAAATTCTTAATTAAGTCCCTGTATTCCCATATTTCTCTCCAGGGGACGTGATACCAGGGAAGATGGGCACTGATAATAATCTTATAGGGTTTATGTTGTTTCATATTGCTGTGGTAGAGTTGCAGCTATCAGATAATCGTTAGGTCAGAATCGAAAAAGGCAGGGCGAAAACCTTTCCGAACAACGGAAAGGATCATCTGGACAGGAATTTCTTGACAAATTTTACAATGGAGGCACTGTCGAGGCCATGATGGCGCAACACCTCGTGGATCCCCCCGCAGGCGGGAGAGCCCTCCACCGCCAGCTGTTGAAATACCGCCGGCAAGGGACGCGAGGCCGAAACCCTGTTTTTCACCAGGCAATCGTACAGGGCTCCATAGGGTGCATGGTCCTCAATAACCAGGGCCAAATTGATGTTCTTGAGCTGTTCATCGAGCCACTGGGTATCGACTCTGTTTAACCACGGCATGTTGATTACCCGCAGGGAGATCTGTTCGCGTTCGAGGAGGTCGGCTGCCTGCAGCGCTTCATGGAGCATAATCGGGCCATAGGCAAAAAGGACACCGTCGGTTCCCTGACGAAGAACAGTCCCACAACCGGGATGGACCGTATATTCCGCAGGAAGCTCAATGGAGGAGGGAGATGCGCCGATAAACAGGCGCATTGCGCAGACTCCCTTGGCGACTTTCACAAAATAGTCGAGCAGGGCTTCGGTTTCCTGCGGGTTACAGGGCTGGACAATCTCACAGCCCGGCAGGGCTCCGAACAGCGAGATATCCCTCAGGCTCTGATGCGACTTACCGGGACCGGCAGGAATCAGCCCCGCCAGATGGAGGGCGTAGATAATCTTGGTATTTTCCGTGGCGTTATTATAGATCTGTTCATTTGCCCTGGAGGCAAGAAAGCAGGCAAAGGAATTCACCACCGGAATCAAGCCCTGCAGGGCCATCCCGCCAGCCATAGAAACCATGTCCTGCTCGGCAATGCCGTTTTCGATGAAACGCTCGGGAAATTTTTCTTCAACCCCGCGTACACAGCAATCAGCCGCCAGATCTGCATCGAGGACGACAAGCTCAGGGACCTCCTCCATGAGTTCAACCAGACGCCGGCCATAGGCAGTTTTCACCGATTGGGGAGTTGCCGGATAGGCCGGCAAAGAAGAAACTGGAATACTCTTCACCTGCAATTCCGCCAAGTGGTGTTTTTTGAACCCCTCTCGGCAACGCTGCAGGAGTTCACTATGTCCTTCAGCATATCTGTCATCCTGCGGCGCGCCGGAATGCCAGTTATAGATGCAATTTCCCTGGGAAATTGCAGAAGAGGCCTCCATAAAGCTTATCCCCTTGCCTTTGATAGTTTTCGCAAGGATTACTGCAGGATGCCGATCATTCTCACGAATGCTGTTGAATGCCTGGGCGAGTGTCGCATGATCATGGCCATCCACCTCATAGGTATGCCAATCGAACGCCCTGAATTTGGCGAGAATATCGCCAAGCGGACTGATCACCTCCGTGCCTTTGTCGGACTGGAAAAAATTCCGGTCGATAATAACCGTGAGGCCGCCTTTATATTGATTGGCGGTGGTCAACAGCGACTCATAAATCTGACCTTCCTGCAATTCGCCATCGCCTAACAGCACATAGACATGTCCTCCATGCCCCTTCTGCCGTTTGCCAAAGGCCATGCCTCTGGCCTTGCCGATACCCATGCCCAGCGATCCGCTATTCGCCTCGACACCGGAGATGTTGATATCCGGGTGCCCATCCAGACCTCCCAGACGCCGTAACTGCAGCAACTGCTCTTCGGAGATAACACCAAAACCATAGAGGGCCGCATAGAGGCCGGGGACATCGTGCCCTTTGGAAGAGAAGTAGATGTCTCGATCCGGCGATTCTACCCCTACCTTCAGGGTATTCATCGTCTGTAGATAGAGATGAACAACGATGTCCATAGCGCTGAAGCTGGAGCCTATGTGCCCGGAACCTGCTTTTTTAATCGCAAGAAGAGTATTGGCACGGCAGCAGTCCGCATAAAGGGAGAGCTTTTCCGGCATCGGAATATCCGCATCTCGAAGCCGTTCGAGTTCCCGTCGGGGAATTAAATTAAATTCAACCATGTTGTCATTTCCAGTAATAACTGCCTATTGTTACGCCACATAAGCGGCAAAAAGCCGGAGTAAAGCGTCTTTTAGCAAAAATTGTGATGGCTTATGCAGGCCAAGGATGATCCCGCAAAACTTTTTCGTTTAAATCAATTCCCCAACCCGGTCCTGACGGAACAGCCATATAGCCATTTTTGTACTGCGGCACCACGGTAACCAGTTCGTCTTTCCACGGGACATCGTCAATATCCACCTCCAAGATGCGAACATTGGGAATTGCCGCACAAAACTGGGCACTTATAAATGTTGCCATGTGGCTGTAATAGTTGTGCGGCGCCACATTCATTTCATAGGTCTCCGCCAGATCGGCAATCTTTTTCGATTGGGCGAAGCCATTCCAGATGATATCGACAGAGGCTACGTCCATCGATTGATGTTCAAAGAACGGGCGGAAGCCTCGTGTTGTATAAATATTTTCCCCCGAGCAGATAGGCAGTTGGGTGCCGTTCCGGACATAGGCCAAAGCGGCGGGATCGAAACAATCGATCTCCAGCCAGAGCAGATCATACGGTTCGAGGGCCTTAGCGATTTTCAGATTGCCTTCGGCCTTAAAGTTAAAATTCAGATCGACAATGACATCGAGATCATCCCCTCCACCTTCTTTAAAGGAGGACACCAGACGCTCAAGGGAGCGGATGATCTTGCGGGAGTAGTTCTGATCCATGGTACCGCTACCACCCTGAAAGCCCTGCATGGGCACGGAAGGTTTTTCTCCGGGGATGACAATATTGGTTTTCAGTGCGGTGAAACCCCTTTCTATAACCTCACGACCCAGGGCGACAACCTCGTCATAGGAGCTTAATTTCTGGGTCCCCGTCACTTCCCAGGCTCGAGCCCTGGTAGTTCCGCAATGTGACCAGTAAACCTGAATATTCTCACGAGTAGGCCCGCCGAAGAGTTCGTAAACCGGGACGCCAAGGGCCTTGCCTTTAATATCGAGGAGGGCATTTTCTATCCCGCCGATAGCCTTTTGGATAATGCCTCCGGGGCTCTGGCGGGTAGCGCGATAGAGATCCCAGAAAATGGTCTCGACCGGACGCGGGTCCCGGCCGATCAGCAAGGGTTCGAGATCGCGAACAATACCTTGAAGCCCGCGCGGCGAACCATGGGAATCCGTCACCTCGCTATAGCCGATCAGGCCATCATCGGTGGTGATTTTAAAAAAAATCCAGGGTCGCCACCCTGCGCTACAATACAAGGTTTCAATTTTATCGATCTTCATCATCCCTCGCAATTTTACTTTTTGAAAATGCTGCTTCACACATACGGTTCCTGTTCCACCATCGGTAAGACGGCTCTCTGCGATGCGACAAGATTTTCGGCTCTCTCCCAATCTTCCTCATAATCTATCGAGAAACCCTCAAAATCCTTCGTCATAAACGGGGTCACATTTTTCCCCTCACGGGAATTGTATTGATAGACAACCCGCGTCCAGGCGATTTCCAAGGCACTGTTTTGCACATAGACCTTGGGCAGAGCCTGATATTGTCCGGCATGCCAGGCTACTTCGAGATGCGATTGATCGAGAAGAGGTCGCATCAAGTCGCCGTCAAGCTCCCACATCTTCCCCGGATGTTGTTTGCAAAGCTCGACCGCCCGCAACGAATCCGCCTCGGGGACGGCTAGAAACTGTTTCCACGCCCGGAGAATGGTCTCAGGAGTACGAAACGGGCTTGTCGGTCGGATTATGCTGAAGCACTCGTATTTTTCCTCGATCATACTGAAGGCGTGTTTAATCCATTCAATATCGGGTGAAAAGGAAGAGGCAAATTCGACCGGTCGCAAAAACGGTGTCTCGGCACCATAATAGGAGGCAATCTCGGCGATTTTTGCTGAATCGGTCGAAACAATGATACGTGAGAAGATGCCCGCCCTGCGAGCGGCGGCAATACTGTAGGCAATAAGCGGATGCCCGAATAATCGCCGGATGTTTTTCAGCGGGACTCTTTCCGAACCACCCCTTGCCGGAATAAGAGCAATACTATTGGGCATCGTTTTCATTCTCCTTTACTCTTTTCAAAATGGCATTGAACAGGTCTTCGGTTGTCGGACAAGGGAGACCATATTTTGCCCCAGCCCTGACAACAGCGCCTGCTATGGCGTCAAGCTCAGAAGGACGATGCGCGGCAAGGTCGTCGCGCATCGAGGAGGTTAAAGCGGCAGGCAGAGCATCGAGTATTGACATCTCTTTAGCAGGGTCGATGGCAACTCCCTCCGCCTGTGCAACCCTTGCGCCTTCTTCCACCACCGCTTGCAAAGTTTTTCGCCACTCTGGATCGTTACGAATCCAGCCGATGGGTTGATCACTTGCCGCCGTCGTACATGCCAAGGCATTCAAGCGCACCAGCTTTTCCCATAATACCTGCCGTTCACCCTGGGCGAGGATAGCCTGCACCCCACAGCGCTCCAGGCACTGCGCAACCGTTCTTACTCTGCCTTGGACAGCCGGGTCATCACAGGCAAGACTGACAATTGCGAAATCGGAGAGGTGCGATATTGTGCCCGGCTGAACCACCCGCGCTGAAATCCTGATACTCCCGGGAACGATAGTCGCCACAATTCTTTCGCGAAGAAAGTCCACATGTTCAATACCATTCAGCAGGGGCACGATCACCGTTGCCGAGAGATCAACCGATTGCAGCCGTTTCAGGGCGTCCGGTAGGTGGACAGCTTTGGTGGTAATGAAAAGCAGATCAACCGGTTTTTCGAGTGTAGTGGATGCTCCCGGATAAACCGTGAAATTGCCGAAGCGAGGGCTCTCAAGTACCAGTCCATGCTGGGCTATCCAGGAAGCCGTAGAGGGTCGTGCTATGCATGCGACATCAAAGCCATTGCGACAGAATACAGCGGCAAGAAAACCACCGACACCGCCCGGTCCCAGTACAGCCACCGTCAAATTAGACACTGATCAACCCCTACAGATTCACTCTTGCTCATGCCTTTATGCTTTCTCAGGATCGCTGATCAGGTTGATATACTTCCAATCGCTGTAGACGTCCAGAGCTTCCGTGCCGGCTTCTCGCCAGCCGGTCCCCGAATCCTTGACACCACCGAACCCCATATGCGGCTCACTGCCATGGGTTCCGCCATTGACGACCACCACTCCGGCTTGCACTTCTTCTGCAAAACGCATAGCACGATGCAGACTTGCCGTATGAATGCACGCCGTCAAGCCATAGCGGGAATTGTTGGCAAGTTCAATGGCCTCTTGAAAATCCCTGACTCTGTACAAGACCGTCACAGGACCAAACAGTTCGTTTTGAGAAATCGGCCAATCGGGCTTGGCCTCTTCGATAATCGTCGGCAACACATAATAGCCATTCCGGTGTTCGGGCGTCTTGCTCCGATCCCCGCCGCAGGTAATAACTGCACCTAAGGTCTCCGCTTGCCTGACTGCACTGAGGATCTTGGTAAGAGATGCCTCGTTTATCACCGGGCCGGTGAAATCGGTATCGGCTGGACCTAACCGGAGTTTTGCCGTGGCCGCCACCAGCTTTTCTCGAAAGGCGTCATAAATACTCGCGAAAACAATAATCCGGCTGGCGGCCGCGCATCTTTGCCCGGAATTGCTGAAAGCAGACTGAATAACCCAATTTACCGCCAGATCAAGGTCCGCATCATCACAGACAACCAGTGCATTTTTCCCACCTAACTCCAAACATACCTTGGTCAGACGAGGTGCTGCGACTTTTTGGATAAGACGCCCTGTTTCACAAGAACCGGTAAAACTGATGAGGTCCACCTGCGGTGAAGCAACAAGTGCGCCGCCCGCTTCTTTCCCTATCCCCTGAACCACATTAAACACCCCGGGCGGGATGCCGACTTCATCGCATATTTGCGCAAATATCCAGGCAGTTGCCGGGGTATCCTCGGAAGGTTTCATAATGGACGCATTGCCGCAAAACATAGAGGGGAAGGCCTTCCAGGCCACATTGGCAATAGGCGTATTTGCGGCAATTATGAGGGCCGCAATGCCCAAAGGCTGCCGGACGCTCAGAACCACTCTGTTTGCCATCGAAGCCGTCGTGGTTTTGCCGTAATTGCGCCGACCTTCTCCGGCTACAAAGAATCCCATCTCAATTGCTGCATGCGTTTCGCCCAACGCCTGTGCCTGCGACTTCCCGGTCTCTGCCGCTACTATCCCGGCAATCTCTTCCGCCCGCTCGCGCATGCGCAAAGCAACAGCGCGCATCAAGTCGCCGCGGGCAACTGCCGTCAAATGGCTCCAGGCAGATTGAGCCTCCATCGCCGATCCAATTGCCGCCTCCACATCTTTTTCACTCGATCGCGCCACATTGGTGAGGGTCTTGCCGGTATGGGGATCGTACTTGCAAAAGCTTTGATGAGACTCAGCCGGGCACATCTTGCCATTCACATAGTTCGGAATGAATTCAGGAATCATCGTCCTACTCCCTCAGAGAGAATTTGCCATTACCAGGCGGACCAACCACCATCGACGACAAGGTTGGTACCGGTTACATAGGAAGCTGCATCGGATGCCAGATAGATGACCGCACCGACCATCTCTTTCGCTTCCGCCATTCGGCCCATAGGCACACGGGGACAATAGGCTTCCAAAAACTCTTCCGGCTGATTATTGGCAATTCCGCCAGGGGTCAGAGTATTTACCCTCACACCTTTTTTCGCCCAATAGGTCGCCAGATACCGCGTCAAGTTAAGAATCGCCGATTTGCTGATTGAATAGGCCACGGGCTTGTAAAAGACGTTGTCATTTTTTCTTCGAAATTCATAAATATCCTGGCAGGGTGATAAAATTCCATAGGTTGAAGAAATATTGACTATTGCCCCCCGCCCAAGCTGAGCCATTCGCCCGCCGATTACCTGACAACAGATGAAGGTGCCCTTCACATTTACTTCCATTACCTTATCATACGAAGACTCGGGATAATTTTCGAAAGGGCCGACTTCGTCGGCTGATGCATTGGGAGGGAAATCCAAGGCCGCATTATTTACCAGAATATGCGGCGCACCGAATTGTTTCTCAATTAGCTGAAGCACCGATTCGACTTCATCCCGGCTGACGATATTGCATACATAGTTGACCAGTTGCCCGTCCTGCATTGCTTTGTCGAAAGCTGCATTGGGCTCTTTCGGGGATTTGGCCATATCGAGAATCGCCACCTTTGCGCCTCTTTCGACGAAGGCGAGGCTGTAAGCCATCCCCAGTTGCCCCATTCCACCGGTTATTACGGCTACTTTCTTTTCAACATTAAAAAGAGAATCCATCAGGTTGCGGTCTCCTATTTTTTCTCGGTAAACATATCGAAGGCTATTGGTTCATCTTCTTTAATATTTCTTCGCAGGGTTCTCCCGACAATGTTGCCAATTTCATAGGGAAGCAGGCCATCTCCAGGACATTTGAAGACCAGGTCGGAACTCTGAAGCACATACCCGGCTTGCAAATCAGCACCTGAATAGATGGCTTTTCGCATCTTGCGGATCGGATCTTTCTCAATTTCAATAACATCCTTAACCCCAGAACCGAGAGCAATCGGCAATCTTCGCAAATCCCGAACCAATTTCCTGAAGCCCGTAGGCTCAAGTGAAAATGCGTGATCCGTCCCCTTCCAGGTGTGATTCAAGGTAAAATGCTTTTCGATGACACGGGCGCCAAGGACATAGGCTGCAACAGCCATAGCGATTCCGTTTTCATGGTCGGAGAGACCAACTAAGATATCTGGAAAATTGCTTTTTAACTCGCTGATTACCCGAAGATTCAGATCCTTGGGTTCTGCAGGATACGCCGCAGTGCATTGGAGAAGACAGAGCTCACTATTTATCGGCATAATTGCGTCATAGGCACGCTGAATATCCTCCATCGTCCCGCCACCGGTACTGAGAATTATCGGTTTTCCTTTCTTGGCAATATGTTGAAGCAAAGGAATGCTGGTGAGATCACCGGAAGCAATTTTATAGGCAGGGACACCTATCTCTTCAAGGAAATCGGCACTTGTGAAATCGAAGGCAGTGGCAAACATATCTAAATCGAGGGACTTGGCATACTCCATCAATTCAAGATATTCGGATTTACCGAATTCTAAAAACTCTCGATGTTCTCCATAGGTGTTGCCGAAACTGTTTCGATTATCATAAACTTTGTTGTAAAGCGCTTTCGTGTAAAGCGTTTTATTATCCCGTTTCTGCAACTTTACCGCATCGGCACCGCATTCTTTGGCAACCTTGAACATCTCCTTCGCTTTGCTCATTTCACCTTGATGATTATTGCCGATCTCAGCAATTATGTAGCAATGCCCATTGTATTGCACAACATTCTTATTGATTGTGATCTTTTGGCTCATTGTTAATCCTCTTGATTTTTGATAGCACTTGTTAAAATAAATATCTGATAGTAATCCATGGGATTCAGCCAATAACAGGCACAATCCGTTCCGTTTTGCAGCCCATCATTTGCCCTTTAAACCGGCCAGTAAACCCAATAAAGGGTTACCCAGAACCCGTTCCAAACCTCTTTGCAGCTTTTTGGCTCTAACAATTCTTTGTTTTAAAAATGCCATATCGTCTTTTTCCGAAGAGCCTTCAGGAATATCCCCAATAAAATTGAGACTGCCGTCGAGCTCATCGCCAAAAAGCTGAATTTTTTGGCGAACGAGCGAGAGCAGACCTTGTTGCAAGGCTTTGCCTATATTATCGGCACTCTTATAGTAATTTCGCTTGTCCCCACTCCTCCATACCTTTCTCGCCAAGCCGAATTGCTCAAGCTGGCGCACCGCGATACTCACCGAGGCCTTGCTGAGTCCAAGGTCCTCCGCTATACTGTCGAGGGAGCATTCGCTCTGCTGCAGATAAAGGTGGACGAGAACCTGGCCGACGATGCGACCTGTACCGAAGTCCTGCGATGTCCTGCCGCCGGTCTCAACCAACCGCCTTCGTGCTTCTTGGAGTATTTTCTGGTCATCCATATTTCGATCTTTTACAATTTTCTAAAACTTACAAAAGTCCTTCGGTTGTTGCAAGAGATAAATCTGGACCTTGCCCATTTATTCCATCTTCTCTTCGGCTGGAGGCAAAAAGATCAACAGTTCTTCATTTTCAAAACTCTTAATGAATCGCTTATCGGCCCGCAAATCCTTAACAAACTGCGGTGGATACACACCAAGATTGGTGATCTGCTTATCGACCGGGGCGATTAAGTGCTTCTTGATCACTATCGCGCCGATGCCGAACTGACGGAGCATCTTTATCCGCTTGTCATTCTCCGCTCGCCAAAAATCGCGAAGTCGATAGCCGAGGTACCATTCATGACGCACCGGAAACAATCGGTAATTGCCTTCCGGATACATGAAAATGGTGCTGGGTTTGATCGGATGCAGTTTGAGATAGTCGATCCCAGCGAGAATACCCGGCGGAACAAGACGCAAATTATAAGCCTTATTCAGGACATAGCCACTCTGCAATAAGGCCAGCGCCGCCGCAACCGTGATCAAGAGTTTCGATTTCGGCAGTTGCACAACCCGCTCGACTAATGGCAACAGAACAAACGGCAGGCCGGGGAGAAAGAATCTGGCATCCGGCGATTCGGGGGTCAAATAGGCGGTCAGCGACAAAAACGAGCCACCAACGACGTAAGGCCACCACGTCTCCATTGTCGGGGATGATTTTGTCTTCCGAAGGATCGGCACACTGCCGATGAGGCTCAGCCCGAGAATCAGCCAGATCATCAGTCCGCCATAGATCAAATAATTCTCTTTGATCCGCAAATCGCCAGGATGATTGGCAATGATCGTCGGCGCTGTTTCCGGTGACTTTTCCAGGTTATATTGCGCTGCAGCGGCTGAACTCTTTTCAACAATCCGGGCGACGGGTTCAGGTTCCGTGTGCGACACCAGCGCCTTGAGCCTGTTTTTCACCACCGATACCACAATCTCCAGTTTTTCCTGGGGATAAAAAGCCGAGTGGGCGTAGATATTAACGGCCTTTCCCATGGCCCAGGTGCTTCCCAGAACAAGCAGGATCGAGCAGACAAAGGCCAATGCCCCTTGTCGCCACCCACCAATTCTCACCCCCCAGAACATCACCAGGAAAAAGAAGGCGGGGAAAAAAAGCACCGCGGTAACCTTAAAACAAATAGCCAAGGCCATGAAACAGGAGGCCCAAAACCAGCGGCCGCGGCGGAGCAGATAGAATGCGGTTAAGGCCTGGGCGGCCATCGGTACATCCTGATAAAAGGTGACCGAGAAAATTAGGCAAAGCGGTAAAGAGGCTAGCGCCAGCACATAGAGAAGTGCCGCCCTCGACTCCACCCCTCCTCTCGACCGGGCGAGCAGATAGGCAACGGTCAACAACTGCAGAAGGAAAAATACTTGGTAGACCTGGACTCCTGCAAAAGAGCCGCCGGTAATCCGGTACACCAGGGCACCTATATAATGCCAACCAAAAGAATGCGGGTAACGCCGCGTCTCCATTTTGCCCGAAGCCATCGGGATATCGGCGTAAAAATTCGGTCGGGAAAGATCCTGCGCCTGTTTGACCAGCATGTAATAATGGGTGACTTCATCCCCGACCATTGCCTGTGGAGTGGCCAGGCCCACGAGCGACACCGCCAGACAGGCGAGGAAAATCGCTACAGGAGCCCCGATTTTCGTTCCTCGCACCGCCCGACCAACAGATTCGGAAGAAAACAATGCAGTGACTGCCCGCACCGTGAGGGTGAGAGGCAGGAAGAAACGTGTTAACAAGGCCGACGATGCCTGCGGCTCCGGACTCTCTGCCGGCTGTTCATTCTCTTTGCCCCGTTGCAACCGCGCCTGCAACTCAAGATGTTGTTTTTCCAGGCGAGTAAGAACCAGGGAGAAATGGAACAACAGGAGAAACATCAAGCCAACAAAGCCGATGCCGATCAACGCCAACACATGCATCTCTAACAATGCGGCGAAAGATCTTATGGTGTCTAGACGCAAGGAGGCAAGCAGTAAAACGGTTCCCGATGCCAGCCAGAAAACCGCATATCTTTTGTACAGAGAGGAACAACGCACAGCCTGTATCGTTACCCCAAGGATGGCAATGCCAAGGATCACCCCCAGGATTCTCACCCGCTGATCAAAGGGCATGGACGACAAATATCCGAAAATGGTGGCATGAAACACCAGGCCAATACCGATCAGCACCCCAATGACCGCACCGGACAAGCGCATGCGGCGATCCCAAAAGGCGCCAATGACCAGGACGCAGAGAAGTACGCCCATAAAAGCAAAGACGACCCGGGGAAATGCGCCCAGCCATCGTTCAATAAAATCGATAATGAAGGTTACATTGTTCATTTTGAGAATAGTTGCTCCCGAAGTGGGCCCTAGCTCTTTTGGCTCTGCACCGAGCCGCAGGAAGCCAGAATTTCAACCGTCTGCCGCGCTGCTCGTTGCCAGGTGAAGGATTCCGCCCAATGTTTTGCCTGCGCACACCATCCGGCTTTTTCTGCCGGCGACATCATTGTCACGGCGAGGATCTGTTTTCCCAAAGTCTTCGCTTCAAGGTTGTCGACATAGAAGGCATGGTTGCCGCATACCTCCGGCAGCGATGCACATCGTGTCGTAACAACGGGAGTGCCGGCCATCATTGCCTCAAGTACGGGCAGGCCAAATCCTTCGTAATTGGAAGGTAACACAAAGACGTCCGCTTGTTGATAGAGAAGTTTCAAAATCTCAAACGACACTCCATTCATCAAACGAAAGACCCGACTCGGTGTTGCCAACCTTTGCATTGCCGCCTGAACCTCAGGCTCGCCACGCCGCTGTTTACCGACAATAATGAGGTTATGGGGAATGCTCTCGTGGATATCTTGAAAGGCATCGATCAGGAGATCAACGCGTTTATGGGGATAGGTATGGGCAACGCAAAGGATAAACGGTTCCCTGATTGGAATACCTGCTTGCTGGACAGGCGAAACACCGCCGCTGTTTATCGGTTCGGCGAAAGCTCTATCGACCCCCTCCGGGACCGCATGGATCTTTTCCGCTGGCGCAAAACCGTATTTAATAATTTCGCTTTTCGAAAACTCGGAGATGGCAAGTATCGCCCGGCTTTTCCGGCAAGCGACCCTGACCAGCCAGTCCAAGGTGATCCGCTCAAGCAGGGTTAGATCTTCAGGATGATTCTTATACTGCAGATCGTGTATCGTCACCGCCTGCGGGCAATGCACCCAGTATGGCGCGGTATATCCCGGAGACCAGAGGATATCTACCTTGCGAAAGGCCACAGCCCACGGCAAGAGAAGCTGCTCGGCGAGGATACGCAGCGGTCGTATCGAGGCCTTGAAGGGCAATCGGCAAAAAGCCACGCTTTGGTGATCGGCAAAAAGCCTACGCAGCAATGCGTCATTATCCAGCTGGGTAAAGAGGGTGATTTGCAGGGCCGGATATTCCTCGGTGACAGCCTTTACGAGCTCGCGCAGGTAGGTCTCCGTTCCGCCGATATCGCCGGGGACATGAAAAAGAGTGTTGATCCCCAGGTGCCAGGTTCTTCCTGGAACTTGTTTCATACCTTAACCGCGTCCTTCATTTCCTGATTTGCCGCCCCAAAGACATACAATTATAGGCACCTACTATTCCCCAGCGCACACAATAGTGGAGGAGAATTTGCAGCTTCCATTTGCCGATCGCACGAATAACCGCGTCCAGCTCCTCCTTGAATTGAATTGCGTAATTTTGACCGCTTATCGACTGTTCATGCCAACGGAAGGCCGCTATCGGCCCACCGGGAATGACCGTTCCCCGCCCGGAATGCCAAAGTCGCAACATGAAATCATAGTCCCAGGCAGCAACCATGTCTTCCCGCAGCTTTCCTGCTCGTAGCATCGCCTCGCGGTTGAAAAAGAGGGCCGGTTGCGAAATGTAATTAATACATTGGAAGGTAAACTGCGATGATACCGGAAAAAAATATTCCTTGAAACGGGTGATGAAGGTTCGGATCTCCGCACCTTTTGCGTCAATAATTGGACATCTGCCAAAACAAAGCGCCACCCCTTCCTGCTGTTCGAAGACCTGCTTAACACGCGCTAAGGCGCCAGGATAATAAAGGTCATCGGCATTCAACCATGCTAACACATCGCCACTGGCCAGAGCGAAACCCTTATTGATGGCGTTGGCCGGACCAGTGTCGGGCTCGACCAGCAGGTGCGTTATCCGGTCTGCATATTTCTCAAGGATTTGCAAAGAACCATCGGTGCTTTTGCCGTCAACGACGATAAGTTCTAACTCCAGGCCTTCTGTCTTTTGTTGCAAAATACTTTGCAGAGTCGCTTCGAGAAATTGCTCTCCATTATAATTAGCTGTAATTATGCTAAATTTCATGCAGTCCCCCCACCACCCTTGTTCTCTTCTCGCTTCTATTATGCAAATCCAACAGTATCATCGGAATAAGCAGATACCCACCGAAAAATGCAAAGTAGTAGTAGCGCCAGTTCATCACGTCAACAACAACAAGGAGTGTCAGGATTTGTATCAATATAAAACTGCTGAACAATGCCGTTAATGGCAAGATGCGGAAGAGGGATATTGATAGTGGATACAGAACTAAAAAATACAGAGAATTCCAACTGAGATACACAAATGGCGCCATGTATGACAGTCGATAGAGACGCATGGCGAAAGCGGTTAACCATGGGAAAAGCGGTGTTTCCGGTAAGTACCGGTAAATATCGTTCCAACCGGCGTGCATGAGAAATGGGTAGGAAAAACGATCGTGGAGAAAGAAATGGAAAAGATCCCATGCTGAGTCTTTTTGATTTATATTGAAGATACCCCAATAGTTACGCCAAGCTTGTAGGAGGGCGGCAGCGGGCGATTTATGCACAAAACCCCCGAGAAAATGTGCCCCTTGCGAAAACAAATAGTTGCTCTGCATGATCAGCTTGTCTCTGCCGAGAAATAAGAGCCCTCCCAGCAAAACTGCAGAGCCGGCAAGAAAGATAATCAAAACGATACGCTTTGGAACCAGCCGCAGCAATACCAGATATATAGGAATAACAGCTAAATAAATGAGCCCATTATGCCGGGTGAAGGCGAGTGCCAAGACTGACAGGAAAAGAGCGAGCACCTGTTCTTTTGTCAGGAGGAAGTGCTTTTCTTCTCGTTTTTTTTGATACAACTGACAGAGAAGAAAGGCCCAAAAAACGATGAGCACCGCAAAGGGAATATCTTTCCACAGCAGGGTATTATAGAGACCGATGGGAAGAGAAGTGATAGTCAAGAGATAAAAAGGCACCAAGTACTTGAGCGACACTCCATGTCGATATATGGCATAGAACGTATATGCTATCAATGCCGAGGTCATGCAGATATGTAAAACAGGTACAATCGCCGGGTTGTTCCATACTCCGCTCAGATAACGATAATATACGACATTGAGAAGTGGATGATCATTTATAAGGACTTCCGGCAACAAGGCTGCTCGCCAGACTTTCAAGGAATCTATCGACATGACACCGGGCCAGAAAGCAAGCAGCCAAAGGGAAAAAACCGATAAGGCCGGCAAGAAAAACCACCAGAAGACTTTTCGCTTGCCAAAAAACAGACCCCCGGTTGCCTTACAGTTGGTAGAGAATCGCCAGCAAGCCGCCAGAAACCAGGTGGTGAGAAGAGAGAAAAAGATTTGAAAAACAAACTGAACCTTATGAAAATACCTCTTTTGCAGCGGGCTGATTTTGTGAAAAGATTTTGTTTCCAGGATTTCATTCTTTCCGGCAAAAAGTACAGAGGTTTTTTCGTCTACTTCAATGCCGATGTGATCAACGAGGAGGTTCGATTGAGGTTTCCCATTGGCGACAGTTATTGACTTTAATGGGTAACGGGGCATTTCCATCCGCACCCGATACTCTCCCGTTGGACCGACAATCCAATAGCGAAAAACCGAAAACATTTCGTTATCCTGGGGAAGATAAAGATCGAAGGTCTGTGCTTTGCCGTCGACAATGATTTCGACCTTGCCCGAATGGTTGTTCGTATTGATCTTTAATTCTATCGACTCTTTTGCCGCAAGATCGAGACGTACTTCTTCCCCTCTCTTTGTGAGTTTAATCGTCTGGTTAGTGAGCTTCCCTTTCCTTTGAAGGTTGATCGGAGTCAAATCAAAATCCCTTCCGTCAAGAGCTATCCTCTCGCAGACGACCTCCGAACTTAAGGAGGCAGGACTTTTATCACCTGTATTGCGAATGATTATTGAATGGTTCTGATCCTCCTTGCCAGAAATGGTATCTAGCAAAAACTGGCGGTGTTCATAGGAATTTGCGCCCCCGCCACTCTCCCAACTCACTTCAAGGACACTATCTTTATCCGGAGCATTACCGCTGATGACCAGAACAGCCGGCCTGTACCATGCCGTACAAAAAAACCAAGCAAAAACTATGGAAAAGAGTGCGAGTATTTTGAAGACTTGCGGAATCCTGGAGGTTGGGGTCAGCATGTTTCTCTCACGCTGACGTCCCTGATCTTGATGAAAGGGATCAAGAGAGACGACAGACCAAGTTTGCCAAGGAGTCTTACCCACCTGGAGCGAGATCGACGGGGAATGGCACTCCCCGTTCGTTCCCCTATATACTCACTTATCCCCATCTCCTGGAGAGAGACTTCTACGGCTATCTCGCCGGCGCCCTCCGGAGCCGCAAGCATCGGCAAAAACAATTGCGGGTCATTGCCATACGACTCGATCACCCAGTGGTCATCATTTTTCTCCAACCATTTTGCCGTTCCCGTCAGATGCAGTTGGCTAAAACCGTTTTTCGGCAAGAATTCGGCAATAACACGCCCTTCTTGCTGCGTGCTGATTCGCAAGGCATATAATTTGATAATGCCGATACGCACACTCGGATCTACCCGCAGGTGCAGCCTGCCGCCCGCTATCCGTGCGGCCACCCTAGCCACCGTTTTCGCACCACAGCGATAATGTGCCCAGAGCTGCCCCGATGCCCCGGCGGTCAGTCCTTCCCCGTAAACCTGGACAAAATTGTCATAGGCTCCGGGAGCGTCACGCTCTTCATTTTCCCGCTGGGCAAATCTGGCCAGTTCCCGTGCCTCGATTTGTTGCCTTTGATGGGTGGTAAAGGTTTCGGCAAGATTTTGTAAGGCGGTCCTGCTCGAAGGTCTCTGTCGGCTAATATCGATCAGAGCCTCGGCAAACTGCTCGCCGGCAACCGTCCAGTCGGGCCACTCGCGGGCGGTGGCATATGCCCCTCGGCACAAGTCGGCAAGTAATTTTCGGTTTGCCTGCAGCTCCTTTAAAAAATCGATAACGCCCTGTTCGTCGTCTCGTTTAACCACCAGGCCATTGATGCCGTGGCGGAGATATTCGTCATGACCGGTCACAGCATAGACGATTGCCGTCCCGCCACAATGAAACATCTCCAGCGGCGGCCCGAACATCCCTTCGACATAACTGAGTTTTACCAGCACATCGCAGGAACGATACACCGGTGGCGTCAAGTCAAAGGAAATTTGCGAGAATACCCGGTCGACGCCTGGAAAAGAATCGATGGGCGACGAGGTCAAAAGCCAGATTTCATCGACCCCGGCCTGGCGACAGAGGGCGACGGTGCGAGGCACGTTTTTGTGAAACACCTCGACAGGTCCTTCAACCAGCACCCGTAGCCACCCTTCCCGGCGTGGTTCAATAACCGTTTCGTCGCGGTACAGTTCCTTGCGCATGCCGTTGCGCACCAGATAGGGCCGGTGGTTGTAGTGAATTTCAAGAAATTGTTTGATCCAGGTCGCCTCGGTGATCACCGGCAGCGAAAAAAAGTAGCCGTTATTGCACCGGGTCACCCCGGTCGAATGATCTCTGGTATCAAGATTGGCCGGATTCTCTTCGGGAAAGAATTTCGATTCGATGGATTGGACAAAATAGACATAGTGGTTCGCCACTATTTTATGCAGCAAATAGGGGCTTTCCCACCAGGTAGCAATCGCTACGTCATGGGCCTCGTCCTGCAATTCATCGATTGTCCGCCAATGGACCGAGGCCCCTTGCCAATGCCAGGCGTAGCGCGACGGGGCTACCTTTTCGGCAGTTGCTATTGTCACTTCATGGCCCTGGCGTTGCAAGCCTCCGGCATGTTCGAGGATGACATTGGTACCGCCGTTAATATCCGGCGAGCAGAGCAGAAAAACAATTTTCATCGATATTTGCCGAAAACGGTTTTATAGCGTTTTCTCCCCTCTAGCCGAATGAGGAAATCAAGACCGAGTCTGCGCAGGATGATGGGTGGCCACACCCCTGTTTCCAAATGGCCGGCTGGGTCCCGCAGGAGATTTCGCAGATTTTTCATTCGTGCAAGCACCGGCAACTTCTGCCCTTTCTGAAAAGCAGTAAACTCGAAAAGACCAAAATTTTCCAGATGGTAGAGTCCTGAATAGAAGTCGATTTCCGCCGGAGTCGGCTTGAAGACCATTCGCGCATGCCGTCGAGCAAACCACTGCAGAGAAGGAAGGGTCGGTTCCGTCGATAAAAGCTGCCGGCTCAGTGCTTCGTTTAATGTATAATAAACTTCTTGCAGAGGGGCAATCAACTCATTGTAGAGCTTTCGCTCTTCCGGGAGATCGAGAACAGTTACCAGAGGACAACCGTCTTCGATAAAACTGCTTTGCCGCGTGTTTCCGACAATAGCCCGTTCTTTCTCGGTGAAGTACCCGTCGGCGCTGCCATGCGAGGCGCCCAACATCATTTCAAACAGGGAGCGATTATTGTTAAAAACGTGGATGAAAGGGCTATGCTCCGGAACATCGGCAAAGAGAATACCCTTTTTTTCATTATTCTGAAACACCTCGGTCGGGCTGAGCAGGCCGATATAATAACCGCTCACCCGCACCCGTCCGGCAAAAGTTTGGAAAATATTATTCTGGATTGATCCTTTCCAGCCAACGTCGACCAAGGCAAGTCCGTCTTTGAAGAAATCGATTCCGAAAGAATCCAGGTAATTCAGAAAGTTTTCGCGTTGGTATTGACGATGGCTCTCGTAACAGGCCCGAAAGATATCGGAACAAAAGAGCGTCCTAAAATCCTTATGGGTTTTCAGGTCCTGGTGTCTGGTCAAGGGCTCCAGGTGCAATTCATGGCAGAGATCGAGTGCCGTAGTCTGGGAAAGGTTGAGGCTTTGCAGAAATTCCAGCAGGGAAAGATCCCGATAGTGCACGAAGAGCCTGTGAAAGTCTTCAGAATCAATATCCCTGCAGGAACAAATGTAGGTTGCCTTGCGTGAAACATAGAGATAGTGGCTGTCGATGACTTGCCGACCAAACCGTATCTCCTGGTAACAAATGAACAATTTCCGTAAAAACTCACCCTCTTTCGAGCAAAAGAACAGCGTCTGCCGACAATCCCTTACCGCTTGCAGGAAAAGGTTGTGAATAAAAAAATGCAAGGTCAGTCCCATTTCCGGAAAAAAACTTGCCTTGTTCACGGCAAAGAGCGAGGAGTAAACTTTTTCGGTATCATTTGCCATTCTTGATTCGGTCCTTTCCATACCACTTACCATCCCCTGCGATTGCTGCAAACAATAGCAAGACAATCCTCTCGCACGCGCCATCCTGCCATCGGCGTGGACATTGTCGCCGATCATCAACATGGCACCCGGAGGAAGATCAAGTGTCCGGCATACCACGTCATACAAACGGCCGCTATGGCCTTTGTTCAGAGAAAAATCGGCGGAGATGAAAAGATCATCAACACTCTCCGCCAGGCCATGCAAGCCCAGCAATTTTGTAAAGTGGGCAGCCGGAAGGTAAAAATCGGAGATCACTATCGTTTTGCGACCTTGTTCGTGGCAATACCTGAGGATCTCGACGACATCATGCCTGAGTACCTGAACCTGTTGTTCAACGGCCAGTTCAATGTCCACCAGGATTGTGACAAAAGCATCGGGCGAGGTAAGAATTCCGGTTTCTGCCATTGGCGAAAGTATGGCAAAAAGTTTTTTGGCCAAGGTGATCAGATTAAACTCCGGATCCAACCCCTTGCTCAAATTTTCTGCACATTCCTGTCGCTCCAGGACGCTTCTGATCCGGTAGAGCAAATCTGCTGTTATGCCCTCGGGCAAGAGATCGGCCAACTGGGCAGCGGCAATTTTTTTTGTCTCCTCGGGTGTGACCGACCTTGCAACCAGGGTGTCGAAAAAGTCAAAACAGACGGCCTCTATGGAAGATGACCTATCCTCCAAAGATTTTTTGACCTCAGCGAGAATCTGCTGTGCTGACAGAACGGGGATTTCCACAGTTTTCAGAAGGAGGTGCCGGTACGTATTTCACAGGATGTTATGGAATTATTGAAGATGCCATGGACACCCTTTCCGGGGACAAGTGCGGCGATGGACACAATATTATGGGCCCAGCAATGGATTTTATGGACAAACGGGTCCGTTCCTTCGCCAATCCCCAAAGTCAGGGTATACGTGTCAGGATATATCTCCGGCCACAAAAACTGATAGATAATAAGGGATGTTCCCTCGGCCACCGAAAAACTCTCTTGAAGTGAAGAACAGGTGTTTTCACCGAAAATTGAGTTGCCGATCCTGTCTTTAACCGTATAACCAACAATAAGATTATTTACCGGTCTCAATGCCTCGACCAATAATTGCACAACCACTTTGTCGCCTTTTACCACCGTTTCCTTGGTTGAAGATTTCTCGTCACCGATACGAACTTTGAGAATCTTCACTTCAAGGGCTCCGCCTCGATCCTCTTCGGATACCGGCAACCAACCAGTATCAATATCCTTTTGTTGTGTCGTTTCGAGTGGAACAGCAGTCGGATTGCCGACGGGATGTTCTCCATTCTGTGTTTTCTTCTCCTGAAATCGTTCGTTGTGGACGAGTTTGGTGTACTGGGCGACGCCATCTATCGGTTCCCCATCAAAAACAATTTTGCCGCCATCCAGTAAAATTACCCGCTGACAAAGATTAGTAACGGCATGCATATCATGGGTGACAAAAACGATTGTGGCATTTTTCTGCATCTCCTTCATGTGAGCGACACATTTTTGCTGAAAGAAGATGTCGCCGACGGCCAGCGCCTCATCGACGATGAGAATCTCCGGATCGACACTAATGGCGGTGGCAAAGGCCAGGCGGACATACATACCGCTCGAATATAATTTCACCGGTTGATCGACATATTCCCCGATATCGGCAAACGAAAATATTTTTTCAATATTATTATCGACATATTCTCGCGACAAACCCATGATCGTGGCGTTCAGGTAGACATTTTCCCGGCCGGTGAATTCCGGATTAAATCCGGCGCCAAGCTCAAGAAGGGCCGATATCCGGCCGGTTACCGCCACTTCTCCTGAGGTGGGTTGCAACACCCCGCAGAGGATTTGCAACAAGGTCGATTTGCCGCTGCCGTTCTTGCCGATTATGCCGATGGACTCCCCTTTCTTGACCGTAAACGATACTTCATCAAGAGCGATAAAAGGCCTATGGTATCGTTTGCGAAACGGATGAAAGGTCTCCTTCACTCTATCCGAATTTCGTTTATAGAGCCGGTAAGCCTTGGTAACACGATTGGCAGTAATAGCAACATTTCCAGGCATGTCAGACACCCTTTAAAGGACATCCGCAAATTGCGGCTTTAATCTTCTGAACACCCAGCCACCCGCAAGCAAGAAAAACAACGCCACCGCCCAATAATAGAGGGTATACCAACCGTACTGCCAAAATGGCACAAAATAGATAAAGGAATCTCTATATCCTTGGACGATATAACAGAAAGGATTGAGCTTTATCCAGAACTGCACATTTTCCGGCATAATTGCCAGATCCCAGAAAATCGGTGTCGCCCAGAATCCCACTTGTATAATAACCGGAACAAGCTGGCCGACGTCGCGTGCATAAACATTGAGTGCCGCGACGAGCCAACCGATTCCACTTGCCAAAACCAGGAGACAGAAAAGATAATAAACGGCCTGCAAATAATAAAGGCTGAACGGCATTCCGTTGCAACGTATCAAGACGATAAGGAGAATTATAAAGGCACCGTGGCTGACCAGATGTGAGAGTATTTTGACGGCCACCAATATTTGCGATGGAAAAACGGTTTTTTTTATCAGATGGGCGTATTGCAAAACAACGGTAGAAGAGGATGTTACGATGGCCGAGAAGACAAACCACGGCGCCATTGCCGAGGTCAGCCAGACAACAAAGGGTACATCGTTTAACGGTTTAGCCTTAAAGCCGACGCTGAATACAAACCAGAATACCAGGATCATCACTGCCGGCTGGATAAAGGTCCAGATAAAACCAAGAAACGAACCAACGTACATGCTCGCAACTTCACGGCGCGCTAGTGCCCGCAGCATCTGGTGATATTGCACCAGATCTCGCGCCAACCGAATAACTCCTCCACCAATCACTAGGGACACCTACTATAGAAAATAACATGAACGGAGAAAAGCCCGGAACAGCATAAGGAGCCATAAAGAAATTCTTTAAAATGGCTATGGTATTTCGTAACGGCTCCTAACTTTTCGGCATGATTCAACATCTCATATGACCAATATCCGGCAGGAAGCAACAAGGATACAGCAAATAGTCCCCCTGTTTTTAATGGTAGAACCCGGTGGGATCGAACCTACAACCTACGGCCTAGAAGGGAAGGCCTAGTGTTAAGCGCCTGGAAACCACAAAATTTGCGTTTGCGAAACGCCACCATATATTGAAACCTGCCTGCCGGTCAAGGGGAAACACCATTTTCACCGCACAGGCCGGCCAGTTCATTTACACCGTTCCAGTTCGGAACGCTAACAACAAAGATGGAGAAATTTATATACAAAAGTATTTTGATACAATAAAATCATCTTCTTCCTTTCATCTTTCATGTTTTTGACTGCTTTCGCCTCTGCATCCGATAGTGCCTGCCGGACAAAATAGAAATCAAAGACTACGCAAACAAAGTGGTGTGAAGTGAAAATTTGGTCGATATTAGTGGTGTTTAACATAGGTGTCATTTTAACATCTTGCAAAGCCACCTCGTCCGAAATTGTCTCTATCGGCAAAGACACCTATTACATTTCCGGGCGAGGCTACGCACTGACAAGCGATAATGCATTTCCTGCACTCTACAAAAAAGCGGATATTTTCTGCAAAAACCAAGGAAAATCAGTTATTCCGGTATCTTCTCAAACAGAAAAATCCGCTTTAATGTCCTATGGTATTAATCTAACTTTCCGATGTTTACTTGAAAATGACCCCGAATATTACGATAGAGAGAGAGAATTCAGAATTGACATTACGCGTTGACAGTCATTAAGATTCTAATTATTTCCTGACGAATTTTAAGCCTTTTTCAAAATAGACATTCGCCCTAATTCTTTGAATGTAGTTGCTTGCCGAAGTACAAATTCCTCATCACTTTTTATTTCAAATGGCTGGTTATACTCAATTGGTGTTTTACCTAAAAAAGCCAGGATATTTTTTGCAGAACCATTTCCTTGGATATTTATGAGCGTATATCGTCCTGAGGGAAGGTGCATTAACTTTTCAGAATTCCAGGGGATGGTAATGACTTTGCCGTCTTCGGAAGACAGTATGAGGGATGTTATTTCCTGCGAGAGCATGCGAATAGTATAGCTTATTTTAGGTGTCCCCGGCGTCTCCCGCACCACCTCACACCGGTATTCTCCCGGATTTTCCGGTTTCAAGAGAAATTTTTGGATGAATGCTTTGGGATCTAAGATGATCTCATGGCCGGCATCCTGCCCATCATCACGCACTGGATTCGATACATAACCCTTGAGGTTCAATATTTCCTGACGCACACTTCCCTTGATCCCCTCCAGAATAAGCTGGTCTCCCTGTATGGCTGTTATTGCCTGGCCAGGAGCAATAAATCTCAGTTCTCCATTCAACCAACAAATGAGATTGTCTTTATGCGCAATATCCCTCGGATTGATATGCGGTTTGTCCCACGAGAGGTTGACTTTCTTCAGGAAAATGCCATCGGATCGAACATCAAGAGCCTGAAATGGGGCCATTGGCAATCTGTGCGCTTTCAGAATATTGAAATCGGGCCGGTCGGAGGCGAAGACTGAAACGGTCGATTCGACCAGATGCGGCTGACTCGACACCTCCCCGCTCACCTTTAGCGGTTTTCCTGTCGGCAAACGAACAGTCGGGATGTTTTTTTCAATTTTATGTCCGTTTACAATGAGTTTTATATCCTTTGCCGGATATTTTTCAAAAAGTTCGGGCTGGATCGTCGGCGGCTCAAGTTCAACCCCAAGTTCATTAAGAAATAGCACCACGGCCTGTAACTGGTGCGATACCTTCCAGTAATTCCAGTAGGGTCCGACCAGATCTTTGCTCACTTCTATGGCCAGTGCTGGCACTCCCACATTCGTTAAGGTGTAATATGTCAGCGATTTTCTTTGGTCCAAGTAGTCCGTCAGTTCGTTCATCGTATCCATGCTGAACAGTGTGAATTTATATTTTTCAGGCTTTATTTTTTCATTCAGTTTGGCAAGGACGTTGTTCACTATTTCCCCCAGATGAATGTTCTTATAATCTTCGGTGTCGATGATAATCGACTGACCATAATGTTTGGGTCCATGCAGGCTATCCACCTCAACCGGATTATAGAATCCCGAACCCTCATGAAGATGAATGAGTCCTTGACTTTGGCCAACCAGGTAGCGAATGAGCCTCGCTAAACTGTCCTCATAAAATTCGTTTGATTCTTTGTCAAAACGGCGATTCAAATCAACATTTACCGCCCGTGTATGCATATTGATGGAAGGCGGATTGGCCCTCGGGACAACAATTATGTTGCCTTTGGTAACTTTCGCCTTGGTAAGCAACTGCGCAGTGAGATAGCCGCTCGATTCGTCACCTTGAATCCCGCCTTGCACCATAATGGTTGGACCTGCCTGTTCACCGCGTAAAAAGAAGACTTCAATCGCATATTGTGTACCGGAAAAGAAGGTCTGCACTTCCGCTGCAGCATTGATTGCCGATCCCATGATAACAATTTGGAAAAACAGAATTAAACATTTTTGCATAAAGTTCTCTTAGTTCTTTTGCCAACGCATAAAAATCCAGAGCACGATAAGTGCCGCCGCGCCACCGCAGGTATCTATCCCAACATCCGAGAGCGCCGGCGTCCGGGTCGGCACGAAAATTTGATGGAATTCATCCGTTGCCGCATAGAAAAAAACTATTGAAAGAGCCAGTCCGGCGTCCTCCCATTTCCAAAGGCCTTGAATGCTCAGTAGCCGTCGTGCCACTGCCAATTGTGGCAATTCTTCCCCACGAGTATTGTGGATGGCGCGCCAAAGGAGCAGGGCAAGCACTGCGTACTCGGTCAGGTGCGCACATTTACGCATGATGTGGTGGATTACCTCGATCCGGGCTTGTGCCAGGTGCGGAGCAAGCCAACGCAGCAGTGGTTCGAGTAAACTCGAAGAGTGTTCATAAGAATTTGCATCGGATGATGCCAAGAAGATCAACACCATCCATAACAGTACCGGCAGCCAGTATTTAAGAAACGCTTTTGAATTGCGCATGTGGAAATTGATGGGTAGAAGTGAAAAGAAATGGCTTTTTAAATCTGGTCTCAAGTTTTAACCTGTCGGTGAAATCATTTAAACAGAAAAGGCGTTACAGCAACAACCTGTAACGCCTTTTTTGTTCGCACAGTTCTCGGTTTTCTTGTCATCTTCAGGTTGCTTTTAGAAACTGCTCTCGTTCAGGCAACCCGTTTTCCCACCAGTAGATTTATGGGCAATTGCCCAACCGTCTCGCCTTGACATTCATATCCATGGTCTGTCCCTGGGTCTGCATCTTCATGGTCGTTTCGTAGGAATCCCCATTGAAAACTGTAACGCCACTAGATTCACCGGCACCTTGACCGGTGCATTGCATTTTCCAGGAGACCTTATTACCCGACTCGTTTAACTCGGTAACGGTACAGTCTTTGCTTGTGGAAATGGTTTTTTTCTGATCCTTAACATCTTCCTTGGTAAAGCAGTGCTTTACCTGCGTTGGCGGCATTTTCATTGGCATACCGGGCAGTTCCATGGTGGTATTCAGCTCCCAGTAGCCATCGCGCATTGTCTCGGAAGCAAAACCGGCAGCCGGGATTACCAGTGCGGACAGAAGAGCAATGACAATTTTTTTCATAGCGAGATCTCCTTTGTAAGTTTTTTGGTGAATTCTTTATGGGTTAACAAGGCGTACCTGTTATTAACAACAGGCATGAACGGCTTCTTAAAGGATATCCGTAGCCCATTAGTTCAGGCAGAGATTTCTGATCCAACAGCGTCAAATTGTTATTTTTTATTAGTTATACTATGATGACTGCTTTTTCAAGTAGTCTGCGTATTAATATGTGACCAGTTTAAGCACGATCGCACTTATTATCGGTTTGGCGATTATTACCCTCGTTCAACCGGGTGCCGGATTCAACGCCGATGTCTCCAAACTGGATACGAAGATGCTGGAATCATACACTACCGGGCTAAGTCACTTCCCGCGACAGATTTCCTTATGAATACTTCTTATGAATACTTCCTACCAGTGTTGTTGAATCAATTATGCCAGGTGATGTTCGGGGTTGTCGGCGTTATTATGAAACTTGCGTCGATAGGAGCTTTTGTGCAATGGCCTTTAAGAAATAATTACCAAATCGGCAGGAAAGAACACCCTGGCGGTAACTGTCATGATAGACTATGATCACCGGTGACTGCATATCGGTCACTCCGAGATAACGATTTATTAACGGCATGTTATTGATATAATGTTGATTAAAAACCTCCTGTTTCTTGCAATAATTCTATTTTTTGTTGGGCCTGCTGGTTCTCAGGCGTCCGCCAAGGAGAAAGCACCGGCGTTTGACTGTCCTATTCTTTTATACCACCGTTTCGGTCCTGTGGTTGCTGACAGCATGACCGTTACCACAGCGGTGTTTATCTCTCACCTGGACTATCTGCAGTCCCATGGTTACAGGGTCATTCCCTTGCGAACGCTTATCGATGCCTTTCTTAAAAAAGGCCCTCCACCTCCGCCCCATTCTGTTGTTATTGCGGTCGATGACGGGCATAAGTCCGTCTATACCGAGATGCTGCCCTTGGTACAAAAATACCGTATTCCCGTGACTCTTTTCATCTATCCTTCTGCCATCAGCAACGCTTCCTATGCCATGACCTGGGATGAGTTGAGATCTTTGAGGAAGACGGAGCTATTTGATATTCAGTCCCATTCGTACTGGCATCCAAACTTTAAAATAGAACATCGAAGGCTCACCCAGGAGGCATACCAGCGATTCGTCGACCTGCAGTTCACTCAATCAAAGGCCAAGCTCGAAAAAGAATGTGGGGCCACGGTCGACATAATGGCATGGCCCTTCGGCATCTATGACGACTTTCTTATCTCGCGGCTGTCGCAGGCCGGATATGTTGCCGCTTTGACAATTGAAGCCCACCGCGTCACGCCTTCCGATCAGGTAATGAAGCTGCCGCGCTTTCTCTTGACAAACGCCAATCAAGGGAAGGCTTTTGAGTGGATTTTTGCCGATGGCACTCACTGATGCAAGAAAGGCGAATATGGAAAGAAAAGGTTTTCTAATAATCATCCTCTTGCCGATGCTGGCGATCTGCATTGCCGCAGCGGCTGGCGGTGCTTTTGAGGCGAGGAGCACGGCCGACAATTCAATCTCAACGGATACTACCGCTGTCGATTCATCGCCCCTAGTTGCTGCGGATGTCGACCAGCCACCCTCGACTGCCACCTCCTCTACCCCACCACCAACGGTCGCTTCCCCCGACATTTTTTCTCCATCGGCAGGCAAGGTGATCGATGAAACAACGAACCTGCCTTTAGCCGGGGCTACCGTAACCCTCGACGGCAAAGAGGTAGTTATCACCGATCGGCGCGGTTCCTTTCCAATAACCCCTCGGATCAGAAAAATAGCGGCAAGAGCGCCAGGCTACACCCGTGCTGAAGTATTGTTCACCGGCGAGTCGAACGACAACCATTTTGTCGAGGTTCGTTTGAAACCCTTCCATGCAAGGGCTCTGTACCTGACGGTATATGGCATAGGCAGCAAGGTGATCAGACACAAAGCCCTCTCGCTTATCAAGGAGCAGGATTTAAATACCCTGGTTATAGACATCAAGGGCGACAGAGGCTTCATCCCCTATCCCAGCGATGTCCCGCTGGCAGCTTCCATTGGCGCGCAAAAGATAAAAACGGTAGGCGATATCAAGGAATTGATCAAATCGCTGAAGGACGATGGTATTTACACGATTGCCCGCATTGTTGTTTTTAAAGACAATCTTCTCGGTACTTCGCGTCCCGATCTGGCGGTCAAGACAACCGGCGGCAAGGTATGGCTCGACCGGGAGCAGCTCGCCTGGGTGGATGCCTCCCGTAAAGAGGTTTGGGACTACAATATCCAGATCGCCATAGAGGCCGCCAAAAACGGCTTTGATGAAATTCAATTCGACTATGTGCGGTTTCCGGACCATAACGGACTAAAGTTTGCGGTACCCAACACGGAGGAAAACCGGGTGGCAAGCATTACCGGATTCCTGCAGGAGGCGCAGAAGCGGCTTCAACCCTACAATGTCTTTTTGGCAGCTGATATTTTCGGTTATGTGCCATGGAATTACGATGATACACAGATCGGACAAAGAATCGACAAACTCGTTCCCATCGTTGATTATATCTCTCTCATGCTCTATCCCTCGGGGTTTCATCTCGGGATACCGGGATATCAGAATTCGGTGGCCAATGCCTATCAGATCGTTTATCTCACCTTGAAAAAGGCTCAGGATAGAACGAAGCTCTCAGCTCTTCACTTTCGGCCCTGGCTCCAATCTTTTCGCGATTATGCCTTTGACCGACGTCAATTCACCGGTGTGGAAATTGAGGAACAGATCAAGGCCGCAGAGGATTTCGGCTCAGCCGGCTGGATGCTCTGGAATCCCAGAAATGTCTATTCCCCGGAGGGGATTAGAAAGAAAAAAGGTTGAAAAGATTTGCAGCAGTGGAAAGAGAAATGAAGAACCACAGAGAATATATACGAAAGGCTAGCCTGCTCTTTGTATTTATGGCCTGGATTTCATTTCCTATAAACGTCAGGTCCGCCGCCCAACCGCTTGTACCCCTGCTCACACCCGAACGGTTGGCACCGATCGACGCAATTGTCGAACAGGCGATTAATAACGGCAAGACACCCGGTGCCGTCGTCCTCATCGGCAACAACGGCAAAATTGTTTACCGCCGTGCTTTTGGTAATCGTTCCCTCGATCCACGACCGGTTCCCATGAAAGCCGACACTCTCTTCGATCTTGCCTCTTTGACCAAGGCGGTGGCAACAAGTACAGCCATCATGCGACTCGTCGATGAAAAGAAACTTTCCCTGAATGATCCGGTAGTAAAATATTGGCCGTCATTCAAAAAGAACGGCAAATCAGGCATCACCATCAAGCAGCTTCTCACCCATTATTCGGGACTGCGCGCCGGTCTCAATCTTAGCCCCAGGTGGTCCGGGTATGAGACGGCGCTGAAGAAGATCGTTGACGAACTGCCTTTCGATCCTCCAGGGAGTTCGTTTACCTATAGCGATATTAATTTCATAATTCTCGGAGAGATCGTCAAGCGGGTAAGCGGTCAGTCCCTCAACCGGTATTGCGCGAAACACATCTTCGAACCCTTGTCCATGAAGAATACGCGTTATGCTCCCTCGCCAAGACAAAAGGAGCGTATCGCCCCCACCGACTACCGGGATGGTCAATTGATCTGCGGGGTGGTTCATGATCCATCCTGTTATGCAATGGGCGGTATTTGTGGGCACGCCGGACTCTTTTCCACCGCCGACGACCTCTCGGTATTTGCCGAAATGATGCTCAACCGGGGTAATCTGGGAGGAGTTCGAATCCTGAAACCAAAGACAGTTGACTTGATGACCACGCCGCAATCACCTCCCGGCAAAAAGCGCTTATATGGTTTAGGCTGGGACATGGAGATGGCTTTTGAGGAGGGGCCAAAACCGGCCTTATCCGCCGGATCTTACGGCCATCTGGGATATACCGGCACAGCTTTATGGATCGACCCTGAAACGAAGACGTATATCATCGTATTGACCAATCGGCTCCATGCCAAGGGCGGCGGGGATGTGAAAGCCCTTCGGTCGGCGATTAAGGAGGTTGTAGCAGATGCCCTCCGACCTTCTCCCGGCTCACTGCCACAAGGCAGCAAACATCAGATGGTTTCCGATCCGCCAAAAGAAAAAGCGATTGCCTCGGTTTCTTTACGGACAGGGATAGATGTTCTTGCCGATTCAGGTTTCTCGCTCTTGGCCGGCCTGCGAGTCGGGTTGATTACCAATCACACCGGACGCGATTCAAGTGGCAGGCGAACGATAGACCTGCTGAACAATGCCCGGGGAGTCAAGCTCATGGCCATCTTCAGTCCCGAGCATGGCCTGGTCGGAATATCCGATGAAACTGTTGCCTCCACTGTCGATACCCAAACAGGTCTCCCCGTGTACAGCCTGTATGGCAAGGTTAAAAAGCCGACGGACGAAATGCTCACAGGTCTTGATGCCCTCGTCTTTGATATTCAGGATGCGGGGGTACGCTTCTACACCTATATTTCCACGATGGGGTATGCAATGGAAGCGGCAGCCCGGAAGGGCCTCGCCTTTTATGTCTTGGACCGGCCAAACCCTATCACTGCATTTTTTGTCCAGGGACCTGTTTCGAATGAAAGAGAACGATCCTTTACTTCTTACTTTCCCCTGCCTCTCAGGCATGGCATGACGGTAGGTGAGCTTGCCCGCATGTTTAATGATGAAGATAGGATCGGGGTACGACTCACGATCGTCAAGATGCAGGGGTATGTGCGGACGCAATGGTATGACGAAACCGGGCTTGTTTGGATAAATCCTTCGCCAAACCTCCGCAGTCTTGCGGAGGCGACGCTCTATCCTGGAGTGGCACTTGTGGAAGGGGCAAATGTCAGTGTCGGAAGGGGGACGCCCACGCCATTTGAAATCCTTGGTTCACCCTGGATTAATGCCGGGCAGCTGTCCGCTTATCTGCAAGGTCGTGATATCTCCGGGGTTACAATTGAAGTTGTTGATTTCACCCCCGTGGAGAGCATTTACAAGAATCACCTTTGCCACGGTGTGAAGATCACCGTGGTCGATCGAGCGGTCCTTGATACCGCTCTTTTGGGGATAGAGATTGTCAACGCCTTATACCGGCTCTACCCGAATACTTTCAAGATAGACGACACGGCAGGGCTTATTGGTTCCAGGTCCGTTCTTGATGCCATCAAAGAAGGACAGGATCCCAAAAAGATAGCCGGCAGCTGGCATGAGCCGTTGGATGGATTTTGCAAGCTGAGAGAAAAATACATGCTCTATCCATCGGCAGATTCCCTCAACTCATTCTCGCCGGTTGAGAGATAAATAGTTCTGCAATTACAGGATAATACGACTTTATCCCCCTGCTAAAATTTATCGGTTTTCGGCAATTACTTTTGTTATTTCAGGAAGTTTGTATGCGAAAATCAATGCGCCCAAAATACAGGAGATGCCTCCCCAAAATACAGTGTTTGGTGCCCCTATGAGCTTTGCCGAACTCCCCGCCAGGAGGCTGCCAAAAGGCGCAGTACCCATAATTGCCATGGTAAAAAAGCTCATCACACGCCCTCGCATGCTGTCGTCAACAATGGATTGTAACATGGTGTTGCTTGAGGCCATTTGTAACATCATACCAAGCCCGGTAATAACCATCAGGATTAACGAGAGCACAAAAGCATGAGAAAAGGAAAACAGAATGAGTCCGATTCCAAAGACACCGGCCGACAGCGGAATAATTTTTTCGAGACCTATGTCATTTCTCCTTGAGGCAAGATAAAAGGCCCCTGTCAAAGCCCCCATCCCTGAAGCACCCATGAGAAAACCAAAGGTATGCGCTCCACCGTGAATTATTTCTTTGGCAAAAATTGGCATGAGCACGGTGTAAGGCATTCCTACCAAACTCACCAAAGCGAGCAAAAGGATGATATATCTGATAGGTGCAAAGCCAAAAGTGTAAGCAATCCCCTCCCTTAATTCCTTCAAAACAGATTTTTTCCCGTTCTTGTTATCTATTGAAGTGATTTTCATGAGTATAAGGGACCAGATAACGAAGAGATAACTAATCGCATTGAGCATAAAACAAATGCCTTCACCGGTGGCGGCAATCAGCATACCCGCCACAGAGGGACCTAGCAATCTGGCACCGTTAACCATTGAAGAATTAAGAGCAATGGCATTACTCAAATCTTCCTTTTTTTCTACCATTTGAATAACAAAGGATTGGCGGGCCGGCACATCGAAGGCATTGATGCAGCCTAAAAATCCACTGAGAAGTATGATATGCCAAACCTGAATGTTTCCTGAAAAAACCAACCACGTCAAGATGATAGCCTGCACCATTGATAAAACTTGAGTGGTCAGCATTATGTTGTAGCGATTCCATCTATCAGTGAGCACACCGGCTATCGGAGATAATAAGAAGGTTGGAATTTGCCCCACGAAACCAACAATACCTAAAAGAAGTACAGATTTTGTCAGGTCGTAAACCAGCCATGGCGTAGCGATCCGTTGTATCCAGGTTCCTATCAGGGATACGCTTTGACCTGCAAAAAACAGTCTATAATTTCGATACTTGAGTGATCGAAAAGTGATTTTTAAGCTTTCGATTTTCCTTATCATTTATTCATAATCTCTTTTTAAACTGATCTCCGAGCAATAAATACACACTCTTTCCAAAATGCGTAATTTCTACTCACGAAACAATTACCTCGATTTTCATTAAGCCTGATTATTCACTTAAGCATAAGATATTGCATCAATATACAAGCCATACGAGTTGGCATGCTGTTTGCTTATTGATTGTATAGCTACAATAACGTTAACCTCGGCGTTATGGGCTAACGAATACCTTAGGCTAGTAGAATGATCAAACGATTATACTCTTCTAGAAAATTCATATCAATACGATACATTGAAGGAGGAAGGCCATGAATTTTAAACGGTTACGCATGATAGTAGTTGGAACGATCATTCTTGCTTCGGTCGGATTATTTGCCCAGGATTCGGCATTCGCAAGACCACCGTTTCCAGTACCAATACCGGTTCCAATTCCACTTATTTTTATACCACCACCTAGGGTTGTTGTTTATGCTCCTTTGCCCCCGCCGAGGTATTATCATCGTCATAGGCATCATCATCGAAACTATTACTATTGACAAAATTGAAAGACATTTTCATCGGTACCATTGCGACAACAGCGGTGATGGCCCCAATCACAAAGGGAATCCGCCGGCCCCAGGCTTTAATCTGACTTTCTTTCCAGCAACTGTTGAAGAATCACGACGACAAGAACAGCCAAAAGCTGGCCTCCAATCAGTGTCACATACTGAAATGAAGAATAGAAACCACGGCGACCACGCATGGCAATCTCACTCATACAGGTAGCCGCTGTGCCGTATTCCATAAATTAAAAAGCACGGTTTGACATGTCTCTTACAGCGATATTCCGTTTATTGCGGTTTAATGCGAATGGCGGAACGTATGGAATTGCCAAAACCTGAATAAGGTTTATATCCAACTGTTCCCCACATTTTTTGTTTTGGAATAAAATGTGACGCAGCAAGAGATGGAACTGAAAAAATTTATGGAAAATTAGGGTGCACATTCTGATGAATCTAACGCTTTCGCTTTACAAGAAGTCCCGCTTTACGATTACAATAGGGATTCTTCTTGCCATCCCATTTATAAATTCTTGCTCGCCTTCTCCTGAGCGGATCTTCAAGGAAACACGGCCGTCAATGTACACCGTTGTAAGCATCACGGTTGTCTCACCAACCGAAATTCAAGCGAATAGGGCAATAAATGCATCATTCGTAGAACTCGACAGAATTGCGACTCTGCTAAATTTTTATTCGGATACCAGTGAACTATCTGCTATCAATAGACAAGCTGGTGAACAACCGGTCAAGGTGTCAAAGGATACCCTCGACATCATCGAAAGGTCAATTTACGTCTCTGAGATGACCGAAGGAGCATTCGATATAACGGTGGGACCCCTGGTAAAACTTTGGGATATACAGAACGAGGTAATACCGGACAGGAAGTCGATTGACGAGAAATCACAGATAATCGGCTATAAAAATATTGTTATTGACAGGGCTGCTTCAACTGTTTTCATAAAACGAAAAGGCGCTCAGATTGACCTTGGCGGCATTATAAAAGGCTACGCCGTAGATAAAGTCGTGGAGGTACTCCACCAAAACGGCATTCACTCCGGAATAGTAGCAGTAGGTGGTGAAATCAGATCACTAGGCAAAAAACCTGATGGTACATCATGGCTAATCGGGGTGCAAAATCCAAGACAGAAGGGTACTGATGATGCAGTTGTCGCAACTATCGAGCTCTCCGACAAAGCCCTCTCAACATCAGGGGATTATATCAGATATTTTGAAAAAGATGGTGTGCGATACCATCATCTCCTGGACCCGAAAACAGGTTCTCCCTCTCGCCAATGTGGAAGCACTACGATAATAGCCGATGACAATACCACCACGGATGGTTTCTCTAAGTTATTTATACTTGGACCTGAAAAAGGGTTGGCAGTTGCAAATAAACTTGGATTCGATATCCTCTTTATCGATTGCAAAGGGGCTATCGTCATGTCGGATGGACTCAAGAACAAAATCAGGATAGGGGAAAATTTGAGGATCGAGAATTGAGGAGTCAAAGCGGGCAATAGTTTCCTACCATCTTTCCAGTCTACGAAAATGAGAGAATATTCGAAAACAGGTTGCTCTTTTTATTGAACTTCCAACGGCACAGGCAATGAAGGAGTACATCCAATGATTTCATTTATGAAAGCAACCTCTGTATTTTTGGAGAATCTACCGTTTTTGATAGCTCTTTCCCTATCTTTTATTTCAAGTGCAAGAGCTGATACGGTTTTAAACAATCCCGGTATTCCGGAATCTGAGTCCCTCGAACTTTCAGATCGGATTGATCAACATACTGGATATGTTGTTGCTCAAGTCGATATCTCTGTACAGCGGGAGAACGATAAAAAGACCTATTTTATTAAGGTTGCAGAGGGAGAACTTTTTGTAAATGAAATCCAGCTCGATTATAACCACCTGACAACGATTTCTGAAAACAGATATGATTATAAGACCGGACAGTTAGTCGAATCGTATCTCAATGACGGCAATGGAAAAGTCCATTTTTTTAATAGAGAAAACGGTATTGATAAACACTTTTGTGACAATGATAAAAATATATACTCACGATACGCTTATTTTTTATCTTTTGGAGGTTTCCCCTTTGCAGTTGGGAAAAGTGTCTTTTTCTCCTCCTATGTATCCGAGTATGGTGATGCTTTACCTATGAAACTGAGTTGTATTGCGAAAGAATTCGTTACCGTACAAGCGGGAGTTTTTGATTGCTATAAACTGGAATTGGCAGTTGCAGGCTGGCAGTCGTTTTTTTCATCGGACAAATACTACCTCTATTATGCAGTTGAAAGTCCTCACCGTTTTATCAAATACGAAGAAAAAGACAAAAATGGAAAGTGGTATGCCAACGAATTAATTAAGATAATTAATTGAGATATGGATCGAAAATATTCTTTGGCTTTGCACGATCTGAGGATTTCAGAAGGCCGAAATCTCCTAGGTATTATTGAAGGATTACGGAATCATTTTCAAATTCCGCTAACCATCCATTTGGTATTTGATGAAGATTTCGATACCCAACCTGAATTATTGATGTATTTAAAGAACCAAGCGTATGCCGGAAATCTCGAAATTGTGTTTCATGGTCTCAAACACTCTTGTTCGAAAAATGTATTGAGACTTTGGGCTTTTTTCCATAAATACCAAGCTGAATATCTTGAGAATGATGCGGGACATCGGGAGGCAACGAGGAAGTGTTTTGCAACCATTGAAGATGAAATGGCGACAAAATTAGGCATCTGTCCGCCCTGTTGGCTAGCCAGTAAGGAAAACAATGAATTTTTCCAATCACTTCAACCGCTTTACATAGAAAGTCTGCTCTCTTTGCGTTACCAAGGCAAGAAGGTTATTTCACCAGTTATATCCTTAGGGAGCTCTCGCAGATTAGAGGTGTTTTTTCTTGAAATTTTGGCTGACACAATCTGTTTGATTTCCAGCATATTGCGTCTTCGCCGGGTTCGGATAGCTATGCATCTTTGTGATCTTGATATAGAAACTTCTCGATTATTTTTTGACAATATAATATCAAGATTCAACGGTAGAGGTTTTAAACCGGTCCTGTTGCGAGAACTCAATTAACCAGTGGCTTTTCTATCTTTCTAACAGTCTTCTATACAGTTTTTGCATTTTTCTTGCCTGGGTCTCCATATTCCAGGATTCGGCATGCCGTTTGGCCCCTTCAGCCTTAGCCTTACGTATTTCAGGGTTGTTCAACAGTAACTGAACTTTCTCAGCGAACTCACCTTTGTCATCATCTACCATAAAACCACCAGCATCACCCCCCATAACTTCACGGGTTCCCATCTTGCCAATGGCAACCACAGGGGTACCACAAGTCATTGCTTCAAGTATCACCATCCCCTGGCTTTCTACCTTGGATGCGAAAACAAAAACCTCAGCTCTGCTGTAGAACTGATGCAGCTTTTTCCTTTCAATATATCCAGTAAAAATAATAGAATGGGCAATTCCAGCGTTCGTGGAGTAATCTTGAAGATCTTTTTTGGCAGGGCCATCTCCGCTGATGACCAACATTAAATTCTTGTAATCAGGAGCCAAGCTTGTGAAAACATCAATGAGGAAAGGAATGTTCTTCTCCTTTCCCAATCGACCGGCAAAAAACAAAAACCGTTTCCCATGAAGAATCGGAAAAGAATCGTGAAGTGGTGGTAAGGGTGGCCCTTCGCCATTAAAAAGACATGAATCAATTCCAGTAGGAATAACCTTCATGGGACTTTTTACAAAATAGAGTCCCAGCAGGAGTTCCATAAGTGAAGTGGGAACAACCAACATATCTGCTTTATTGTAAATGAAGCACATATAGAGACGACAGAAAAAATGAGCAATACGGGAAGGAATGATCGGAACATAGTGATCAACAATATTTTCCCAATTGGTATGTGCGGTCATCACCAGTTTAATTTTTCTTTTCCTCGCATAACTGGTAGCTATTTTTCCCAAGGAGAATTCAGTATGGACGTGAATAATCTCCGGCTGGAGATCTTCGAGCAAGGCAAAAATTCGTTTTTTCTCGGAATTGCAGACCAATCTGTTTTCGTCATTGAACAATAATTTGTGTGATTTGAAGCGGTCTTCAACGCTAATCAAAACTGAACCACCTCTGCTAACGAAAACTGAGCCACCGGCTCCATCTCTTTTTTTCTAAAATCCTGCATTCCCCTCCTTTTTATTTTCCCATCTGACTGCTGATCTGCTCAA
>Ga0209697_10000494_pt1 | contig 64411 bp, 31 predicted proteins | sample AliMusrvi5mmetaG_FD_184115 | JGI IMG/M metagenome (GOLD analysis project Ga0209697, IMG submission 184115) | Freshwater lake bacterial and archeal communities from Alinen Mustajarvi, Finland, to study Microbial Dark Matter (Phase II) - Alinen... | ecosystem: Environmental > Aquatic > Freshwater...
AAATAATACTTTTACACGTTAAAATAGATTAGTATCTTTGTGTCCTTTTTGAAAAATTTAACTTAACAAAAATATAAAACCTGCTTCGAAAAGTAAAATAGAAAATATGCCACAAAAACACCAATACACTTCACCCCGTGGGATAACTCTATTTTTAAAGATACTCATAAATCTGAAAAATATCCAACGGGGTAAACTACACGAAATAATAAAAACTCATAAAATAGTTTTTCGTGGTTCAGCATGCGCGGGATTGTGTTTTAGAGTTTTAGCGGCAAAATTTACTTATCGGATTGGCCTCAACTTTATAACTTTAAAAACTTTATAAACTTTATAACATTTAAAAATATTACCAGAAAAATCGATACAATATGAATAAAAATACACTTTATCAAATGACAAAACACCCAGGAAACAGCATCCTTGCAGGTGTTTTAAACATTTTATCTTTAGGTTCTGTTTTAAACAGGATAAGTAAAAAAAGATTTGCAAAACAATTGATGGTAGTTGGTTTGCTAATGATGCCATTTTTGGTACAGAATAGTTGGGGACAAACAACCTATAATTTAGTTACCTCTACAAGTCAACTTGTGGCAGGTTCAAAATATATTATAGCTAACTCTGGAACTGCTGGGAGTGGAGTTGGGGTATTAGGCTATCAGGCTACAAATAATAGACCAGCTTCTACTACAACTGTAACAGTTACATCCGGTTTACAAATAACACTTACCCCAGCATCCACCACAGGAGCAACATCCAGTGCTTATGAATTAACTTTAGGAGGAAGTTCTGGTGCATGGACTTTGACTGATGCAGTATATGCCATTAATCTTAGTTCCGTAACAAGCTCTTCTAATAATTATTTGAAGTCTGGAGCCGGAACCTGGACAATTTTAATTTCTTCTAATGCTGCAGTTATGACATGTAGTGTTGGAACTAACAACATTTTGCGATACAATTCATCAAGTACTCTATTTTCATGTTATTCGAGTGGACAAGCAGCAGTATATTTATATCAATTAGCTCCTGCTAAACAATTCCGCAGTCTAACTTCAGGACAGTGGGGTTCAACAAGTACCTGGCAACAATCTACAGATGGTGGTAGTACTTGGGGAGCAGCTTCAACTACACCAACTAGTTCAGATGGTTTAGTAACAATTCAAAATGGACATACAGTAACCCTTGCCGCTGCTGCAACCGCAAGTAGTATTGTTATCAATTCAGGGGGAACTTTGAGTACAGGAACAACTGCTGCAAATACTCTTAGTGTTACAGGAACTACCACTATTTCCGGAACACTTTCAATTGACAATACAGGTACTCATACTTTTACAGGTGATGTTACAATTAATTCAGGTGGAGCGTGGACTGAAACTGCTATAGCGACACTAAGTTTTGGAGGCAGTTTGGCCAATGCGGGAACATTTACAGCACTTGGTGGTATTCATACTTTTACAGGAACTACCAAGACTTTTAGTGGAGCTAACACAATTTCAATTCCCAGTACAACAATTAACGGTACATACACTAACAGTGGAACCCTTACAATCAGTACCGCATTAGCAGGATCAGGTACATTGACCAATGGAAATGGAACAACTGGTACATTAAATTTAGGAGGTACCAGTACAATTACAACCTTGACCGCAACAGCAGCCGGTAATACTGTCAACTATAATGGATCAGGTTCTCAAACAATTGTCGGAACTACATATGTAATTCTTACCCTATCCACAGGGGGTACAAAAACATTTGGTGGTGCAACTATCACAAACGGAACATTTACAGTTAATAATGGGGTCACATTGGCAATGTCCACTTTTTTATTAACGATTAATGCAGATTTTATCAACAATGGCAGTGCAAGTGGTACAACCGGAGGTGTTACAATTGGCAATACTGCAACACAAAGCATAGGTAGCTTCACAACTACAGGTGCTATCACTGTATCCAAGACTTCTGGTACTGCAACTTTAATGGGAAATGTAAATGGTGCATCATTAGCTTTTAATACAAGTACAAGCGGTTCAACAATTCTTGCACTTAACTCAGGCAGCATTACACTTACAATATCAGGTAACATTACAATTAATCGCCCAACTGCTACTTCTTACAACATTCTTCAAGTAGGAGCGGGTACTGTTTCATGTGGCAGCATTACTCTATCTGGTACTACAGCAACAACGAGAGCATCCGAAATAACCATTTCAACAGGAACAGTAACTTGTACCAGTGATATCACCTCCGCAGGAATTGGTTCTGAGATTATTTTCTCTGGCTCAGGAATATTAAATGTAGGTGGTGCATTTCTAAGTGGAACTACTGGTACATTTACCTGCTCAACCGGTACTATTAATTTTAATGGAAGTTCACAATCTGTAAGCGCATATACTTATAACAATCTTACACTTTCAGGCTCTGGCACTGTTACATTAGTAACAGGCATCGCTATAGGAGGTAATTTTACATTAAGTGGAACAGTCTCAACAACTGCTGTAGCTGCACTTACAATAGGAGGAACAGTTACTTTGGGTTCAGGAACGACTTTTACTGCCGGTTCATTCACTCACAATGTTGCAGGGAATTGGACAAATAATGGAGGTACATTTACAAATACAGGAAGTACAATAAACCTGAATGGAACAACCCAGGCTGTAAATGGAAGCAACGCTTCAACATTTAATAACCTTACTTTAGCAGGTTCGGGTACCAAAACTTTTTCCGGTATTGAAACTATTAGTGGAATGCTCTCAATTTCTTCCGGAGTAGTATTGAGTTTGAGCACTACTTCTTCAACCAATACACTTTATCTGAACGGAACAGGACAATTGGCAGACACTTATGGCAGTACCTCATCATCAGCCCATACTCAAAATAATACTTACTTTGCCGGGACAGGAGTGTTGACTGTTAATTCTAACCCTCCCCCTTCAATAGCCATCAGTACACCCGGACCTGTAGCAGGAAATATAAGCCAGGGTTCAACCAGTAATATTCTGTATCAGATAAACCTGGCTGTTACCACTGCAAATGCAACACTGACAGGAGTGACCGTTACAACAGCAGGAACATATACTGTGACTGATGTAACAAATTTCAAATTGTGGTATAATAGCACATCTTCTTCGCTTACAGGAGCCACTCAAATAGGCAGTACTATTGCTTCGGCAGCGTCAGGAACAACGCTTGCTTTTACCGGTTTATCTCAGGCTATTAATAGCGGATCAACCGGCTATCTCTTAGTAACAGGCAATGTAGCTTCAAGTGCCACACCAGTGCTTACTATTTATATTAATACCACAGCATTCTCAAATATCACATTCTCTGCCGGGATAAAATCAGGAACTGATCCTGTTGCAGTAGGAGGCACACAAACTATTATTTTAAGCCCAATTTCGTCATTCCCATGGACAGAAACTTTTGATGCTACAAGTCCAACAATATCCGGATGGACAGTAAGCGCCGGTTCAGGTGCAACTGTTAATTGGGCATTGACTACGGCTGATGCTACTTATGGAGCTGCAGGACCTTATGCTTCCACCAGATTTGCATATTTATATGTTTTTGGCGCCTCTACTACTTACAATACATATAATTTATATAGCCCTTCAATAATCCTTGGATCAACAGCAAGACAATTGAAATATTATTATTATCTCGGTGCTTCCGGAAATACTACATCACCTATTCCTTTAACGCTGCAAATAAACGTCAATGGAGGTGGCTGGACAAATCTGTATCAACACACTACTGCCAATTCTACATTTTCAAGTAGTAGTTCAGGTTGGTATCTAAATACAATTGATTTAAGTGCTTATATTAATAAAACAGTTCAGTTCCAATTTTCTTCCAATTCCAATTATGGTTCTGGTTATTGTGATCAGGGAATTGATGAATTTAGAATTGAAAATGCTCCCACTTGCACCACACCCACTTCCCCTTCTATAGGAAGTATTACATCCAATTCTGCTTCAGTTTCGTTTACATCAACTGGCTCTGCATTTATTGTTGAATACGGACTTCACGGATTTACTCCGGGAACAACAGGTTCTGCTGGTACAGGAGGAACACTTGCAACAGGGTCATCTTCTCCAATTTCTATAAGTGGATTATCACCAGCAACTTCTTATGATGTTTATGTTAGAAACAATTGTACAGGTTTAGGAAATGGATATAGTGCCAATTCTTTGGTTCAAACATTTTCAACACTTTGTGCATCATCTTCCCTTCCATTTAGCCAGGGATTTAATGCCACTACTATACCAAGCTGTTGGAGTCAGCAGACTGTTGTGGGCACAACTTCAATTACTTATGTTGCAAGCAATTCAAACCCAACTACTGTCCCCCAGGAAGGCACCTATTATGTTTCATGGGCTTCATATTCCATAACCGCAGGCAATCAGACACGTTTAGTTTCACCACCAATAGTAACAACCGGAACCTCTAGTGTAGACGTTAACTTTTATTGGAAGGCAGAAAACAGCACATCTTATAACTCTGGTACTTATTTATTAGAAGGCATACAACCACAATATTCAACTGATGGAGGGTCAACATGGACAAATCTTGGAAGTTTTATACCCAGATATGATGGAACCTTAACTTCCGGAACTTCTTCATGGCTACTTAAAACTATAACTTCTACGACAATTGGAAATCTTGGAAGTGTACAAATTGGGTTTTTATTTACTTCGGAGGACGGTGATAATTGCAGTATGGACAATGTGGTAATTAATGCATCTCCTACATGTGCCACAGCACCTTCTACCCTTTCAACATCATTACTCACTTCAAGTTCAATAAGAATTAGCTGGACAGCCCCATCTCCTGCACCTGGCTCAGGTTACCAAGTATATTATAGCACTTCGGCTACAGCACCAACTTCAGGAACTACTCCAAGCCAGTCAGTGGCTGCAGGTACTGTATATGCAGATTTATCAGGATTAACTTCAAATACCTTATACTATGTTTGGGTACGTTGTAATTGCAATGGTACAGATAAAGGCACATGGACAGCCTTACCTTCATTCACTACGGCTTGCGGTGCGATTTCAAGTTTCCCGTGGAATGAAAATTTTGATGCAATGTCCTCGCTTGGTTCTGGCATATTGCCGTCATGTTGGTCAAATGTTGTTAGTTCTGGCTCTTATTCTTTCACATCAGCCACATCCAACAGCTATAATTCACCTAATTCCACACCTAATTTTGTTTATATCCATTACAGTTGTAATACTTCTATGTGGACACCACCTTTCTCTTTAATTGGAGGTCAAACTTACACATTTGGTTTTAAATGGGTAGGAGATAATTATGCCGGATGGACGGGAACAGCTTTGGAAAATACTTCGCAAAGCACCACAGGTGCAAGTACCCTCGCTACTTTTGTGGCCACTGGAACAACTACTACTACAAGTTATACAACGGTTTCATACAATTTTACTCCCAGTTCATCCGGGACTTATTATTTCGGCATAAATGTAGTTGGAACAGGTGCTCCTTATTATCTGGGTTTTGATGATTTTAGTGTCAATCTTCTGACACCTGTAATTACTTTATCTGACAATGGCACACAAGTGGCTGCTGCAAATGTTTCACCGGGCGCTACAAATCTTGTGTTGCATCAATCAAAACTTGCAGTAACTACTGCTGCCCCATCATTAACAGGAATGACATGTACAACTGCCGGAACCTATATTGGCGCTGATATTACTTACCTTAAAGCCTGGTATTCCACAAGCAGTACATTTAGTGCAGGTGCAATTTTATTAAGCACCATTACAAATCCAGGTACTGGTGGTTCAAAAACATTTACTATAAGCACACCACAGTCTATTCCAATTGGAAACGGATATATCTACATAACCACAGATGTTGCCTCAGGCGCACAAAATGGCCATACAATTAATGTTAATGCTCTTACACCATCTAATTTTACATTTGCTTTGGGCACACCAACAGGAAGTACTACTGCCGGAGGGTCACAGACATTTACAGTTCCATCTATTGCTTTATCAGATAATGGAACACAGGTGGCTGCTGCTTTAGTTAGTGCAGGAACCAGCAATCTTGTTTTACATCAGTCCAAGCTAACTGTAACTGTAGCCAGCGCTTCTCTTACGGGAATGACTTGTACCACAGCAGGACTTTATATTTCCACAGATGTGACAAATCTTAAAGCTTGGTATTCTGCAAGCAGTACATTTAATGCAGGAACAGCTTTCCTATTAAGCACCATCACCACTCCTGGTACCATGGGTTCAAAATCGTTCAGCACTTTTACTCCACAGTTAATTAATATTGGAACAGGTTACATTTATATTACTGCTGATATAGCCGCAGGTGCAACACCTGCGAATAATATCAGCCTCAATGCTCTTGCAACAACTGATTTTACTTTTGCAGCAGGAACACCAACCGGAAGCACTACCGCAGGAGGATTGCAAACATTTGCAACACCTACAATAGTATTAGCAGATAATGGTACACAGGTAGCTGCTGCAAATGTAATTGCAGGAACCTCTAATGTGGTATTACATAAATCACAGTTTACAGTTTCCGGAATTTATGCAATGCTTACAGGAATGACTTGCACAACAGCAGGTACCTATGCATCTGCAGACATTACAAATCTGAAAGTTTATTATTCTGCCAGCAATACATTTAGTGTTGGCGGTTCAACCTTATTAAGCACATTAACTACACCAGGAGTTGCAGGTACAAAAACATTTAATTCATTTACAACACAGAATATTCCTGTTGGAACGGGTTATATTTATATAACTGCTGATATTGCTGCCGGTTCAACAAATGGTGACCAGATTAATATTAATGCACTTACTCCTTCAAATTTTACCTTGGTCGCAGGAACTCCAAGTGGTAGTACCAGCATAGGAGGTACACAAACAATAATAGTTTATTGTTCTACTTTATATACTACAGGATGTTCAGCGAGTGATGATATAAACAGTATAACAGTTGCAGATCTTACTCAAACTGCAACAGGATGTACTGGTGGAACCGGTTATGCTGATTATACAGGGACGACAGTTCATTTTACTCAAAATACACCATATACATGGACAATAACCTGTGATTACTCCTCCGGAGAGTGGGTTGGTTTTTGGATTGATTTTAATGATAATGGCTCATTCGGGGATGCGGGAGAATACGTGGGTGGTAATTTAAGCGCCTCAACTTTAGGAACAATCACTGCAAATATTGCAATACCTGCAGGAGCTAACTTAGGAAATCACAGGATGAGAGTCAGATTGGTATACGGAACTCAACAAACTTTATCAACTTCATGTACTTCCTACACTGATGGAGAAACTCATGATTACACTTGTAATATTGCACCTCCTCCGCCAGCGCTTGCTCTGAGTGATAACACACAAATAACGACTCAGAATTTAACAGCAGGAACAACCAATAATGTAATTTCAAAAGCTCAGGTAGCTGTTACTTATGGAACGCAAACTTTAAGCAGCATGAGTTTTGTTACTGCAGGTGCAGCAGTTGGTTATACCAGTTCAGATATAACTTCCGGTGGATTTAAATTATGGTCGGGAACAACAAATAGTATTGGTTCTGCAACTCAAATAGGCACAGCCCAATCCTCTACGAAGTCAACTGCAACAGCAACTGAAACGATTACATTCTCATCGTTATCACAAAGCCTAACCAATAATTCCACTTATTATTATTGGTTAACTGCCGATATTGCTTCTGCAGCAACAGCAGGACATACAGTTACAGTAAATGGACAGACCAATGGAAGTCTTACCGCAGCCGGATCTACCATTACAGGAACTACAAGTGCAACCGGAGTACAGACAATAGTATTGCCAGCTTGTGCAACTCCAACATCTCTGGCAGCATCAGTATACTCTACCGGACAAACATCATATACAATTTCGGGAACGTTTACTGCTGCGTCTGTGCCACCAACAGGATATATAGTTATAAGGACAACAGCAAATACTCAACCAACACCGGCAAATGGAACCCCATACAGTGTAGGGGCAAATGCCATAGGTTATATTGAATATGTTAACACCAGTACAGGTTCATGGACATCAACAGGGCTTTCAGTAAGCACACCTTATTATTATTGGGTATTTTCGTATAATAGTAACCCGGGTGTTTGCACAGGCCCGGTTTATTCAACTTCGGCTACCACTTTCTCTGTATCCACTCTTGGATGCCCAACATATTCAGGTACAATGACAGTTGGAGGAAGTAGTACACCAACCTTCTCAAGTATTTCTGATGCAATTACTAAACTTACCAATTGCGGATATACAGGTAATATTATTCTTGAACTTCAATCAGGATATACAAGTAGTGGAGAAACTTTCCCTATCACCTTTGGTACAGGACTTGGTTCGTCAATAATTTCCAAATCCATTACCATTCGCCCTGCAACAGGTGTAACAGGTTTGAGTATTACTTCAGCCAACACAACAGCCACAATTGATCTGAATGGGGCTACTTATATTACTTTCGATGGTCAACCCGGAGGTAGTGGAGGAATGAATGCAACCAACCTTACAATTGCAAACACAAGCAGTGCAACAGGAGGCACAGCAGTAAGGTTTATTAACAATGCCAATAACAATACTATTCAATATGCAAATCTTAGCGCTGCTTATGGCTCAATAACTTCAGGTGTATTGAATTTCCTTACAACCACCGGTTCCAATGGAAATACCAACAATACCATTACTTATAATAACATTAATGGTGCAGGTGTTGTTTACAATGGCATTTATTCATCAGGTACAACTACTACCTACGCAACATATAACACTGTAAATACGGTATCAAACAATAATATCTACGATTTTTATACTACTGCAAATCCAACCAATGGAATACTGATAAGTTCAGGTAATTCTGATTGGACAATAACAGGTAACAGCATTTATCAAACGGCATCACGAGCAGGAAATGCCAATACAAATTATGGAATTGATATCAGCTATACTTCCGGGAACAATTTTGTAATTACAGGAAACTATATTGGTGGTAGCGCTGCAAGCTGCGGTGGTTCATCAGCATGGGCATATACACTTTCAGGAGCCACAAGATTTGTAGGTATTTATTTGAATATTGGATCAACTTCAGCAAGCAGTGTTCAAAATAATACTGTGGCTAGCTTTTCAATGATAACCACTTCTGGTGCCACAGCTACTTCCGGAGTATTTAGCGGTATATACCTTTTAGCAGGTAATGCAAACATTGGTACCACTACGGGTAATACCATCGGCAGTGGGACAGGAACAGGTTCTATTCAGATTACTTCAAGTACTACCGGAGGACTTTCTTATGGAATAGGCTCTGCATCTTCAGGAACAATTGCAATATCGAACAATACAATTGGCGCTATTAATGTAACCGGAAGCGGTGCAACCATCTCTGAAAGCTTTACAGGCATCAGTTCAAATGCTGCTGCAACATCTGTAACTATTAGTGGAAATACCATAGGAAGTACATCAACCGGTAATAGCATCAATGCAAGCAATGCATCAACTGGTACTACTGCAGCACAAGTTCAGGGAATATCTGTTTCTGGTTTGCCGACTGGTTTATCAATTACAAATAACACTATCGCTTACTTAAATAGCGCTTATGTTCCATCAGCAGCAAATACCAACACTATTGTAAGGGGTATTAATATTACATCTACTGCAGCAGCTTGCATTGTAACAGGTAATACCATTAGAAATCTTTCAACAGCAGCTTATGCTACAGGTACTACTTCAACTTCGTCTGTGATGGGAATTTATATTTCAACATCTGTTGCAGGAACAGTACTTTCACAAAATTCAATTTATGCATTAAGTAACACCTATAGCGCCGGTACCGCTGCTACATCCGTAATAGGAATTTATTATGGTGGTACTTCAGGAACAAATATAGTGGCAAGAAATCTTGTTCATTCCCTTACACTTTCAAACACTGTTGCATCCAATATCATCGGTATTTATGCATCAGCTGGGACAACCACTTATCAAAATAATGTGGTTCGTCTTGGATTGGATGCTTCAGGAGGTTCAATAACCGGAGGACATTCAATTATAGGTATTTCAGATGCTGTTGGTACAAACAGTTATTATTTTAACTCTGTTTATATTGGAGGAACAGGGGTAGTAGGATCAGCATCAACCTATGCTTTCAATAGTGCAGTTACAACAAATACCCGCGCTTTTGAAGACAATATTTTCGACAACTCACGTACCAATGGTACAGGTACCGGAAAACATTATGTAATCACAGTTGCCGGAACCACTACCAACCCTGCAGGATTGACAATGGATTACAATGAATATTACAGCAATGGTACAAATTCATTTTATGGTTTATTCAATTCAACAGATGTAAGTGGTACTATCGGTGCATGGCAAACGGCAGTTGGCCAGGATGTACATAGTTTGTCCAGCAATCCTAAATTCCTCTCTCCTGATGCTGCAACACCTAATCTGAATCTGAACATGGGCACTCCCTGCGAAGCTGTAGGTTATGATGTTGGTGTTACTGATGATTATACAGGAGCTACACGTGCAAGCTTAACACCAACTGATATAGGTGCATACGCAGGCAACTACACACCTGTAGGTATTGATATGGGGCCAACAGCGTTGTATGCCCCAATTGCTACCGGCTGTTATACTTCAACACAGGCAGTAACAGTAACCATTCAGAACTCAGGTGCATCAACAATTGATTTCACTGTTTCACCAACCACTGTTACAGTAACTGGTTCAGGAGCTGCATCCGGCTACAGCAGTTATGCAGTATTAAACACAGGCACATTAGCTGTTAATGCAACTACCAATGTTACAATGCCTGCTACAATAGATATGACAGGAAGTGGTACTTATTCATTCAGCGCATCTACTTCTGTTACCGGAGATAACAATGCAACCAATGATGTTCTCTCTACAGTAAGCCGTTCTGTATTTGGAGGAACATATACAGTGGGTGTTGGTGGTGATTTTACCACGATTACCGCTGCAGTTGCTGCTTATAACAGCGCCACCTGTATTAATGGTCCTGTAACATTCAGTTTAACTGATGCAAGTTATACTACAGGTGAAACATATCCTATTACAATAGCAGCTAATTCATTCTCAAATTCTACAAATACATTAACTATCAGACCTGCAAGTGGTGTAACTGCTGCCATAACCGGATCTTCTGCCAGCGGCCCGATATTCAAAATTCTGAACAATTATACAACCATTGATGGTTCAAATTCAGGAGGTACGGACAGACATCTGACTATTACAAACTCAAGTGTTACATCACCAACTGTAATTCTTTTTGGATCAACCGGAACTACACCAATTACATATTCAACCATTAAAAATTGTACAGTAATAAATGGTGTTAATACGAGTTCAGCCATTGTAGTATCTGATGGTACAACTTCTGGTAGTGCAGGTTATTTTTCAAATATCACTATTCAAAACAACAGTGTTCAATTGGCTTATATAGGTGTTTATGCAATTGCCACTGTTGCCACAGGAAATGGCAATAATTTGCTTATTACAGGAAATGATATGACAACATCAGGGACAAACTCCATACGCCTTGTGGGAGTTTATGTGCAGGGTGTTGATGGAGCAACTGTATCAAATAATACGATCGGAAATATTTCAAATGCGAATGCTGAAACCCCTATTGGAATTACGTTTGCCACTGGAAGTGTAAATGGAACAATATCCGGAAATACCATTTCATCTATTGCATATACAGGAGGTAGTACCTATTATCCTGTTGGTATTGCTATTGCAACTGGAGTATCCTCATCCAATATCGTTGTAACCGGTAATACTATTACGGGTCTTACAACAAGTGGTACCAATACTACAAATGGAAGTGGTACCACAGGAATCCTTGTAAATGGAGCTACTTCAGGAGTAAATATTCTGAAAAACAAGATCAGCAATATAAAAAATTCTTCCGCTTCCACGGGTTATGGTGTATATGGTATAGAACTTGCTTCAACATCCACCACAGCCAATATTACTGTGGCAAATAACTTTATCTGGGATGTTGCCGGATACGGAAATAACAGCAGAACAAACGCCCGCAATGGATATGGTATTTATCTTTATAGTGGAGGAGGTTACAATTTGTACTTTAATAGTGTAAACCTTGCTACAAACCAAGGCAACACCTCAGGTATCCCTGCCTGTTTGGTTATTAATTCAACAATAACTACTGCAAGTTCTCTGGATATCAGAAATAATATATTCTCAATTCCTGCTACCACAGGAACAAACCGTTGTGCAGTGATTTGCAATGCTGCCAATACAGTATTTGCATACAGTGATAATAATGATTATTACTCTTCAGGAGCTGTGCTTGGTTATTATAATGCAACTAACCAGGCCAATCTTGCTGCATGGCAAACAAGTACCGGAAAAGATGTGAGCAGTGTTTCAGGTGATCCACAATATATCAACGCTACCAACCTGCACATACAAACATCTGTAGTATCACCTGTAAGCAATGCAGGGGTAACACTGGGATCTTTAGTAACAGATGATATAGATGGTGATCCAAGGACAAGTACTCCTGATATTGGAGCAGATGAATACACTTCTGTGAATTGTACAAGTGCAGTTGGAGGTACAGCCAGCGGATCAACTTCTTACTGTGTTTCAGGCACACCTACAATCACAGCAAGCGGATATTCAATTGGAATTGGAACTACCTATCAATGGCAAAGTTCTGTTGATCTAGCATTTACTACACCTGTTGATATTAGTGGGCAAACCACCCCAGCAACACTTACTCTTGGAGCAGCAGTAACTTCAACTACATACTACCGTTTAAAAGTTAGCTGCTCTACTGGTCCAAGCACTGACTATTCAACAATTGTTACAGTAACTATCAACCAGCTTCCGGCAGCACCTGTAGTGAATACAGCACTTTGTGCAGGAGCAACATCTGTAAGTGGTACCAGTACTGAAGCAGATGGCACCATCATTACTGTTAAAAAAGGAGGTGTTTCACAGGGAACCACAACAGTTACATCAAACACATGGAACAAAACCGGTTTAACAGCATTGGCAAGCGGTGATGTTATTACCGCTACTGCTACTTCAGCCACGACAAGCTGTGTTAGTAACACTTCAAACTCGGTGACTGTGGGTAATTCACTTACGGCTACCAGCATAACTCCTGCAACTGCTCAAAGTTTTTGTGGAAACGGTACAGGTAGCCAGTTGACTGCTTTAAATACCGGCGGTGGAACCATGAGTTATCAATGGGGAAAACGCTTAGTCTCGCTTGGAGCTATAACCCCAATTACAGGAGCTACATCTTCTACCTATACACCAAACGCTACTGATCTTGGAAATGGCACTTTGTATGTTGTTTGTACATTAACACCTTCATGCGGTAGTCAAATGGTTTCATCCAATGAGGTAACAGTTAATGTAACTAATCCAACAGTGACCACAACACCTGATACACGTTGTGGTGTTGGAACAGTTTCACTTGGTGCTTCAGCATCTTCAGGTACAATAAACTGGTATGCCGCCGCATCTGGTGGCACCTCACTTGCAACAGGTTCACCTTACACACCTACCGTTACCGGAACGACTACATTCTATGCTGATGCTGAAACAACTACTTCTGCTAGTTCTGCTACTATAGGTACTGGAACAAGTTATAGTAGCTCAGGTTCATATCCGACTTTGTATGCTGAAAATAATGGTTATCAGGATTGGCAACAAATGGTTTTCACAGCTACTGAGCTTCAGGCACAAGGTTTAACTGCCGGAAACATTACAAGTCTTAAATTTAATGTATATGCTCTTAATAATTACACGGAACCTTCAGCATTTTCAATTTATCTGGGTTCTACTTCTAATTCAGTTTTAAGTTCATTCCAAACTACAGGATTAACTCTTAGCTATGGTCCTGCTACACCATCGCCTACAACAGGTTGGAATACATTTACGCTCTCAACTCCATATAACTGGGATGGATCTTCAAATATTTTGGTTGATATCAGAATGACAGAGGCCCTCGATGATTATACTTCAGATAATACCTATTATACTACTACTTCAGGAAATACGGTACTTTATGCTTATGCAACTTCTGATTCCCCCACATTCTGGAGTTCAAGTCCAACACCAACAACATCCAAAAACAGACTGAATGTAATATTTGCAGAAGCAGCATCTACTTGTGCAAGCACACGTATTCCTGTAACAGCAACTGTAAATACTCCTCCGTCATTGACGGTGACTTCCAGTCAGTCAATCTGCAACAATTCAATAACTGCATTGACAATTACTTCAACGATTTCTGATTATAATTCTTATATCTGGAATCCGGCGACCTACTTATTTACTGATGCTGCCTGTCATAATGCCTATACCGGGACAAGTGCTACAACTGTTTATTTTCAAACAGCAACTGCCGGAGCATATACAATTACGTGTACTGCTAATAATTCTGTGAGTGGTTGTGGAAATACTGCAAATACTACTATAACCAATATTCCGGTTCCTGTTATAACAGCCACTCCAAATTCTATTTGTTCCAGTGGAGCTTCAACAATTACAGCCACTCCTTCCACAGGTTATGGCGCTGCTACATTCCAATGGCAAAGTTCAACTGATAATATCACTTTTACTGATATTTCAGGAGCCACTTCAGTTGGATATACAACACCTACAATTACAAGTACTATGTATTATAAATTGCTTATCAAGATATCCGGTAGTTTATGTTATGCATCCAATGTAGTAACGGTAACAGTAGCGAGCCCACTATTAACAGGAACCACTCCAAATTCACGTTGTGGAACAGGAACGGTTGTATTGGGAGCCACTGGATCAACAGGTACCGCTGTAAACTGGTATGCTGCCTCAAGTGGAGGGACAAGTTTATATACAGGCCCATCTTTTACAACACCTAGTATTTCTACCTCGACTACTTATTACGTTGATGCTGAAGTTATGGCAGGTACTGGTAGTGGTAGTGCAACAATAGGCACCGGCGCCACATATAATAGTACTGGTTCATTTCCTGCTTTGTATGCTGAATATGATGGATACCAGGATTGGCAACAATTGGTTTATACAGCTTCTGAGCTACAGACACAAGGTTTAGTGGCCGGAAACATTACAGGTCTTAAATTTCATGTATATTCTCTTAACAATTCCACAGAACCTTCTGCATTTTCAATTTACCTGGGTTCCACTTCAAATTCTGTTTTAAGTTCATTTCAAACAACTGGTTTAACTCTAAGTTATGGCCCATCAGCACCCTCACCAGCTACAGGGTGGAATACGTTTACACTTTCAACTCCCTATTACTGGGATGGGACATCAAATATTCTGGTTGACATCAGAATGACGGAAGCAGGTTATACTGATTATTTGACAGATAGAACCTATTATACTGCCACTTCAGGAAATACTGCTCTTTACGCCTACTCAGCCACTGACAATACCAATTTCTGGACATCAAGTCCTACTCCTACAACTTCAACAAACAGGTTAGATGCAATGTTTGTAGGTCAGGTTAATACAGTTTGTGCCAGTTCCCCCCGTACAGGAATAACAGCAACTGTAAATCCAGCTCCAACCATTACTCCAACAGGGACATCTCCTATTTGTACAGGACAATCAAGCAGTTTGAACGTTACCAGCAGTAATGACCCAAATTATTCCTATACATGGAACGGTGGGTCATTAAATAACACAAGTGGAGCATCTCAAACAGTTTCGCCATCTAATACTACAGTTTATACTGTTTCAGCTCTGGATGCAACCGGTTGTAATAATACAAATACCATAAGCATTACTGTTAATCCTTCACCTGGCACAGTAACTGTTACGCCCTCCAGCGCTTCAATTTGCACCGGAACACCGCAGTTATTGTCCGCAAGCGGAGGATCTGTATCCGGCTTATCTATTTTAAGTGATGGTTTTGAAACCTATCCTTCCACTAATTTTTCTTCAAGTGGGACATCTTGTGTTCCTTCATCCAATACTACTTATTATGTTGAAGGAAGTAAATCTGTTTTGCTAACTTATCCTGGTACTACTACCCGATCAACTTCGGCAACTGTTAATTCGTATGTGTTACAGAATAATATCAATTTGACTGCTTATTCTGCTGCCCAACTTACCTTCTCCCACATTTGTTCAACTGAGTCTGGTTTGGATTTTGGTTATGTTGAATATTCTACTGATGGAGGTTCTACTTGGACAGCATTCCCAACTTCAAGTTATACCGGATCAGCAATATTGAAGAATTCTGTTGTAAGTTTTGATAAAACAAGCTATTCTGATTGGAGTACTCAATTTTCTTCATCAACTGCCACACCAGGAACAGGCCCTGCCACCAGTTTATGGAAAAATGAAATCATCAATATTCCTTCATCTGCAATGACTTCAGCGCAATTCAGGATACGTTTTCAAATTACCTGCGATGGTTCAGTTGCCTATTATGGTTGGTTACTTGATAATATTAAAATTACAGGGACAGGAAGTGGGCCAATCACCTGGTCACCAACTACAGGATTATATACTGATGCAGGAGCAAGTACTGCCTACACAGGTAGTGCAACACCTACTGTATATGTATCAACTTCATCAAGCCAGGTCTATACAGCTACAGCAACAGCAGGAAGTTGTACAAGTACAGGAACATCAAACATTACAATTCTTACCAATGTTTCAGCCGGCACAGTAAGTGGAACTTCTCCTGTTTGTATAGGAGCAACACCTTCTTATTCAGAAAGTGGTGGTGCATCTGGAGGAACATGGTCAAGCAGCAATACTGCTATAGCAACAGTTAATACTTCTGGAGTAGTAAATGCAGTTGCCGCAGGAACATCAAATATCACTTATACAGTAAACAGTGGTTGCGGTTCACCAACTGCTTCGTATCAAATGTTAACAGTTGCCGGGGCATTCACTCCTGGAACTATCAGCAGTGCAACACAGGCTATTTGCCACGGAACAACACCTTCCGATATTACATACAGTACTGCACCAAGTGGTGGGACGACATTGTCATATCAATGGTACACACAAACCGGTACAGTAGCTGCTCCGAGTGGTAACTGGTCAATAGGTTCATGGACTGCAGTCGGAAGTGCAAGTTCAAGTCCGACACTTTTAGGAACCACAATTGGAACACTTTCTACAGCCGGAACATACACTTACGCTCTCAGGGTAACTGATGGTGGAGGAACAACTTGTTTTGATAAATGGAATGGCGACAGACATGTAATAACTGTTTATCCGAATGCAAGTATAAGTTCCGTAACCGGAACAACTCCATTGTGTATTCTTGGAACTGCTACGTATATTGCCAATACAGTTTCGTTAAGCGGAGGAACCGGTGCCTGGACAAGTAGTAACACAGCCAAAGCTACTGTAAATTCGAGTACAGGGTTAGTTACAGCTGTGGCCTCAGGATCATGCAATATTATCTACACTATTAGCAACGGTTGTGGAGGAACAACATCAGCACAACAGACATTAAATATAAATCAAAATGCCGCAATAACCGGAGTTAACGGAACATCACCTTTGTGTATTGGTGGATCTGCTACCTATACTACATCAGGTTTGAATCTGGGCGGTGGCTCGGGTTTATGGAGCAGTGATGCTTCAGCAATAGCAAGTGTCAATTCTTCAGGTGTTGTAACCGGCGTAACATCAGGAACTACTTATATTGTTTACTCAATTAGCGGATGTGGAGGAGCACCTTCTGCCAAAAAGCTGGTAACAATTAGTCCTGATTTAGTATCAGGAACTGTAAGCGGAACAAGTCCTGTCTGCCAGGGAGCGACACCAACCTACACCTGTTCAGGAAGTACAGGTGGAGCCTGGACAAGTAGCAATACAACAGTTGCTACTGTTGTTTCAGGAACCGGAGTTGTTACTGCAGTCGGAGCAGGAACTTCAAATATCACTTATACACTGACCGGATGTGGCAATCCATCTCCTTCTTATAAACAAATAACTGTTTCAGGGTCATTTACTGCGGGTACTCTTGATAATTCATCACAAACGATTTGTAACGGAACCTCACCTTCAGACATTACTTATAGTACAACACCTCCGGGTGGAGGAGCCACTTTATCATATCAATGGTATGTATATTCAGGTTCCACTACTGCACCAAGCGGAACATGGTCAGCATTGACCGGCTGGTCAGCAGTTTCAGGTGGAACAAGCCTTACTCTTGCAGGAACCACTATAGGTGCACTTTCTACAGCCGGCATTTATACATATGCCCTCAGAGTGACAGATGGAGGGGCTACCCACTGTTTCGATGTCTGGAATGGTGACAGCCATGTAATAACTGTTCTTGGTGCACACACACCAGGGACTATTGGTAGTACAACTCAGGCAATCTGCCATGGTACATCTCCTGCAAATATTACTTATAGCGCTGATCCGGGAGGTGGAACATCTCTTACATATCAATGGTATATGAAAGCAGGAACAGTGGCAGCACCAAGTGGAACATGGTCGTTAGGAACATGGACTGCTGTAAATATTATCCCAACTTCAACTCCAACTTTATACGGAGACACGATAGGAGTTCTTTCCACAGCAGGAACCTATACTTTTGCTCTCAGGGTAACGGATGACGGAACAACCAATTGTTTTGATGAATGGAACGGTGATCGTCAGGTAATAACAGTTTATCCTGATGCAAATGTTACTACTGTATCAGGTACAAGTCCGCTGTGTATTAATGGAACCGCAACCTACAGCAATAATGCTGTTGTAACCACCGGAACAGGCACATGGACCAGTGACAATACAGATATTGCAACAGTTGATGCTTCTTCAGGTGAAGTAACCGGTGTTTCTGACGGAAGTTGTAACATTATTTATACAATATCCGGTGGATGTGGTGGTGGAACTCCATGGGCAGAGCAGGCAGTTACAATAAACCCGAATGCCAGTATCGTTGGTGTAACAGGGACAACTCCACTTTGTATTGGAGCAACTGCAACCTATACAACAACCAGTGCAGTTTTAGGTGGTGGTACAGGTGTTTGGAGTAGTACTGCAACCGGTATCGCTACTGTTGACGCCTCAACAGGTGTAGTTACAGGTGTGGCAGCAGGCAGTTGTTACATTGAATACACAATAACAGGATGTGGTGGTGGAACACCTTCAGCAAAACAAAAAGTTACAATAACTCCAAGTGCAAGTATTGGTTCTGTTACCGGTACAAGTCCTTTATGCTTAAATGCAACAGCTACCTATAATGCAAATACTGTTGTATTGGGTGGAACTGGAGGAACCGGTACATGGAGCAGCGATAACACAGTTGTTGCAACAGTTAGTTCTTCAGGTCTAGTGACCGGTGTTGCAGCTGGAAGCTGTAATATTGTTTATTCAATTACCGGAGGTTGTGGAACTACCTCAGCGCAACAGGCTTTAACAATAAATTCTTTGCCGACGGTTAGCTTTACTAGTCAAGCCGGTGCAAGCGCTTGCGCAAATACTGATGTGACTTACACAACTCAATCAGGGATGACCAATTATATTTGGAGTGTGCCCGGAACTCAGGGAACAGATTATTCAATTATCTCAGGAGGCATAGGCTTAACCAATTACACAGTAACTTTACAATGGCTTACTTCAGGTAGTAAAATAGTAACTATTAATTTTACTGATGGCCATGGATGTACTGCAGCTACTGCTACTTCCTCAACATCAACTTCAGTGACTACAAGCCGTACCTGGATTGGAACAATAAGTACGGATTGGAACAATGCTGCCAACTGGTGTGGAGGAATACCAACTGCTACTACCGATGTTAGCATTTCTTCAGGTACAACATATACGCCACATGTTACTTCATCACCAACAACACCGGCAGTATGTAACAATTTAACCATTAATTCAGGAGCTGTATTAACAATTGATGCAGGGAAAGCACTTACAGTTAATGGAACAACATCCCTGGGAAGCGCACAATGTCTCATTCTCAAAACTGATGTAGGAAACACCTCAACACCTGCCGCTTCATTTATTGATCACGGCTTTACGGGTTCAGGAACTGCCAAAGTTGAAAAGTATCTGTCGCTTGGTCGCTGGTGGTACATTGGGTCACCTGTGGTTTCTACAACTGCATTTAATGCTTATGGGACAATGTCCAGTATTGCAAGCACCGGAACACGTGAACTTTATTGGAATGAGCCTACACATGCTTATGTTACCGTAGTCAACAACGACAATCTTGCTCCTACACGTGGATATGCTTTCCAGGAATATGGTTCAAGTCCGGTTACTGCTACCTATGTTGGTAGTCTTAACACAGGAACTATTACAGCAAATCTCACTTATACTTCCGGAACCAAACAAGGTTTTAACTTAATCAGTAACCCATATCCTTCTTCAATTAACTGGGGAAGCCAGAATTCACCGGTTACAGGTTTGACACAAACAAACATTGAACAAACTATTCAATACAAGGTTCCCGGTACTTATGCTACGTGGAATTCAATGGGAAGTGGAACGGGTGTGAATGGAGGCGGACAATATATTCCCGCTATGCAGGCATTCTGGGTACGTGTTGCAGCAGGCAATACTACAGGCAGTATTCAATTCACAAACTCCATAAGAGTGCACAGTGCACAAGCCGGGTACAAACTAAATGATCCTTCTAACTTATTCCGTATGGAAGTAGCAAGAGATACGCTAGTTGATGAGTCTGTAGTCACTTTCTATCCTGCAGCTTTAGGTGGATTTGAAAATTATGATTCACCAAAGATGCTTTCTGATGAACCGGCTTATCCTCAGCTTTACTCTTACACGACAAATGCAGTTCAGGTTGCTGTAAATGGTCAGCCGGTATTGGTAACAGGTGTTGAAAGAATTATTCCACTTGGTTTTCTTACCAACGTTGCAGGTAATTTCAAAATTACTGCTACTAACCTAGCACAGTTTGATGCAAACACCACAGTATATCTTGAAGATGTTTTGTTGAATACAACACAAAATCTTTCTTCGAATAAAACTTATACTTTCGCATCTGCAGCAGGAACATTCAACAGCCGTTTCAAATTGCACTTTAACAAAACAAGTAACTCATTGCCAATTCAGCTTGTTAATTTTGATGCAAAATGTCAGAACAACAAAGTTGATGTTAATTGGTCAACAGCAACAGAGACCAACAACGACTTCTTTACTGTTGAACGTAGTGCTGATGCAGCTACATGGAATTTCGTCAAGAAAGTTGCAGGTGCAGGAAACAGTAACAGTGTGCTGAATTATTCAACAGTTGATGATAATCCTGTTAATGGAATTTCATACTACAGGTTGAAACAGACCGATTTCAATGGTCAATCAGAAACATTTAGTCCGGTTGCAGTTAATTGTAAAGAAGAATCTTCACAGGTGGATATCACCTACTATCCTAATCCGTTTACTTCAGAAGTGTACGCTGTAATTACTAATTCAATTTCAGAAAACGCCACAGTAAGTGTTTACAATGTTCTAGGAAGCAAAGTCTATTCTCAAAATATCAGTCATGACCAACTGGAACTTAAAGCCTTTAGTTTAGATCTGTCCAAACTGGTTGAAGGAGTATATTTCATAGAATTTAAATCTGATACTTATTCGGGCATTTCAAAAATTGTAAAAAACTAATTTTAATTAATAAACATCAATAAAATACTAAAATGTGCAGATTGCAAAATTTATAAATACATTTGCCGCAAAGACGTAAAGTTTTAAATTTGCGTCTTTGCTGGCAATAAAATAACTTCGCAATAAGCTTCAATTAAATACGTAACTTTAATAATAACAATATGAAAACAACAGAAAAAACAGCTTTCATTAAAAAACGTACTTACAAATCACCTCAAATATTCAGGGTTGAATTAGACAAGGACATTTCGTTGGTTATGCAATCGGAAGCGCCTCCTGATCCGGGCGGTTCTTTACAACCAGAACATTTCAGTATAAATCCGTTCAAGTTGATGAAATTCTGAATTGCTTTGGTTATTGAGATGAGTAAATTGCTTATCTCACTTTAACACGTATTGTGGAAGAATATTACTTATCCACAATGGGTCAGTTAATTTTTGCAACATGAAAGAACATGTGTTATTTATAATGCATGTTCTTTTCTTTTTAATAGGCACCTACAAATATTGGTCAGCACAATATACCTATTTGCAAAAATTATATCAAACCCTTATTTTTTTTCAACTACTTTAGTCAAATACATCTAATAAAATAGTCAAAACTCAAGTACATGAGTCTTCGTCTCAGCTAACTGAGTCTCCTTCTCAACTACATGAGTCTTTGTCTCAGGTAGCTGAGACTCGCTCTCAAGTACATGAGTTTTCATCTCAACTAGCTGAGACTCGTTCTCAACTACATGAGTTTCCTTCTCAGATAGCTGAGACTTGCTCTCAACTACATGAGTTTTCGTCTCAGATAGCTGAGACTCGCTCTCAGATACGTGAGTTTTCGTCTCAGGTAGCTGAGACTTGCTCTCAGATACGTAAGTTTTCATCTAAGACAGATGATTTATACGTAAGTGCATTTCTTATTTTGTGTAATGCGGAATCTAAAATATCAAATTCAATCCTTCTTTATCATTGTTTTCCAGTAGCTTGGAGTGTTTAAACATTGTGACTGCACAAAATAGGAATACAATAAGTTCAAATAAAAATTTATCAACAAATAATCCTTTACATTATGGGCAACCAATTATTGTTTGCTTCTATCAGATTAAAAACCGTATCTTTGCAAAAATTCAATGCGGACATTTCCTTTCTTTATATAGCCGGTTTTGGTTCTCTCTCAAATTTCTACTTTAACAAATTATGTCATTTCACTCATTAAAAATTATTGAACCTATTCTTAAATCATTAGAACAGGAAGGTTACAAAATACCAACACCCATTCAAAAAGCAGCAATACCAATTGTGCTTAAAGGTACCGATTTGCTTGGCTGCGCACAAACCGGCACAGGTAAAACAGCAGCGTTTGCAATTCCTATCTTACAGTTATTATTTGCATCTAAATCGCAGGATAAAAAAAGAAAAATAAAAAGTTTAATTGTTACTCCTACCCGTGAACTTGCGATTCAGATCAATGAAAGCTTCCAGGCTTATGGGCGGTTTACCGGACTTACCAGCACAGTTGTTTTTGGCGGAGTTAATCAAAATCCACAAACAACCTCATTACGGAATGGGGTTGATATATTGGTTGCTACTCCCGGGAGATTGCTGGATTTGATGGATCAGGGATTTATTTCATTGCATGATATCAAAATCTTTGTTCTTGATGAAGCTGACCGAATGCTCGATATGGGTTTTATTCATGATGTAAAAAAAATCATAGCAGCCCTGCCTCACAAACGTCAGTCACTTTTCTTTTCGGCAACCATGCCTCCTGAAATAATTAAACTTTCAGGAACAATATTGAATCAACCATTAAAAGTGGAAGTCAATCCATCAGCTTCTACAGTGGATATTGTTAAACAATACATTTATTTTGTTGATAAGGGTAACAAAGCGGCATTGCTGATAGATGTCCTAAAGGACTCAAACATAAAAACTGCATTGGTTTTCACCAGGACCAAGCATGGTGCTGATAAAGTGGTAAAGGTCCTTGCAAAAAATAAGATCAGCGCTGAAGCCATTCATGGCAATAAAGCTCAGAATGCGCGTCAGCGCGCATTAGCCAATTTCAAAGCACAAACCACCCGTGTTCTTGTTGCAACAGATATTGCAGCGCGTGGAATTGATGTGGAAGACATGGAGTATGTGATCAACTTTGAGATTTCAAATATCGCTGAGACTTATGTTCATCGTATCGGCCGTACAGCCAGAGCAGGAGCCACAGGCACCGCTTATTCTTTTTGTGATGCTGAAGAGAAAGAATATTTACGGGACATTGAAAAACTTATTGGAAAAAAAATACCGGTTATTGACAACCACCCATTCCCATTAATAGACCATAATCCTGTCAAGGCACCAAAGCAACAAAGAAACCCAAACCGTCCTCAAAGGAAAACACAAAATACAACCAGAGCACGGAGTAGTTTTAAGAGATAATTTTGATTTTTTTACAAGCCATGAATAACATGGTGAAATTTATCCGAATTATAATACTTCTGCAACAACAAAAGTACTTCCTCCGATAAATATCAGATCATCGGTTTTAGCCTGCTTTTTTGCAGCCCGGAAAGCATCAGCAACGGTGGCGAATGATTTACCATGTAAATGATATTTCAGAGCTTTTTCGGCTAGAATTTTTTCATCCAGTGCCCGTGGAATTGAAGCTTTACAAAAATAATAAATTGCATCTGTTGGAAGGAGTTTTAAAATTGAATCAACATCTTTATCATTTACAAAACCCAAAACCATGTGTAGTTTATGATGAGGTGTAAATAAAATCTGCCTGACAATTTCACTTATTCCATCAATGTTGTGACCGGTATCACAAATAACCAGGGGTTCATTTGAAAGCTTTTGCCAGCGTCCTAAAAGTTCAGTATTTGTGATGACATTTGAAATACCTTTTTTCACATTTTCTTCTGTCATTTTAAAACCACGGCTATTGAGAATGTCAACGGCCATCAGCACAGTCGGGATATTCTTCACCTGATAATACCCTGGCAGCGGTGATTGAAATACCTGATCATGTTCAAGAACATGTTTTAGGTCACTGCCATTTGTACATTGAATTTTTAATACTAACAGGGGATGAGAATTGTAAACAACCTCGGCATGCAAAACATGAAAATGTGTATCTGCAAAATAAATTGGTGAATTATTGGATTTAGCTTTTTCTGTGAAAACGTGTACCAATTCGGGCTGCATTTTACCTAAAACAACAGGCACCCCCATCTTAATAATACCGGCTTTTTCAATCGCAATTTTCTCAAGTGTGTCACCTAATAGATTCGTGTGATCCCAACCAATATTGGTGATCAATGACAATTCAGGAGTAATGACATTCGTGGAATCCAGTCGGCCACCTAGTCCTGTTTCAATGACAGCGATATCAACATTTTCTTCAGCAAAATAATTCATGGCAAGCCCGAAAGTCCATTCAAAAAATGAAGGCTGAATGGAATCGAATGAGGACTTATAATTGCCAACAAAATCAATGACTTTTTCTTCGGATATTTTCGTTCCGTTTATCCGTATTCTTTCACGGAAATCTATTAGGTGAGGTGATGTATATAAGCCGGTTTTAAAACCATGTTCCTGCAAAATAGAAGCAATAAAATGTGAAACCGAACCCTTACCATTGGTACCGGCAATGTGAATTGTTTTTATTTTCTCCTGAGGGTTTCCAAGAATTTTACCAAGAGCAATCGTATTATTAAGATCAGCTTTATAAGCTGCTGCTCCTATCCTATGAAACATTGGTAACTGAGAAAACAGGTAATCCAGGGTTTCCTGATAATTCATCAGTTTTGTTTAAGAAAGACGTAGGTAATAGTTCCCTGCTGTTCAATTGCAGCATTTTTCTTAACATTGAATTTGGCTTTCATTGCTGCCGCTTCTGAATTTTTCCAGTATGTTTTATTCGAAATATTGGTTCCTTTTGCACCTGCTTTTGCTTTTATAACTGCGCCATTCACATCTACAGTAATAGTCACTACTACCACTCCTTCTTCATTTGAATCATAAACAGGTTTTGGCAAATACAGAACAGTTCTGTCTTTGATATCCACTGAAGAATTTCCAGGACCTTTACCCGGGCCGGTGCCGGTGCCGATACCGGTACCACCAGTTCCTCCTGAACCACCATCGCCATAATTAGTGGAATTTGGATTGCCATATAATCTACCCTGAACACCTGTTCCACCGGCAATTCCTTTGCTGGTATTGCTAGGTTTTTTAAACAATTTGGATGGATCAATAACCGGGTCGTTTATCTTTATTACTGAAGTATTTTTATCATTGCTGTTAGTCGAGTTGATAGTTGGATCTGTTTCCTTATCATTGGTAATATATTTGTCGTTGCTTGAGCCTTTCAACGGAACAGTATTTACATCATAAAGCTCTTCTGTTTTATTAGTACCATATCCTTTATCAGAATTACCGAAGTTAACTTCAAGACCAGAGCCGCCGAGAACATCGGGAAATGGAGGCAATGGAGTTTTCATGATGGTAAAGAAAAGAAACAGGAACAGTAAAACATGGTAGCCAATAGTAAATACTGCTGCCAGTTTTCGATTAGTATTTTGAGTTTCTTCTATCATTTTTTTGACGATACCGCTTGCGTTCCCAATACCATTTTAATTTTGATATTACTTCCGATCTGCAAAACATCAACCAGATCCTGTACAGACAATGAATTGTCGAACCTGAGAACGATCAAAGGCTCATCCATGTTTTTTGTGTCTTTTATAAGCTCGCTTTCAAGTTGGTCAAAAGGGACTGGGGTTTTATTTACATAATAGGTCCTGTCTGCAGTTACAGACAATGAAATTTGTGGTTTTGAAATTGTCTGATTAGATTTGCTTTTCGGCAGTAAAAGTTTTATTACCGAAGGGTTTGCCAGTGTTGAAAGGATCAGAAAAAACAACAGCAAAAAGAACATGATGTCGTTCAGCGACCCTGTATAAACTTCGGCAGTGTATCGTTGGCTTCTCCTGAGGTTCATATTATGCTTCTTTTTGTAAAAGATCCATAAATTCGAGTGAGCTGTCTTCTAACTGAAAAACTACTTTATCCAATAAAATATTCAGATAATGGTAACCTGCATAAGCAAGCACACCAACTATCAATCCTGCTGCACTGGTGATCATCTTTACATACAGGCCGCTTGCTACAACACCAATGGCGATGTTTTCAGCAAGAGAAATATCGTAAAATATTTTTATCACACCCATGATCGTTCCGATAAATCCAAGCATAGGAGCAATCCCAGCCACTATTCCCAATATCTTCATATTCTTTTCAAGCTTTGAAACTTCAAATCTTCCGACATTCTCAATAGATTTTTCAATTTCATTAATTGGTTTTCCAATGCGCTCAATTCCTTTCGCCATCATTCGCGAAACAGGAGTATTTGTTGACCTGCACAACGCCTTTGCTGAATCGAGTTTGCCATCATAAATAAACTCTTTTATAGAATTAAAGAATAAGGCATCCGGTTTGCTTGCTTTTCTGATAGCAATAAGCCGTTCGAAAAAGAAATAAACTGCCAGCAGAGATAGAAGAAAAATCGGGATCATCAAAACCAACATTATTGATCCACCCTTACTGAAAATAATATCCCATAATGATTCAGCTACCTGGCTTTGTTGCGCGCCTGCTGCAACTTTGGTTGCGGCGTCAGTTGCTGCGCCTGCAGTTTGTGTTACCTGTAAAATAAGTCCTAACATGTTGGTATAATTTTATTTCAAAAATACTATTTAATGATCTTGCCAATCACTTTCATTTTCCCAAGATGTTAACATCATCCTGTTAATATACCAACGAAGAAAATTATGAATTATTGTGTCTTGAGAAAAAAAAAATTTTTAAAGGAAATAAGAGAAATTGGCTGGGATTACTATTATTGATATAGACGCATTACAAGCCCAATCCTACCCGAAATAAATTGCCCCACCAATGTTGTCTCTGCTTGCACCTGTTACTGAACGCAGGCAATTGACCTGTGATTTGAATCGCAATAATCCAAGAAAAGCAAAGATCAATGCTTCTTTATACTCAACGGTTTGTTTGTCGGGAATGACGATTTCACATTTGCAATATGCTTTGAGTCTTGAAAGCAAATAGGAATTATAGGCGCCTCCTCCGGTTATCAGCATTCTCTTTCCCTGAATTATCCTGTCGGTATTCGCAATCTGCATTGCTATATGTTCGCAGAGAGTACACAGTTTATCTTCAACAGAAATATTAAAACTTTCAACAATGGGATCGAAAAATTTTATGACCCATTCCTTTCCAAGTGATTTTGGAAAAGATGTTTTGTAATAATCAAGGTCATTTAGTTTATTAAGCAGATTCTGATTGATAGTGCCTGTTGAAGCAATCTCGCCATTGTGATCGTAGTCCTTATTTATACTTCGCGCTATTTTATTAAGGACAATGTTGACAGGGCAAATATCATAGGCAATGCGTTTGTCAGCGCCATCATAAGAGATATTTGCAAAACCACCCAGATTCAGGCAAAAGTCAAAAGATGCAAAAAGCATTTTGTCACCTATAGGTACCAATGGAGCACCCTGTCCTCCCAGAGCAATATCGGTTGAACGAAAATCACATACTACCGGCACCATGCATTCAGCTGCAATTGCAGCACCATTACCAATCTGGAAAGTTGTTTTGTTTTCCGGCTGATGAAAGATGGTGTGACCATGTGAAGCTATAAAGTCGGGGAAAATATTGTACCTGGTTATAAAATCAGATATTAATCTGCCGGTGTAATGACCATATAGATTATGCGTCTGAACAAATTCCACCGCAGTTGAATTTTCAAGATTGCTTAAACATTTCTTCCAACAATCATCATAGGGAATTGTTTCTGCAAAAATAATTTGGTAGGACCACTTATCACTGACATTCGAAAATTCACAATAAGCTATATCCACTCCATCAAGTGAGGTACCAGACATTACACCTATAACCCGTGAAGTTTTCATAGGACTAACTTATAAGCACTCTAAAAGATTTTCAAGTTTTATTCCACGCGAACCTTTTATCAAAATATTAAAACCTTCAGGATTCAAATTTTTCAGCCATACTTTGGCTTCAGAAACATTCTCAAATGCAGGGATAGCTGAAGATTTGTTTAATGATGTAAAGACTTTACCAACTAAAAGTATTTTGTCAAAATCGGAATTTTCGAGAAGCTCAAGAATCTTCTGATGTTCTTGTTCTGCTTCAATACCCAGTTCGCGCATGTCACCTATTATCGCAAATTTGTTCGAAAAATTTATCTGGGAAAAATTCCTGATCGCAGCATCCATGCTTGTTGGATTGGCATTGTATGCGTCCATAAAAAGTGTGTTCTTTTTTGTCACAATATGCTGCGACCTGTTATTAGTAGGCTTGTAATTTTCAATTGCATTTTTAATATCCAAAGGTTTTACTCCGAAATAATCTCCAATAGATACAGCAGCAAGAACATTTTCAAAATTAAAATAACCAATCAGGTTTGTAGAAATTCTCAGCTCCTGCTGAAGTGATTTGCAATGCCATTTAAAATTCAGAAAAGGATTACTTTCTAAGATTTCTCCTTTATAATCTGAATTGGGGAAGACACCATAAGTTATCCTTTGCATACCTTCAGAAAGCTCCATTAACAGCCCATTGTCTATGCATACAAAAACTTTTCCGTTCACCGAAACTATAAAATCATACAACTCCCTTTTGGTATTCACTACTCCTTCAATGCTGCCAAATCCTTCCAGATGGGCTTTGCCAATGTTTGTAATGACTCCATAGTCAGGCCTGGAAATTGAGCACAGTTCACCAATTTCACCCGGATGATTTGCTCCCATTTCGATTACGGCAAATTCAACATCATCCTTAATTGACAATATTGTCAGCGGAACACCGATATGATTGTTGAAATTTCCTTTTGTGGAATGAACGCTGTATTTTTTTGAAAGAACAGCGTTGATCAATTCTTTTGTTGTGGTTTTTCCATTGGTCCCTGTTATTCCAAGCACAGGAATTTTTAATTGATTTCTATGGAAAGATGCAAGCTGTTGAAGGGTTTTCAAAACGTCATTCACCAGGATGTATTGACTTCCCTTTTTAAATTCCTTTTCATCAATAATGGCAAATTTACTTCCCTTTTCCAATGCTTCAGCAGCGAACTTATTTGCATTGAAATTCTCTCCTTTTAATGCAAAGAAAAGTGATCCCTCAGAAATATCCCTTGTGTCAGTACAAATCTGCGGATACTGTTTAAATAACGAATAGAGTTCTTTTATTTCCGGCATATTCTTGTAAATTAAAACCCCACCTACTTAAAGCAAATGGGGTTTCAAATTGATTTCATTATTTTTTTACTTACCTCCTATCGGACTTCCAACGCGTGTCATTGCGCATCTGAAACCAATGTAGTCAGTAGATAATCTTTCATCAAGATATCTTTTGGTGCCTGCAACAAGATAATAAGCCCTGTCATTCCATGAACCACCTTTATAAACGCGTACCTTATCATTAAGCATAGAAGTGATACTGTAGTTATACATGTCGCCTGAAATATTTGCAGAGTCTTTAGGTTGACCAAACCAGTCAGTAGTAATTGTTGAAGTAAAATCACCATCAAGATAATTGATATTGTCAGCCTGCCGGTAATTTCTTCTTCCTGCAGATTCTACAGTAGTAACATTTCTCCAGTTGATTCTTCCTAAAGTGTCTTTTTCTTCAATGTTACCTTCATCGTCGAGTGTTTTTGTTTTAAACACATTTCCTCTGAAAGGATTGAAATCCGAAACATCTTCGCCTGATAATGGTCTGTAAACATCCATTACCCATTCAGCAACGTTACCGGCCATGTTATACAATCCATAGTCATTAGGCCAGTATGAATAAACAGGTCCTGGAATATCAGCAGCATCGTTCAGAGCGCCTGCAACCCCCATGTTATCTCCACGACCTCTTTTAAAGTTGGCCACGAAATCACCAAGGTCCTTATCTTTATCAGTACGCAGGATATGTCCATTCCACGGATACAATCTTCTGTCAAGAACACGCTCATAAATGGCATTTCCTATTAATCCCAAAGCAGCAAACTCCCATTCTGCTTCAGTCGGCAGTCTGTATTTTGGCAAAAGAATTCCATCTTCCATTCTTACTTTACGTGTACCTGTTCCGCTTGGATCAAGGTCATAAAGATCATTCTTCACCATGCCTTCGTATTGTCCGGCCAAATATGCTTCGGTGTTAAAGTTATTTTCATTAGACTGGCTCGGGTCAACCCTGAGGATGCCTTCACGGATCATGATATATTCGTTCACCCTGTCAGTTCGCCAGGCACAATAGTCAGTCGCCTGCAACCAGCTTACTCCAACAACAGGATATTCTCTGTATGCAGGATGGCGCAGATAAAGTTCAACCAGAGGTTCGTTGTAAGCCAATTTATCTCTCCAGACCAAAGTATCGGGCAATGCTTTTTTATAAACTTCAAGAAAGTCAGTTCCGAAAACTCTTCTCAGCCAGTAAAGGTATTCTAACCAGTCGAGGTTTCTGACTTCTGTTTCATCCATGTAGAATGATGAAACGGTAACTCTTCTAGGGATATTATCCCAATCATACTGGACTTCCTGCTCTGTTCTTCCCATAGCAAAAGTGCCACCTTCAATAAGGATCAAACCTGGTCCGGTTTCCTGTTCCTCATAAGGAACAACTTCAAATCCACCATTTTTAGGTTGATTATATTCCCAACCAGTTGTCGGCGATTGATCTTTCTTACAACCGGCCATTAAGAAAACCGATGCAATCGCAATTAAAGTTGAAATTGATTTCTTAGTAGTTATCATAATGATTTGTTTTTTTAAATACAACTAAAAAGAAGGACAGTTTATTGCCCTGATACGTTTCTTTTTTGGGCGGCAATCAAATTGAAGTGCAAAAGAGACTTCATGAGAACCACCTGTAGCATTACTTAATTTAGAAACTGTAACGTCATAACTATACCCTATCTTTACTACACTTGTTTGAAGCCCGATCAAAGCGATAAATGCATCGGGATTGTCAAATCCTTGTCTGAACCAAAGTCCACCAACAAGGGGATACTTATTAAAATACATCCCGTAATTCATTTCTTCAAAATCCTGCTGTTTCATAAAAAGCAAATTTGGAGAAAGAGTAGGGTCTTCAATTCTTCTTCTTCTTCTGTGGTGTTGCAGATCTATAATTCCACCCATGTGAGCAACTATTCTCATCGGAAGTTTACTTACTGAAAAGAATCCTTCGTTTGGCTGCGTAAGGTGGAAAACTGCAAGACCACCATAAATATTTTCACCGTAACCCAATAAACCCGCACTGAAATCGGTTGTTCCTTTTGTCAAATCGTTAGGTTTGGTTTCAGAGGTATAATACACGAAGCCATAACGCGGGTCGATCTGATCGCCGAAAGTGAGTTTATCCCAGTTGATGCTTTTCTGGAAATACGATGCCTGAAAACCGGCCTTGATTGAAAAATACCTGTTAACCTGTAACCGGTAAGAGTAAATAAGGCTGATCTCATTTGTTGTCAATGTACCCTGGCCAGCCTGGTCAGAATAGAAAAGTAAACCTACTCCCCCTGAAAGAGCATCAATGTGTTGATCATACGAAGCACTCTCGGTTACAAAAGTACCCGAGATAGCCGGCCACTGGTTTCGGTAGCTTAATATCACCCTGGGACAAACAGCTGTTCCTGCAAATGCAGGATTAAGATAAATCGGATTCGCATAGTATTGCGAAAAATGCGGATCCTGCGAATACGCCGTCATCCATGCTGATGAAATAGCAAATAAAGTCAGGAATAATTTCTTTAGATGGATCATACAAACCTAAATCAAATAATTGCTTTTTTAGATGTCACAATATTACGAATATTTTTTTTATTACAGCCAATGTTTTTTTGGTAAAATCATAAAAAAAAATTCAATACCATAAAATCAAAGAATTTACTCTTTATACCCTTTTGCTGAAATAAAGTTACATTTTTTAAAAAAAACATTCATCCTTAGACATTTAAAATAACACCGATACCTTTTACTTATTATAGGGTAACTCGAAAATCTTTATTTTATTGTGTCCATCGTTAACATTTTTTTTTGCGGTCAGTCAAAATTTATAAGGACTGACATTTCTATTTTCAAAAATCATCAAGGCTGTTTTCCTTTTTCACTTAAATTTTTATACGGGATAACCCTTAGAAAGGTTTTCGATATTTTCAGATTTACCCAGATCTTCTACATAAAAAAAGTTGGAATTTGGTTCGTGAAAACACAGATTTTTTCTTAGCATCAAATGTGAGAAAATCGCGTCAGACTGCTGCACATGGGCTGCTTTGCAGATAATTTTAAAACAAACTTCGCAGTGAATAAAATTCAGTCTGGTATTTCTGCCGTACCTTACTTGTATTGTTTTCTTTCAAATTAATTGCATATTCTTTAAGCAGAATACTATTGTTATTGGCAGGTGAAACATGGATCCATCCAAAATGATCATTGATTGATTTCCGGAGTGAAATAATGGTACAAAATATTATCCGCCTGAACCTGATTTTTTTTGTCTTTTTTACAAGCAATCATTATACAGATCACTAAAAGTAAAAATCCAATCTTTTCCTTTTTTAAAAGTAGTTTTCTTATTGCTACAAATTTATTTTTCAGAACACGCTCCGCACTTCAGGGTGAAATTCAATTTTGTTTTACGCCAACAGGTATCCGTTTTGGATTTCATTTTCCTCTTTTTTTGATAAATTGCTCCTGTCCACTTTTTGAAAATTCGCTTCATGGAAACCAACTTTATTCGGGTTGCGATCGTAATTAATAAATGAAAATCACGAAATCCGGAATTACTGTTTTCATTTGAAGTTTATCATCTTATCAAAGTTAATGATCCATTTTTTGAAGAGGATTCATTGTTTATGTCTGTATAAAGCAATATCCAATAATAGGTACCATCTGAACAATCTCTTTTATTAAATTTCCCGTTCCAACCTGTATTCATATCATCAGTTTCAAATAATTTATTTCCCCACCTGTTGTAAATAATAAGAGTGGCATGAACAATACCTTTTATTTCTATCGGATGAAAATAATCATTTAAACCATCTCGATTTGGTGTAAAAACATTTGGCATTTCAAGAATAATTTCACAATCCTGATAGCCTACTTCAATTGTATCTGAAACACTGCCACAACCCGTTGACACATCTACCCAATATGTTCCTTGCTGGGTAACAGTAAAAGTCGGGCCTGATGAATGATCCTGCCATAAATAGTTTGCGTTAGGGAAAGATGCATTCAATGTCAAAGTATTTCCTAAGCATAATACAGTATCATGAATTAAATTAACTGATGGTAAAGCATTATAACTTATGTGAACGGTATCAGAAGCACTGCCACAATTGTTGGTTACTTCTACCCAATAGGTCCCCTGATGATTGACCGTAAAAGTTGAGTTTGAAGAATGATCCTGCCACAAATAATTGACGTTTGCCACACCTGCGTTCAACAACAAAGTTTCTCCCTGGCACAAGGTAGTATCATTAGCAAGATTTACTGCCGGAGGTGGACCATAGCTAACATGAATTGTATCAGATGCCGTGCCACAATTATTTGAAACTTTCACCCAATATGTGCCTTGTTGGGTCACGGTGAATGTTGGGTTTGAAGAATTGTCCTGCCACAGGTAAACTGCACCTGGATTCATGGCATCGAGTGTCAATGTTTCACCTGTGCATAATGTAGTATCATTGCCCAAATTCAAATTTACAGTTTGTGGATAATAAGATTCAAGACAACCCTGGGGAAATAAATAACAGGAGGAAGAAGTACCAGGGAAAAAATAATCAACAAGAGTTGTATTAACAGGTGTAGATCCTCCGTTACTAAAAGGTTCATCACCATTGTACCAAATATTAACATCGCCAATTCCGACAATTGCCCCTTTATGTGCTATTCCAACAAAATCAGTCGTTGTAAAGTAAAAGCCAAAATTAAAACAGGCTGACACAGGTGGTGAAGAGCTGTTAAGATTTGAAGCTGCCTGAAATTGGTTAATTAGCGGCAATCCGTCCAATCCTTTATATGCATTTCCTAAAAAAGAAGTAGTACAACAATTATTTATTGAAGCATTCCATCCGGCGCTACCAGGAGTAGAAGAACCGGCTACCGCAGCATTAGTATTAGGTGTAATTGTTAACCCGGTAAGACCACTTAAGATTACTGCTATTGAATTTGAGGAGACGGTGCAACAACTTACTTCGTATTGATAAAATACTTTTCCACCTGTGTTAATAAAATTTTGAATTTGAGGAAGCAGTGTTGTGAAATCATTATCTCCAAAAAAACACAACCAGTCATATCCGTTTATTGAGTCAATACAAGTGGAAGTAAATCCTGCAGGCAATGTGTTAAGCATGGTACTATTCACTACGACCGTATGACCATTGTTAGTAATAGCAGTTATTAACTGCGTTTCTGCTGTATTATAACCGGGACTATTCATAATGTAGATCCTATCCGCAAAAACATTGAAAAAAGTCATACTGCACAAGAGTAATAATAATGCTCTTTTCATCCTGATCAATTTTTTATTTCGGGTTATATCACTCCTACTTTTAAGAATTTTTAAACTTCATTTTTCCCGGGAGCTAAACTCTTTTTTTGTTCTCTCGAATGCTATTGATAAAACAAACATTCTAAAATTTTACAGCATCCATTGATTTAATTACTCTTTGTATAAATGTTCGAATAGCCATCATACACTTCATCATTTAAAAATAAGGTATCCTGTCCACCAAATTTTATTGATTGACTTATCATGGGTGAATCGTTGGAACTAAAGATCCCTGTTTGTTCGTATTTTATAAGGAAGGCGGATCCTGTGCTAAAAATTGAAGTTCCTTCCGACAAAGTAAATTTGAATTTGTCCAATAGCTTCCCATTTTTGTACCTTTTATAAATACCATCCCTTCCAAATTCAATTGTCTGTGAATAGCCCGTTGTTGCAGGGCTTGTCACTTGCCCGGCAAATCCGCCGGTTGATTGAACCCAGTTCCATGTTGTGAAAAGCTTATCCAGATCCTGATTTGGAACTGAAATGTCCTTTCTGCAAGTCGTCATGAAAAATGAAAGCATAACGATTGCAAATACCCATAGTTTTTGATTTCGTGTTGTCATTTTTATGTTGTTTTAAAGTGCTGTTGGTTTTAAAATGTTCCTTTAATATTAGCGTGCATAAATGATGGTGCTGCAATTTTATTTTGTTTTTAAAACTTTGGAAAAGTGAAGAAAACTTTTCCAAAGAAGCTGGCTTTCCCATTCAATACTACTCTTTCACTATCCTTGCAATTTTTGTGTTGCCACTATTTTCCAATTTCAATAAATAGATACCTTTAGGTAATCCTTTTAAATCCACCTCAGTTTTCTTTTGATAAATCCGTTGTTGCCATATAGTTTGACCACGAATATCATAAATTGTAAGCACAGATTTCGAAGTAAATGAAGATTGGTTTATTAGCACAGTGATTTTACCCGTTGTGGGATTAGGAAATACTCTGATACCGTCGGACACGGTTATTTCATACAATCCTACGGAACCCGGATTATATCTCACTGTTGCAAACCGCCAGATTGTGTCATCATAAGTGCTTCCTGCGACAAGGATTTTTCCATCAGTTTGTATGGTTGTCGAATAGCCCCTACTGCTTTGATTAATAGGTGTAGTTACAATGCCATGTATCCCAAAAGTAGTATCTCCAACTCCATTAATACCATACCTTACTAATTTAATTACATCCAATGTATGATGATCTTCAATTCCCACAGAAACAAGACTTCCATCAGTCTGCAACGCTAAATCTAAAGCACAACCCCGTGGGCCGTTAACTATCCCAAGAGTTCCATAAGTTGTATCTAAAGCTCCATTTGTTTCATACCTTGCAAATACAAAACTATCATACCCGCTATCATAGCCTCCTGTAATAATTTTGCCATCTGTCTGAATAATAATCGAACCACCCGACCCATTATAATGATCAATATTCTCCATCACTATTCCAGTGGAATTAAAAGAAGTATCCAAAGTACCGTTGATATTGTATCTTGCAGTTACTATATAGTCCCGTGATAGATTGTAATCAATAGAATATCCTGCGGCAACAATTTTCCCATCAGGTTGTAATGCAAGCTCCCATATTCTATCATCTGTAAGGCTCCCTAAACTTGTCCTTACAAATCCAGCAATTCCAAAATTACTATCTATGGTTCCATCAGTTTGGTATCTAATCATCGCCATATTATTTTTAGTACCATTGTAGGTATAACCAGCAGCAACAATTTTTCCATCAGGTTGTATTATTATTGAATTTATTTCAGCTAAATTATCCACCTGAGTAGTAACTATTCCACTTGTTCCAAAACCTGAATCAAGCGTACCATCGCTATTATAACGTACAAGAGCAAATAAATTTGCAGAATAACCTGCTGCAATTATTTTTCCATCAGATTGGATTGCAATCGTAAATGCTTTATCATCCGCGTTGGTAATAAATGTTTTGACAATGCCATTATTACCGAATGTACTATCAAGTGTTCCATCAGGTTTATACCTGACGAGAGCAAAATCGTAATTTGTTCCATTATAAGCATACCCTGCCACAACAATTTTTGAATCTGTTTGCAGAGCTATTGAATGGCCTTCGCCACCTTCACCAACTCCTATGGGAGTTATTACTTTTCCAGTCCCTCCAAATGACAAATCAAGTGAACCTGCTTGCCCATAAGCAGTAACTGTTACAAGTAATATTAATAAAGAATAAAATAGTCTTTTCATTTCAATCCTTCTAATTACGATTATTAGTTTCTATTTACAACTAAGGATAACATTACTTTTAAAATAGTTTTGTAAAGATTGGAATTTACAAAGTAGTGAACTGTATATTAATTTTCACGATGTAAAAGTAATAAAAAACAAAATGACACTAATGAATAAAATGAATAAAAAAAATGCATTTCAGTTTCACCTCCGAAAGGGCTGAAGAAATTTGAATATTCTCAGGATCGCAATTCCTTAATATTAGTGGAAGGATCGCAATTCAATCCAGACGGACTTATTGACAAAGGGGATTTAAAAACGGAAAAAATATCACAAACAACGGAGACTTTCTTGGTTTTCAATAAAAGTTCGATTGCATGAAGCAATAAAAAATCCCTAATAAACCACCGGTGTTCCCAATGAAACTATAGGGTATTTCTATCTGATGATTGGTGTACCCAATGAAACCATAGGGTATTTCTATGTAATCATTGGTGTTCCCGAATAAACGATTGGTGTTCCCGATGAAACCATAGGGTATTTCTATCTGATCATTGGTGTACCCAATGAAACTATAGGGTATTTCTATCTAATGGTTGGTGTACCCAATGAAACCATTGGGTATTTCTATCTGATCATTGGGAATAACGATCGTTAGATAGAAATCATCTCAGGCTTTTGTGTATATTTGTTTGTTCACTCTTCTATAATAAATTGCTAACGGAGATGGATAAAATGGATTTTCGTTTTATTCATTATTGAAAATTAAGGATTTCCAGCAAAGTCCATAAAAGGAAAAGGATCCTGATTCTTTTACATCCAAAGGATGATGATAGTTCAGAAGACATCGCATGCTTCAAACAGATGTTCCAAAGAACCGTTACTAATCTAAATTCTGGTTTAAAGAAAACCTGTCAGTGTTTTGTGAACAAAAAAATCTCTTTCAAAATGCGACTAAAGTCAATTGCCTTTTTGCTTATTACAGTTTGCTAAAGCAAACTGCAATAATTGCTGCTCACTGTCATCTGTTGCAGATTTGCTTTGAATAACTAAAAGAAACAGTGGTGAGAATCTTCTTTCCCACATTTGGTTTATGCCTCATCACCATAGGGAAATTGATTACTTTTACATCATAAATACTAATTTCAAACGTCACATTGAAAATTTATTTTCACCCCATCACAATAATTCTTAAACTTTGAAGTTATTTCATGCAATTTTACGTCTATCTAATAAGGAATTAATACCTTTGAAAATGAAACGGGATTTGTCTTACATGCGAAATATTCTTATTCAGTCTCTCCTTATTTTATATTGCTGCACTGCTTTGCATGCGCAGCAGTTTACCAAAATTGATAAGCAAACTATCAAATGGACTGGAGTTAAAAAAATAAAAGTCAATGAAACTGATTCGTCATCGTTCGTCAGTTTTGCAGGCGCTGTTTACAGCAAAAACCTCCCTTATTTTTATGAGAAAAAGGCTGTCACTGGCGACTATAATTACTCTGTTATACTGCACGACCAGGTATTTGTGGAATGTTCAGCTGAAGAAGCAAAACTGATACCCTTGAAAGAAATTGGCAACAACATCGTGGTAAGTTCACCGGTTGCAAAGGAAAAGAGGGTTCCGTACGCATGCATTTCTTTCTTACCCATCCGTAAGAACAGCGTGACAGGCAAGCTTGAAAAACTAGTATCGTTCAACATCGAAATTGTGCAGGGACAAGCCAAACCCAAAGGGGGCGTAAAAAAAACATGGGCTACCAGTTCAGTACTGTCATCAGGCAAATGGTATAAGATCGCTGTTCCATCAGATGGTATTTATAAACTTACATACAACGACCTTGTGAGTCTGGGAATGGATGTAGCTAATCTGAATCCTAAAAATATCAGGATCTATGGCAATGGAGGCGGCATGCTTTCGGAAAATAATTTTGACAAACGCTATGACGATCTTACAGAAAACCCCATTTACGTTTCGGGTGAAGCAGATGGTGTTTTCGACAATACAGACTATATTCTATTCTATGGCTCCGGGCCAATCAAATGGAAGTTCTCAACAGGCGACAGCATGTTCCATCATCAGCAAAATTATTATAGCGATGCCACCTACTATTTTATAACTGCCGACCAGGGAACGGGGGCAAAAAGAATATTGCAGCAGCCATCGTCATCAACGCCTGCCAACAAAGTGATCACGAAATTTAATGATTATCTTTATCACGAAAAAGATTCAACAAACCTGATAAAATCAGGCAAAGAATGGTATGGTGAAAATTTTGATATCCTCACATCCTATTCTTTTGGTTTTACTTTTCCAAACATTGATGCTTCAACAAAAGTGCGTATGAAAACTGCAGTGGCTAGCGCTTGCAGTTCAACCAGTGTTTACACAATAAATGCCAATGGAAATGTACAAAATCTTGTGGATCCTCACCCTATCTCACCATCGGATAATTATGTTTTAGCAACTGAGGTTTCATCAATCTTAAACTTTGCACCCAACAGTTCAACAATAAATGTAAGTGTTACAAAAGCTACATCCAATGCAGTGGGATGGTTAAACTATATTGAATTAAATGCAATGCGGCATCTCACACTTTCGGGTTCGCAACTGCAATTCCGCAGTCTTGCCTCATTGGGAACAGGAAATGTTTCACAATTCAAAGTTGCCAATGGTGCAGTGAATGGAAGGATATGGGATGTGACCGATCCGGTAAATGTGAAAGAACAACAATTTTCGACCAGCAGTGACACCGCTGTTTTCAATATTGCCACTGATTCACTCAGGGAATTTGTTGCTTTTAATGGCTCCGGCTACTTTACACCCACCCTGATTGGAGCCATCCCGAATCAAAACCTGCATGGACTTAATGAAGCCGATTTTATCATTGTTGCATACCCTGATTTTGTCAGCCAGGCCAACAGTTTGGCAAACATTCACAGCACCAACGACAGCCTGACTTCGGTGATTGTTACACCTTCGCAAATTTATAATGAGTTTTCATCCGGAGCACAGGATATAACTGCAATCAGGGACTTTGTAAAAATGTTTTACGACAGGGCTGCAGGAACACCGGCGGCTGCGCCAAAGTATCTGTTGCTTTTCGGAAATGCATCTTATGATTATAAAAACAGGATGCCCGACAATATGAATTTTGTTCCCACTTATGAATCTCCCAATGGACTGGACGAAACTGCGTCTTATTCTTCGGATGATTACTATGGATTTCTTGATGATACCGATGGACCTTATACAGCGGAATTACTTGACATCGGTATCGGTCGTTTTCCTGTAAAAACAACGGATGAGGCAAGCACCATGATCAATAAAATTGTTCGTTATCTTGCAAAAAATAATCCCAACAGTGTATCAACGGGATGTTCAAATTATGCTTCGAGTGTTTCGGGAGATTGGAGAAACATGGTTTGTTTTGTCGCCGACGATGAAGAATACAATGATTTCTTAACTTCTTCCGAAGCACGCGCAAACTATGTTGATACACTTTTTAAAGATTATAATCTTGATAAAATTTATTGTGATGCTTATGTTCAGCAATCGGGAGCAGGCGGTCAGCGTTATCCTGACGTGAACGATGCAATAAATAAAAGAGTAGAGAAAGGCGCACTGATCATTAACTATATCGGACACGGCGGAGAAGTGGGCTGGGCATTGGAACGCATCCTGCAAATTTCGGATATTGAGAGTTGGACGAACATTAATAACATGCCTTTGTTTGTAACTGCAACATGCGAATTCAGCAGATACGACGACCCGGCTAGAGTGGCTGCAGGTGAACTTGTTTTGCTCAATGCAAATGGTGGCGGCATTGCTTTGCTTACGACATCTCGTCTGGCCTATACCAGTTCGAATGATAACCTAACCACCAATTTTTATCAAAATGTTTTTAAAACAAATAATGGTGTTTACTATACCCTTGGTGAATTGAACAGGATCTCGAAAAACGGCACAGGTTCCACAGTTGATACCTATATCAGAAATTTTGTTCTTCTTGGAGATCCTGCATTAAGATTATCCTACCCAATAAATAATGTAGTAACAACATCTATTAACGGGCATCCTGCAGGTTCAACAGTTGAAACATTGAAGGCATTCAGCAAAGTCACAGTTGCAGGCGAAATTCAGGATCAATCCGGAAATAAACTCACCGATTTTAATGGCATTGTTTACCCTACAGTATATGATAAAAAAACGCTGACACACACGCTTGGTAACGATCCTACAAGTCCCATCGCAAATTTTTACATTCAGAAAAGCATCCTCTACAAAGGCAAAGCCAGTGTGACAAACGGAAATTTTTCATTCACTTTCATTGTTCCAAAGGATATCGCATACAATTATGGAGAAGGGAAAATATCCTATTATGCCGAAGATGCCGAAACCAATGCAAACGGGTATTATGAGGGTTCAAAATTTATTATCGGAGGTTCCGATTCATCAGTAGCTATAGACAGAGTTGGCCCGAAGATTTCGCTTTACATGAATGATTCAACCTTTGTCTATGGTGGACTAACAAATGAAAAACCGCTGCTTCTGGCTTATGTTTCTGATTCAAGTGGTATCAATACAGTTGGCAATGGAATCGGACATGATATAGTCGCAGTGCTTGATGGAAACACAGCCCAGTCAATAGTGCTGAATGATTATTACCAGGCTGCACTGAACAGCTATCAAAAAGGAGTTATTAAGTATCCTTTTTCAAATCTTGCTGACGGCACACATACTTTGAAATTAAAAGTGTGGGATATTTACAACAATTCCTCTGAAGCCAACACTGAATTCATCGTTGCACAATCAGCACAGTTATCCCTTGATCATGTTTTGAATTATCCAAACCCGTTCACAACACACACTTCTTTCTTATTTGAACACAATCATCCCTGTTGTTCATTGCAGGTGCAAATACAAATTTTCACAATTACAGGAAGGCTGATAAAAACAATTGACCAGGTTGTTCAAACGATCGGTTATCGCGCAGAGCCTATTGATTGGGATGGCCTCGATGATTACGGCGACCCTATTGCAAGAGGTGTTTATATTTACAAACTCAAGGTAAAAAGTGATGACGGCTCTACTGCCCAGAAAACCGAAAAGCTGGTGATTTTGCGTTAAAGGGGACGCTCCAAACCTTGAACCTTAAACTTTGAACTTTTTTAAACTCCCAATAATGTGTAAATTTGCAACCCGTTTTATTCAATGAAATTTTACGTCACATATCTCTTACTGATCTTGTGTTTATCAGGAGTTGCGCAGCAAAATACAATACCCGTGCATACTCCCGAATATAAATTTCATTCCTACACTTTCAATTCAGTACTGAAAAGCGGAACATGGATAAAGTTAAAAGTTAAGGCAGATAAAGTTTATAAGATCACTTACAACGACCTTGTAAGCTATGGAATTGATCCATCTTTAATCAATCCACAAAACATCCGTATTTTTGGGAATGGAGGAGGAATACTTCCTGAAAGCAATGCGGACGCCAATTACGATGATCTTATTGAAAATGCGATTTATGTTTATGGTGAAGCCGACGGTCATTTTAATCCGGGTGATTACATTCTTTTCTATGGTCAATCACCGGTTAAATGGACCTATGATTCATTGAAGCACATTTTCTATCATTCGATAAATTATTATTCTGACGAAACAGATTATTTCATGACCTATGATCAGGGTGCAGGAAAAAGAATACAATTACAAAATTCTTCCACAGATTCTCCTAATTACACAGCTACAAAATTCAATGATTATTTTTATCACGAAAAAGATACTGTAAACCTTCTCGGTTCAGGGAAAGAATGGTATGGCGAATATTTTAATGCAGTAAACACTTATAACTTCAATTATAATTTCCCCGGCATTGATATGACTTCACGATCAATTCTGCGAATAAATATTGCTGCAAAAGGCTTAAACAATACTGTATTCAATATTCACACTCAGAACAGCAATGATTCAATAACTGTTGCTGCAATTTCAGGTTCCTACACTGCAGATTATGCCAAATATACCGAGGACACTATAAGTTTTTATCCAACGGATCCTGATATAAATATTACCATCACAAACACTACACAGGGAAGCGTGGGATGGCTGAATTTTATTGATATCAACACTGTGAGGAATCTCGGATTCTATGGGCATCAAATGAATTTCAGAAGTACATCCTCTTTGGGTAATGGAAAAGTTACAGAATTCAGGATGAGCAATGCTGATTCATTGCTGACAATTTGGGATGTTACAGATCCATTTAACATCAGGGATCAGAGATATACCTTGAATGGCACGGTGCTTAGTTACCGGGCACCAATGGACTCTCTACGGCAGTATATAGTTTTTGACGGCACTGATTATTCAACACCTGAATTTGCCGGAAATGTTCCAAATCAGAATTTGCATGGTATTGAAAAATCAGATATGATCATCATTGCATACCCTGATTTTCTCACACAAGCTAACCGTCTTGCAAACATCCATGTGGATCATGATAATTTTAGTGTAACCGTTGTTACTCCACAGGAAATTTATAATGAATTTTCATCCGGAACGCAGGATATTGGTGCAATCAGAAATTTTGTAAGAATGATCTATGGGCGTTCTGACTCTTCCAACCGGAATCCGCGTTATCTCTTACTTTTTGGAAACGGGTCTTACGATTACAAAAATCACTTTTCTCAAAACTCAAGTTTGATCCCGTCTTATGAGTCCTTTAATTCCCTGCTGCCAACCGCTACTTTTGTGACTGATGATTTCTTCGGACTTATGGATGCAACGGAAGGTTATAGTGCCAATGGCGGACTTGATGTGAGTATCGGACGACTGCCGGCAAGAAATGCAGAAGAAGCAAAAGTGCTTGTTGATAAAATCCAATCCTATCTGACTAAAAAATATTCCTTCACTGAATTGAACGGATGCACTTATTATACAAAAGAAATTTCTGGCGACTGGCGCAATATTGTTTGCTTTGTTGCGGATGATGAAGACAACAATCTTCACATCAGTCAGGCCGATGAAATAGCTTCCACACTTGATACTGCAAACAAACTTTTCAATGTAAAAAAGATCTACCTGGATGCTTATGTGCAGTCCACAGGATCAAGTGGAGCGTCATACCCCGATGTCACCAAAGCAATAAACAAGCAGGTTGAAGATGGTGCTTTGGTAATAAATTACACTGGTCACGGAGGGCAGACAGGATGGGCAGATGAGAATGTGCTTCAGATATCCGACATTAACAACTGGACCAATATTTCCAATTTGCCTGTCTTTGTTACAGCAACCTGCGAATTCAGTCCTTTTGATGACCCTATGAGAACTTCGGCTGGTGAACTTATTCTTTTAAATCCAAAAGGCGGAGGCATTGCATTGTTCACAACAACCCGTGTCACTTTTTCAAATTCAAACTTCAGCCTGAATAAAAGTTTCAGCAAATATGCCTTTAAAAAATTTAATGGCGATTACCTGCGTATGGGTGATATCATCAGGTTTTCTAAGATTGAAAATGGTTCAATAGTGAACATCCGAAATTTCCTTTTGCTTGGTGACCCGGCGTTAAAACTAGATTTTCCTGAAAACAATGTTGCCACTACTTTTATCAATGGACAGCCTGCCACCGCTATTGTAGGTGATACTCTCAGTGCTCTCAGCAAAGTGACAATTTCAGGAATTATACAAAACTCATCCGGAACCAAGTTGTCAAATTTTAATGGTTATGTTTACCCGACAGTTTTCGATAAAAAAACTCTCTCTACAACACTGGCCAATGATCCTACCAGTTCTCACTTTAATTTTTATCAGCGGAATAAAATTTTATTTAAAGGAAAAACTACAGTTACCAATGGCAACTTCACTTTCTCTTTCTTCCTTCCAAAAGATATGAATGATGGCATTGGTAAAGGGAAGATCAGCTATTTTGCACACGACAGTTTAAATGATGCAAGCGGATTTTATGATGGTCCGGATTTTATTCTCGGAGGTAAGGACAGTACTGTAATTCCTGATAACGGAGGTCCGTTTATCCGGCTTTTCATGAAGGACACCTCATTTATTTCCGGAGGAACAACTGATCCAAATCCGTTGCTTATTGCATTGCTTGCAGATTCAACAGGAATAAATGCCAATGATATTAGTTTTGGCCATGATATTACAGCAGTTCTTGATGACAATACCGAAGAATCCATTGTACTCAATGAATATTACAATGTGGATGCGAACTCCTGTAAAAGTGGTGATGTTGTTTATCCTTTTACAAATTTATCAGAAGGATTGCATACACTCCGTCTCAAAGCCTGGAACATTTTAGACCGTTCTTCGGAAGCAACTACAAATTTTAACGTGAGTATGTCGAATATGCTCTCGATAAAAAACGTCTTCAATTACCCTAACCCTTTTAAAGATTTTACACGGTTTTATTTTGAACATAATCAACCTTGTTGTGATCTTGATGTGGAAATAAAAATTTTTACTGTTACGGGGGAGCTTATAAAAACAATAAGCCAAACCGTTCAGTCAACCGGAACAACCATTAATTCAATATCCTGGGATGGTCGCAGTGATGGTGGTTATAAGCTAAATTCTGGTATTTATGTGTACCATATTTTGGTAAAAACCGACTCAGGAACTTACCTTGAAAGCTACAATAAATTAATTATTTTAAGGTAGGCACAATAATAATATAAATTTTTCGTTACCTTTGCAACCTTAAACCTATTTCTAATGAAAAGTTACTGTAAAATCTCTATTTTAATTTTCTCATTTCTAGTATTATTTTTGACCGGTAATCATATTTATTCACAGCCGAAATATGATTATACCGGAAGAAGCCTGAATACAATTACAACAGCTGTTCCATTTCTGATCATTTCTCCTGACGCAAGAGCAGGCGGAATGGGTGATGGCGGTGTTGCTTCAACTCCCGATGCTAACTCCCTTCACTGGAATCCTGCAAAATATGCTTTTATACAAAAGGATATGGGCTTTTCTGTTTCCTACAGCCCTTGGTTAAGAGCATTGGTTAACGACATCAATCTTGCTTATTTAACAGGCTATAAAAAATTTGGTAAAGATCAGGCAATAGCTGCTTCACTATTGTATTTTTCATTAGGCAATATCACTTTTACGGACATTATCGGTACAAAGATCGGTGATTATAAACCTAACGAATTTGCTGTTGATGCTTGCTATTCACGTAAATTTTCTGATGTCTTTTCAGGTGCTGTTTCTTTGCGTTATATCCACTCTAATCTTACAGGTGGTACTTTTGTCGGAGGTGCTGAATCACATCCGGGAAACTCTGTGGCCGCTGATGTTTCAGTATTTTATCAGAAGAAATTTAACCTCGGAAAAAAGTTACCCGCAACATTGGGAATTGGTGTTAATATCTCTAATATCGGAGCAAAAATTTCTTACACTGAAACTACCCAAAGAGATTTTATTCCCACAAATCTTCGTTTCGGACCATCTTTAAAAGTTGACCTTGACGATTACAACTCTCTTGAGTTTATGTTTGACATCAATAAATTACTTGTCCCTACCCCACCGGTTTATTCCACTGACTCCACAGGCACGCACATCATAGCAGGTAAAGATCCCAATGTCGGAATAGTTACTGGTATGCTTCAATCATTCACTGATGCTCCGGGAGGTTTTCCTGAAGAAATGAAAGAATTTAATATTGCTACCGGTGTTGAATATTGGTATGATAAACAATTTGCTATTCGTGGTGGTTTCTTTTATGAAGATCCGACCAAAGGAAACCGCAAGTATTTCACTGTTGGCGCAGGATTAAAGTACAATGTTTTCGGTCTTGATTTTGCATATCTTGTTCCTCTTGAGCAACACAATCCGTTAGCAAACACTTTACGATTCACTTTGGTATTTGATTTTGATGCTTTCAAAGCTCAAAACAAAACAAATGAAAAATGAAAACCAGAATAGGGATTGGTTTTGATGTTCATCCTTTAAAAGAAAATATTGATTTCTGGCTTGGCGGTATTCATATCGCCCATAATAAAGGTGCGGCAGGTCACTCAGATGCTGACACACTTATTCATGCAATTATTGATGCACTTTTAGGAGCAGCAAACCTTGGTGATATTGGCTCGCATTTTCCTGACACTTCAAAGGATTACAAAGGAATTGACAGTAAAATTTTGTTGAAGAAAACAAATGAACTTCTGAAAAAATCAGGCTTTTTTATTGGAAATATTGATACAACAATATGCCTGCAAAAACCAAAAATTGCACCTTTCATTCCTGAAATGAAAAAAACACTGGCAGAAGTACTGGAAATTCACGAAGGTGATATTTCAATAAAAGCAACAACTACCGAAAAATTAGGGTTTGTGGGAAGAGAAGAAGGTATAGCTGTTTATGCTGTAGCCCTCATCAATCAAAGTTGAGAATCTCAGTTTCACACTGACAATATCGGTGTTTAGCATAGTCATCAGTGTTCTATTTTTTTCATTTATTAAATTGCATAAAAGATGAAAATTTTCAGACCTTTCGTAATTACTTTACCATTGATTTTAGTTGCCGGCATGAAACTCTTTGGTCAGATTTCCTACATCTATCCCGGTTCACAATTGAACACCATCACCACTGCTGTTCCCTTTCTTATAATTGCTCCTGATGCAAGAAGCGGGAGTTTGGGTGAAGCAGGAACATCTACAAGCCCTGACATAAATTCACAATTTTGGAACCCTGCCAAATATCCATTTATTAAAAAGAAAACGGGAGCTTCTCTTTCCTATTCACCATGGTTAAGATCAATTAAGTCTGATATAAATCTGGGATACTTCTCTGCCTATTTTAAACCTGACAGCAATCAGTGTATCGCTGCCTCTTTCAAGGCAATTTCATTGGGTAAGATCTATATCTCCAACATAGCCGGAAATGTTTCGGGTGTTATAAAACCATTCGAATTTGCAGGTGATGTCTCGTATTCCCGTAAATTATCTGATGTTTTTTCAATGGGTTTATCTTTGAGGTATATATACTCTGATCTTGGAAATAATGCGTTGGTGCAAACTTATAAACCGGGAACATCTTTTGCCGGTGACATATCCCTTTTTTATTCAAGACCAGTAATGATGAATGGTGATGATGGACAATTCAATTTCGGTTTGAATATCTCTAATGTTGGAAATAAAATTTCATACAGCAAAACTTCAACAGCCCGTGATTTCATCCCTACCCGCATTATGCTTGGACCTTCATTTACTTTGCCTCTTTCACACAGAACATCTCTTTCATTTATTGTTGAATTAAGCAAACTCCTTGTTCCAACACCTCCGATTTACGCAACAGATTCAACAGGAACACACATTATAGCCGGAAAGGACCCCAATGTTTCAGTGTTTCAGGGAATGGTTCAATCATTCAGTGATGCGCCCGGAGGATTCAGGGAAGAAATGCGTGAGATTGATGTTGCATCGGGTATTGAATTTACGTATAAAGATATGTTTGCCATTCGTACAGGCTTCTTTTATGAAGACTCTACCAAAGGAAACCGTAAGTTTTTCACTTTTGGAATAGGATTTAAATACAATGTTTTTGCATTTGATGTTTCTTACCTGATCACGCTTGACCAGTTGAAGCCGCATAAACCTGATGAAGTGTTCCCTCTTGCAAATACATTACGCTTTACATTATCTGCAGACATTGATTCATTCAGACGTAAAAGAATTGTCTGTCCCGGGATGTCTGGAAAATAAAAATTAATCTGTAGAAATAAACTTGCTTGATTCCTTATCAGTCTCGGTTTTACCTGACTTATTTTGATTGATGTAAGGCCTTTATCATTCCATAAATTAAATAAGGTTAAGATAGGTTTCTGCCCGGGTCAATCCAACTTCAATTTCTAAAAGTTTTTTTATAAGCAGTATTTACTAACTTTGTAAAAAGTATTCCTCTTGAACTCTACACAACAACCACAAACTCTAATTGCAAAAACTATTGCCGGATTAGAAGAAACCCTTGCAGACGAACTGACTTTGCTGGGGGCAAAAGATGTAAAAGTAATTACCCGTGCTGTAAGCTTTAGCGGCGACAATAAATTATTATACGAAGCCAATCTTTGGTGCAGGACAGCTCTTAGAATATTAAAACCTTTGTATGCTTTCCCTGCATCTACCAATGATCAGTTGTACCAGAATATTTTTAATTATCCCTGGGAAGAAATTTTCCAGGTTGATAATACCATTGCTATTGATTCGGTAGTCAATGATTCTTCATTCACACATTCGCATTTTGTTTCGCAAAAAGTGAAAGATGCCATAGCTGACCGATTTCGCAGCAAAACAGGGACACGTCCTTCAGTGGATATTGAAAACCCTGACATACGGATAAACATACACATTTATAGAGATGTTTGTGACGTTTCCCTTGACAGCTCAGGAGAGTCATTGCATAAACGTGGGTACAGGGTTGCAGGAGGTCTCGCCCCGTTGAGTGAGGTTCTTGCTGCAGGATTGGTGCTTTTAAGTGGATGGGACAAGCAAAGGAATTTTATTGACCCTATGTGTGGTTCAGGGACTATCCTTATTGAAGCGGCATTGATTGCCCTTAATATTGCACCCGGCTCTTTCAAAAAATCATTTTCTTTCATGAACTGGAAAGATTATGATGCATCACTTTGGCAGCAAATAAAAACGGCGGCCATTGAAAAACAAAAGATAAATGATGTCTATATTTCAGGGTCGGATATTGAAGCAAGGGTAATACGGAATGCCAGAGGAAACGTTATAGCAGCCAACCTACAGAAAAATATAAACCTTTTGGTTGGTCCTTTCGATACGTTTAAACCACCGGCAGGCGGAGGGGTGATGATCATCAATCCTCCTTATGGAGAAAGACTGGAGCAGGAAGATATTGTAGCATTTTATAAAAGCATTGGTGACTCACTGAAGAAGAACTTTGCAGGTTATGATGCATGGATCATCAGTTCTGATATGAATGCATTGAAATTTATCGGTCTGAAACCTACAAGAAAAATTCCCATTTTCAATGGCCCACTGGAATGTCGTTTCATGAAATTCAGTGTTTATGCAGGTAGTAAAAAAGATCAGTACACTCAGCCTAATTTATAGATATGGAAGCAGATTTTGAAGTAAAAACTCTTGGTGAATGCACATTAAAATCACCTATTCAGTTAGGGAATGAAAAAGGTGATGGCATCTACAACTATATCAATGATAGTGAAAGAATAGTCTATGATAAGAGTCTGGAATCATTTACTAAGTATAAAAATGAAGGAATATTGCCTCTTTCATTTGAAAAAGCCGGACCCCGTGAAAAGATTTTCTTTGACCCGGGAAAAACAAAAGCAGCCATCATAACTTGTGGAGGTTTATGCCCCGGATTGAACAATGTTATTCGTAGCATTGTTATGGAATTATTTTACAGGTATGAAGTATATAACATCATCGGATTTCGGTATGGATATGAGGGTTTAATCCCATCTTATAATCATCCTTTGATAGAACTTACACCTGAAGCAGTTGAAGATATTCATTTATATGGCGGATCAATACTAGGCTCTTCACGCGGGGATCAAAATATTGGAGAAATGGTTGATTCGCTGGTGAAGAACAATATTGATATATTGTTTTGTATCGGGGGAGACGGAACCTTGCGGGGAGCTAATTTAATTTTCAATGAAATAAGCCGTCGTGGCCTCAAAATCTCTATAGCCGGTATTCCAAAGACAATTGATAACGATATTAATTTCATTGAAAAATCTTTCGGATTCGAAACTGCTTTTTCAAAAGCACATGATATTATCGGCGATGCACATAATGAAGCAAAGGGCTATTTCAACGGAATCGTTATCATAAAATTAATGGGCCGGGACTCTGGCTTTATTGCAGCTCATGCAACACTTTCGATGCAGGAAGTGAATTTTATAATTATCCCTGAGATGGGAAAATTCGAAATGGAAGGTGAAAGAGGTTTCCTTAATGTTTTAGAAAAAAGAATACAATTAAAACATCATGCAGTGATCGTAGTTGCCGAAGGTGCAGGCCAGCATTTATTCAAAAATGCCAGTATAGAAAAGGATGCATCAGGTAATTTGAAACCCAATGACATCGGAATATATTTAAAGGAGAGGATAGCACAGCATTTTAAAGATCAGCATATTTCTGTTTCAATAAAGTACATTGACCCCAGCTATATTATCCGTTCCACAACTGCTGTTGCCAACGACAGTAAATTCTGCAGTCAGCTTGCTCAAAATGTAGTGCATGGAGCAATGGCAGGAAAGACAGGCTTTGTGGCCGGAATATGGAGTGGAATTTTCACATATCTTCCCATAGCTGCAACCATTAGAGAAAAAGAAAAAATAGACCTTGAAAGTGAATTGTGGTGGAATGTTATTGAAGCAACAGGACAACCTTTGAAGTTTGAAAATGATTAAACACTGAAATTCCAAGCCCCAAAAGTCCCAAATTCAAAGGGGGCTGCATTTTCTTAGACTTTGGATCTTGGAATTTGGATCTTGGAATTTGTGACTTATTAAAAGATGGATCGCATTACCCTTTTTGCTGATGTACTTCTCCCCCTGCCTCTGCCGGGTTATTATACTTATAGGGTCCCATTTGAACTTAATGAAATAATACAGACAGGACAAAGAGTGGTTGTCCAGTTTGGCACAAAGAAAATATATACTGCTCTTGTTAGAAAAATCCATACAACCCCGCCAGATTTAATCACTATTAAATATGTGCTTTCAACACTGGAAAACGAACCATTAGTAAGTGAAATGCAATTCACCTTTTGGGAATGGATGGCATCATATTATATGTGCACCCCCGGAGAAGTAATGAATTCAGCATTACCATCAGCACTGAAGCTCGCTAGCGAAACTAAAATTGTTTTGAATCCCACGTTTGATGGCGACATTTCCAATTTAAATGAAAAAGAAATTCTTATTGCCGAAGCCCTGAGCCATCAGAAAGTCCTTACTATTTCGGATGTTTTAAAAATAATAGAACAGAGGTCTGTTATTGCCCTTATCAAAAACATGATCGAAAAAAATGTAGTGTTGCTTGAGGAAGAATTGGTAAATACTTATAAAGTAAAGACTGAGACATTTGTTCGTTTAGCTGAAAAATATCAGGATGAATCTCTTTTAAAAGATGCTTTCGATTTATTGGAAAAAAGGAAAGTTCTCAGCAAGCAGCTAGAGATAGTTATGTATGTGTATAGTAAAACTATTCAATCTAAAAATCGACCAGCAAAAATATCACGACACGAAATGCTAAAACAGTTGAATGCTTCATCCGCACAACTAAAATCCCTTGTTAAAAAAGGCATTTGCGAATTATACACATTGGATATTTCGAGGCTTGAGCATATTGACGATGATGAAAAAATAAATGTTGTTTTCAGCGAAGATCAGCAAACAGCTTATGAAAATGTCATTGCATGTTTTAACAAAAAAGATATTACCCTGTTGCATGGTATAACTTCAAGCGGGAAAACAGAGATTTATATTAAACTCATTGAGGAAACTATTGCCAAAGGCAAACAAGTACTGTATCTGCTACCAGAAATAGCATTGACAACACAGATCATTAACAGGCTTCGGAAGGCTTTTGGAAATAAAGTCGGTGTTTATCATTCAAAATTCAGCGACAATGAAAGAGTCGAAATATGGAATAAGGTTTTGCTCAACAACCTGAGTAATGTAACTACCGAAGGTACTTATCAGATCGTGCTTGGTGCAAGGTCGGCATTGTTTCTTCCCTTCAGCAATCTCGGTTTGATCATCATTGATGAAGAACATGATTCATCTTATAAGCAGATAAATCCTGCTCCGCGTTACAATGCCAGAGATTCGGCAATTTACCTGGCAAAGCTGCACAAAGCAAAAACACTGTTGGGTTCTGCTACTCCATCCCTCGAAAGTTATTACAATGCCAAGAATGACAAGTATGCTCTTGTTGAACTGAACAAAAGATTTGGAGGAGTCATGCTTCCTGAAATTTTCGTTGCAGATGTAAAAGAAGAAACAAAAAAGAAAAGGATGAAATCACATTTTACCCCTTTCCTTCTTGAGTGCATTGGTGAGGCCTTAAAGAATAAGGAACAAGTGATCCTCTTTCAAAACCGTCGGGGGTTTTCAATGCGATTGGAATGTGACATTTGCCATTGGATACCGGAATGTAAACATTGCGATGTAACACTCACCTATCATAAAAAATCCAATCAACTGATCTGTCATTACTGCGGATATTCCGTAAACATTCCGGACCGCTGCCCGGCATGTAACAACAATAAAATTCTGATGCACGGATTCGGAACAGAAAAGCTGGAAGAAGAACTTCCGGTATTTTTTCCTGAAGCAAAAGTGAAGCGCATGGATCTCGATACAACCCGAAGCAAACACGGACATCAGGAGATCATCAATGATTTTGAAGACCGGAAAATTGATATTCTTGTAGGAACACAAATGGTTACCAAAGGGCTCGATTTTGAAAATATTAGCCTGGTAGGCATCATGAATGCCGATAGCATGATAAGCTTTCCGGATTTCAGAGCTTTTGAACGCAGTTATCAGTTAATGGCCCAGGTGAGCGGTCGTGCGGGAAGAAAACAGAAACGCGGGAAAGTGATCATACAAACTTATAATCCTTATCATGCTGTTATCCGCTACGTGATAGACAATGATTATTCAACAATGTATGAGAGCCAGATTGGCGAACGTCAGACATTCAAATATCCTCCCGTTTATAAAATAATCCAGTTATCACTAAGACATAAAAATGCTGAGAAACTTAACAGGTCAGCAAAAGAGTTAGCGATGATATTAAAACGGTCTTTCGGTTCTCGTATCCTTGGCCCGGAATACCCTGTTGTTTCAAGGATAAGAAACGAGTTTATAAAAAACATCCTTGTAAAATTTGAGAGAGATTTTTCTCTCACAAATGCAAAAGCATTACTTGCAAAACATATTGAAGCATTCAAATTGGACAAGGATAATACAGGGATAAGGATAATGATTGATGTGGATCCACAATGACACTGCACAATCCAAACCTGTTCACTTCATCATGTAATAAAAAATCCCCCACTCTTTCCAAGAGTGAGGGATCATAAAAATTTAAAGAGCTTTCTACTTTACTATCGTAAGTTCATTGATCAGATTCTTTGCTCCGGCATATTTGTCAACCATGAAAAGAACATAGCGAATGTCAACGCAAATGGTTCGTTGCAACGAGGGTTCATAAGCAATATCACCGCTCATGGCTTCCCAGTTACCATCAAATGCAAGACCTATCAACTGACCATCGCCATTGATCACAGGGCTTCCTGAATTACCTCCGGAAATATCAAGGTTGGCTATAAAGCAAACATCAAGTTTTCCCGAAGTATCAGCATACACGCCATAATCTTTCTTTTTCCAAAGGTCCTTGAGTCTTTTAGGAACAATAAACTCATCATTGAGTGAATCTTCTTTTGCCATTACACCATCCAGCGTTGTTTGAAAATTGTAATGAACGGCGTCGGCAGGATAATAATCCAACACCTGACCATAGCTCATACGCATTGTAGAGTTTGCATTCGGATAGAATTTTTTACTTGGATACATTTCCATAAGTCCTGCAACATACAGGCGGTTACCAATGTCAATTTTATCCTGAATATCTTTCACTTGTTGATAAATATTTCTGTAAGCTTTCACCATTGATTTCATCGTAAGGAATGAAAGGTCTTTGTCAATCACTTTAAAACTTGGTTTTGCAAGGAAAGCATAGAGTCTGGTAGAGTCAACAAAGATAGATTTGCTGAAAAGATCATTTGTAAACTTGATAAAATCGCCCTTATATTTCTTGACAATAATATCAGTAAATACTGATGGCAGTTGATCTTTTGGGACATCTTCAAAATACATTTTCAACAAGGCAGGGCATACAGCCTGGTCGCATTTGGCATAATAATTTTTAAAATACTCCTTAGCTTTTTCTTTGAATTCAGCAGCCGCAGCTTTGATTGCATCATCTTTACCTTTGGGGTTTTTCAATAATCCGTAAAGAGTGGAAGCGCCATAAGAGAAGTAAATAAATTCAGGCCCCTGGAAAGCCGCTTCCTCAAGGTATTTTAATGAAAGGTTATATTTTTTCAACGAATCATAACCAGTCGCTATATCGCTGAGAGCTTTTCCATACTTTTTTATTCTTTTCGGATCTGCATTTACCCATGTTGTAAATGCTGTTTCCTCGGCTTCTTTTTTCTCATAGACATCCAGTCTCTTCAAACCTTTGGTCTGCCCGATAAAATATTTCCAGTAATTGCTCGACTCAGCATATTTTGCCGAATATTCCAATTTCACCTTTGGATCAGCATCCATGTATTCCTTAATAAGAGATAATTTTTTATCCCGGATTTTAACTGTTGTAGGATTTGACTGATCTTCGGCCATCTTTACTCCATAAGAAGTAAGGAATCTGTCTGTGCTGCCCGGATAACCCCATACCATTGCAAAATCATTTTTCTTAACACCCTTTAATGAAATAGGAAGAGAATGTTTTGGTTTTAAAGGAATGTTCTTTTTGTCGTATTCAGCAGGTGAACCATCAGGTGCGGTATAAATTCTGAAGATAGAAAAGTCGCCTGTATGACGTGGCCACATCCAGTTGTCAGTGTCGCCACCGAATTTACCAACTGATGAAGGAGGAGCGCCAACAAGACGGACATCTTTGAAAGTCTGGTAAACAAAAAGGTAATATTCATTGCCATCAAAAAAGCTTTTCACATTGGCATCATACTTACCTTTTTCTGCTGCTTCTTTTTCAATTTTAGTTGTCACACTATCAATTTTTGACTGACGTGATGACTCGTCCATATTGTCAGTTACCTTTGCAAGAACCCTTGCTGTTACATCTTCCATTCTTACAAGGAAGGATGCGGTGAGGTCTTTGTTTGATAATTCTTCATCTTTCGACATTGCCCAGAAACCATCAGTTAGATAATCATGTTCCATGGTACTGTGAGCCTGTATTGACTCATATCCGCAGTGATGGTTTGTGAAAAGAAGTCCTTCACTTGATACAACCTCAGCAGTACAGAAAAAACCAAGAGATACCACGGCATCTTTCAGGCATGAATGGTTGACACTGTAAATTTCGTCGGCAGTAAGATGCAGTCCCATTTTCTGCATATCCACATAATTCAGACGTTCGATAAGCATAGGTAACCACATACCCTCGTCAGGTGTTGCTGCAAAGCCTTTAAATCCAAGGGTGGCAACGATAATAAACGCTAAAAAAAACTTTTTCATTTTTCTATTTTTTGTTGATTGATTGTTTCATTATTATTAGAGCGCAAATATAACAGGATTCTTCCGACTTTTGAACCGAAATTTGAAAAATTATATGAAATGGTTGTTTCGCTCTGTGTAAGGAAATATGGCAGATGTGAAATTTGAATAAAGAGTTCACTACGATAAGTCTTTTTCTTGCCGCAAAGGCTCAAAGACTCGAAGTTTCGCAAAAAAACAAACTTGCTTTTCAATGCTTTGCGTATCTTGATGTCTTAGTGTCTTAGCGGCATTTTTGTTTCTATTACTTTTCGGAGCACACTCAATAAACCAAAGGACTTTTTTTTCGGAGATTTAACCGATACAGAATCTCAATAGGCTTCTGTCTATAATGTTTATTTCTTTCCTTAAATTATTCATAACCGTATCCCACATTTGGTTACATTATAATAAAAAGGCGTGACACTTTGTTTTGTATTCCAATCAGCTTTTGAAAAAACAAATATTGAAAAAGGCTCTCCGGTTTCAAGTTCTAAATCATATAAGTGATCCCTGAAAACACTTTCTTTTTGAATATCTGTAGGGTCATCTGTCAATACTAAAATATCCCAATCAGAATCTTCTCTTTCATCACCGCGTGCTCGTGAGCCATAAAGAATAATTTGAGCATCAGGGTCAATTTCTCTGATGTTAAATTTTATCAAGCTGCTAATGAGTTTTGTTTTATCTTTCACGATGCACAAAATTACGAAAAAATGAAACAATAAAATGATTCATTTGGGTTATTCTGTCAATGACTATTGACTATTGACTACTGACTTATTTATTGTCCAATGCAGCCTTGACAAATGCAACAAACACCGGATGTGGCCTTGCAACTGTGCTTTTATATTCAGGATGGAACTGAACGCCTACGAACCAAGGGTGCGAAGGTATTTCCATAATTTCAACAAGGCAGTCTGTTGGGTTTATTCCAGAAGCAATCATACCGGCTTTCTTAAAATCTTCAAGATATTTATTGTTGAATTCATACCTATGCCTGTGACGCTCCGAAATGCTTTTGATGCCATAAATATCAAATGCTTTGGTGCCTTCAACCACCTCACAAGGGTATGCGCCAAGCCGCATGGTTCCTCCTTTACAGGATATTTTCTTCTGAGCTTCCATAATATCTATGACAGGATGTGAGGTGCGTGGATTCATTTCAGTAGAATGAGCATCTTTAAAACCAAGTACGTTTCGTGCAAATTCAATGACGGCACATTGCATTCCAAGACAAATGCCAAGGAAAGGAATTTTCTCTTCCCTTGCATATTGAATAGCTGTTATTTTTCCTTCAATTCCACGTTCTCCAAATCCGGGTGCTACAAGAATTCCATTAAGCCCTTTTAAAACATCTTTCACATTGCCTGGTTCAATTTCTTCTGAATGTATCATCTTAACTTTGACCCTGCACTGATGAACAGAAGCAGCATGAATAAAGGATTCCGAAATGGATTTGTAGGCATCTTTCAGCTCTGCATATTTGCCGATAAGCCCGATCGTAACTTCATCATTGGGATTTTTAAACCTGTAAAGAAACTCCTCCCATTTCACAAGATCGGTCTCCTGATTTTCCGGCATATTCATTTTCCTCAACACCACTTTATCGAGGTTCTCTGCTTTCATCAAAACAGGGACATTATAGATAGTATCAGTGTCAATAGACTCAATAACGGAAGTAGGTTCAACGTTACAGAACAATGCTATTTTGTGTTTCAGATTTTCGCTCAGATGTCGTTCAGTGCGGCAAACAAGTATGTCAGGTTGCACCCCTTGTTCCAACAACATTTTTACTGAGTGTTGTGTGGGCTTGCTTTTCAATTCGCCTGCTGCAGCGAGATAGGGGATAAGTGTTAAATGCACCACGAGGCATCTGTTTCCCATTTCCCAACGCATCTGACGAACAGCTTCAATATAAGGCAGAGATTCGATATCGCCAACAGTTCCTCCAATTTCAGTGATGATAAAATCATAGTGTCCACTGCTTGCAAGAAGTTTGATTCGGTATTTTATTTCGTCAGTGATGTGAGGAATCACCTGTACAGTTTCACCAAGATAATCACCTCTGCGCTCTTTTTCGATCACGCTTTGGTAAATACGACCGGTGGTAATGTTATTGGCTTGTGATGTTGGCATGTTGAGGAAACGCTCATAATGACCAAGGTCGAGATCGGTTTCAGCTCCGTCTTCCGTAACATAACACTCCCCATGTTCATAAGGATTCAATGTACCCGGATCAACATTGATATACGGATCGAGTTTTTGAATGGTCACTGAATATCCGCGTGATTGCAGCAGTTTGGCCAATGAAGCCGAAATAATTCCTTTACCTAATGAAGATGTCACCCCACCTGTGACAAATATATATTTTGTTGATGGCATAGTGTAAAAAATGAATAGAAAAATTGACCCCGCAAATTAGTGAATAAAAATTAAATGGTAACAAAAAATCATCAAAAGAAATCAACAGGGGGGATTTAAAGTAATTTTGCAGTTGAAAAGAAAAAATAATTCTCATGAATAATTTCCGCACAACTTTCAACATTCCGTCATTCAATCCCAAAATGGATTATCAATCGAAGAGCTTTTTTATTGGTTCATGTTTCACAGAGAACATCGGGAATTATCTGAAGGATCTGAAATTTCAAATTATCAACAACCCGACAGGCATTATTTACAACCCGGTTTCAATTTGCGAATGCATAGATTCGCTTTTGAAGAGTAAACAATGGAAAGAGGAAGAGCTGGGATTTTATAACAATTCATGGTTTAGTTTTAAGCATCACAGCAGATATTCGAACACTGATAAAACAGTTTGTCTGAGCAATATTAATCAGGACCTGAATTCAGCCTCAAAATTTATTGCAGAAGCAGATTTTCTGTTCATCACTTTGGGGACTGCCTTTATTTATCGGCATAATCAAACAAAAGAGATCGTGGCAAATTGTCATAAGTTTCCTTCAACAACCTTTACAAAGTCACTGTTAAACACGCAAGCCGTTGTTTCCTGTTTTGAGAATCTGATGAATGATCTGATGAAAATGAACAGGAAAATAAAAGTAATATTCACTGTAAGCCCTGTCAGGCATTGGAAAGACGGGGCTACAGAAAACCAGAGAAGCAAAGCTGTTCTGGTAACTGCAATCCATGAGTTGATTTCAGTGTTTGAAAATTGCTCTTACTTTCCGGCTTACGAACTGATGATGGACGACCTGAGAGATTACAGGTTTTATGCAGAAGACATGGTGCATCCAAATGCTACGGCAATTGCTTACATCAGGGAAAAGTTTGTTCAAACCTATATTGATCCTGCTGCAGAAGAGTTGATGAATGAAGTGCAAAAATTAATACTGGCAAAGTCTCACAGACCATTCAGCGAAAACTCCGAATTGCATAAAAATTTCCGGACACAACAATTGAAGAAAATAGAGGAATTAAAAAGAAAATTTCCTTTTCTGGATCTGAAAGAATTTGAAGAATTTTTTCGTTCATAGTCATTGGTCATTAGTCATTAGTCATTGGCGGCTCAATAATGACGCGACCTGTCCCGCACCAATGGTCGGGAAGCAAATGACAATAAATGACGCGAAGCAAAAGACAATTTTCAGAGCTTATTTCTGTGGAATATTTTTCTCGATCTTTTCAAAGAGTTCTTCTTTTCGGAAGGGTTTAGCGATGTAATCATTCATGCCACTTTCGAGACATTTCTCGCGGAAACCAAGGATGGCATTTGCAGTGATGGCAATGATAGGGATCTCTTTATTAAACTCGCGTATCAATTGTGTGGCCTCGTAGCCATCCATGTCGGGCATACTGATATCCATCAACACCACATCAAAGTTGCCATTTCTTACTTCGCTCACAACCTCGCCACCATCGCCAACCAACGTACAATCCCAGCCTTTTGACTGGAAAATTTTCTCCATCAGTTTTTGATTGATGAAATTATCTTCTGCAACAATTACCCTGTATCCCATGACAGGTCAAAAATAGTAAAAAAAAAGGATATAAGACCAATTACTTGATTTTATATCCTGATTAGTTAGTAGAGAATTTCTTTACTGCCCTAAATATGATTTTAGCAGTTTGCTACGGGCTGTATGTTTCAGCCTTCTGATTGCTTTTTCTTTGATCTGTCTTACTCTTTCTCTTGTGAGATCAAATTTAGCTCCAATTTCATCAAGTGTAAGTCCGTGACTGATGCCGATACCGAAATAAAGATTGATGATATCTCTTTCGCGTTCTGTAAGTGTTGACAAGGAACGTTGAATTTCCTTCGACAATGATTCGAAGATCAAACCGCTGTCAGCATTTGGAGATTCATTGTTTACATACACATCCAGGAAGCTTGAATCTTCACCCTGCACCAATGGTGCGTCAACAGAAAAGTGACGTGTGGAGATCTTCAGTGCTTCTGCAACTTTTTCTTCCGGAAGATCGAGGGCTTCAGCAATCTCGTCCGATGACGGTAAACGCTGATAAACCTGCTCGAGGCGTGAACTTTCTTTTGAAATTTTATTGAGTGAACCAACCTGATTCAGTGGCAAACGAATAATCCTTGATTGTTCTGCCAATGCCTGAAGTATTGATTGACGGATCCACCATACTGCATAGGAAATGAACTTAAATCCTCTTGTTTCATCAAATCTCTGAGCGGCTTTTATTAATCCAAGGTTACCTTCGTTGATAAGGTCAGGAAGACTTAAACCCTGATTCTGGTACTGTTTTGCTACTGAAACCACGAAACGAAGATTGGCTTTTGCCAGTTTCTCCAGTGCATTCTGATCGCCGGCTTTTATTTTTTGTGCAAGAAGCACTTCTTCTTCAGCGGTGATCAATCCTTCTTTACCAATCTCAGAGAGGTATTTGTCAAGTGACGCTGTCTCCCTGTTGGTAATTGATTTTGTTATCTTGAGTTGTCGCATATTCTTTTTCTTAATAAACTAATTAACTCATTTTCAGAAAAATGATTTTTTCCAAATAGTTTTGCAAAAGTACTCTAAAATTTGTTACGTTAAACAGTTTTTTCTGCAAATAGTTTCAAAACAATTTATTTTACTGAATACGAGTATCTTTAATATTGATTTTTACATTCCAAATCCATAATAAACTTTCATCCCGTTTGCATAATATCCTTCAATCAACACCCCGCCAGTTTTGTTTTTCATTGCTTCGCTCACATCTGCTGTAGTTTTTATTGGCTTCTTGTTGATCGCGGTGATGATAAATCCTTCTTTAATTCCTGCACTTTTAAGCACTCCGTCATCAAGTTTTGTGATCTTTAAACCATATTGAATTCCGAGCTTTTTCATATCCAGCGCTGAAATATTATCGAGGGTGCATCCCAGTAAAGTGAAGATATCCGATTCATCTTCCTTTACAACTCCGGTCCCACCATCTTTATTTTTGAGTGTGACTGTAACTTCTTTTTCTGCCCCATCGCGGATATACGTAATTACTACTTTATCACCGGGGCTATGTGTTACTATAGATTCCTGCATTTCAGACGAACTATTTACGTCAGAGTTGCCTATTTTGGTTATCACATCACCGGCTTTTAACCCTGCATCAGCGGCAGAACCATTCACCAAAACAGATGCAACATACAAACCTTTTACCTTCGAAATCCCTTTCTCCTTGGCGAGTTTGCTGTCAATATCTTCAAAAGTAACTCCCAGATATGCCCGTTGAACAACTCCAAATTGTAGCAAATCGTTAACAACTTTTTTGACAATATTAACAGGAATGGCAAATGAATATCCAAGATACGAACCGGTGTTGGATGCAATTGCCGCATTGATTCCAACCAATTGTCCATCGGTATTGACAAGCGCTCCGCCACTGTTGCCCGGGTTCACAGCTGCGTCAGTTTGAAGAAATGATTCAATTGACGAGTTTTTACCGAGAATATTCAGATTACGCGCTTTTGCACTGATGATGCCTGCTGTAACCGTTGAAGTAAGGTTGAAAGGATTGCCAACTGCAAGAACCCACTCCCCAACTTTCACACTGTCGGAATTTCCGTAAGTAAGAAATGAAAGATCTTTTTCATCAATTTTTATCAGTGCAAGGTCGGTACCAACATCGGTGCCTATCACTTTGGCTTCATAGATTCTGTTGTCGTTCAGCGTAACCTCTATGGAAGTTGCATCCTGCACAACATGATTATTGGTGACGATGTAACCATCTTCAGAAAGAATAACACCCGAACCTGAAGCTTTGACAGGCGCTGACTTATACTGATAACTTGGATTGCTGAAGAAACCCCAGGGGTCCCAGAAGCCACCGTAAAAGTCGTTGGTAACATTCTTTTGTTCATACTCAGTTTTGATATGAACCACTGCCGGGACAGTTGAAGCCGCGGCTTTGGTGAAGTCCAGGCTTCCTGATGAAGTACCTGTAAAGGCAGGATAAGATGCAAATTGTACAGGTGTTTCAGGTTGAACAGTCTTCCTGGAATACATCGCTTTGTTCAACAAGGCCGGTGTTACAAGTGCAAACAAGCCTCCTGCTAAGGCGATTAAAAAAATGGCAAGAATTTTCTTTGCTTTCATAATACTACTTTATTAAAAATTTTAGGTCTAAAAATTCATCAATTTCTATGCCTTAAATATATCCTGTCTGTGACAGGAAAATGAATTTTTTTTGACTTTTGTTTGAACGTCAATTATTAGTAAATGTTTTCCTTAGGCTGTTAAAAAATGTTAAGTATTATGATTTATTTTCAGAATGCTCAGGTTATAATATTTTAAGAGGTTTTGTGACAAAATGACATAGTAAAAGAATGGAAGGAAATTGGAAAATGAATGGAACACGGATGACAAGGGTTAGGTGAGTGTTCAATCGAGTGTATATAGTAAGAGGAACAATTGAAAAATCAGTACTGCCAACCACCGATATCGCCTTTATTTATGACATTTTGAAATTACTCCAAGCATAGTAAAAGCATTATCGTAAATTTAAGAATCTTTAGATCCTTGTGCCCCTGTGGCAATACAAACAACTGATTATCATCACGAATCATTCTATTTCTATAAAATATGTAGCATCATTCACAAAAAATGATGCATCATTTCCAAAATATGATGCTACAAATTTTCGGAATGTATGCTCATTTTTATTAAAAAATTGTGTTCTTTTAATAACTAATTGCGGTAAAAATAACCCGGCAGGAGCAAATAAAAAAGACTTTCCGGTTTTTTTAAACCCTGAAAGCCTTTCTCAAATTATGAACTTATACTTTCTAAACTTTAAATTATTTTCGGAGAAAAGAAACCAACACTTGGCTGGCTGCGTCCTGCTGAATTAACAGTAAACATACGCACATAATTTTTCCTCATTGGAATAACATCTCTTTCTTCAATGATAAGTTTTGTACTGGGCTTACCATTTAAAATTGGAACCCACGACTTTGGGTCCTGAGGTTCAGCCGAAATTTCAACATCAAATTTCACAGGTCTCCTGTGAGTATGTTTAAATTTTTTATGCTAAATGTATTGCAATGAATAATAGGCTATTTCAACCTTTTCCTAAATAATTGATTTTTCTTTAAAAAAATATTATTTCTTGCTTGAAAATAGCATTCCTCATC
>Ga0209697_10000495_pt1 | contig 64351 bp, 58 predicted proteins | sample AliMusrvi5mmetaG_FD_184115 | JGI IMG/M metagenome (GOLD analysis project Ga0209697, IMG submission 184115) | Freshwater lake bacterial and archeal communities from Alinen Mustajarvi, Finland, to study Microbial Dark Matter (Phase II) - Alinen... | ecosystem: Environmental > Aquatic > Freshwater...
CAGATTTACAGTCTGTTGCGTTTAACCACTTCGCTACCTACCCCTGACCTCAAGAGCTGGTGATGGGACTCGAACCCGCAACCTGCTGATTACAAATCAGCTGCTCTACCAATTGAGCTACACCAGCGACTCAAAACTCAAAAAACAGGGCTGGTAATATAATGACAGGTTTCAAAAATACAAAGAAAAAAGGATTATTATATTAATTAATCCTTTACAGCCGCAAAAAAACCTGCAAGCCGTATTACGACCATTCTCGTCACAAGCCTTTGCGAAAAAGCGAGTATATTGTCGATCAAGGTAGGGTATATCCTTATACGATTATGCTCCAATCCTTTTATCGCTGCTTTGACCACAACATCTGTTCCGGAAATCGGTAACCGGAGATTGGCTGCGTTATGACCGGAATGTTTAAAAAACCCGGTATTGATAAACCCGGGACAAACTGCGGTAACTTTTACCCCTGCTCCCTTAAGTTCTTCATGAAGCGCTTCGCTCAACGTTATCATGAAAGACTTCGTTGCTGAATAGAGGGCAAGACCGGGAACACCTTGAAGCCCTCCTAAAGAGGCAATATTAATAATGCTTCCGTGTTTCCTTTCGACCATATCGGAGATAAACATGCGGGTCATCCTTGCAGTTCCCATCACATTGACCATTACTATCTCTTCGAGCTTTTTTTGCGGCATTTCAGCAAAATCACCCGCAAATGAAATTCCTGCACAATTAACAAGGATATCAATATCCGCTTTCTTTAACCGGCAAAACTCATAAATTCGTCCCGGACTTTCAGTGTCGCTCAAGTCTTCTACACAAACCTCAACCTCAACTCCTCTCTTTTGCCGAAGCTCATCAGCCAAAGTCAGCAATCTTCCACGAGATCGGGCAATGAGCACAAGGTTGTGACCTCTTATTGCAAATTCTCTGGCTAAGGCCTCACCAATCCCCATGGAAGCACCGGTTATCAAGGTATAAACCATAACAATTTCAAAGAAAAACAGTTATACGGCTGTAATGAAACCGCATCGATTGTTTAAACCTGATCGACCCATCTCCCGCGCTCTTTTATAAGTCCTATGAGGCGCTCTACGGCATCCTTTTCTGAAATATTTTCTTCCACACACTCCCTGCCGACATAAAGACTGATTCTGTTTTTTCCTGCGCCGACATAGCCGAAATCGGCGTCAGCCATCTCTCCGGGACCATTGACAATACAACCCATGATTCCAATTTTCAACCCTTTAAGGTGACCTGTCCGCTCTTTTATGGCTGCTGTTGCCTTTTCCAGCTCAAAATAAGTTCTGCCACAGCCAGGACAGGAAATAAATTCAGTTTTGGACATTCTGATTCTTGCTCCCTGAAGAATATTGAAAGCGAGATTAACCTCATCAGCAACTGAAAGTCTGGTATTTAGCGCAAGCATATCACCTATACCGTCGCAAAAAAGGCTACCGGCCTGCACAGAACTGCTGATAAGACTCTCAAGCCGGTCTGAAGTATCTCCCTTGAATCGTACAACAAGAGGATAATCAAGAGATCGGCTGTTGAATGCCTGGACAAGCCTGCGATAGGCAAAAACAGCATTTTCGGTGAGAATCGAAAACAAAAGCCTTTGAACGCCCTGATTCCGGAGTTTTTCGGCAAGATGGGCAAGAACCTCAGCTGGAACAGATTGCCCTGCATGTTCATGCAGAAAACAGAGTTCCAAAGCACCAAAACGATTGTTGCCAAGGTGCTTCAAAAAATCCTTTCCAAGCTGTTCCCCCTCAACAATATCAAGCCTAACTTTTGACACTTTATCAAGCAGTGTGACCGCAAGTGAAACGTCAGTTGTTGACGCAACAACAAAGTGACCGGTATCTCCAAGTTGCTGAAGGAGACAGTCAAGCCCTTCTAACTCGGCCTGACTGTTAACCCTGACAGAGGCAAACTCGGATCGAATGGCATCATGGGGCTTGTGTGGTGCAAGCCTCTGCACTATCTCTTGTAAAGCAGCATCAGCTTCCGAGAGTGGAGTATGTACTTCAGTTTCAACTTTAGGGACATTGTCTCCCCCGATAACAAGACCGGCAATTGAAAGCTGAGAAGAGCCCCTTCGCTGATAACTGAAAGGATTGAAAGGCAATGCATCCGGGGGCGTAAGACTGCGAGCGCTTTGCCGATTACGGCTATCAACAATATGCTTGAGAGGAAGATGCCCTTTATCACCCTTTACAAGATGAAAGTCATTATATTTTTTTACGATTGCAAATCCAACCGGAACCTCATTAACAGGATCCTCTGTCAAAGATACTCTGATCGTATCGCCAAGACCGTCTTCAAGGAGAGCTCCAGTACCCATTGCTGATTTAACCCGACCCTCGTCGCCATCCCCGGCCTCGGTTACACCGAGATGAAGAGGATAGGGGTGAATAAGTTCAGCATCAGCTTTCTCGACAAGAAGCCTGTAAGCCTGAATCATCACCCTGACATTAGACGATTTCATTGAAAAAAGAATATCGTAATATCCAACCCCCTCGCATATGCGGGCAAACTCCAGAGCTGCTTCAACCATTCCTTCAGGTGAGTTGCCATATCGGCTTACTGTCCTGTCCGACAATGATCCATGATTGGTGCCTATTCTCATGGACACACCATTTAGGCGAGCTTTTTCAACCAACGGTAAGAATTCCAGTCGAACATGCTCAAGCTCCTGCTGATATTCATCTTCGGTATATTCACTGGTTGAAAACTTCTGGCGGGCAGCATAGTTACCGGGGTTGATGCGAATATTTTCAACAAATTCAACGGCCTTGAGTGCCGCACGCGCAGAAAAATGAATATCTGCAACAAGCGGAGTATCAATGCCATCACGACGAAGCTGGTCTCTAATGTTCCTGAGATTTTCAGCATCCTTCTCTGTTGGAACAGTCAGACGGATAATTTCACATCCTGCTTCATACAGCCTTCGGCACTGCTCAACACTGGCTGCAGTATCCATGGTGTGCGTATTGGTCATGGACTCTACCCTTATCGGCTGATACCCTCCTAACAGAATGGATCCAAAAGAAACTTCACGAGTTAAACGACGGCGATACTGATACATTGAATTGAATAACAGTTGAATAAAAAACTAATGTGATCGAATTATAAACAGGGTTTCACCCGATTTTCGATAGTTATATTTTTCCCTTGCTGCCTTTTCAATACTGTCAGGCTCATGGGCATGCTGGATTCGCTGCTCATTTTCAAGAATCTTCTGTTGCTCAACTTTATGCTGCTCAAGAAGTGCTCGATGTTCTGCCTCCATGCGGATTCTTTTCATGACACCATAATCGTCGAAAAATATCCAGAGTATGAACAGAGCAAACGCAACCCGAAAAAAAAACTTTTTCGGGTTCGCGCGAATATACTCCCAGATTCTATCGATAAATTTTTTCACGGAAAATATCGCTTTTGGTTGCCATGTGCTGCTGCTGATACAGCAAAAGCTGCGCAACGAGAGAAACCCTTTGTGAAAAGGGTTCCCTGTAGAATTTCATTATACCCGGAATGTGTTTTTTCCGGGGTATCGGGCCTGATCGCCAAGCTCCTGCTCAATACGAAGAAGTTCATTGTACTTTGCCATACGGTCCGAACGCGAAAGACTTCCTGTCTTGATCTGACCGGCATTAGTTGCTACCGCAATCTGGGCAATGGTGCTGTCCTCAGTTTCACCGCTTCGATGACTGATGACAGATGTGTATCCATTCGATTTTGCAAGATTAATTGCATGAAGTGTTTCAGTCAACGTTCCAATCTGGTTGACCTTGATGAGAATGGAATTGGCTACCTTTCGGTCAATACCATCAGCCAGTCTTTTGCTGTTGGTAACAAACAGGTCATCGCCCACAAGCTGAACCCTTGAGCCGATCTTGTCTGTCAAAATTTTCCAGCCTTCCCAGTCATCTTCAGCCATGCCATCCTCAATGGAAATAATCGGGTAGTCACTGGCCCACTTTTCCCAGTATTCAGCCATCTGCAAAGATGAAAGTTCCTGTTTTGATGACTTCTTGAAGACATACTTTTTCTTTGCAGTATCATAAAATTCAGAACTCGCCGGATCAAGAGCAATCATAACCTGTGCATCACCAAGGCCTCCTTTATCGGTAGGGGAGCCAACTTTATAGCCGGCTTTGCCGATTGCCTCAATAACGAGCTCAATTGCTTCTTCGTTAGATCGCAGGTTAGGAGCAAAACCACCTTCATCACCTACTGATGTGCTGAGCCCTTTGCTTTTCAGCAAAGCCTTGAGTGCATGAAATATTTCCGCTCCGGAACGCAGTGCGTCAGAATAGGAGCTGAAGCCTGCGGGCATGATCATAAATTCCTGAAAATCAACGGTATTGTCGGCATGTGCCCCACCGTTAAGAACGTTCATCATCGGGACAGGAAGCGTGTTCCCCATGGTTCCGCCGATATATCGAAAAAGAGAAAGTCCGGTATATTCTGCTCCAGCTTTTGCACAAGCCAGCGAAACACCGAGAATAGCGTTTGCGCCAAGTCGTGATTTGTTAGGAGTTCCGTCCAGAGCAATCAAAGCTTCGTCAATTTCCTGCTGTTCGGTCACCAGCATCCCGTTTAAAGCATCGTTGATAACTGTATTGACGTTTTCAACAGCCTTAAGAACGCCTTTTCCAAGATAGACACTTGCATCACCATCCCTGAGTTCAGAGGCTTCATGAATACCTGTCGAAGCACCGCTTGGCACTGCAGCACGACCAAATGAGCTTTCAGAGTATACATCTACTTCTACAGTTGGATTTCCCCTGGAATCAAGTATCTGGCGGGCAAGAATCTTAGTGATAATGGGCATAACGCATTAAATTTATTGTTGTTACATGCTTTTTTTGACTAAAGAAACCGGTAAGCATTTTAAGCTTTGCGATAACTTGAATATATATCTTTTTTTCCCATCCCTTTCATCGTTGAGACAACAGCAAATAAGACTTTTTTTTTGTTAATTACATTTCAAGCTGTTGCCTTTCAACAAATGCAACACTTTTGTACTCTGTACTCACTGACCTGCAAGACCATTATTAATTCAACAAAGGAGTCCTGCTATGCAAGCCGTCCTACCGGATCAATTGCGAAACATTGTCATTACTGGTCATGCCGGCAGTGGCAAGACCATGCTCACAGAATCACTTGCCTTAACAATGGGCGTCATAAACCGCCTTGGCAGTATCGATGAAGGTAACACCCTCTCTGATTACTCTGCAGATGAAATTCAAAGAAAACACAGCCTCAACACCAGTCTTATACACGGATTCTGGAATGACTGTAAAATAAATATCATAGATACTCCAGGTCTTCTTGACTTTCACGGTGATGTCAAATCAGCCATGCGGGTTGCCGATACTGTTCTGATAACCGTCAATTCCGCATCCGGAGTCGAAGTAGGAACCGATACAATTTGGGAGTACACCAAAGAGTACTACAAACCAACCGTGTTTATTTTAACCAAACTTGATGCCGACCGGACCAACTTCAACGCTACCGTTCAGGCCCTCAGGGATCATTTTGGTAATCTTGTAACGCCCATACAGTTTCCTGCTGAAGAGGGTATAGGACATCATACACTGATTGATGTACTTTTGATGAAGCAGCTTACTTTCAGCCCCGACAAAACCGGAGGTATGACAATCTCTGATATTCCTGACCTCTATTTGAAACAGGCAGAGGAACTGCATCAGCAGCTGGTCGAAACAATTGCTGAAACTGATGAAGAGCTGATGAACAAGTTTTTCGAAGTTGGAACACTTACTGAAGATGAATTAAGGGATGGCATTAAATCGGCACTGGTCAGCAGAACTTTTTTCCCTGTTTTCTGCACTTCACCCCTCCACCTCATAGGGTCAGAACGACTGATGAACGCCATCGTCAACCTAACTCCTTCTCCTATTGAACGCGGACCGGAACACTCCATTTCGACGCTTGATGGTTCGAAAAACCTGATTCAGCCAAACCCGGATGGGCCGACAGTAGCTTTTATTTTTAAAACAATGTCCGAACCCCGTGTAGGTGAAATTTCCTACCTAAGAGTATACTCAGGTCATCTGGAAACGGGACATGAACTCATTGATGTTCAGACCGGACAGCTTGAAAAACCTGGTCAGGTCTACACCATAATCGGGCAGAAAAAAACTCCGGTTGACAAACTTCTTGCCGGAGATATCGGTATGGTTGTCAAGCTGAAAGATGCGCATACCAATGATACCCTTGCCGACAAAGGAACCAGTTGCAAGATAAGCCCGATTATTTTCCCTGAACCAATGCTGGCGACTGCTATCATTCCTGTTACCCAGGGTGATGAAGATAAAATTTCGGCTGGTCTTCACCATTTGCATGAAGAGGACCCAAGCTTTACTATCCATCATGATGTTGAATTCAATCAGACCATTCTGAAAACTCTTGGTGAGACTCACCTTGATATCATTATCAACAGGTTACAGACCAAGTTCAATGTAAGGGTTGATATTTCACCTATTAAAATTCCCTATCGCGAAACGATTCGCGTAACCTCATCGGCTCAGGGAAAATATAAAAAACAATCAGGAGGTCGAGGTCAGTACGGGGATGTATGGGTAAGAATCGAACCAACAGCACGAGATACCGGCTTTGTATTTGCAACAGAAGTTGTCGGCGGCGTTGTCCCGACCCGCTATCTTCCGGCTGTTGAAAAAGGACTTCGTGACACAATTGAAAAAGGTATTCTGGCTGGATATCCTGTGGTTGACCTCAAGGCAGTTGCTTATGACGGATCTTTCCATCCAGTAGACAGCTCTGAATTTGCCTTTAAAATTGCAGCCAGCATGGCCTTCAAAAATGCCTTTGAAAAGGCTAGACCACTGCTGCTTGAACCGATATATTCCTTGACGGTCTATGCGCCAGAGCAGTTTACGGGGGAGATTGTCGGTGATATTTCAAGCAGGAGGGGAAAAATTCTTGGTATGGATTCCGATGTGAGACTGCAGATTATCCGTGCGCTGATTCCTCAAGCTGCACTGACTGCATTCCATCATGCCCTTACTCGACTCACCCAAAGCAGGGCAAGATATTCATACAGTTTCAACCATTACGAAGAAGCGCCTCCCGACATTGCGCAGCAGGTCATCGCTTTAAAAGATTCAAAAGAAGCTTAATATTCTTTTCAAGAAAAAAAGCCCCGTAAATACCGGGGCTTTTTTTTCCTCCCTTATTGTCACTATGTACTGTTTTACAAATATCCAAAAAGAGATTTTATTTTAAGCCACCACACAATCCAGATAGCTTCTCGAATATTTTTTCTTGTCATTTTGGATTTTCCAACAGATCGATCTACAAAGACAATAGGTATTTCTTTTATCGTAAAACCTTTCTTCCATACCCTGAAATTCATCTCAATCTGAAATGAATATCCCTGAGAGTTAATAGCGTCGAGATCAAGTGATCGTATAATATTAATATTAAAGCACTTAAACCCGCTTGTCGGATCATCAACAGGCATTCCGGTAATTAACTGTGTATAAATGCTGGCCAGTTTTGAGAGGATTAGCCTCCCTAACGGCCAGTTGACCACATTAACGGTATTGTTCATATATCTGGATCCGATAACAAGATCAGCTACCTTCATGGCATCAAGAAAGTTGCTCACTTCTGCAGGATCATGCGAATAATCAGCATCCATCTCTATGATATATCGGTAACCCTTATCCAACGCATAGTGGAATCCGGTAATATATGCTGTGCCAAGTCCTAATTTTCTCTCGCGCTTTATAACTTGCAACCCTTTCATCCCTTGCTGCATTGATTGTACAATCTCCAGAGTTCCATCAGGAGAGTTATCGTCAATGACAAGAATATCAACAGTCGACGGATACCGTTCTGAGAGGTCGTTCAATAACCTGGCAATATTATCAGCTTCATTGAATGTGGGTATAATAATCAGCGCCTGAGATTCAGACCTTATTTCCCGGCAGTGCCTTGAATCCGGGTTGTTCAATGTTGTGTTATTTTGCTCAAGCATGTGAGATTATGATCTTCAAAAAAAAAGCATTGCTTCCGGGAAGCAATGCTTTTAAAAAAATAGTAATAACAAAACAGCTAAACCTGACTGCCCTAACGCGCTTCCCTGTGAAATCTGTGCAAGAACCTGAGATCAAAATCAAGTCTCTCGGGTGGCGTATAGGTAAAGTCAAGGACTTCTCCATCAGGAAGCACTTCAATTAATGATCCAGAAGGACATTCATCTGCAGAGAAACAGGCAGAACAGGAAATACATGCATCCTGATCAATATAACACCTGAAGCCGCCTTCCTGAACATCTCCATAGAACTTGTAACCAATTGCATTGACTTTCGGCGGACACTTGTCAAGACACATTCCGCATCCCACACAGAGGTTCTCAATGATAAAATAGTGAGATTTGGCTCTGGGTGCAGCCTTTTTTGCAACAGGTTGAGGTGTAACGGGAGGTACTGGTGCTGCTGCAGCAACCGGAGCTCCCTTTGCCGCTGGTGCTGCAGGCTTCGCACCCGGAACCGGTTTTGCACCTGGTGCTGGTTTAGCGCCGGGGGCAGGTTTTGGAGCCGCTTTTTTTACAGGAAGAGCAGATTCCTGACGAACACCGCTTCTTCCGAGATTTGTATTCAGTGGTTCAAGCCTAGGTTTTCCCGCGGATTTCGGGGAAGCCTCTTTCGGTTTTGCCTGTCCCAGCTTTGCTGCCGGAGCTACCGCTTTTGGAGCAGCAGGGGGAGCCTTTGCGACAGGTGGTGACACTATATCTGGCTGTTGTACAGGATCGGCCATAAAAACCCTCCTCTTTAATTACAGGTAAACTTTAGTAGAAAACATCAATACATGAAGGAGCTTCAATACTCCTTCATGTATTGATCGTGATTTAAGCAATCAGCTTCATAAGATAATCAACAACCTGAGTCAGCATTACCTGTCCAGACACTGCTGCATCACTGACAGTTGGCTTAAGAGGAGCATCTGTCTGATAGAAGCCGTTAGCAAGAAAGAGAAATACAAGCATAAAGGTTCCGCCGAAGTACAGGAACGTACCGGCCATCTTGGAATCGGATATGGTCAATACAGGGAACCTGAACTCAACGTCACGGTTAAGGAACTTCTTGCCAAACCAACGAATGGTTCTTGTCTGGATGTCAGCACCTTCAAGACGTGAGCCGCGATCTTCAAACCAAACAGCAAAACTGATAAACCAGATCAAATGACCAAGCATCAGAATGGTCGAAAGGTGAGAGCTCGAGAAAATAGTCACAGTCTCAGTCCAGAAATAGTAGAAGATACCGGCTGAATAATGATGGTGAAGACCAGCAACCGAATCCCATGCCTTTGCATCGGCAGCAGGGACACCATACATCATGGAAGCAATCCAGGCACCATCGATGTACCAGCAGACTGCAGAAAGACCCTTGACTCCCCATAGCATTGCAAACCAGAGCTGATCCTGAATAGATACACCGCAGGTTCCACCATATACCGGTCCCAGACATGGGAAAGAGTAGGAGTTTTTCTTGAGACCAAGATCATCCCACAATGGTGAAGTATGAGCAAAGAATGCAATACGCACAAGAGCAATAAGAGAGAAGAGCGAACCGGCAGTAATAACATGAGCCATTACCCAGTCATTGATGCTTGGATCGGTAAACATCCACTGGAAAATCGGAAGCGGTTTAAGCCAGTAGAAGGACATCATGATATTCGTGCCGAAAATATTCAGCTCGCAGATTGTATTCCACACGATCACGGCATAAACCGAAAGCATTGTGGCAAAACAGAGCGCCATAACAGTACCGAGAATCTTGACCTGAACTTCCTGATCACGACCTTTGGTAATCCAGATGGACTTGATCTGGTTGTAGATGCCGTTCAGCTGAATTTTAAGAAGATACTGACCACCATGATAGACGCCCGCAAATACATAGAGAACGCCGCAGATAATATGGTTGAAAGTAATCAGGTTAATAACAACCCTCGACATACCGAAAGAGGCACCGTTCTTGGGAAGAATTGCAAAAGGAGCAAAATCCGCAAACTCTTTTGATCCGGAAATAATTTTACCGCCTTCCTGTACGAAATTATAGCTTACCCTGTTGAATGGCTCGCCATAAAGGTAAAAAACGAGGTTGTCAAGTTCTTTGTAATAAGCAGCAAATGAAGGCTGCTGAAACGCGACAAAAGCTATAACACCTAATGCGATATTGATGTAGCCAATTGCTGTCAGGTGAACAGAAAAAGCGGCTTTCATGTCATCATTCAAGTGGATCGCAGCATTCGGAGGATTGTTCCACCAGTAGATACCAAGAGCAAAAAAGATGACAGCAAATACAAAAGACATGAAGGTCTCTGAATTGATGGTCTGGAAATCAGGAATCGGCTCAAACCCGAGAATAAACCACATCAGCAAACCCCAGCCAAGAAAAAGCAGCGACATGTAGACAGTATGTGGTCCAAGTGCGTCCTTGTATGTCTTTGCACTGGTTCCGCTGAAGACTATATCACCAAACTTGCCAAGGAACCTGAAATCACGGAAGTTACCGGCACGTCCGGTAAATGGATTCGTAAGATTGTGGGTCCAGTGACGCCATCCGCCAAAAAGAAGGATTGAACCGGAAAGCAAGTGAAATAAAGCCCAGCCGATAAGTTTGGTGGCTGCAAATTCAAGATCCTCTGTTTTCGTACTGTAGGTATCAATACCAAGAGAAACCATTCGAGGTTTGATAGTCAGATAGAACCAGTTGTCATGGAATCCAGGTGCACCCCAGGGGAAAACCTGAATGCCTGAGATGTAGTAGATTGCCATAAGAAAACCCAGTACTCCAAGCAGTGCGAGATGACCTCCGACGACCTGTTCGTCATCAATCTTCTCTGTATCGAAAATCTGATACCACTTTGTAGAGCGTGTTTCTGTTCGCTGAAACAGAAATCTCCTCATTTTAGCTGCATCCTGCTCCTTGATAACCGATGGTGCACCGGGAGCACCGTTCGCCTTCGGAGAAGGAGCGTTCCCCTTGGGAGGTGGGACAGTGCCCTTTGGCTTGACTCCTGCCGGATTCACTTGTTCAGCCATTGTATTCTCTCCTTTGTTTGGACCTATTTCATGTTAAAGAAACCAAAAAGAAAACCGTTGCGTTATCACTTATCAAATACAATCAAGCCTCAGGTTGAGAACTGCACCTGTACCCAAAAACCCTCAGCTCCTTATCTCTCTCGTAACGCAATGCAAATGATTACTTTCAAAATCTATGGAAAAACACCCTAAAAGACAGCTTAAAAAAGGCAATTACCCCAAACAAATCACCAGATATACCACTCAGTAAAATAAGAAAATTTATTTAATAATAAATAGTTTTTGCCCGCGCAATAATGCCCTATTGTTTTATTATACAGTATGAAAGCCCTTGCCTCTTGCCTTTTTGAGCTATGAATGGCAATGGAAAACCTCTTAATCAGGAATACGTTACCAGTATGGATATCGCGTTCAGCAAATTGTCAGGAGCTGGCAATGATTTTATTGTTATCGATAACAGAGACCTTTCTATTGCTCTGTCTCAGACTCAGATCAATACGCTTTGCACCAGAAGAACAGGAATCGGGGCAGACGGACTTATTCTCATCGAACCTTCTGCGAAGCATGCGTTCAGCATGAAATACTTCAACGCAGATGGATTTCTCGGCTCAATGTGCGGAAATGGCGGCAGATGCGCTGCATATTTTGCCTACACCATAGGGATTCCTCTATCCTCAGTAAACGGCTATGCATTCGAAGCCAACAGCAACCGCTATGACGCATGGATTACCGGTAGTGAAACCGTCCGGCTCAGGATGCTGTCGCCTGAAGAGTTTAGAAACAACATCGAAATTGAGGGATTGCTCTGTCACTTTGTCAACACCGGCTCTCCGCATGCCATTATTTACACATCAAACCTGAAAGCTGCCAATGTTACAGGTACCGGGCGCACCATAAGACACAGAACTGATTTCTTTCCAGAAGGAACCAACGTCAACTTTATAGAGATTACCTCTCAGGATTCGCTTTCCATCCGCACCTTTGAACGCGGTGTTGAAGATGAAACCCTTGCATGTGGGACAGGAGCTGTTGCTGCTGCCTTGATGAGCTTTCGACTTGATAAAATTACAAGTAAAAAAGTTAGTGCCACCGTAAAAAGCGGAGACACTCTTGAAGTGCAGTTCAATGACACAATGGATGAGGTATTCCTCACCGGACCTGCAAAAATTGTTTACAAAGGCGTCTTCACCATTGATTAAAAACCTCTTTGCACTTTCCGGAATACTTGACTTATGGAACAGAACCCCCTACCTGAAAACGGTTCTTATTACACCTCGCAGAAACAACTTGAAGAAGCTGCCGCAATTATTAAGCTCGATCCGGCAGCTTATGAAATTTTGCGGCGCCCCTTACGGGAGCTTCACATTACCATTCCAGTAAAAATGGATAATGGAAGCACGAAAATTTTTGATGGGTTTCGTGTTCAGCATAATGATGCAAGAGGACCTAACAAGGGAGGGATCCGCTTTCATCCAGAAGAAACTATCGATACCGTCAGAGCATTAGCCTCATGGATGACCTGGAAAACCGCAGTCATGAATATTCCTCTCGGAGGCGGAAAGGGAGGAGTAATCTGCAATCCGAAAACCATGTCCACCGCTGAACTTGAAAGGTTGTCACGGGCTTATATTCGCCAGCTCGGAAGCTTCCTCGGCCCTGAAAAGGATATTCCTGCTCCGGATGTATACACATCGCCAAAAATTATGGGTTGGATGGCTGATGAATATTCCATCATGCATGGCTATAACTCATTCGGGGTCATCACCGGGAAACCTCTCGCTCTTGGAGGCTCTGCAGGAAGGAGTGATGCCACTGCAAGAGGAGGCATCTATTGTGTACGAGAAGCGGCCGGTAGACTTGGGATGAACCTTGTCGGAGCAAGAACTGCAATTCAGGGCTACGGCAATGTCGGCTCTTATGCCCATAAGCTTGCAGTTGAACTTCTCGGTATGAAGGTGATCGCGGTTTCAGATTCTTCAGGAAGCATTTATAACCCTGATGGTTTTATCTATGAGTCGCTCATGGCTCATAAAATAATGACCGGCGCAGTAAAAGGCTTTCCCGGCTCAGCAGCGATTTCTGATAAAGAACTTCTGGAACTTGACGTAGCCGTTCTTTTTCCAGCAGCACTTGATTCGGTTATAACAGAGGCAAATGCAGCTGATATCAGGGCAAAAATTATTGCCGAACTTGCAAACGGGCCAACCACCCCTGGAGCCGACTCTATTCTTTATAATAAAGGCGTGTATATCATTCCCGACCTTCTCTGCAATGCCGGAGGCGTAACCGTTTCATATTTTGAGATGGTGCAGAACTCCTATGGCTACTACTGGGAAGAGGAAGAGGTGCACCATCGCCTCGAACAAAAAATGAAAACCGCATTCCTGGCTATGCAGCAATCAAGCCATGCCTATAAGGTGCATAACCGTCTTGCCGCATACATTGTGGCGGTTAAACGTGTAGCAGAAGCCATGAAACTCAGGGGGTGGTGTTAAAGCTTAATTCACTTTCTCCCTACATTTCGCTCAGGCAACTTGCTCCTTAAGCTCGCTTCGTTTGCGCCAGGCGACAATGTCTTCAATTGTCAGTACCGGATAGTCATGCATTTCGGCAAAAGCAATAGTTTGCAGCATATCTGCCATTGTTCCATCGGGATTGGTCAGCTCGCAAAGAACACCAGAGGGGTTGAGTCCGGCAAGCCTCATAAGATCAACAGTAGCTTCAGTATGGCCTGGCCTTTCCAGCACTCCGCCTGAACGTGCGCGTAAAGGGAAAATGTGGCCGGGCTGATGAAGATCGGATGGCCGGGCATACTCGGCAGAAGCGACTCTAACCGTTTGAACACGATCAGCAGCAGAAACTCCGGTTGTCACCCCTTCGGCGGCTTCGATAGATACGGTAAATGCCGTCTGAAAGCCGCTGGTATTGTTAGATACCATCATGGGTAGCTCAAGTGAGCGGATTTTTTCATCGGTCATGCAGAGGCATACTATACCACTGCACTCGCGAATCATCTGAGCCATCTGAGGCACAGTAACAGACTGGGCTGGAAAAATAAGATCGGCTTCGTTTTCACGGTCGGGAGAATCGGAGACAAGCACCCCTTTTCCTGCACGAAGCGCAATGAGGGTGCGCTCAACACGCTCAAAACAATCACCAAATTTTCGAGTAAGAGTCTGATTCACTTGCAATAGAAATTTAAATATTACAATTGCACAAACTTGAATCAGGGCGCAGGAATGAAGGGAAGGCTTCCTTATCTCTATCATCCGGACTGTAACCGTCGGCTTTGGAGTTTCACCAAATCTGCTGACCTTCCGTTCAAAACGGAAGCGCTCGCGGGCTCACCGGTAAAATTCCGGAATACCGCCGGTGGGGATTTTCGCCCCGCCCTGAGAACAAGCTTAAAAAAATAAAAACATGAAGAAAAAACAGCGCCAAAAAGATACACAAGGTTCTGGAGAGTTCAAAGAATCAAGGGATTGAACTCTATAAGCTCCCGTATCTATGATCGAACAGAACAACTTCCCTCTTTATTAAATCAAAGTGCTTTTTTCCGGCCAGGCTTGAGAACTTTTTAGATGTCCTCTCGCTTTATTTCTTCATCAGGAAAACTTTACTGTTCAATAAGTATATTTTTTCTTTATCATCATTTAAAATGAGGTAACAGGTAATTAAACCGGAGAATAATTTTATGCAAAAATGGGTTTGTGTTCCTTGCGGCTATGTCTATGATCCTGAAGTTGGCGATCTTGACAGCGGAATTGAACCAGGAACTCCCTTTGAGAGTATTCCTGATGATTGGGTATGTCCTGTCTGCGGAGTCGACAAGACATTGTTTGAACCATACAACGAATAAGCCAGAGTAGATTAGTGATTACTTAAGCAGAAAAACGCAGCATATTCCGGGCGTTTTTCTGCTTTTTTTGTTTCCCCTCTGTACACGTCAATCAAGGCTTCGGTGAGCCGGAAGAATTTTCGAGCAACCCGCCCTCTCCTTTTCCTGAAGGAACAATACTTTTATTTTCAGAACTATTGACTGCAGTGCTGTCAGCAGAGAATGCCTGATCAATAAGATATTCCGGAACACCAATCACAACCGAATCCACCGGAACGACATCAGGGGTAACGGTCATAACCTCCTTATAATCAGGAACAAAAACGCCCCTCTTTCGCATGATGGCATAAATAATTCTTGAACGATTGCGAACATAGGAAGAAGAGCCGACAGGGGAGAATTTAATCGGATTCGGTAGAACGGATGCAAGTTTTGAGGCCTGTTGAGCAGACAATCGGGCAGGAGTGACACCATAGTAATGACGCGCAGCCTGATCAATACCGAAAATACCATCACCCCATTCTACAAGATTGACATAAAGCTCAAGAATCCGACGTTTTGAAAGTTTTTTTTCAATTCTCCATGTAAGGATGGCCTCCTTTATTTTGCGAACCGGGTTTTTTGAGGATGAGAGATAAAGATTTTTGGCAAGCTGCTGACTGATTGTGCTTCCACCCATTTTAAATTTCTTTGCAGCAATGTCTTTTTCGATGGACCGCTCAATAGCCTGGTAATCAAATCCCTCATGCTTCCAGAACTTGTCGTCTTCAGCAATCAGAACCGCCTTGATGAGATTTGGAGAAACATTGTTGAGCGACACCCATTTCTGTTGTATTTTTTTATCGGTAAGCCCTTGCTCTTTCCATTCAGCCTCCCGATTCTCCATAAACGCTGTTTTTACCGGATTTTCGTCCACAAGCTTTCCGACATCTGGTAAAACAACGTATCGGGCGATATCGGCAAAGAACAGCAACAGCAGAACGCTGATAATAATCCTTATAAGCTTCATCCGTCTTAACGATTAAAGGCTCTCATTAAAAATAAATACGCTGGTAAAATACCAAATATGAAAGACATGCAACGACAGGAACGTCAAAATTCTTTACTGTCCCTTATGTCTTTATAAAAATATACCCTGCGAAGCAGTTCTTCTGCAGGCTTTGGCAAGATGGAGAATGTCTATAATGAGGTTTCTATATGACGAAAGCTGTAGAGGAATTGCCTTTGCTTGAAAAGCATCCAGCATCATCGAATGGACTGTTGAAAAAGTGCCCTCGGGCAGACTCGAACCGCCGACCTACAGTTTAGGAAACTGTTGCTCTATCCACTGAGCTACAAGGGCATGGGTTCAAAGTTAGTATTTTTGGACAAACTTGCAACCACCTGTATTATTTTCTACTGAACATCCTGTCCAGCTGGTCAAGTGAAAGCTTGATGATAACGGGCCTGCCATGAGGACATGAGTACGGCTCACGGGTAGCAAAAAGATTATCAATAAGTGTCCGCATCTCTTCGAGAGTGAGCTTTTGGCCCGCCATTATGGCATTGCGGCATGAATATGACTTTGCAAGGTTGTCACGTTTGTCGAGTTTAAGCTTTGCTGCATTATCCTGATATTCTGCAATCATATCCTGCAGAATGGTGACTTCAGTCCCTGGTTTAACATCCTGCGGCACTCCTTCAATCATAACTGTCTGTTTGCCGAACATCCTCAAATTAAAGCCAAGCCGGTTAAGATCTTCACGGATCTCCTCAAAAACCTCGTACTCCCAGGTACGAAACTCAACCTTTTGAGGAAAAAGCAGCTGCTGGGAGTTAGGAACATTCTGGTGCATCACATCCACCGCACGTTCATACAGCACCCTTTCATGAGCAACATGCTGATCAATGATCATCAATCCTGTCCTGATCTGGCAGATAAGATATTTATTATGAAGCTGCCATATTTTAGGCTCCGTTTCCTGCGGGTTTGGAACTGCTTCATCTTCGCTGAGACGTGAAAGCAAAAGGGACGACAACACATCATCACCTTCGCGTATAGCGCGATCCGGCACAACATATCCTGAAGGAGAGGGAGATGAAAACATATCCTCCTGCTTTAAAGCCGAAGACTTGGAAAAGGCAGGTTCACGAAAAGTGCCTTCACGATAATCCGCGTAAAGGTCACCAGTTGAAATGGAGCGGTTCGGTGTATCCTGAAACCCAAGTTTTCTGAACGATGAGTCCCGGGAAAGCGAAGGGTGAAATTCATCGTTTTCAAGAGCCTGAATGTCAGGGGAGAAATCCTGCAACTGGATAGTCCGCTTGACAACAGGATAAAACATATTGCGGACACTTCGCTCATCATCAAACCGGATCTCAAGCTTTGCAGGATGGACGTTGACATCGACCCTTGACGGATCAATACCGAGAAAAAGCAGCACAAAAGGAGTCTGGCGTTCAACCAGCAGGTCGCCGTATGCCTGCTGTACAGCCTGAGATAGCATTCTATTCTGAACAAGCCGTCGATTGATAAAGAAATACTGGTCAAGCTTGCGACGTTTCTGCATAACCGGCTTTCCCAGAAACCCCCTGATAGAGAGATAATCGTTCTCCTCAGAAAGCTCAATCATGCTCGCAGCAAAATCGTTGCCGTAAAATACATTGAGCCGATCAAGAATATCAGGTGTCTTCAAATGAAAAAGTTCTTCGTCATCGCTAAACATTCGCCACTCAATCTCCGGATATGCCAAAGCGAATGATTTGACGATTTCAAAAATATGCTGGTACTCGGTAGCGTTAGACTTCAGAAACTTGCGCCTTGCAGGCACATTGAAAAAAAGGTTCCTGACACTGATGGTCGTCCCCTGCTCTCCCTGTACCCCTGATTCCTCAGCAAGGATTCCCCCCTCATAACGAAGCCGCAACCCAAGCAAATCTTTAGCCGTCCTGGTTTTCAATTCAAAATGAGAGACCGATGAGATACTTGCAAGCGCTTCCCCCCTGAAACCGAGACTCTGAAGAGTATCCAGATCCTCAACCCCTGTAATTTTACTTGTAGCAAATCGCTCAACGCACAAAAGAGCGTCCTCCCGCAACATCCCGGCCCCGTTATCCACAATCCGGATCAGCTCCTTGCCGGCATCCTTTATGGTAACAGTTATTCTATCCGCACCGGCATCAATGCAGTTTTCAATAAGCTCCTTAACAACTGAGGCCGGGCGTTGAACAACCTCCCCTGCAGAAATTTTGTTTGCTACTATATCAGGTAACCGTGCAATTATTGCCATACGCTATAGAGGGGACTATTTGCTTGTCGTAAACCGTGAAAAATTTTATCTGTCGCGTAAGTTATCGATAAAACAGAGTCTTTTTCGGGAAAATGAGAATAAATTTTACGTGTGCTTCTCTGTGGGAAGCTAATGATGAAAGTAAACCCAAGTGCCGTAAAGTCAAGCGACCCTCAAGCACTCCCAAAGTTCACGAAGGGCAGCTTCGCTGAAGCGGCACTTGTTGCGCTCACGATCTCCCTGCATAAAAAGTGTTTTGGAATGCGCCCTGCCAGACAATTTTTGGGCAATCGCCAGACAAACCATTCCGACCGGTTTTTCAGGCGAGCCTCCAGACGGCCCTGCTATACCCGTTGTAGCAACCGCAATATCGGCACCACTTTTTGCCAGGCATCCTCCAGCCATTGCGCGCGCAACCTCTTCACTCACCGCGCCAAAAGATTCAATAAGCTCTTTTTGAACCCCCAGCGTTTTCTGTTTCGCCTGATTGCTGTAGGTCACAAAACCCTGAAGAAAATACGAGGATGAACCCGCCACATCAGTCAGCCGGCTTGCAACAAGCCCGCCAGTGCAGGATTCGGCAACGGCCACCGTCATGCCTTTTTCTGAAAGCATCCTGCCGATCGTCTCTTCAAGAGTAACGTCGCAGGTGGCAAAAATAAATTTGCCTGCCTTTTGAACAATAGCATCAACAACGCTGCAATTGTCACGATCAACTTCATCCGGCCTCACTCCTATGGTGCTGATCATCAGGTTCACTCCTGCAGCATGCGGCAGATAGGCCAGTGTCGTTCCCTCCGGAAGACGATCTTCTATGTCAACAATCATCTCCGCCATGGTAGACTCGCCAATCCCGATCGTTTTTACCGGCGTATGAAGAATTACTGTAGAAGAAAGTGCTGCAAAATATGGAAGTACTGTAAGCTCCATCATGGCCTCCATTTCGGAGGGAACACCGGGCATCAGCACCAGATAATGATGGTCAAAGCGCTCTGAGCACCGGATAATCATTCCTGCAGCCGTGCCTTTCGTGTTTGGAATTACATGGGATCCTTCGATTACCATTGCCTGATCGCGGAGTGAAGCAGATATTTCTAATCCTCTCAGTTTCATTCTATCAACAAGATTCTCATAGGCATCTTCACTCAATTCAAGCCCTCTCTGAAGGAGTTTCTGCACCGCGTTTCGAGTCCTGTCATCTCTTGTAGGTCCAAGGCCTCCCGTAACAATCACCAGTTCGACCCTTTCAAGAGATTCAGTTAACACTGAGACCATCTCGGGCTCAAGATCAGAGCATGAGACTATTCTGCCCACCGGAACCCCTATTCCAGAAAGAGCTCCAGCAATAAAAGCTGCATTTGTGTTGACCCGTTGACCTTTAAGAAGTTCATCGCCAATGGAAACGATTTCTGCGCGCATGGCTTGTTTTATTAAACCAGATAGCTTGCAATGCGCAGGATATCAGCAAAAACACCCCCCGCTGTAACCTCTCCTCCTGCCCCGGGACCTCGCACAACAAGCGGGGTAGCGCGATAGCGCTCAGTGGTAAAAACCACCATATTTTCTGATCCGCTGAGACCTGCAATAGGACTTGAAAGCGGAACTCTTTTTACCCCGATGCTTGCTTTCCCATTCCGAATTTCCCCTGCATAAGCTATGGTCATGCCGTCTTTAGCCGCACTCTCGGTTTCAGCTGCATACCATTCGTCAACACTCGATAACCGGTCAAGAAACTCTGCAACAGGCATTTCTCCACGATACTCCTCTGGAACAAGACTCTCACAGACAACATCACCGTACTCAAGTGTATAGCCAAGTTCCCGACCAAGAATCAAAAACTTTCGGGCAAAATCTGCACCTGAAAGGTCATCTCTCGGATCAGGCTCCGTATAGCCTGCCTGTTGAGCCTGACGAACAATTTCACTGAAACGGCCACCTTTGCGAAGTTCATTGAAAATAAAGCTCAGCGTCCCTGACAGAACACCATCAATGCTTATAATCTTGTCACCGCTGTTTTTAAGATCGTGCAATGTGTTGATAATGGGCAAGCCCGCGCCGACATTTGTTTCATAAAGAAAACGGGCATTGCTTTTCCGCCTTGCATCCTTTATCCTCTGATAAAGCGGCCACTGACCGGCCATGCCGAGCTTGTTGGCAGTAACCACTGAAATATTTCCAAGAAGAAAGTCAGGATAAACATCAGCAACCTTTGCGCTTGCGGTGCAATCGACAAAAATGGTATTGTGCAGGTTTCTTTCCTTAATGATCTGGAGGTAGCCGTCAATATCATGATGATCAACTCGCGGCAACAGCGCTGACTGCCAATTTTGAAGATCAATTCCATTATCATCAAGCGCAATATTGCCTGTATTGGCCATACCGCAAACCACTACATCAAGGTCATTATCTTTCTTGAGGTTGTGGCGATGTGCGCTGATTTGACCGATAAGGCTTTTCGCAATAGTCCCCGTGCCGGCTATAAAAAGATGAACCTTGCGCTGTGAAAGGAAAAACGATTCATGAATACAGTTAAGAGCCTTATCCTCATGATGGCTGTCAATAACGATAGAAATATTCATTTCATTGGCACCCTGAGCAACAGCTATAACATTTATTCCGTTTTTACCGAGTGTTTCAAATAATTGGGCTGAGACTCCAGGATGCCCGGACATGTTATTGCCAACAACAGCTATAAGGGCCAGGTTACGACGGATCACAAGGGGATCTATCTGGCGAAATCCAATTTCACTCTGAAACTCGTCTTCAAGAATTTTTTTGGCTTTTACGGCCTGCGCTGGATTGATTGCAAGAGTAATCGACTGTTCAGATGAAGCCTGTGATATAAATATAATGTTGATCCTGTTACTGGCAAGACAACTGAACAGACGTGAGGCAATTCCTGGAACCCCAACCATCCCGCTGCCTGAAAGATTCAGAAGAACAACCTTGTTGATTGAGGAGAGACCTGTTACAGGTAAGGTACGGCTGATATCAGACGGCATGGAGCGCTCAATTCTTGTCCCTTCAGCTGCAATATTAAAAGAATTTTTTATCAGCACAGGAATACCTGCTTTCATAGCCGGCTGAACGGCAAGAGGATGCAGTACTCTGGCTCCCGCATGAGAAAGTTCCATAGCTTCAGCATACGTGATATAGGGCAATATCCTGGCATCGCGCACCCTTTTTGGATCCGCACTGAAAAAACCGTCAACATCAGTCCAGATAACAATTTCCGTCGCTCCAAGTGCGGCACCGAAAATTGACGCTGTATAATCAGAACCACCGCGACCAAGCGTCGTGACGGTCCCATCAGGCGCAGAAGCAATAAATCCGGTTACAACCGCTACTCCATCAAAAGATGCAAGACGTTTTCTGATATTCAATTCGGAGGCATGACTGTCAACCAGGGCATCAGCATAGTTTGTATCTGTTACAATCAATTTGCTGGCATCAAGATAAAACGATGCAATGTGCTGCTCCTCAAGATAACTGCTGAGCAACCTGGCTGACAAGCGCTCACCGTAACTGAGCACACGCGCAAGACTTTTTTCAGAAAGCTCCCTGAGAAGAAAAATACCATGCACAAAATCATTAAGCTCGGTAAGTTCAGAACGTATCAAAACAATTACAGGCTCGAGAAGGTCCCCTGAAAAAAGCTCACCGGCTATCGAGTGATGAAGCTGCTCAAGTTCATTAAGGATCATTCGATAACTGCTGTCACCACCGCAGGCTTTTGTGGCCGACTCCAGCAGCAGATCGGTAACCCGATGGATAGCCGAAACAACAACAACAATTTTATCATGATCTAAAGCTTCGCCAATGATTGCTGTAACTTTTTTAATTCTTCCGGCTGAACCCAGAGATGTCCCTCCAAACTTGAATATCTTCATACTTCCGCCCATACCTTTATTGACTATAAAATGAGACTTTACTTCAATCATTACCTTGCAAAATATAAATCATTTCCTCGTGAACTGCATAACGCAGAAACCAGTTAACCCGTGTAACCACAAAAAAAAGCGCCCTTTCAGGCGCTTTAATTCATTCAATATTTTGAGTAGTTGATCAACTGCTCAATGCCTCAGCGCCTGCAACAATTTCACTAAGCTCAGTAGTGATTGCTGCCTGTCTTGCACGGTTGTAACTGATATTAAGTGCCCGTAAAAGCTCCTTTGCATTTTCGGTGGCAGAATCCATAGCCGACATGCGGGCCGCCTGCTCTGCAGCATTCGATTCAAGCATCATTCTCCATATCTGGGTATTAAGATGCTTAGGAACAAGCACGTCAATAATAGCCGATGGGGAAGGCTCGTAAATGTAATCACCGCTGCTCTCCTTCCCGGAGGTCTCAGGTGCTATAGGAAGAAGCACTTCTGCCTTCAGGTTCGGTGCAAGCACCGACTTGAATTCATTATAAGCAACAATGACCCTGTCAACCTCGCCTCGCAGATACATGCCGGACGCGGTATCAGCAATCTCTTTTGCTGTACTGAAATCAAGACCCTGAAAAACAGCAGGGTATCCTTTGACAATGCTGTAATCTCTTTTCCGGAAAAAATCAAATCCACGGGAACCGGCACAAATCAAGCTCACTCCGCCCTTACTGTGAATATCAGCAAAGTCCTCATGAATGGTTTTATACGCAAGCTTGATGATATTGGTATTAAATGCGCCGCACAGGCCTCTGTCTGAAGTGATAAGAATCACAAGGACCTTGTTGACCTCTGAACGACCCGAAAGCAAAGGGTTAAGTGAAGTATCTACCTTTGCTGATAGTGAGCCCAGCATATCCTTCAGCTTCGCAGCATAAGGACGAGCCATTACAGCCCGTTCCTGAGCCCTTCGCAGCTTTGCAGCGGCCACCATTTTCATAGCCTTGGTGACCTGCTGTGTAGACTTTACCCCTTTGATTCGTACACGTATATCCTTTAATGTAGGCATGTATTACGGGACTGTTAATAAAATTGCTTAAAAACCCTTTTTATCTTCTTACGCCTTATTTTTTTCCTTGAAGGCTGTCACAAACTTAACAGCAATCTCCTTAAGCGAGTTTGCTGCATCGGTCTCCAGGGAACCTTTCTCTGCAATGGTTTTAAGGATATCGCTGTGCTTGACTTCAAGCATTCCAAGGAACTCCTCCTCAAACTTGCGGATAAAGCGTAAATCAACCGAATCAAGCAGTCCCTGAGTACCAAGAAAAATAATAGCAACCTGTTTTTCAACAGGCATAGGAATATACTGACCCTGTTTAAGAATTTCTACAAGCCTTGCACCTCTGTCAAGCTGAGCCTTGGTGGTTTTATCCAGATCAGAACCGAATTTCGAGAATGCTTCAAGTTCACGGAACTGAGCAAGATCGAGACGCAGTGTGCCGGCAACCTTTTTCATGGCCTTGATCTGCGCACTTCCTCCAACACGGGATACAGAGATACCAACGTTGATAGCCGGCCTTTGACCGGAGTTGAAAAGGTTGGACTCAAGAAAGATCTGACCATCGGTGATAGAAATCACATTAGTCGGAATATATGCAGAAACGTCTCCTGCCTGAGTTTCAATAACCGGCAGTGCAGTAAGACTTCCGCCGCCCTTGACTATTGGCTTAAGGGCATCAGGAAGATCGTTCATCTTCCTTGCGACCTCGATATCGTCTGTAATTTTCGCAGCTCTTTCAAGAAGACGGGAGTGCAGATAAAAAACGTCGCCAGGGTAAGCTTCACGTCCTGGTGGTCGACGAAGAAGAAGAGAGAGCTGACGATAGGCAACCGCCTGCTTTGAAAGATCATCATACACAACAAGGGCATGGCGGCCCGTATCACGGAAGAACTCTCCAAGAGTAGCGCCTGCAAAAGGAGCAATAAACTGGAGTGGTGCCGGATCAGATGCAGTCGCAGAAATAACGATGGTATACTCCATCGCGTTATATTTCTCCAGGGTATTGACAACCTGGGCCACGGTCGAACCTTTCAGTCCGATCGCAACATAGATACAATAAACCCCTTTACCTTTCTGGTTGATAATGGTATCAAGCGCGACAGCTGTCTTTCCTGTCTGACGATCACCAATGATAAGTTCACGCTGTCCACGGCCAATCGGAATCATCGAATCGATAGCCTTGAGACCTGTCTGAAGCGGCTCATTAACAGATTTCCGGTAAATAACACCTGGAGCCCTGCGTTCGAGAGGAAGTCGGAGTTCTGTAGAAATAGGTCCCTTGCCGTCAAGCGGTTCACCAAGAGGATTAATTACCCTGCCAAGCATAGCTTCACCGACGGGAATTGAAGCAAGCATGCTGGTTCTTTTAACCGTATCGCCTTCTTTTACAAGATTCGATTCGCCAAACAATACAGCACCGACGTTATCTTCTTCAAGGTTCAAAGCCATTCCCATGACGTTGTTAGGGAACTCAAGAAGCTCTCCTGCTGCAACCTTCGACAAACCGTATACACGGGCAATACCGTCACCAACCTGCAGCACTGTTCCAACATCATAGACGTCTGCTTCTGACTCAAAACCGGCAAGCTGCTTGCGAAGTATAGATGAAACCTCATCAGGCCTGACTGTTATAGACATATCTTATTCCGCTTGGTTATTTGTTTAAGAAAAGAGAAAGATTCTGCTTACCTTCTTTTGAAAGTCTGACTCGTAAATGACCATCTCAAAAGAATGAAACTGAAATTTAATGAAAAGCTTTTAGTTATTCAAATTCTCTCTCTTATTTGACCCTATACTCTTTTTATTAGTTTTACATCCTACACCAACACCTTCAGGAATTTTGTTCGCAGAAAACGGTATGAAAACTGTCAAAGGATTCGCTTCAGCAACCGTCGGGAATGTTGCCTGCGGCTTTGATGTATTGGGATTTGCCATAACAGAGCCCGGTGATGAAGTCATTCTGACGCTTTCCGATGAGATACAATCAGGGTCTCCTGTTACCATTACAAGCATAACTGGTGATGGCGGAGCACTCCCCCTTGATCCTAAAAAAAACACTTCAAGCTTTGTTGTACTGAAATTCCTTGAATATATCCGTACTCACAAACAGATCGACTTTAACGGCCATATCTCTCTGGAGCTAAAAAAACATCTGCCCCTGAGCAGCGGGATGGGAAGCAGCGCTGCAAGTGCCGCGGCAGCTCTTGTCGCAGCAAACGAATTGCTGGGTCAGCCCTGTTCGAAAATGGAGCTTGTGCACTTTGCTATTGAGGGTGAAAGGGTGGCTTGCGGATCGGCACATGCCGACAATGCTGCACCAGCAATTCTTGGTAATTTTGTCCTGATTCGAAGTTATACGCCGCTGGACCTTATTACAATACCGTCACCCGAACACCTTTACTGCTCCCTCGTTCATCCCCATACCGAACTCCGCACCTCCTATGCCCGTTCGGTACTGCCTGCAAGCATTCCGCTCAAAACAGCTACCCAGCAATGGGGCAATGTCGGGGCTCTTGTTGCAGGTCTGCTCACTTCCGACTATGACCTTATCGGACGATCTCTGGTTGACGTTATCGCCGAACCAAAACGCGCCCCATTGATTCCCGGCTTTTTTGAAGTCAAGCAGGCCGCTCTTGATAGCGGTGCACTTGGATGCAGCATTGCAGGCTCAGGCCCATCTCTTTTTGCGTTCTCATCTTCAAAAAAAACAGCTCTTGAAGTTGGCTTGGCAATGAAAGAGGCATTCCTTCATTCCAAGGCCCGGCTTGAGTCCGACATGTGGGTATCTCCTATATGTAAAGAAGGTGCAAGAATACTGTAACAACATTCAATTGCGAGTATTACACATCATGATCTATTTCAGCACTAATAAATCCTCCATTCCTGTTTCAATAAAGAAAGCGACGCTTGAAGGTCTTGCTCCCGATGGAGGCCTTTACATCCCTTCGGAAATTCCACATTTCTCACCAGAGGAGATAGCTCTTCTTGAAGGCGCAACGTTCAACAACATCGCCTTTGCAATTGCAAAAAAATTTATTGGCGGTGAGATCCCTCTGGACCAGCTCCTGGATATGATCGATAGTTGCTTCCCCTTTGAAACCCCGATTGTCAAGCTTGATGCACAAACATTTATCGAAGAACTTTTCTGCGGACCGACTCTGGCCTTCAAGGATTATGGCGCACGGTTTCTTGCGCGACTGACCGGATATTTTGCAGCTGAAGAAGAGAAACTGATTACTGTGCTTGTTGCGACATCAGGAGATACAGGAAGCGCGGTCGCATACGGTTTTCAGGGTATTCCCAACACAAGGGTTGTATTGCTCTATCCTTCTGGAAAAGTAAGTCGCCTGCAGGAACAGCAACTGACTACTGCCGGAGGCAATGTTTACGCTCTTGAAGTTCAAGGCGATTTTGACGACTGCCAGCGCATGGTAAAACAGGCATTTATTGACCCGGGTATGAAAGAACGGTTAACACTTACCTCGGCCAACTCAATCAATATATCGAGACTGATCCCGCAGTCATTCTATTACGCCTGGGCAGCTCTGCAACTCAAGGAGCTTTATGGATACAATGAACCTCTCTTTTCTGTGCCAAGCGGCAACTACGGAAACCTTACTGCAGGTGTTCTGGCAAAGCGAATGGGATTTCCGATAGGTCACTTTATTGCTGCTTCAAATGCCAACGACAGCGTAACCCGCTATCTTGATGATGGCCGCTACGACCCGCGTCCGACCATCACAACCCATTCCACAGCAATGGACGTAGGCAACCCGAGCAATTTTGCACGACTCAACTATTTCTACGGAAACAGTCATGCCTCTATGGGCAAAGATATCACCGGCATTGCTGTTTCGGATGAAGAGGCTCTTGCTGCAATCAGATTGGTATACGATCGATTCGGTTATATCATGGATCCGCATACCGCAGTCGCTTTTCGGGCTCTCGAACGATACAGAGCCTCAGTCGGCAATGAAAAAAAAGCAGGCATTGTCCTGTCTACTGCTCATCCTGCAAAATTTCTTGAGGTTCTTCAGCATGCACTTGATAAAGAAATAGAAATACCTTCCCGCCTTCTGGGTGTGCTTGATAAAAAGAAAAGAGCTACCATAATCAGTTCAGAATACAGTGAGCTCGCATCATTTCTGAACGAGCTCAAAGAGTAGCCATGAACAATCGCGGAATAAACTTCAGGACGCTTTTATTCTTTTTTGTCCTGATACCAGTGATGTTTTTCGGGTTACTCTACTCCCTGCTGCTCAACATTATTGATCCTACCGGAGACAGTTTCAATAAAGTCACCTCTTGGTGGGGTCGTTTCAGTGCAAAACTTTTCGGTGTTTCAATTGAAGTAATCGGCCAGGAAAACTACAGCCCTGAGAAAAACTATCTTGTGATCAGTAACCATGCCGGTATGGCTGATATTCCGCTATTGCTCGGCAGCCTGCACCTGAACCTGCGGTTTGTTGCAAAAGAAGAGCTTGGCAAAATCCCTCTATTCGGCAACGTTATAAAACATGCCGGTTTTGTGATGATCAAGCGGGGGCAGAACAGGGAGGCACTTAAAAGTCTTCTGGCTGCAAGTGAAGTTTTAAAAAGCGGACGTTCAGTCCATATTTTTCCTGAAGGCACTCGCTCAGCGGACGGAAAACTGCTTCCATTCAAGCGAGGTGCCTTTCTTGTTGCCCAGAGAGGAGGGGCCCCTGTATTGCCGGTCACCATTATTGGCAGCCATCTGATCACTCCGAAAAAAAGCCTTAAAATCAACAAGGGCAAAATCAGGATAATCATCGCCCCCCCACTCAACCCATCACAATTCAGTAGTGTTGAAGAGCTCCGGGATGCATCATCCGGAATCGTCGAAACCAATCTCAAGCTTTACAGTAACGACTATATCTGCCGGTAAAGATTCACCATCTCAATGGCAGTCATGGCGGCATCAAAGCCTTTGTTGCCAGCCTTCGTTCCCGCTCGTTCAATAGCCTGCTCAAGGTTATCAGTGGTGAGAACACCAAATGAAATCGGAATCATTGTATCGAGAGCAACCTGGGCAATACCCTTGGTTGCCTCGGCTGCAATAACATCAAAGTGTGGCGTGGAGCCTCTGATGATAACCCCAAGCGCAACAAGAGCATCATAATTACCGGTAACGGCAGCCTTTTTAGCGACTAACGGAAGTTCAAAAGCACCGGGACAACGCAGAATGGTAATATTCTCCTCTGATCCTCCATGACGGCGAATACAATCCACAGCCCCCTCAACAAGCTTTTGCCCTATAAAATCATTAAACCGCGAAACTACCAGAGCAAACCTGATATCCTTTGCGTTCAATGCTCCTTCAATCTGTTTAATCTGCATATAGGTTTGATTTTTTGGTTATTTCTACGAACGGAAATACCCGAGTATCCGCTCTACAAGATCTATAATAACATGGCCAATCGTAATATGGCACTCCTGTACCCGGTCTGCGGAACCCGAATGGGGTACAATTATTTCAAGATCTCCGGTTCCCTTCAATACTCCTCCATCTCCACCAAGGAGGGCAAGGGTTTTCATCCCGTGAAGCCTTGCATAATTCATTGCGTTGATAACACTTTTACTGTTTCCACTGGTAGAAAGACCAAGCAGAATATCCCCTTCACGACCATAAGCTTCAACCAGCCTCGTAAATACCGCATCATAACCAAGATCGTTCGCTCCGGCTGTAAGCGCAGAGGTGTCGGTTGACAATGCAATCGCTGCAAGAGCAGGTCGCTGAACACTGCTGCGATACCTGATAGTCAGCTCTGTTGCCAGATGCTGGGCATCAGCGGCACTTCCGCCGTTACCGCAAATAAGCACTTTTCCATCACATTCAAACGTATCGGCAATCATTCGGGCCATAGCCACAATAACCGCACTGTTCTGCCTCGCCACCCTCTCCTTGAGCCTTGCACTGTAAAGCATGGTATCGAGGACAACCTCTTCTAAACGAGTCCGATCGGTTAAACCGCCTGAACACTTGCACTGCTGGGTCATAAAAACAAAAATAAAATTCGTAAATCAACAACGGCGTTAAATATAACGAAAAAATTCACCCCCTTCGAAACCTCCCATTCCGCCAATGGGCAAAAAAAACTCCGCCTCATGCATAACATCAGGCGGAGTTCAAGAGCGAAAAAAGAAAACTACTCTTAGTGGTACTGAGCGCTCTCTTCTTTAACAAATTCGACGAGCAGCTTCAGATGTTCAGGTTTCATATCAGGCAGAATACCGTGTCCAAGGTTGAAAACATGACCGGAGTGTTCTGTATGATGACCAAACGACTTGAGAATTTTTGCTGCTTCAGCCTTGATTCTGGCCGGTGTACCGTAAAGTACAGTAGGATCAAGGTTGCCCTGGAGAGCAACACGGTCATTAAGCTCAGTACGAGCTTTGCCAATATCAATACCCCAACCAAGGCCCATGGCATCACAGCCTGTATCGGCGATGTCCGATAGAATGGTGTTGCAATCCTTTGAGAAAACAATAACCGGAGTGTCGGGGTGTTTGATTTTAATCGCCTGTACGGTCTCCTTGATGTAAGGAAGAGCATATTCGCGATAGTCATCCTCGGAGAGTGCACTTGCCCATGAATCAAAAATCTGGATAGCATCGGCACCTGCCTCAATCTGCTTAAGCACATACGCAGTAATAACACTTGAAATCTTGCTGAGAAGCGCATGGGCCATAGCAGGCTCACGGTACATCATCTGCTTGGCATAAGCGTAGTTTTTCGAACCTCCGCCTTCAACAGCATAGGTAAAGAGTGTCCATGCGGCTCCTGTAAAACCAATAAGCGGAACACGGTTATCGAGTTCTTTTTTGGTCATACGGATTGCATCCATCACATAGCCAAGCTTCTCATCAATTTCAGGAACAATCAGTTTATCGATATCAGCCTGTGAACGGATCGGAGGAGTAAGTTTGATTCCTTTGGATTCGATAATCTCGACATTCATGCCCATGGCCTCATTAACGACAAGAATATCAGAAAAAATAATAGCGGCGTCCACTCCCATCAACTCAACGGGCTGAATAGTTACCTCGGTTGCCAGCTCCGGGGTTTTACAAAGAGTTAGAAAATCTGTTTTTTCTCTTACAGCACGGTACTCCGGCAAATAACGACCGGCCTGCCTCATTACCCAGATTGGCGTCCGGGAACATGGCTGACGCTTTAATGCCCGGAGAAAAAGATCATTTTTGAGCATGCAATGCAATAATTTGATGGGTTAACAAAACAAGATCCCCCTCAGAACATCCGGAAGACTCCCGGCTGAGAGCAAAGTAAAAGTGCAAAGTTACTTTTTTTTAGCCTTTTATGAAAACTTTCCGGCAGATCAGCAAACAATGCGAAACTCCATCCGGTTCAGCAGACTATATGGCGTTTAATGCCAAGCTGCTTCGCCGTATAACCAAGGGCAAGACCGACCATTTCTGAAATATGAAAAACGGGAATTGAGCTATCGATATGAGCCTGTTTGAGAGCCTTGGACTGATAACCATCAAGCACGGTATGGCAGAGAGGACAGGGGGTTACAATAAAATCGGCTTTTGCATTGATGGCTTCTTCAAGCGCTTCTGCTGCAACATTGAGAGATTCTTCCTCAGCAACCAGAAGGGTATGAAAGCCGCAACAGCGGTTTTTATGATCAAACGGAATAGTTTGTCCTCCCAGCGCCTCAATCAACTCATCAAGCGAACTTGGAGCAAGAGGATTGTCCCTTCCGAGAACTTTGGACGGCCTGAGAATATGACATCCATAAAAAGGCGCTATCCGGTAATTTTTCAATGGAACTGTTACTTTTGCCTTGATTGTGTCCAGACCGACATCATCAACCAGTACCCACAACAGATGCCGAACCTCCGAAGTACCGCGATATTCAAGCCCTTCCTTTTTCAGGATGTCATTAACCTCTTTTTTCAGTGCAGGTGTTTCATCAAGCTTTTTCTTGGCAGTGCGGATAGTCATCAGGCAGGTATTGCAGGAAACGATAAGATCAAGGCCCATCTTTTCAGCAAGCGCAATATTGCGCGCATTAACGAGCGCAAAATGTTTTGGACTGACGTAATCAAGGTTACTTCCTCCGCAACAGGTGCCTTCATGGAGCTTGACAAACTCAAGTCCAAGGTCTTTCTGCCAAAAATCTATCGAACGGTCCACCTCTTTCGTCATGGACTCATTGATGCAGCTCATATAATATGCATATCGCTTCATCCAGCAGTTCTCCCTTATTATTTTTTATGAGATTTCAGATGATCCTGCTTAACATGTTCGGTCATTTCTCTGAACATCGCCCTGAATATCTTTATTCCCTTAGCCGACTTTACCAGCGGCGGCGGCGGTGGTGTTCTTCGTTTGACAATCATTTTCATCGCCATCGGCAATAGATTTCTCAGCGTCCATACAACTCCATTGGTTCGGATGGGAAGAGTGGCTTCAACCAGCTTGCCTTTCTTTTCAATATCCTCCATAAAGGCTTCTGCATGCTTTGCGCCGCTGGTATCTCTCGGCCCTCTCTTCTCGAGAGCATCTTCACGAATTGCATGAATGGCTTCCATAATCGGAATGCTTTTCACGCAAGATTCCTGACAACGATAGCAGTGCGTACAGTCCCAAACTCCATGATCCTTGACAAGTTCGGCAAGTCGCAGATCATGAATGCCATCTCTGCTGTCGACATTCATCCTGTAGGATTTCAAAAGAACAGCAGGAGATACATACTCTTTGTTTGCCCTTAATATGCTGCACTCCGAAACACATGAAGCGCAGAGAATACAGTCTGTTGCCTTATCATACTGCTGAAACTCCTCTTCGGAAATCAGAAACTCCTTCTTGCCCATTTCGTCAAGCGGCATTGTAGAATCAACCCAGTTTGAATAGCGCGTCATTTTGTCAACAAGCGGATCCATATCGACAATAAGATCCTTGATCATCGGCAGACTGCGCAAAGGCTCAACGCGGATTATCCCCGGCTCTCGGCATTTATCGAGCTCGTCCCAGACCTGACTTGTACAGGCAAGTTTGGATATTCCATTGACACGCATACCGCATGAACCGCATATGCCTGCCTGGCAGAAGGCTCTGAAGCTGAGTGTTGCATCAACATGCTCTTTGATATAATTCAACGATCTGAGTACCGTAATACCTCTTTCAGCTGAAATGGTATAATCATCAAAGTAGGGCTTGCTGTCAACCTGTGGATTAAAGCGAAAAACCCGGAAGGTTACATCTCTTTTCCCTTCCTGATGCTGATCTATTATTTCCGTCATAAGAGAGAATGATTAATAAGTTCGTTCCTGGAGTTCATACCGTCCCATCGTTACCGGTTTTTCACCTGGAGTGGCTTTTCCGTCAACAAGGGTTGCCAGTGTATGCTTGTGCCACTTTTCGTCATCCCTGACAGGAAAATCTATACGGGTATGGGAACCTCGGCTTTCTTCCCGGGCCAAAGCGCCAACCGCAACAGTTTCAGCAAGGTCAAGCATATTCTGCAGTTCAAGCACCTGCTGAAGGTTGGTGTTGAAAACATCACTGGAATCAAAAACACGGACTTTTTTGAACCGGTCTTTAAGCTCTCCAATATCGTGTATTCCTTTATGCAGCAAGGAAGACTCTCTGAAAATACCGACATTCAGTGCCAGAGTCTGGCCAAGTTCCTCGCGCAAGGCACCATACCGCTCATAGTGACCGGAAGGCTGCATTCTGGATCTGATATCATCAACACTCTCCCTGAGCTCCTCCTCTGAAATGGAGCCGGGCTCAAATTTTCCAGCCTCTTCTGCCGCTGTATGTCCTGCAATACGGCCAAACACGAGAATATCGAGCAGAGAATTTCCTCCAAGGCGGTTTGCTCCATGCACCGAAACACAGGCGCATTCGCCAGCAGCATAAACCCCGTCCATTACCGTGCGTCCGAAGTTATCAGTATCGATTCCCCCCATAGAGTAATGGGCCGTCGGCCTTATAGGAATAGGCTCTTCGATAGGATCAACACCCTCAAAATTCAATGACATTTCCCGTATCTGCGGCAGCCGGGATTTGATGAGATCAGCTCCCAGATGACGGAGATCAAGATGGATATATTTACCTGCAGGGCTGTCAAACCCTCTTCCTTCAAGAATTTCCGTTTCTATTGAGCGTGAAACAAGGTCTCTCGGACCTAACTCCATCTTTTCTTTCGCATATCTCGCCATGAAGCGCTCACCATCCTTATTGATAAGGTAGCCGCCTTCACCTCGGGCTCCCTCGGTAACAAGAAGGCCACTCTTTCTCAGACCTGTAGGATGGAACTGAACAAACTCCATATCTTTCATCGGTATGCCTGCACGATAAGCTATGGCTTGACCGTCACCGGTATTACCTGCTGCATTGCTTGAACGGTTCCAGTACATCTTGGCATAACCACCTGTAGCAAAAATCACCGTTTTTGCCGGGAAAGCCTCAACCTTGCCGGACTTCATATTCATGGCAATCAAACCTCGCGAACGACTTCCATGAACAGAAAGATTCAGTGCGAAATATTCATTAAAGAAAAGCACCCCTTTTCTCAAACACTGTTCATACAATGTCTGCAGAATAGTATGGCCTGTTTTATCTGCACAGTAGCAACACCGGGGGCGACCAGCTCCGCCGAACGGCCTCTGTGCAATGGTGTTATCTTCCATTCTTGACCAGGGCGTCCCTATATTTTCAAGTTCACGGATTATTTTAGGCGCTTCAGAGCAGAGAACCTCGACGGCATCCTGATCAGCAAGGTAATCGCTTCCCTTGATGGTATCGAAAATGTGCATTTCGACAGTATCATCCTTTGCCTTATTGGCAAGTGCTGCATTGGCTCCACCTTGAGCAGCTGAGGTATGCGATCGGTTTGGATAGACCTTGGACAGAACGGCGATATTCAGTGCAGGATTGGTTTTCATTGCCTCCATTGCGGCATAAAGACCGGCACCCCCGCCCCCGACAATAACAATATCAAATGGTTTCATACGCTCATATCTCTTTATGAAGCTGTTAAGAACGCCTCACTGATTAAACAGAAGAGCACTGCTGCGGCAGTGCTCCGCTCGTTGAAATTGTCTAAATGGTAAAACAGAGGAAGGCAGTAAAAGAGAACCTTACTGCCGGTATTTTACACCCGATGCGGGTTTCAGAAGTACGCTGGAGAGCAAATCCTCTTCTCTGTACAAAAAACCAAACACAACGAAGCGTTAGAAACCAGGCCTTACATTGCTACATGGTCATCATGAACAGGAAGCTCCTCAACAGCATGAAGCACATCAGTCATATTGAGGACACCAAGAACCTTATTGTTTTCCATAACAGTAAGACGCCTGATATTGGTCCTCTTCATAAGGCGAAGAGCATACTTTATCCGGAGGCCTGGATTGACACTGATGACAGGCTTACTCATAATCTGAAAAACCGGAGTATTCCAGGGGTCACGATGCACGTCTTCGCCGGGATCGATAACTTTTTCAAGGATATCTTTCTCAGTTACAATACCATAGCAATCATCCTCATTCCGAGGTTCGACAACAAGTCCGCTCTCGTTGGTCTTTTTCATAATCTGAAGCGCCTCTGCAACAGTACAGCTTCCTTTAATAATATGAAAATCCTTCTGCATGAGTGCAGATACCGGTAGCGTCCGTAATGTTATAAGCTGATCCATAATCGTCAGGTTGCTTAAATATTAAAAAAACACAGAAGGTCTCTATTGATGCGATAAAAAAAACAAAAATAGAGCGCCGATATTATCTCTGACAGCAGGATAAGGCGGGATCCGTAAGCCAGCGTACGAAAAACTGGCGCGAGGGATTAATTTATAAAAAAAAAATAACATTATCGCAAGAGCGGTCTCATTCAAAACGGGAATTATGCAATCCCATGAGTTTTTTTGTACGCCGCCCAGTTCTGTTTCAACAGGAGAAAAGCATTGAAATCCTTCTGGAGAAGAAAGGGATTGTGTAAGCGCTCATGACCTATGGATGAGACTGGCGAAAGCCCGTAATCGTGCCCGGGATAGACTTTAGTGGTGTCGGCGAGCAGCATGATTTTATCCTGCAGTGACTGGTATTCCATGAAAGCCTGTTCTTCCGTGCCTGTTCCACCGACCTTCCCGGTAAAAAGGATATCACCGGTAAAGAGAGCATCGCCGATACAAATAGAGATAGAATCCTTGGTATGCCCCGGTGTATGGAGAATTCTGGCCTCAAGTGCGCCAAGCAGAAACAGTGCGCCATCCTCGACTCTGACTCCATTACGCAAACAGGTATCACCGTAGAGAAGAGGAGTGATACCCGTCATATGCCTGATAGCATCGTTTCCGTTTGTGTGATCGTCATGACCATGGGTCGAAAAAATATACCGGATGTCAAAACCGTGTTCAGCGGCGAACCGGACAATCATTTCAGGATTGAAGGAGGCATCTATGACCATAGCCTCGCCGGAAGCCTCATCGGCAACAAGATAACCGAAATTCCTGTCGCCGCCGGTCCGAAACTGTTCAACAATCATAAAAAGCCCCCTTATCAGGCAGTTTTTTCGACATTCATGAGAAACGCACGGGCAGGAAAATCCTTGTCCACGGCTATAGGGTTCTTCTCAAGTTCGTTCATGATAGCGTCTGCCTTATCATCAGCAAGAATGGCAAAACAAAGCGATGAATAGGTGCCGATCATCTCATCAGTGGGCCACCAAGACTCAGGATGTACTCCAGTAGTTTCACAGTTGCACCCCCTGATATCCATACTGCTGATCATTGACACATGATGCTCCTGAAAGAGACGCCGCACTTTCGGACGGGTTTCTTCGTGTCCCATTATGGCCAGAAATTTCATAATCTTGCTTTTAGTATACGGTTATTTAGATTTTTTTTCAGCCATGTAATAAACAATCGGCACAACCACAAGCGTTAAGATGGTTGAAAGAATACCGCCCCATATCAGCGATATGGCAAGTCCCTGAAAAATCGGATCAAAAAGCATGACAATTGAACCAATAACAACCGCACCTGATGTCAGAATAATCGGACGTGTACGTACAGCAGCAGACTCAATGACTGCCTGCTTAAGCTCAATTCCTTCCGCCCTGCGGATCTGGATAAAATCAATGAGCAGCACGGAATTCCTTACCATAATGCCCGCAAGAGCAATCATACCGATCATGCTCGTAGCAGTGAAAAATGCTCCGTGCAGCATGTGCCCGGGAATAATGCCAACAAGGCTTAATGGAATGGCAATCATCATGATTAGCGGTGTCTTGAAAGACTGGAACCAGCCGATAATCAAAAGGTAAATAATGACAAGAACGACAGCAAACGCAGTTCCAAGATCACGGAATACCTCAAACGTAATCTGCCACTCCCCATCCCACTTCATCGAAAGCTTATCCTCTGATGTTGGAGCTGCAGTATAGAGTGGATTAATCGAATACCCGGCAGGCAGCTTTATCTTCTGGATTTTTTTATCCATGTCGAGCATGGCATACACTGGGCTCTCTGTTGCACCGGCAACATCCGCAGTCACATACACCACCCTGCGAAGGTCCTTATGAAAAATGCTCTTGTCCTGAACTTTTTCCTCAACCTTGACCAGCTCCGACAGCGGAATCATTTCACCGGCACGCAGACGTGTTGTAAGACTGCCCATACCTTGTGACTGCACAAAAATTCCGGTAAGGTCATGCAGTGTTGTTCTGTCAGACTTTGGCAACCGAATCTGAATCGTCACCGGATCAAAATCATTTCCGGTATGAATCAGTCCCACATCCATGCCTGCAAGCGACATGCGCAGTGTCTGGGCAATCTGCTCGGCACTGACACCCCTGAACGCCGCCCGTTCTTTGTCGACTACCAGATTGTACACCTTCTGGTCAGCTTCAACCACCCAGTCAACATCAACCACTCCGGGAGTCTCTTTAAAAACTTTTTTCACCTGGGCAGCAAGAGCAATCTGCTCACTCTGTGTTGGTCCGTAAATTTCAGCTACAAGCGTTGACATAACAGGTGGCCCAGGCGGAATCTCAACAATCTTGGCATTCCCATGGTAACGCAGCGCAATCTGCTGCACTCCAGCCCTGACACGTTTGGCAATGTCGTGGCTCTGCGCCTTACGTTCGCCTTTATGAACAAGATTTACCTGGATATCTGCCATGTTCGCCTTCTGGCGGAGATAGTAGTGACGAACAAGACCATTGAAATTGATCGGTGCATTGGTACCGACATAGTACTGGTAGCTACTCACCTCTGGAATTGTTTTCAGATAAGCAGCAATCTCCTTTGCAACTCCTGCCGTCTGCTCAAGCGAAGTCCCTTCCGGCATATCCAGAATAACCTGAAACTCGTTCTTGTTGTCGAACGGCAGCATTTTCATCTGCACAGCCTTGAGCGGCACCAGCGCAATTGCGCCAAGCAGCATTAAACCAACGACACCGAATGCCATCCACCTTTTAACCGGGCTTTCAATGAATGGAGAGAGTATCATGTTGAAAAACTTGTAATAGCCTGTTTTGGTAACATCGTACTCTTCGTGATGGCCACTCTCGGTTTTAAGAAGACGGAAAGAAAGCCAGGGGGTTGCAATCAGGGCAACAAGAAGAGAGAATATCATGGCAAGCGAAGCCCCAATAGGCATTGGGCTCATATAAGGGCCCATCAGACCGGACACAAAAACCATCGGCAGCACAGCGGCAATAACCGTAAACGTAGCCAGAATGGTAGGATTGCCCACCTCATTAATTGCGGTGATAGCAGCCTGCAGTTTTGGCTGCCGCTTCATAGCAAAGTGCCGATGGATGTTTTCAGCAATGATAATGGAATCGTCAACCACAATACCGGTAACAAATATCAGCGCAAAGAGCGTCACCCTGTTAAGCGAATAATCCAGCAGATAATAGATCAGCAGAGTCAGGGCAAAGGTGATGGGCACCGAAGCGAGTACAACAAGTGACCCTCTCCAGCCAAGGAAAAATCCGACAACAATAGTTACGGCTACGACGGCCATCAGCAAGTGTTCAAGAAGGGTCATGACCTTCTCAGATGCAGTTGCCCCGTAGTTCCTTGTCTCAGTCACCGTGATATCGGTTGGAATAACCGTCTGTCTCAGACCAGCGACCCGTTCGATAACCTTGTCGGCAAGCATAGAGGCATCGCCACCTTTACGTTTGGCTATAGTCAGGGTTACCGCCGGGTACTCTCCTGAAACCGAACCTTTTGGAGCAGCTGCCGCCCAACCGAAAAAGTTATAGTTATTGACCTCTTCAGGCTCGTCAACCACACTTGCGACATCATGCAGGTAAACCGGTGACGCGCCGGAGATACCAACGACTATATTGCCAACATCGCCGGCACTCTCAAGAAACTTTCCTGAGCGGACTATAATTTCCTGGCTCGCCTGCTTCAAATCACCGGATGTCATCTGGCTGTTTGCCATCTGCACCTGACGGGTGATCTGCAGCGGACTCACGTTATACTTCAAAAGTTTTTGTCTGTCAAGAACAATCTTTATCTGACGTTTCAAGCCACCCTTAATTTCAACATCACCGATATTTTTTACTTTTTTCAGTTCATCGGCAACCGTACCAGCTATTTTTCGTATCTGATACGAATCTTTGCTCTTGCTCCAGAATGTTAGATTAAGCACAGGAACGTCGTCAATCGAAACCTTTTTCATCAAAGGAAACTGAACGCCCTGAGGCATCTTGTCCATATTTTTCATGAGGGTCGACCAGAGCTTGACCATGCTTTTCTCAGCGTCTTCGCCTACTTTATAGCGAACTGTCACCAAGGCAACATCAGGCATAGATGTTGAATAGACATAATCAACGCCGGGAATTTCAGTCAGTGTCCTCTCAATCGGCTTGGCAACACGTGCCTCAATCTCGGCAGGTGGAGCACCAGGAAAGGGGATAAACAGATCAACCATCGGCACGACAATCTGGGGCTCTTCCTCTCTTGGGGTCATAAATGTCGCCATAATTCCCACAAGGAGAGAAGCCACCATCAAGAGCGGCGTAATCTTCGAATTGATAAACTGTTTTGCAAGTTTACCGGCAATACCTTCATTCATTTGCTCTGAATCTCCTCAGTCACACACGGACTTTTTAACGGTTATTACTTTATTAAATCCCTTCAGTTACCCTGATAGTATGCAAGCTCACTTTTTGCCACACAGAAATCATACTTCGCCTGATTCAGCCTCATTTTCGCATAGGTATGCGCCTGCTCCCTCATCAAAAGCTCAAAGGTCATGGCCATGCCAGTTTTGTATTGTGAGCCGATATAATCAAGGCTGACTTTACTCTCTTCTATTGATTTCTGGGCAACGGTGATTCTGGCTTTGGCCGTTCTCATCGAACGGAATGATTTGTCCACTTCTGCAATGCTGCTGCTCCTGGCGTTTTCAAGGTTGTACATTGCCTCGCGTTCCTGGGCTTTGGCCTCCTGAATACGACCGACCGAAGACAATCCATCGAAAATATTCCACTGCACATTCATGCCTAATGCCCAACTCGAGCCACCACTGAAAATATTGTCACTGTGCAGGTTTGTCTGGAGAAAAGCGTTCACTCTTGGCAGTCTTGAAGCACGGGCCATATCAGCCTGATAACCGGCAATTTGCCTGCTGGTTTCGAGAGCTTTGAGATCAGCACGGTTTTCCGGCACGACATTGTTTTCGCTACCGGCCACGACACCATCAACCAAAAGATCTCCGGTCGGAACAATAACGACGCTGGAGTCGAGATGCAGCATCACTTTGAGGGCGTCTGTAGCATCTTTTATCGCATCACGCAGCATAAGCTTCTGTTCCTGAAGCTCTGAAAGCCTGACCTCTGTGGAAAGCTTGTCGGATTTTGTCATCAAGCCCGCACTAAATGCTTTAGCAGCTTCGTTGCTGTGTCCCTGCATAGTTTTTATGGACTGTTCGACAGCCTCAATATTTTTTCTTGCAAGAATAAGTCCGTAGTAGACTTTGCTGACCTGAAACCTGATGGTATCCTCAGTCCTGACAGCCATATGCTCTTCGGCTTTTTTTGCAGTAGTCGCAATTGTACTGCCTATTGCGGCATCTGCATTGAAAACGGGCTGCATGACCTGCAGAGAGGTGTTAAAATCATTGATGACATTGGGATTCGTCATCTTAGGAGCATCAAAATCAGAATTCAGTAAACTTTTCTGCTGCAGCTTAAAAACCAGCGCAGCGCCAGGATCGTTTGTCACCATAAAAGTCTCCGACAGGGTGACTTTCGGCAACGAAACCTGACGGGTCTGAACAACCCTTGCTTCAGCCTGATCGATCCGGCTGCGGGAGGCCTTAATGGAAGAGTTATTCTGACGAGCCATGGTAATGGCATCGGAAAGAGAGAGCTTTATAGTGGTTTCACCGGCTTTAGCCTTAAGCGGAGAGACAAAAGAACCTGCCACACAAAAAACGATCAGTGCTTTATATACCTTCATGGTGCGCTACTGTTTTGTAATGAGTTTTAAAATCTTTTCTACACTTTTAGAGTCGTCATGATTCACGCACTCCTTGAGGTTCCGCTGGAGAACTAACGAAAATGTATTGTCAAGAGCAGCTTTTGCTGCCTGGAACTGGGTGATTATCTGGGAACACTCATCGTCCCTTTCAATCATCCTTGTCAATCCCTCAATCTGACCAGCCACCCGTTTCAGCCTGAGAATCACATCCTTCATAGAATCACCGATTGTTACCATAATCGCATTAATAAAAAATCAGGCGAAATACCAATACCCCGTATAGGTATAATAAAATCAAAAAAAAGATGAACAACAAACAGTTTTTTTCTGTTCGGATCATTGCATGCCAAACATTGGCATAGAATTATGTGACTTTAGTGCCGGGTAATAAGTTTTAGAATCTTTTCTACACTTTTAGAGTCGTCATGACTCATGCACTCCTTGAGGTTTCGCTGGAGAATAAGCGAAAAGGTATTGTCAAGGGCTGCTTTCGCCGCTTGAAATTGTGTAATAATCTGGACACACTCCTCTTCCCTCTCAATCATCCGTATCAATCCCTCTACCTGACCACCAACCCTTTTAAGCCTGAGAATCACGTCTTTCATTGAACTGCTGCTACTATCCATCATCGTAGTGATAAAAGTGAATCCCTCATATATACTCCCCAGGTGCAAAGTATAACCCTGATACATTTACGTCGATTGAAAGAAATAGGGTATTATTTTCCACCGCTCGAAATTGCCATTTCCGGGGTAGAGCAGCAGATATCTGACTTTACCTGACAGAGCATGCTTTCAGTTGCCTGCTGCATGATCTGCGACATGATTGCCTCGCTCATAAACTTCAGTATCCCTTCAGGCATAAGATTCAAGGGAAAAGTGAGGGCAAAATCAAGAGCGATATCAGTGTCGAAATAAACTGACGTCCGGTTATCTTTTTGATGGAGAAGACATATCTCGGAACTAGCCTTTCCTATAAAGGTATTGGGAGCGTCTAATTCAAATTCAGGATATTCGTGCACAGGACTCCACCTGATCCGCTTTGCTTTACTATGGAAATGAGCTCCATTTTTTAATTTGGAGGAAAACATCTGCCCATATTTATCATCAGGATCATGAAGAGAAAAACTCTCTTCCTGTTGACGAACAAAAAAAACAGCTGTAATTGGATGGCTCCGGGGATCGGCGACCTGAAAAACCCATTGAAAAATGTCCAGATCCATCAAATACTTGACATTAGTACAATAAGGATTGCACTTGATCAGTTTTTCATGATTTGCAAAATATACTGATGACTCATGTATACAAGAGTCAAGAATGATATGCGCATTACTTTTACCAACGACTTCCATAATTTCAATAAAAATTAGACGTCCACTTAAGATCCGTGGTCCTTTAAACGCATACCATAGACATAGAGTTCCTTTGAGAACGGATATAATCAATCCTTTTTCTCTGTCAGACAGGCAGATGTATAAGGTTACCCCTTCGGTTTCAATCCATCCACGATTTTATTGAGTGAGCTTGAGAGCATAGTCAGGGTCAGATTAAGCGTCTTTAATTGCGATTCACCAATATCACCGAGAGAGTTGCATAAAACATTGAAGGCTGCAACCGTATCAATAACCGGCTCGGGATTTACAGGATCAGATGACGGCTTGGCCACAACCTCAGGTGTTTGCCGTCCAGCGATTGCCGAAGAGGGGCCGGGTTCAGGCGCAACACTCGGAGTCTGCCGCTGAACTGCTGGAGAAACTGGGGTCTTTGCATCTGTAGTTGCATTGCCGGATACACCACCTTTCCTGAATCCTGCAAAAAATCCACCTTTCTTTTCTTCATTTGCCATAAACTCGATGCGTTTTATTATTAAAACTAAAATCAGTAAAAAGTAAATGTATTCATAGATAAAATACCCAACAAAATGCGTCAGGTTCCACCCATTTCATCCCGGGCAAGCTGAAGCATTTCAAGTGTAATCTCCTTGTACCCCATATTCTCAGCATACTCTTCAGCCATTATTTTAAACTTGCTCTGAAGAAAAGAAGGAATAGTCTGAAGCCATTCCCGCGACTCATCGGTCCATTTTGCTGAAAGAGCCTTTTGACTTGAAGTATTATTGTAGGCTTGAAGAACATCAATCACAAACTCATCGATGATACTATTCTCATGAAGCACATTGGAGGGGAAAATTTTTTCGACAAGAATCTTGTTAGTGATCAAATGAATTTTCAACTGCGGGAGATAAAGAACCGCGGCCATCGCCTCAGAACTTCCGCAAGTCAAAAACATTGCTATTTTTTTTCTCTTCAGATTTATTTTCAGATTCCCGTAATTCAGAGCACCAAGAAGCTGAGAGGCCACGAGAAAATAGTATACCGGCGCACCAAGGATAACAAGATCAAACTCCTTGATAAAACTGTAATCCGCCAGCGCCTTACATTTTACCTTTTCCACATAAGCGCCGCTTTCAGCAAGCTTCAGGCCAATGGTATCAATAATAGCCTCCGTAGATCCGCCTGAGGTTTTACTATCGTATAAAATAACGGCTTTCATTGCTCAACAGGTAAAGGTTTCTTTCAACAGTAGCATACATACAGTCAAGTCAAACTGGCCAGAACAAACTTTGACATATTTTTACCAATATATTATATAAAACAGCTCAATAGGAAGAGCTTTCCCCGAAATAATAGACATGACACCTGCCTTACACCGCAGACTCATGCCTATACCTCTTTCATATGATTACTCTATGGTGCTGATTCCCTCTAAAAGATTATCCTGAACATCTATACGCTTGAAGCTTCCAGCCTCGGCATCATATTTTTCTATTTGGTCTGGAGTTGAAAATGTTTTAACTTGACTGAAAATCGGGAATAAGGACCGGAATCAATTTTTACCTTAATACTTTTCTTAAAACTCTAAATAAAATAGCCATGTCAAACGGAACAAATGATGTATCAGGCGCCATCAGCAATCTCTTTGATACTGTAGGCAAACTTGCTCAGCAGCAGGTTGAATTGCTTACCAGCGGAATCAAAACAGCTGCAGCTCTTATTGAGCCTCTTGGAAAAACAGCTACCGATCTTGCTGGCAACCTGGTAAACGCTCTTTCTCAGGTTTTGCAGTCTTTATCTTCAGCTCTTGCTAAAAAGTAAGAACTGCTTTTCTTTTTAAAAAGCACCTTATACCATGAGTATAGGGTGCTTTTTTTTTGCGTTCTCCAAAGTTTTTAAGGATTTATCAATTGAAATAGCAGAAACTGCCCTCGTATTAAAACGACACCGACAGAGAAGGTTGCCTGTATGACCATTCAGAATAAAATCTCCGACCTGTTCAGCGCTCATTGCAGCAATAAAGCCCTTTCCATCATAAAAATACAGGGTGATGCTTCAAGCCGTCAATACTTCAGAGTAACCGGCACTAATGGATCTGCTATAGCCTGTTACGACCCGGCATTTGAAACATCAACGCCAGATACATACCCCTTTCTGATATTGCACAGCCTTTTATCCCGTCATTCCATCCCTGTTCCAGCGCTTATAGCAATTGATGCTGAAAACGGACTTCTGCTTCTTGAAGACTGCGGTGACCTTCTTTTGCAGAACTTATTCGGTTCTTTACTGGAACACACTGCTCCTGAACGTTACCGGGAGATCATTGATATCCTCATACAAATTCAATCTATACAAGGTCACAATAACCAGATTCCTTTCAGCATCAGTTTTGATCATGAAAAACTCATGTTTGAATTTGATTTTTTTATCACGCATGGCCTGCTCGGCTATTTTTCTGCGGTTTTCGACCAGCAGGCAGCCGGTCGATTACGCCATGAATTTGAAACCATTGCAGAGATACTTGTCAAGCCTGAACATTTTGTTCTGAACCACCGCGATTTCCACAGCCGTAATATTCTTATTTACCATGAAAAGCCGCTGATTATTGACTTTCAAGACGCCCGAATGGGTCTGCCGCAATATGATGCCGTCTCTCTCATCAGGGACTCCTATGTCAAGCTCAGCCCCTCGCTGACTGAAGAGCTGAAAGAATATCACTTTAATGCTCTCTATAATCACGGGCTGACCACAATGAGTTTAGACGAATATCTTTTTTATTTCGATCTCATGGCCTTTCAACGAAATATCAAGGCTATTGGCACCTTCAGTTACCAGACCATGGTTAAAAAAAACTCTACATTCCAGCATTCGATTGCTCCAACCCTGAGCTACCTGCCCGAATATATAAACGCAAGAAAAGAGCTGAAAACAGCAGGGAAAATACTACAGACTCTTCTTGACAATACTGCCGCATGAAAGCATTTATACTCGCTGCCGGCTTCGGTACCCGATTGCGCCCATTAACTGATCATATCCCGAAACCACTGATCCCGATTCTTAATATTCCGAGTCTTTTTTATACTTTTTTTTTGTTAAAGCAAGCCGGAATCACTGAGATTATCTGCAATATCCACCATCATGCGATTGCGATAAGGCGATTTATAGAATCAAGCGAGCTCCCTGGCCTCACTATCACGTTTTCAGAGGAACCGGTAATTCTCGGAACCGGTGGCGGCCTGAAAAAATGTGAATCCCTTTTAGGAAACGAAGAGTTTCTTCTGGTCAACAGTGACATTATTACCGATATTGATTTCAGGGCACTTATTCGTCACCATCTCAAGTCCGGCCGACCAGGAACCCTTGCTTTGTATGACACACCTGACGCTGCAGCCATAGGATATATCGGTGTTGAAAATGGTCTTGTCAAAGACTTCCGAAACAACCGCAATACCGGGCTTGTTTCTTCGTATATCTATACTGGCACTGCCGTTCTCAACCCAAAGATTTTCCGTTATCTGAAACAGGAGTTTTCAGGAATTGTTGATACAGGATTTACTGGACTTATTGATAATGGTGGCCTCAGCTATTACCTGCATGACGGACAATGGGGGGATATCGGCTCAATGCAGAGCTACTGGCAGGCCAATCTGGATAAAGAATCACTTATTACCGGCATGTCTGACAAAATGAACCTTGCGATCGGCATGCATCCGCACCACCTCTCTCCGGAGGCTTTCATCAGTAAAGATGCAGAGGTATCCTGCTCCGTAATCGGAAAAGGATGCCGTATAGGTGCCGATTGTAAAATCACAAATTCAGTACTTCTGCCGGGAGTAACTGTCAACCCGGGAACCGCCATCATCAACGCTGTTGTCGATCCCTTCAGTACAACAGTAATGAAGCCTCATTAACAAAACAGGAAAAACGCATGGTAGCCACAGGGCTGGACATCCTGCTCAGAAATACCGACAGCTTTCGTAAAAGGAACATAGGTCTTATCGTCAACCAGACCTCTGTAACTCCTGAACTGAAATACTCATGGAATGTTCTGAAAGAAAGGGGGCTTCATATCAGAAAAATTTTTTCCCCGGAACATGGCCTTTTCGCTACCGAACAGGATCAAATTTCCGTCACATACCAACCGGAACTGGACTGTGAAGTGGTAAGCCTTTACGGTGACAATGCAGAATCGCTTCTTCCTGAAAAAACGCACCTTGACAACCTCGATCTTATCATATTTGACATTCAGGATGTTGGCTCACGTTACTACACTTATGTCAATACCCTGGCACTTTTTATGGAAGCGGTTTCAGGCAGGGATATTGAAATCATTGTGCTTGACCGACCGAATCCTCTGGGAGGAACCATAATCGAAGGACCAATGCTGGACCCTTCATTCCGTTCATTTGTGGGGATCTTTCCCGTTCCAGTCCGCCACGGAATGACTGCTGGTGAACTGGCCTGTTTTTACCGTGACATCAATAAACTCGATATCAACCTCAGCGTTATTGCAATGGAGGGCTGGAATCGATCTATGCTCTTCCCTGAAACCTCTCTTTCCTGGATTCCTCCCTCCCCCAACATGCCTTCATTTTTCACGGCAGAGGTCTATCCAGGAATGTGTCTTTTCGAAGGGCTGAACGTTTCTGAAGGACGAGGGACAACAACGCCGTTTCAACTGTCAGGAGCTCCATTCATAAATCCCTACGACCTTGCCGAACGTTGCAAAGGCTTCGGACTCGAAGGGGTTCTGTTCCGTCCGGTATGGTTTAAGCCTGCATTTCATAAGTTTTCCGGCAAAGTTATCGGAGGCATCTGGTTGCAGGTTACCGATCACTCAAGGTTCAGATCCTTTGCAACCGGAGTTGCCATAACAACTGCACTCAATGAGATCTACCCGCAGCATTTGAACTTTCTACAGGGAGTGTATGAATTCAACGATACCCTTCCTGCTTTCGATCTTCTTGCCGGAAGCAGTCATATCCGTAGCATGATACTTCGAGGATGCTCTACCGATACTATTATTAATTCATGGAAAAGTGATGAAACTGGATTTGCTGAAATCAAGCGCGGCTTTCACCTCTACCAATAAATAATACAATTCATGCTGAGCCCACTACACAATAGGGCTCAACCCGATACCTTTTTTTATTAAACTTCCCCGAACAATACAGACAATGCAGACCATCGATCTTGCCATCATTATTCTGTTTCTCATTGGCAATACGCTTTTCGGTCTTTGGCACGGAAAAAGCAACAAAAATTCCAGAGACTATTTTCACGGCGGCCACAATATGCCATGGATTGTTTCGATGCTCTCGATTGTCGCTTCAGAAACCTCGGTACTGACATTTGTCAGCGTTCCCGGTCTGGCCTACAGGGGCGACTGGACCTTCCTCCAGCTTGCAATGGGATACATTATAGGCAGGATACTTGTCAGTTTCGTGCTTTTGCCTATGTATTTCAAACACGGCGTCAGCTCTATTTATGAAGTCATCGGCATCAGATTCGGACCGGGCATGCAAAAACTTGCAGCAATTGTATTCCTGGTAACAAGAACTCTTGGCGATGCCATCAGGTTTCTTGCAGCTGGTGTTGTTGTTCAGGTTGTCACCGGTTGGTCCCTTCCGTTATCAATCATGATAATCGGGATGGTCACCCTTGTCTACACGCTCTCGGGTGGTATTAAAGCAGTGATCTGGCTGGAAAGTTTTCAGTTCTCTCTTTACCTTCTGGGTGGCATTCTCTCTATAGTTTTTCTTTTTCATAGCATAGACAAGAGTCTTCCTGACATACTCATGTTGCTTGAAAAATCGGGGAAATTGAACATTATCAATAAAGACACTCATATTTTCACCAACCCTCTTGCCTTTTTCAGCGCCTTTATCGGCGGCATCCTGCTCTCCCTTTCTTCTCACGGAGTGGACTACATGATGGTTCAGCGTGTGCTCGGATGCAAAGATCTTGCATCTGCAAAAAAAGCCATGATTGGCAGTGGCTTTTTTGTTTTTTTCCAGTTTTCAGTTTTTCTTCTTGCAGGCTCACTGATATCGGTGTTCATGCATGGCGCCTCAATGGAAAAAGACCGTGAATTTGCCTTTTTTATTGTTCACTATCTCCCTGCAGGATTGAAGGGATTATTAATTGCTGGAGTTCTGTCGGCCGCCATGTCCACACATAGCTCTGCGATCAATGCCCTGGCCTCTTCAACGGTGAACGACATCCTTGGAGGAAAAGCTTCTCTCAGCCTTTCAAAACTGATCAGCTTCATCTGGGCAATTCTGCTTATCATAATTGCGCTTATGTTTGATGCCGGAAACAAAGCAATTGTCATGGTAGGCCTTGAAATCGCTTCGTTCACTTATGGCGGGCTCCTGGGACTTTTTCTGTTATCCAAAAGCAAGAGGGCGTTTCATCCGGCAAGTCTTGGCACTGGTCTTGTTGCCAGTATGGGCATTGTATTTGTCCTAAAATTTTTCGGACTTGCATGGACATGGTACATTACCGTCTCGGTGATAGTAAACCTTTTGGTAAGCCTTGGTATCGATATGACCTTCTTTAAAAAAAGAGTTCAGAAGCTGCAGTGAACTTTTTAAGCTGAAAACTCGTATCTTTCACGCAAAGAGAATAAACTCAAATAACCTTTCCATCATGAAAATTCTTGTTGTTGAAGACGATGCAGCTGTCAGAAAGTTTTTGAGTACGGTACTGAAAAGGGAAAACTTTACTGTTTACGAAGCTGAAAACGGCGTAGACGCCCTTTTGATACTGAAGGAACAGAGGGATATTTCTGTAATGATTACCGATCTTATCATGCCCGAAAAAGAGGGCTTTGAAACGATTATTGAGGTAAAGAAACAATATCCATCGATAAACATCATAGCTATTTCAGGCGGCGGACAAGTCGGCCCCGAAAACTTCCTTGTTCTGGCTGATGCCCTCGGAGCTAACACTACACTAAAAAAACCTTTCAGCGGCCAGGAGCTGATACGAGCAATAAAGAACCTGTAAAACTATCTGTTAATAAAGATACTCTGATGCTTGTGATGGTTTTTCAACAACCCTAAGCGCTTTATCCCGGAAGATTGTCATAGAAGGGTTCAAGGGACTTTTGTTCTTCATCCGCTTCATTGATGACTTCAAATGTTTTATTTTTTGCTTTTTCAAGCCATAATGCCACCACAAGCAGCTCGGCAACATCAGATCGGTTAATCCACCCGCTCCACATTTTGTCGCCCGTATCTACATGAAGCTTATGCTGCAAAGGCTCCCCATCCTTTAACCCCCCGGGCCTTACAATGGTATACGATCGACCTTCACCAGCGAATACCATTCTCAAATGCTCTTCAGCTTCCCATTTTTTAAGCAGCACCCCGGCAAAAAGATTAAGAGGATGATACCATTTAGTAACCGCCATTGAGCTTACCAATCCAAAATATTTCACCCCGGCATTTGCCGCTTCATCAACAAGCCTGATGACTCCATCCCGATCAACATCCGCCGGAGATGACTCGCCAGTCACAGAACTGGATCCAAGCGCACAAATCACAGCATCGCAACCCTTTACAGCCTCTCGAATATCTAAAGCACTTTGAATCTTTCCAGTTGCAATTTCAACACGTTCCCCAAACATACTTTCAGCCTTTCCTCTCTCTCTCGAAAACACTCTGGCAGGTATCCCGTAATACGATAGTCTCTTAACGACCCATTGTCCGGTTTTGCCCGTTGCTCCGACAACAAGCACTTTTCCAACATATCCAGTATTGGCATCCATAATTAAAATCGTTTAGGCGAGTTGGGACAACTTATTATTTCATAATCTATTAATAGTTAAACCACCTGCAGTTGCAATAAAGTTTCATTTTCTCAGCAGTTATTTAATTACTTTTTCTCATCAGTCATTTTTCGCTTCCGACAGCGAGTTCGTGTAAAACTTTTTTTGCATCAATTATCAATAAAACTCCTTATGAAACATCGACGGCATCTTATAGCAATGTTCTTTTCCTTTTTGGCGCTGTTGATAAACCAGCCTGCATCAGCATTCGATCCTGATGCACTCACGATGCTTAAAAAAAGCGTGTTAGATTGGAATGCGATGCGTATCGTAAACCCAACAAAACAGATCGACCTCTATAAAGCAATACTTGAAGATACCAACCTGACTGGAGCAAATCTTAGCCGAACGGTTCTTGTCAGGGCCGAACTCAACGGATCAACTCTCAATATGGCCGACATGACGGCTTCAAACCTCATGATGGCCTTCATGCAAAGGGCAAATCTCAAAGACACTGATCTTACCGGAGCTTACCTTGTTAAGGCAAATCTCAAAAAGGCATTCATGAAAGGGGCAAAATTTACTCATGCAAACCTTCAGAATGCAAACATGAGATGGGCCATGCTTGAAAGCGCGGATCTCAGTAAGGCTGACATGGCTAATACCATTCTTTTTGAGGCAAATCTTGAAAATGCAAACTTGAAAGGAACCAACCTCAAAGGAGCCTTGTTCATCGAACAGGCCAATCTTTCAGGGGCCATACTTTCAAATGATACCATCCTTCCATCAGGAGAAAAAGCAACCTCGTCATGGAGTGCCCGTCACAATGCTAAATTTATCAATGAAACTGTAACAAGCCGCATTATCTATAACACTCAGCCTCCTGTTGAACTTGTAGAAAATGAACCCGCACCAGTGCTTCTGCCTGCTGGATATACAATGTTACCACAGACCGAAAACAGAATAAAAGAGTCGCTGATAGCCGAAGATGTTGAATCGTGGAACAAAATGCGCGGCTTGAATCCAAAGGTAGGCGTAACACTTAAAGAAGAAAAGCTGGAAAATTCTAATCTGAAAGGTATCAATCTTCGGCAAGCGGTTCTTGCCGGCTCAAGCTTTGAAGGAGCTTCTCTCGATAATGCAAACATGGCAGGCGCAGATCTAAGTTCTGCCAATTTCCATAAAGCTGACATGAAGTCAGCCCAACTGCAAGGCGCAAACCTTCACGGAGCAAACCTTGATCGTGCATTTCTCAAGGGAGCAAACCTCAGTAAAGCCAATCTATCAAATTCTTTGCTTTATGGGGCGATACTCGTCGGGGCAAATCTGAGCGAGGCAAATCTGGAAGGAGCATCGCTTTTTGATGCTGATCTGGAAGGAGCAAATCTGGAAGGAGCTAACCTGAAAGGATCCAACATTACAGATGCAAATTTCAAGAATGCAACCCTGTCAACGCTGACAATCCTTCCTTCAGGAATAAAGGCTACATCTGGCTGGGCAGCCCTGAAAGAAGCTATATTTGCAAACAAAACGCAGTAGTATCTATCCTGAACATGAAAAAAGGGGAATCAAGGGGGATATGGATATCAGATCACTTCGTTCAGTCCAAGAAATCGCTTGCGATAAATTAAATGCTGGAGCAGATGGGCTTTAGTGATATTGGGATCACTGGCTTCCAGCCTATGTTTCTTTCCTGTCCGGGTAACAACATCGAGCGTTCCATCACCATTGACCTGAACAACTTTCCAAAACTTGTCCACCACATAATGATATTCCTCACCATGTTCGAGAGGATACACCTGCTTGGCCCTTGGACCAGGGCAAAAAGAACTTTTAGGTTTATGGTAAACAATTTTATCGCCGACTCTGAACTGTTGTATCATCTCGACCTCCTTTCCGGCTGAATAACCGAACTTTATTATTATTTAATCATTTTTCACTTGTCATCTATATATAATAAAAATAAATGCACAAAACTACTTTTTAACCTATGTAAGCCGACTCATAGAGAGTAAAACAACAAACGATGTTGCCGTAGTGATCCGGAATACTGCCAGTCTGAGTGAAGTAAAACATTGTTCAGTATTTTCATACCCTAAAGCAACGCCTTAAGAGATTGAATACCTCATATTTCACGGATATAAAGAGGGATTTACTGAACAGGCAGAGTAGTAATCCGGTAGGGGATCAATTGAAAAGCAGAAACAAATCTCATCAACAACTACCATCAAGTCCCGGCACGCCTAAGAATCATGGCATATTCATGTAATTCTGACATAGGCTTGCTCTTTATATACAAACACCACTCTACATTGATATAATCATCTGTTGCTGTTTTAAATCGAGAATGAAATGAAAAAATATCATCTCCCGACCCTTGCTGCTGCAGAGTGCTCTGCATAGAAGCATAATCTTCAGGATGGATCAAACTGGCCAATCCAACTCCTGACAATGCATTTTTTTCATACCCTAAGAAAGCTTCAATAGAGCCCGTCAAATCCACAAAACGCTCATCATGATCAACAACAGCATACGCATCAATCTCAGGTTTATATATACCGGTACCTTTGCCTGAGCGCAAACGAACTTGCCTGAAAAGATTATCTATTTCCACACGATACCGCGATAACGCCATGGCGTTACTGAGTGGCGCAAGTGAATCGCCTTTCGAATATCCGCTCTGCAACCATTGAATATCCGCACCATCTTTTTGCAGGCGCTCAATCATTTTCTTCCCCGGCTGGCATTTCCCCTTAAGATAGGGGGTCATTTGGGCCGGATATTTTATCCCTGTTGCTCTGCAAAAAGAGTTTACAGAACCATGTTTTTTCAGAATGTATTCCCTGAGCCGCAGGCTGAATCCCTTATTTAAAGCGGTAGGAAGAGGTGATTCGTTCATCAGTACCATTGTAACCAAAGAAGCTTGGAGGAAAAATTACATACAGAGTTCAATATAAAGCTAATTGATTGACTTTTCTACGTAGTTTTATATATAGACGTTTTTCCGTCCTGTCGCTTTGCGTTCAAAAGAAAGCCGGCATAGCAATTATAGAACACATTCATATCTGCACTAAAAGTCCAATCTCAATCACCTGACCCGCAGGCAGACTGTAGTACGCCGTGGCGCTTAGCGCATTACGAGCCATTATTGCAAAAAGTTTTTTTCGCCATAACAACATTTTAGATTTGAGCCCTGTAACAATTTTTTCCCTGCTCAGGAAAAAACTGATCGCTTCAGGTTTGAAATGAAGCCCCTGACGATTTGCAATCTCAATAACCTGGCTGATATTGGGATATTCAAGGAATCCATATCGCGCAATAACTTTGAAAAACCCATCACTCAATTTGACTACCTCGACTTTATTATTACCAATAACCCTGGGCACCCGTTCCAGACTGAAATGAAAAAGGGCCACTTCAGAATGCAACACCTTGTTATGTCGAAGATTATGAAGCATTGCCATAGGAATAGTATCCGGATTTGCTGTCAGATAGATTGCCTGACCATTGACTCGCTGAGGCTGTTGCAATAAGATGCTCTGCATAAACTCATCAACAGTCAATGTTCGCTCCTTCAGTTGTTTAAGCAGAAGCATGCGGCCCTCATTCCAGGTCAGCATAACGGTAAACACAGCAAAACCGATCAACAAAGGAAACCATGCCCCATGAAAGAGTTTTGTCATGCTTGCACCGAAAAAAGACAGATCAATAATCGCAAAGAAGGCGATCATGAGATTGAGTGCCGTCTTGTTCCATTGCCAGATATCACTTGCAACGTAATAAAATAAAATTGTGGAAATCAGCATTGTTGCTGTAACAGCAACACCGTAAGCCGCAGCAAGTTGGCTGGACGACCCGAAACCTGCCACGAGACCGATCGTTGCAATCATTAACGACCAGTTAGCTGCAGGAACATAAATCTGCCCTATATGCCTGGCAGATGTATGCGTTACAGTCAGACGCGGAAGATATCCAAGCTGGATAGCCTGCTGGGTCAATGAAAAAACACCGGTGATCAGCGCCTGAGAGGCAATAATGGTTGCGGAAGTGGCAAGGATGACCATTGGAATCATGCCCCAGGATGGCACCAGACCATAAAAAGGATTATGTGACTCATGAGGAAAATTCAGCAGCAGCGCCCCCTGACCGAAATAGTTCAGCAGCAATGCCGGAAGCACAAGCAGTATCCATGTCAGGCGAATTGGATTTTTTCCGAAATGACCCATATCGGCATAGAGCGCCTCAGCTCCTGTAACAGAAAGAAAAACTGCCCCCAGAACCATAAATCCCTGAATATGGTTGCTGAGCAGAAATGAAATACCGTACCAGGGCAGTATAGCCCTCAAGACCTCAGGATATCGTAGAATTTCAACGATACCAAGTATACCTATAACTGTAAACCAAAGGAATATAATCGGACCGAAAAGGGCGCCAACTTTTGCAGTGCCATGATGCTGAAACAGAAAAAGACCGGCAAGAACGAGAATGGTGACCGGTATAACAATATCCTTGAATGCCGGGGCAATAATCTGGACACCCTCAACCGCACTTAGAACTGAAATTGCAGGAGTAATCATTCCATCGCCATAAAGCAATGCTGCTCCAAACAAGCCGATGGCAACCAGAAACCATCGTTCAAAACCATTTTTTTTGCTGTGCGTGATAATCAATGCTGTGAGAGCCAGAATTCCTCCTTCACCATCGTTATCAGCCTTCATAATAAAGGTGAGATATTTCAGGCTCACAATCACGATAAGAGACCATACCAGCAATGAAAGGACACCAAGAACATTGGCCTGTGATACGGGAATAGCATAGTCACCGTGAAAGCACTCTCGAAGGGCATAAAGAGGGCTGGTACCTATATCACCGAACACCACCCCAAGAGCGGCAAGAGAAAGCCCGGCAAAACGTTTAAGCCCGGATCCCCCTGCATGAAGTGCTGCATCAGACTCTTCAGAATGAGTTGACATAATCAATTAAGAAAATAAATAAATAGTAAAATAAACGGCTATTGCTGAATAACTTAGAGTCAATCCAGCCTTTCTGAAAAAAAAGTGGCGCTGGTAAAGCTATGAGAAGATGAATGCATACTGAAACAGCTATAATACCCTGACAATCAACCACCCAGCAACAGTGCATGGGGTGTTCATTTTTCATCAATGTAATCACGGAGCAAAACGTCCGTGAATTTACCCTTTGCGATTAAAGGATACTGTATCGATGAGCAAAAAAAACAACGGTGCAATATAGCCAATAGTTAATAAAATAAATCAAATATCCCGTTTAACAGAACACTCATCAGCAGAACCCTGCCTAAACCTTGCTTATTCAAGCTGCTCGATCATCATTGGTACTATTTGAGGGATACAAAGCAGACTACGCATAAAAAAAGAATAACCGCCGACCAAAAATGCATATCTATACATAAGTATGCATAAATAACCAATTATCCCTCCCAAAAAACCAGGATAAAAGAACAACAGGCGACCAATAAATATTGGTAAGTATTATGATAATTAGACTGAAAAACAGGCTATAAACCCTTTAAAATTAGGCTTTTCAGTAAAAATTGTTTGTTTTATGTTATTTTCATTATATTAATACCTATTACAAGAGTGGATGGCGCATAATTTTTTATTCATTTTTCCAGCTCTTTTCATATATACTGTTTAATGGACAGCAGCTTAAACCGATGAGCCTATGAGGTATGACAAACATTTTTTTCCTCTATCTTTTTTTGCAATCCTGATCGCAATCGGGTCTTTTAACCCATTCTGTAATTCCGCTGAGGCCGCACAGGTGGCAAGTAAAGTCGCAATCGGCAGGCTTTCAGATAAAAACAAAAGCACAACTCTTGTTGGTGAGGGGAAAGCCTCCTACTACTCCGATCAGTTTCACGGACATAAAACTGCAAACGGCGAAACCTTTAATATGAATAAACTGACCGCAGCACACCCTTCGCTGCCGTTCGGTACCTGGGTAAGAGTCACCAACATGAGTAATGGTAAAGATATAGTTGTACGCATCAATGATCGAGGCCCGTTTGTCAAAGGCAGGATCATCGACCTTTCTATTCATGCAGCTACAGAGCTTGGAATCATAGAGTCTGGAACCGCAAAGGTGAAGCTTGAAGCTATCGGGTCAGGCCGCTCTGCATCATCTGCAGGCTGAATCGCATCAATTATTATAGCCCAAAATATCTGTAAATACATCCCATTCAGGGCATGATGTGTTGTACAGAGGTTTTGCTATATTTATAGCTAAAAGCTATTGATAGCATTATCTGATAGCCGAAATATTTTCGCATCACAAGAAGAGTGCAGGGAAACAGGATTTATTGAGACATCAACTAAAGCATACATAGAGCGACCTGCGGGAGACCGCCGTAATGGTAACCGTTTGACAAAACGTGCATAACCTTTAGCATTATGACGAAAACAAAAAAAATCAGTCCCGCAATACTTATCGCTACCCTTATTTTCTCTGGAGCAATGAACATTGGTTCTCTCAATGCGACAGAAATAAAAGAAATTGCCGAACCAACCACCCCAAGTCTTCAGTGGTTGCCCGAAAACAGCAACATTAACCCGGCAGCGTCCACAAGTGGACAACCGATGCTCTCTGGAGAGGGTTCTCTTCTTGCTGAAGGAAAAGCCTCCTACTATTCAAGCAATCTCCATGGAAGAAAAACAGCCAGCGGAGAGTCATTTAACCACACTCATTTCACCGCTGCCCACCGATCACTTCCATTCGGCACGAACGTCAAGGTTATAAATCTTGAAAATGGGAAAAATGTCGTAGTGCGGATCAATGACCGTGGCCCGCACCTGAAGGGAAGAATTATTGACGTTTCGCCTGCTGCAGCTAAAGAGATTGGACTTTTTGGCAATGGAACAGCAAAGGTTCGCATTGAGGCCGTCAATTAAGGAGCTCCTACCCCTTTTTATATACCATGATCAGTCCGGAATTTTGATCCTTCCTGAATTCTGATCTATCGAATCCGCCATAAACACCCGCAAGAGAAAACCCCGCATCCTGATGCAACCTGAGAAGAAGGTCTGAAGTAAACGGGAAGAGATGTGATTGCTCGTTAAACACTGTTTTCCCTTCTACAGAAAGCTGCACGTCAAAAACAACCCTTTCAGGTGATATCTGAGAGTAACACCGATCAAAGGTCACTACTCCCCCTCCAAGAGTTTTCACTGGAAAAGTATAATCCTGCAAAGTCAACAGATAGTCCCAGTTCACCACCTGAACAATCCAGCCCCCCCCTGGTTCAAGAGCAGCATATACATCGGCAAGAAAAGCTTCCATACTTTCAAATGGAAGATGGGCTAACACATTTCCAATTGAATAAACCAGCTTAAAAGAACTCTGAAGAGAGGCAATCCCCGCAATATCCATACATTGGAATACTCCTTGCGGATAGGCTGCGGATGCCGCATCAATCATCATCCGGTCGAGATCAATCCCTGTAACCCGAAATCCGTCACGTAAAAACATACCACAATAGTGGCCAGGTCCGCATCCTGCATCAAGCACTGCGCTACCGTACCTGCCGGCGTGTTCTCTGAGAAAAGAATATACCTCCTCCCGGAAGGGAAATACCAGCTCGTAATAAGGAGCAAACCAAGAATAAAACGACATGTTACCCTTTATCGTCTTTAGACCGCCATTTAATGTCCCTTGAAATACTTGGCAAGATGATCAACAAAAGCACTTGCATCAAGAATACCGACAATTCTGCTTTCAGGAATTTCCTTACCGTCAGTATCAAAAAAGATAATTCCTGGAGGCCCGAACAGGCCAAACCGCTTCATTAACACACGATCATCTTCGGTATTGCCGGAAACATCTACCTGCAATAACGTCAATCCATTAAGCTGCTCCATAACCTTCTTGTCATGAAAGGTAAACCTATCCATCTCCTTGCATGCTACGCACCAATCCGCATAGAAATCAAGCATGACAGGCTTTTTCGCTGATTGAAGCGCGCGATCAAGTTCCGCTACCGATCTGATACGGATAAAATTCAGATTTTCCTTTTCTCCTGTTCCATCGGACGATTTAGATGCTGCATGGAATTGCTCAAGTGGCTCCAGAGCATTATTTCCCCCTGAAGCTGCACCGACAAGCTCAAGTAATCCGATCATCAACAAAACAATACCAAACGTCTTTCCAAACCGTTGCGCTATGGAAAGCTTTTCATTCGAAGCGTTGAACACATTGAGAAAAACAGCACAAAGAATTGCATAAGCGCCCCAGAAAAGCATGACAACCTGAGCATGAAGAACCGGCGAAACCATCCAGATGGCAACGGCAATCAACATTAGCCCAAAAACATATTTAACCCCAATCATCCACGCACCGGCCTTTGGCAAAAGACTTCCGGCTGACAAACCAACAAGAAGCAGGGGAACGCTCATTCCCATCGCCATCGAAAAAAGTGCAAGGCCTCCGAGAAAAACATCCTTGGTCTGACTTATATACACAAGTGTCCCGGCAAGTGGGGCGGCAACGCAAGGCCCGACAATAAGTGCCGACAAAGCACCCATAATAAAGACTCCTGCAAAACGTCCACCCTTTAAATTTCGCGAGGTGTTGTTGAGTCTGTTTTGTATGGCAACCGGCATTTGCAGCTGATAAACATCAAACATCGACAGGGAAAGAACTACAAGCAGCACAGCAAACAGTGCAAGTACCCATGGCTTTTGCAGTGCACCGGCAAGTCCCTCACCAGCGAGTCCAGCGGCTACACCGAGGCTTGTATACACCAACGCCATACCAAGGCAGTAGGCGACAGCCATTAAAAAACTGCGGCGTCTATTCACATCACCCTCTCCCACAATGATAGAAGAAAGAATAGGAATCATCGGCAGAACACAAGGTGTAAACGATAACAGCAACCCGAAGGCAAGAAAAGCAAGAGAGATTTTCCATAAACTTCCACCTGCAAGAGTCGCTTTGGCAAGAGAAAGATCATTATCAGCCGAATTCTCCTGTTTTGGCGACGCCTGAGAAGTCGGTTTCTCAGCAACAGGAGCACTGCCTCCCGCATTTTCGCCAGCCAGAGAGAGCACTCCGGGCTTGTTCGGATCAACCTTGAAGAAGCGGGTCATAGGCGGATAACAGAGACCATCTTCTGCACACCCCTGGTACTCAACACTCAGCGTAAAAACGCCATCCGTCTTCACAAGAGGCACGTTTAGAGTCAAGGTGTCATGGTATATCTCAAGCGCTTCACCGCTTGTCGGATCAGTAACCTTGATGCTTTTTGGCAATACAGGAGCCTGAAGCTGAGCTTTACCGCTTTCAACTCCAACCTTCACCCTGTCGCGATACAATTTATAGCCCTTGGCTATATCCCAATGCACAACAACTGATTTAGCGCTGTTCAGTTCAGCCTTGACTTTGAACGCCTGTTCAGGATCAAGAAAATCAGTCGCAAAACAAGCTGTGACCCTCAAGAGAAGCGCAACTAAAACGACAATGAATGCGGCGTAACGCTTAAAAATATTATGATTCATAGAGCAGTGAGAAAATAAGTTATCAAGTACTTCAGCAACCACGTTACGTGTTTTTGTAATACATCTCTCCAAGCTGGTCAATAGCAAGGTATCCCATTCCTGAGTTTTCAAGAAAGGCCAACCCATCAGCCTCTTTCAGCATTGCTATTGTAGAGTAACTGCCTGCTGTAATGGCTAAAGGGGCCACAACCGTTACTGATCGCCAGTAAGTGACCGGGTACCCTGATCGAGGATTAATAATATGACAGTAGCGATGACCGTCAACTTCAATAAATCGCTCATAGTCGCCACTTGTCGCCAACGCTCCGGTGAAGAGAGGGATAGAGGCAATCGTTCTGCTTTTATTGCGAGGATCCTGAATCCCGATCAACCAGGGACTTTCGTCAAGCTTGGGGCCAACAACTCTTATATCGCCTGCAAGGTTGACATACCCATGCCTTACACCTTTACCATGAATCATAGCCGCAGCCCTGTCTGCAGCATACTCTTTGCCGAATCCGCCAAAATCGAGTTCCATGCAGGCAAGAGGCAACTTAACAGAATTACCCTGAAGCTCAACACTTTGCCAATTAATGAGGCTGCATTGCCTGGACAATACTCCTTTATCGGGAACAACCGCACTACCAAAATCCCATGCTTGGCGCAAAACACCTGCAGTAATATCAAAAAGCCCACCACTGCTGTCGAACAAAGTATCAGCATACTGAAATAAAGAGAGAGTCTCTTCATCACACTCTACCCAGTCAAGACCAGCTGCAGCATTTATCCGTGAAACAATGCTATCTGCCCTGTACCTGGAGTACTTGCGCTCAATTCTCGAAACCTCTTCAATTGCACATCCGGCAATTGACTGTGCATCTTTTTTAGATTCAGCAACAAGAACAACTTCACAGCCACTGCCCATGGCATCAAATCGAAAATGAAAACTATCCATGCCTGTGTTTCATTATGCATCGCCCCCTTTTGAAGAACGGTAGATATTTAAAAGCCAATAGGAAAATAACAGTAATTTTCCTCGATGCCATCACAGGAAAACCATGAAGAGCAGCAAATCATCACATCCGATTTATCGGTAAGCCACTTATCCTTCCATTAAAAAAGAACCCACGAAAGAATACCCAGTATTCCCACTCCAGCCAAAGCAGGTGATGTATAGCTGCTTCCATCAGCTGGAAGAGCTGTAGTAGGAACAACTATTGCAGCTGAAGCAGTCGAAAAGTGATATGCCGTTGTTCCTGAGTAGCCATTACCAGCCAAATCCTGTATTGAGCCTTGAACCAGCGTTACATAGTAATCCGTACCGCTTGCAAGATCTGAAGTCGGATTTATGGTAAGCGTATTGCCCGAAACCGTCAGTGTTTCAGTTGTATTGGTCGCCACTACTGCACCGGTTGCAGAACCACTGTGAACTTCAATCAAACCGGTACCTAATTGTACCGCTTCACTAAACGTCAGAACGATGTCGCTGCTGATCGCTACACCCGTACCAGCGGACGTTGGACTGAAAGTAATCACAGTTGGTGCAGTTGTATCGGTCGCAGCACCTGACGCAACTGTCGTAAAGTGATAGGAGGTCGTACCTGTGTAACTGTTGCCAGCTAGATCCTTGATTGAGCCTGAGGCCAGCGTTACATAGTAATCAGTGTTGTTCGTAAGATTTGCTGTCGGATTGATGGTCAGCGTATTGCCAGAAACGGACAGTGATTCAGTTGTATTGGTCGCCACAACCGCACCCACAGCAGAACCACTGTGAACCTCAATCAAACCGGTACCTAATTGTACCGCTTCACTGAACGTCAGAACTATATTGCTGGCAACCCCCACACCCGTAGCTCCAGTAGCTGGACTGTAAGCAGAAACAGTTGGCGGAGTTGTATCAGGAGTAGCGTAGGATAATGTTACTGTTTTGTCATAAAAAACGAGAGTTTCAACGCTTGTCAAATTAAACGTCAAATGAGTTCCCCCGCTACTTGCGCCAGAAACAGTAATAACACCATTTACAGCCGGACCTATGGTAAATCCACCATTTACAAAAGGCCTATTATAACTCGCATTACCATTATTAGCTAAATAGAACGTATCATTACCTGCTTGACCATTTAAATTATAAACCCCATTGTTCGGCGGTTTACCCCCATTGGTTAAATTGGCTAAAGTAACGCTATCAGCATTGACGGTCCCTGTCCAGTTTGCCATATTTTCCTCCTATATTTTAATATCTAATATTATGGTTAACCATCACAAGCCCTCCGATTACTCACTCAAAAGGGAGGAAGCGAATAGTTGAAATACGATACAATATCCACATGGACACCATGGGAAGTGATTAGGATTTGATCCTACTGAACGCTTGAGTCATTCAAAATGAAGAGCGGTGTCTTCGTTTTAACTGATAAGAGAAATCCTGCGAATAATCCAGAGTGATCAAATTTTACCGTCTACCCTGCTAAAAGTTTCTCGATAAACCAAGCTGAATACTTCTGGCATAGAATGGTAATATTCCTGATGCACCTCCTCCAGATATACTCCATTCTGGACGCTGTTCATAACTCTCGAATCTCGCATCCACAAGCCACTCTTTAGCAATTTTTTTCTCAACTTTAATACCAATTGAGGTTGCTCCAAAAGCTGAAAGGCGCTGGTCTAAAGAAAAATATGAACCTAGGGTTGCTCCAGCATCCGGAAAATACGGAAGATAAAAGGTTGCTGCAGTTTGGGTGTAGTATCTGAACAGTGGAGTTACAGTCCATTCATGAGGTAATGGCTGGACATACTCCATTCCAAAAGTATGTGCATTGATACCGAATGAGTCTGTGTAATAGCGATAGGATAACCGGGTTGTCCCATCTCTACGGTCAAAATGATGGTTCCACCTGGTCATGAAGGTCTTGCTTTCCCGCTTATCAGGCCTTTGATCAAATAACTTGTATGGATCGTTGAAATACCCTTTGCCGCTGGTATACCCTAGGTTAAGCTGAACAATATCATCCTTTGTCAGCACTTGAGTAACGCCTATCATCCCGGAATAAGACTTTTTATCATAAAAGGATTGTTTGTCATTCGTTGGGTTAATTGAATCGGTTGTATAGCTGCCGCCGAATGTGAATGTCGTATTCTTATCCTCTGTAGAGATACTCTCCTGGGCAGAATACCCGCGTGAAATGTAATCATGTTCCGCTGAGTAACTGCTTCCAAGAGTTACCGATCCTTTGGGAAGGTAGCGGGTAACGCTCAGATCAATAGCCTGCCGGCTTTCTTTCATTGACGCACCTGAAAGCGTTGAATGATGCTCCGGAGATGCACCGGTAACTGAATCATTAGTGTAGGTCGTGCTTATTGACCACTTTCCCGCAATTGGTGTCATGCCCATTACAGAATAAGCATTTACATTGATGCGATCCTGATCAGGCTGTCGATCCTCGTAATTCAGGTATTTGAAACTGACGATGCCATGCTCTGGCGCGGCTTCAGCAAAAGCAGTTTGAGATGCTGGCAATGCAATAGCTGCAGCAAAAAGAGCTGCTCCGACAACATTTGTTGATGGGTATGTGATAGATTTCATTGGTATGCCCTAAAGTTTATAAGTTCATTAATTGCATCCGCACCCACCACCACCGACACCTGAGCCGCCTGAGGCAGCCTCTTTGCTGCTATAAATATGCTCAGTGTACTTTGAATCAAGCGGATCACCTTCAAAAGTCATCTCCGGCCTTGCCAGAGTCTCTTTCTCCCAAGGCTGAACTGCAGACCCTATCGAACAACCTGTTAAACCAAGCACTATCAGACATAAAATCGCCTGCAGTGATTTGAGTATAAAATTAGATTTCATTTTTTTACCTCCAATGCATTCTGGATTTGCTTTTCAAGTATATCCTTATCGCTCGCTTTAAAGCCTAAATGCTGAGATATGATTTTACCATCGCGACCAACAAGAAAACTGGTAGGCATACCCTTTACACCGTAAAGTTTAGGCGTCTCACCTTTTGAGTCAAACGCTACAGTAAAAAGAGCAGGGTTTTGTGCAAGAAATTTCTTTGCATCTTCTGTTTTACCATCAAGATTAACCCCTATAATTTTAACTCCTTTTGACTTGTATTTTTCCTGCATGGCATTCATCCAGGGAAACGACTGCTGGCAAGGGCCGCACCATGATGCCCAGAAATCAACATAGACCACAGAACCGGCAGTACTTGAAAGCCTTACTGTTCCCTGTGAACCGGCCAATTCAAAATCAGGCGCTTTACTCCCGGACTCCAAAGCATATATATTTCCGGTCAGGCTGAAACAAACAATGAATGACAGGAGTAACACCTTCATTTTTTTGCTTTTTAACTCTTCCATAGCTGTAATGTTATAGTTGTTAAAACGAATATTCCTGAGCGAAACACTTTTTAAAAATAAATGCAGTAATCCCTGCAATCTTTTTCTCATCCCATGAGGAAAATAATTGACTACACCTCAATACTTCAGAGCGAAGTTTTACGGTAATCAATATTTCAACACAAGCGAGCAATAACAACACAGAGTATATCAGGAGCCTGCAGAAAGCGCCTTTACACTGAGGAGTATCATTATTACAGATCTAATGTACCGAACATGAACTTAAACCAGCATTAAGAGTCTCTTAAAAAAGGCTTAAATTTGTGCGGTAATAAAAAAATATCTACTTGTGGGTTTTAACCGTTTTTTTCTTCACCCAAAGAATAAACTGCGGTTTTTTATTGGTGATCTGGCAGAGAAAAAAAAAGGGTACCTGGTTAGAGACAGGTACCCTTTCATAGTGAATAATAACGTGAGAGGTGATGAGCTTATTTTGCCAGTTTGACAACTACAGTCGCTGTTTTTCCATCAGCAACGGTCACAGATCCTTCCTGTGCTTTTAGTTTTTCGCTCCAGGCAGTGATCTTGTAAGTTCCTGCAGGAACATTGCTGATAGTGAACTTGCCATCATGTTCGGAAACTGCTGCATACTGATTTTCAGTTACAACAACCCATCCTGACATTTCAGAATGCACATTGCAGAGCAGATTAATGACACCTGGCTTCTCAAAGGTAACTGGCTTGGAACTGCCGGGATTATAGGTG
>Ga0209697_10000499_pt1 | contig 64170 bp, 46 predicted proteins | sample AliMusrvi5mmetaG_FD_184115 | JGI IMG/M metagenome (GOLD analysis project Ga0209697, IMG submission 184115) | Freshwater lake bacterial and archeal communities from Alinen Mustajarvi, Finland, to study Microbial Dark Matter (Phase II) - Alinen... | ecosystem: Environmental > Aquatic > Freshwater...
ATCTCGGGGAAGCCTTCCTCGACAAGCGGGAGAAGACCGTCAAAGTCGATAAGCTCAGCCGCCGCCTCCAAGCTCTCGGCTATCGTGTCACTCTCGAACCCCTCCCGGATTCAGGATTGATAGCGTAGGGGTTACGACTCTGTTTTCATTGCAGATAGCGGTTTTCATTTCGACGATCCAAACATCACTTCACCGCATAAACCGTCGCTCCGTAGTGTGCTGCGTCCCGCGGGGCATCGTCGTTCCAGTGTCCATAGGCGTGGGAGCTGTCGGTGCGGACGTGCAGGGTGTAGGCACCCGGCCCCAGCTTCACCAGCTCGTCGGCGACGCGGTTCTTGCGGGCACCGCCGGCGTGGTGGGTCTTCTTCTCGTCCAGCTCCCAGACCCGCTTGCCAGCGGCATCCTCGATCCAGGCCATGTCGGCCATCTCATCCCCGTTGGCTTCGCCCAGGGCGTAGACCCACACCGTCTGGGCCGAACCCAGCTTGAAGGGGGCGCTGCGGTCCTCGCTGTTGCCCACCTTCACCAGCTCCGCCAGGACGGGGCCGGGGCTGGGCAGGGGGCGCAGGGAGAAGGCACTGGCATCGCCCACCCGGGGCAGGGACAAGGTGAGACCGTAGAGCCCGGGGTCGCAGGGCGGAGCCGCATTCCAGTCCGCGGGGGAGTGGGAATCGTCCGTCACGAAGGTGGCCACGTAGTCCCCGGCGGGCAGCTCAATGGTCTCCACCTGGCGGCGGTTCTTTTGCGCTCCCCCGGCGTACTGGGCCTTTTGCGGGGTCATCTCCCAGACCCGGGCCCGGGTGTGGACATCCTGAATCCAGCCCAGGTCATTCAAGCGTCGCTCGGAGCCTTCGCCCAGGGCGTAGATATGCAGTTGCACCGGCCGCTGCAAGTGGAAGGCCTGACTCCACTCGCCGTCATCCCGAGTCGCCGCCACGCTGAGGACAATGCCCTGCCAGCGCAGGGGCGCCTCGAAGAGGCCGACTTCCTTCGGATCACCGGAGGGAAGGTAGAGTTCCATGCCGTACATCCCCACCTGCTCCTTCCAGTGCCGCAGGAGGCTGGACTCGCCGGCACCGATGGCCGCCAGAAATCCGTGGGATCGCTTTTCGCTCTGTTCCTTGAGGTCACGACGGTCGATGTTGCGGTCCCACTGGGCGAAAAGGAGGCTCTGCGCGAAACCATGGTTGGAGAAGTAGGCTTCGTAGCTGCCCGCGGGCAGATCCAAATACTGGTCCGCAATGCGGTACTCCCAGTTCCGCTTGGTGTTCATGCCATCCATCTGCCAGACCACCTCCCGGGTGGTGGCATTGAGAATCCAACCGTAGGCGAAGAAGGGGTTGGTGTTGAAGCTCCGGCCCAGGTGCCGGACACCCGCACCCCGAGCATAAATGTGGACCTTCATGGCCCGGGGCAGGGTGAAGCCCTGCTGACGCACTTCGACCTCCTCGAAGCCGTGGAGGGCTACGATGCGCGGTTCCGCGGCCCGCAGTCCCAGGCACGCGGCGGCCAGGGCCAAGCCCACCACCAGTAGCCCCAGCCGCCGACCCAGGGCACCAAATTCGGAAAGCAGGACAGGCAGCATGGGAACCCCCGGGGACCCCTCCAAGCTAAGCCTCCCGGCGCACCGATTTCCAGAAGATCGGCGAATGGAGGGTTCCCACCGGCGAATGGACCGTCGGCTCGCTACCACTGCTCCAGGAAGGCCTGGGCCTCGGCCACGGCCTCCGGGGAGAGGTGGGCGAAGCGCATGAGCCGGTCATTGAATTCATAGTGCAGCTCCCGGTTCTCCTCCAGCAGCAGCTCCAACTGCTCGCGGTGGATGGCCTCATCGGTGAGGAAGCGCCAGTAGATGGCGTCCGCCAACTCCTGCTGGCCCCGGGTCTTGGCCTCCCAGTAGGTGCGCAGCAGGGTGCGCCAGCCCACCTTCTTCATGGTGCTTTCGGGGGCGATGGCCTCCTGCCATACGGGGCCGGCCCAGGCGCGAATGAGTTCGAGGGACGCCTCCTCGTCCACCGTCCCCAGGCTGAGGATCAGCTCGCCGAGATCGTAGACCACGGTCTCGAAGGCAAAGGCCAGCCCCTGCCGGGCGCCCATGCGCGCGTAGTGCATGAGGTGGCGGGTGGCCTCATGCATGCGTTCGGGATCGGCGTGGAAGGCCTCGATGAGCAGGCGGTAGTAGTAGGAGAGGTTCTGGAAACGCCGCAGATCCATCTGCTCCACGGACTCCCGCAGCAGCATGTTGAAGGTCATGACATGCAGCTCGATGACGGCGGAGGCTTCCAGATCGCAGGCCTGACGGGCCGTGTCCACCAGCTGGCTGGCCAGTTCTGACAGCAGCTCGTGCTGACGCCTAGTGGCCACCTCCGTGATCTTGAGGGTCTGGGCCAGGACGTAGGCCTCGGGCCAGACCTGTTCGCGCATGAGGTAGCCCTGCCCCTCCTGAGCCAGGCCCGGCACGAACCAGGGCCGCGAACTGCGCCAGCCAAGTGAATTGTCCCGATCGCTGCCGATGATGCCCGCCAGGAGGAGGTGCAGGGCATCGAGGGAGCGCAGCACCAGCTGCCGGTCGCCCCGGGCCATGCCTGTGAGGGCCATGTTGGTGAGCACATCGATGGTTTCGAAGAGCTCGTCTTTGTGAGCCTCCACTTTGTGCCCACGCCCCAGGTCCCGCAGGTCGTGCAGGCCCTTGCGGGTGAGCATGGGCACGAAGTAGCTGGGGCGCAGGAAGCGGCTGATGCCGTAGAGGAAGGGCAGGGCCCCCATCATCACCAGCAGGTAGATAAGGGCCAGTAGGTCAACCAGGACATGGTTCAGGCGGCTCGCCGGGGGGATGAAGTTCAGGATCAGGCAGATGATCTGGCTACCCACCAGCAGGGAGAGCATGACCACGATGAGCGGGTGGCGCACGTAGACCGTCACCAGCTTGGGCGTGTAGAGGTTGGCCGTGAGAGGCACGATGAGGGCGATGCAGGTGAGCACCACGGCCATGAACTGGTTCAGGGTCCGACCCACGACGGGCAGGGTGTTGGAATCCACGCCCTGGTTGACCCCATAGAGCGAAATGAAGGCCGCCAACCCCACCGCCGCCGTGAGCCCCAACCCCGTCAGCAGCGCGAGGCCGCGGGGGTTCTGGGACTGGCCGAGCGAGGACTTCTCCATGGGTCATCTATCGGCGGCTGGGGGGCGGGGCTGAAGCCCAGGCAGAAGCCGGGGCCCCAGGCTCCGGCCCGGCCGGGCTCAGTGCCTGATGCCGAGTTCCTTCAGGCTGTTGAGCGCCATGGCCCGGGCCTGGGCGACCTCAGCGGGGTCCTTGGACAGGCTCAGCTGCAGGGTGAGGCCGAGGGTGGCGGTGTAGAGGTAGTAGATCCGGCTGCGCTCGCGCCCCCCCAGGACCTGGAAGGCCGGATCGTGCGCATAGGCATCGTCGATGCCGTGGACCAGCTCGGCGGCCACCCCCGGGTCGAGGGCACGGCCGGTGGCCTTAGTGAAGCTGAGGCCGGCGAGGGCGTAGGTGGCGGCCGCGAGATTCCCACGCTGCCAGCCCGGTGTCCCCTCGACCTGCCTGGTCACCGCCTGGAGGCGCCTGCGCAGTTGCTCCCTGGGAGGCCCGGCGGGCGCCCCGGCGACCAGACTCTCGAGCACGGCCGCCTGCTCGCCAGGCACCAGGGCGAAGCCGGTGGAGGCCGGCGCCGCGCCCGTGCTGGCCTGCCGGGCCCGCCGGGCCGCGCTCTCCCGCTTCACCGCCTCCCCCTGGGCCTTGTCCGAGCCCCGCATGAACATCGTATTCATGTAGGCCGCGGCCGGCGAGGAGAAATGGAGGCCCCCGCCCAGGCCGGAGGCCGAGCGGTAGGGCCTGGCGGAGCTGCTGAAGCTGCTCTGGGCGCAGGCGGGAAGGTCAGTCCCCAGGAGCAGGCCGGCCCCGAGGAGGAGCGCCTGCAACCTGGGGGCCCCAGGGCCTGGCGCCCCCAGGAAGGCGATGATGGGGTTCCTGGGCATGGGGCGCACCTCGGTTTCAGAATACGGCGAGCGGCGTCTTGTCGTCCGCGCTGTTGGACAGGAGTTTCTCTGCACTGCCATCCCCGTTGACGATGTAGAGATCCCGGTGGCCATCCACGGCCTTGCGGGTGAATACCACCTTGGTGCCCACTAGGAGCCCGAAGCGCTCCTCGGTGGCCCCGTTGGCCAGGGTCACCAGGCCCGTGCCATCGGGCAGGATGGAATACAGATCCGACTGGCCGTTCACCACCCGGCGGAAGTAGAGCCGGTCAGGACCCAGGGCTTCAGGGTCCTTCTCGCCTCCCGAGGCGAGGGCCACCAGGCCGGTACCGTCGTTGTGGATGGCGAAGAGGTCGGGGGTGAAGGGCGTGGCGGGCGTGCCGACCTGCTTCCGAAACAGGATGCGGTCACCCAACAGTCCCAGGGCCCGGCTGAAGACCGACTCCTGACTGGAGATGGTCGACAAAGTGGCATAGGCCTGGGTGATCAGGGTGGCCTCGGCCGTTCCGTCCGCATTGATGGTGGAGGCATCGAAGTTATAGCCGCTGGCGTTCCGGATGATGATCGCCCGGGTGCCGGAGGTCATTCCCGACCCGGCCCGGGAAGCCAGCAAGGTGGGGCTGCTGCCGGTGATGTCGGCCCCATACAGGCTGGTGGAGCCGTCGGTGTTGAGCGCCTCGTAGATCGCACGGGTGCCCAGTCCGCCCGTGAGAAAGGCCCCGGCAGCGAGGCTGGCCATGGCCTGGGTGCCGGTACCATCCAGCTTCACGCTGAACAGCCCCGTGGCGGTCTGGTAGACGAGCCGATCCGCCACGGGCCAGGCAGAGGCCCCACCCTCGAAGATCCCCCAACTGGTGGCCCCCAGGAATGCCGCATTGGTGGCCAGCAGGGCCTTGCCACTGCCATCGGCCGCACTGACATAGCAGGGCGTGGCATTGGTCCCGTTGGCCTCGTAGAAGAACAGGTCCGCCCCCGTGGTCAGGGTTGTCCTGGCCCCGTTTGGGCTGGTCTTCCTCACCAGGGCTCCCGGGGTGTTCAGCAGCTCCACGGTCCCGGTGCCATCGGGCAGGGCGCTGTAGAATCGCAGCGAGCCCGAGGCCAGGGCACTGTTGTAGAACACGCGGCCGAAGAGGGCGCCGACGAAGGAGGCCCCCGCCGGGAAGGCCACGGGACTGCTGCCATCCGCCTTCACCGTCAGGAGTCCCGAGGTGGACCCGATGAGCACGCGGTCCCCCAGGACCGCATAGACGGCTTCATCGGCGGCCGTGGCGGCTAGGGCCACCGTCCCCGTGCCATCGGACTTCACGCTGTAGATGTCGACCTGGCTTCCACCCACTACCCGGCGGTAGATGATCCGGTCGCCCAGGATGGCGGGCACCGCAGTGCCCGAGCTGCGATCCATGGCGAGGTATTCATCGTCCTGGCTGGAGGCCAGGGCCACGCTGCCCGTGCCATCCTCGTTCACGGCATAAAGGTCCTGCTGGGTGCCTCCGCCCGGCAGGGGCACGGCCCGCTGATAGACGATGACCTTGGGCAGGGGCGCCACCGTCAGGGTGAAGGCCGCGCTGGTGACCGACCCGGCGGCATTGCTGACCGTGACCGAGTAGCTCCCCCCGTCTGCGGACTGGGTGGCGACCAGGGCATAGCCGGCAGCATCGCTGCCCACGGCGGCGCTGCCGAGTTTCCAGGCGTAGTGCAGGGGAGTCGTGCCCGTGGCCACCACCGTGAAGGCAGCAGGCTGGCCCACCGTCACGCTCTGGCTCACGGGCTGGGTGGTGATGACGGGAGCCACCGCTGCCGGGAGGGAGGCTGCTCCGCCCCCACCGCCCCCACAGGCACTGAGGAGACTCAGGGCCAACAGGCCCAAGGTGGCGAGGTGGCGTTGGAGAAAGGCAGGGGTTCGGGACGGGCTCATGGGGGCCTTCCTGTGCGCAGGATGCTACCGGAGCCTCCCATCCGCCCGTCCGCACCACCAGAGCCACTTGGGAGAAAGGGCCAGAACCACCTCGGGATCACCGCCGGGTGGCCCGAGACCAGGGGTCCTGCCCCAGGCGTTCAGCCCAGGCTGGCCAGCTCCGCCAGCACGCGCTGGGCCTGGAGGATGGGGCCATCGGCGCTGCCCAGGACGGGCAGGCGCAGGGCCCCGTCGGGGCTGAGGCTGGCACCCTTCTGTCGGCCCACCCAGGCCATGAGCTGCGCGGGTTCCAGGGGGGTCTGGGGACTCACGCGGATCTTGAGCTGGCCCTTATCGATGCCCACCTCGGAAACGCCCAGAAGCTGGGCCCGCAGCTTCACCTTCAGCAGCTCGAAGAAGCGCAGGGTGTCGGGGTCGTCCTCGGGGATGTGGCCGAAGCGGTCCTCCAGATCCAGCTTGTAGAGCTCCAGGTCGCGCTCCTCGCGCAGCCGCGAGATGCGCTTGTAGGCCACCAGGCGTTCGCTGGCCTGATCGATCCAGCGGCGGCCAAGCTGGGCACCGGGGGCCAGGCCGTCCAGCTTGACCTCAAAGGTGCCGCTGGGCTGGCCCTGCAGATCCTGGAGGGTCTCCTCCAGCAGCTTCACGTACAACTCGAAGCCGATGTCGTGGATATGACCAGACTGTTCGCCGCCCAGGAGGTTGCCCGCCCCCCGCAGCTCCAGATCCATGGCTGCCACGCGGAAACCCGAACCCAGCTCCGAGAAGTCCTCCAGGGCCTGGAGGCGCTTTCGGGCGTCCTCGCTCAGCTCGTGCTTGGGCGGGATCATCAGGTAGGCGTAGGCGGGAACGTCGCTGCGGCCCACGCGGCCCCGCAGTTGGTAGAGCTGACTGAGGCCGAAGGCATCGGCCCGGTGGACGATGAGGGTGTTGGCATTGGGCACGTCCAGGCCATTCTCCACGATGGTGGTGGCCACCAGCACATCGATGCGGCCCTCCATGAAGCCCAGCATCACCTGCTCCAGGCCGTCATCCGTGAGCTGACCGTGGCCCACACCCACCCGGGCATCGGGCACCAGCTCGCGGATCCGGGCGGCCATGGAGACGATGGACTCCACGCGGTTGTGCACCAGATAGACCTGGCCGCCGCGGCGCATCTCAAACTGAATGGCAGTCTGTACCAGCTCGTCGCTCCAGGGGGCCACCACGGTTTCGATGGCCAAGCGGTCCTTGGGCGGCGTCTCGATGAGGCTGATCTCCCGCAGGCCCGTGAGGCTCATGTGCAGGGTGCGGGGGATGGGTGTGGCGCTGAGCGCCAGCTGATCCACGTTGAGGCGCAGCTTCTTCAGCTTCTCCTTGTGGCCCACGCCGAAGCGCTGCTCCTCGTCAATGATGACCAGGCCCAGGTCTGCGAACTTCACCTTGACCCCCAGGAGCTGGTGGGTGCCGATGAGGATCTCCACCTTGCCGTCGCCCACGTCCTGGAGGATGCGCTTCTGCTCGACGGGATCCACGAAGCGGTTGAGCATCTCGATGCGGATGGGGAAGCCCGCGAAGCGCTCCTTGAAGGTTCGGAAATGCTGGAAGCAGAGCACGGTCGTGGGGCAGAGCACAGCCACCTGGCGGCACTCCAGGGCCACCTTGGCGGCGGCGCGCATGGCCACTTCCGTCTTGCCGAAGCCCACGTCCCCCACCAGCAGGCGATCCATGGGCCGGGTGCTTTCCAGGTCGGCCTTCACGGCCTCAGTGGCTTCGATCTGATCCGGCGTGGGCGTGAAGGGGAAGCTGGCCTCGAAGGCGGCCATGTCGGGACCGTCCGGCGGATAGACATAGCCCTTCTCCAGCTTGCGCTGCGCGTAGAGCTTCAGCAGCTCGTCCGCCATGTCGCGGATGGCCTTCTTGGCCTTGCGCTTGACTTTGGCCCAGCTAGCGCCGCCCAGCTTGTCCAGGGGTGGCAGGTGGCCTTCGGCGCCGGTGTAGCGCTGCACCAGGTCTGCCCGCTCTAGGCTCACGTTAAGCTGACCGCCGTCCGCGTAGCGCAGCTGCAGAACCTCCTGCTCCTCGCCGCCCACCGTGAGGGTGGCGAAGCCCAGGAACTCGCCGATGCCGTGGTCCAGGTGCACCACCCGGTCGCCAGCCTTGAGGTCCCGCAGATCCGACAGGAAGGCCGCGCTGCGAGACTTCTTGGGGGCCGACTGGGCCACCTTGCGGCCGAAGATTTCCCGCTCCGTGAAGACCAGCAGGGCTGGTTCCTTCAGATGCAGGCCGCCGCTCAGCGTGAGCTGGATGGCCCGGCAACCCACCTCGGTGCCGTAGGCCTGGGGCAGCTCATACTCCCGCAGAAATTCCTGGAAGCGGCCCTGCATGCCCACGGTGGAGCCCGCCAGGAATACCTTGTGGCCGTTCAGGGCCAGTTCCTGCAGGTACTCGGCAAACTCCGGCAGGCGTCCGTTGAACTCACGCGGGGGCTGGGCGGCCAGGGGCACCGTGGCCTCGCTCTGCCACTCCGTGAGGTGCAGGGTGGCCTTGCTGGGATCCGCCGCCACAAAGCGATCAGCGAAGTCAGGGCAGACCACCCCGCCGCGACGCAGCACCTCCAGACCGGCCTCGATCCGGGCCTGCTCGGCGTCCCGCAGGGCCTCCTCCCAGGCTGGATCCAGGCGGATGCGCAGACAGGGTGGCATCCAGTGGATGAGCTGGCCCTTGGCCTGGCTCAGCAGGGGATGGAAGAGCTCCTCGCCGGGAAAGTGGCCGTGGGTGGCCAGGCGGGCGCGGCGGAAGGCCAGGTCATCCTCGGGTTCTGCCGTCTTCGCGGCCCGGGACTGGACGGCGGCCAGGAGGGGCTCGCCGTTCCCGCGCTCACCTTCGAATCGCGGATAGAGCGTCAGGCTTTCAAGCGCCTCGCCGGTGCGGCGCTGGGTATCGGGGTCGAAGGGACTGAGCCGCTCCAGCTCGTCGCCAAAGGTCTCCAGACGCAGGGGCTGGTCCAGATGGTCGGGCCAGAGGTCCACCACCATGCCCCGGGAGCTGAACTCGCCGGGGGCCGAGGCCAGCTCCGTGCGGCGGTAGCCCAGGGCGATGAGGGTCTCCAGCAGCAGCTCCCGGGGCACCTCGGCCCCCTTGCGCAGCTCCAATTTCTGTTTTTGGAACCAAGTAGGATGGGGCAATTTCTCGCAGGGTGTGAGGGGCCCCGTCACCAGCACCTGGATGCGATGCTCCAGCAGGCCCACCAGGGCCGAAAGCCGCTCCCGCAGGACCATGCCCGGAGGGCTGCTTTCGCCCCCCGCGTAGGCTGCGAAACCCGGGAAGTGCACCACGCCCACGCCCGGCAGCAGGGCCCGCAGATCCTGCGCCAGGGTTTGCGCCTCGGCCTCGCTGGGAGCATCCAGCCAGAGGGAGCGCACGCGCCCCTCGCGGCCCAGCCACTCCGCCAGGACCAAGGCCAGAGCAGGCGGAGCCATCCAGCGCAGGCGGGCTTCCTTCGCTTCCAGCCCCTCGCCCGGAACCCCGGCCGAGCGGAGCAGGAACCTCAGATCAGACGCCGCATCACTCATAGATCCTTCCAGCTTGCCCTAGGCGGTGGCAGCTGTCTTGGGAAAGGAATGGAAACCACAAAAAGCGGAACCGCGAACGACGCGATAGCCCTTCGGGCCCGCGAAAAGGGCTGCGCAGAGACGGAACCACCTTTTCGCGCGGAGTCCTGTTTCTCAAAGTTCCCGGACGACCCACTCCCTCGGCATGAGCACGCGATCCCACCAGATGCCCTTCTCGCTGCGCTTGCCGATGGCGAGGAACATGTTCACCTCGGCTCCCCGGGGCAGGCCCAGGAGCGCCTTGGCACGCCAGGGGTCGAAGCCCTCCATGGGGCAGCTGTCGTAGCCTTCGGCCCGCAGGGCCAGCATGAAGGTGGCCGCGGCCAGGGCCGCACTCTTGTGGGCCATGATCCGCAGGTCCACCCGGGAACCCAGGCTGGGCGTGGGCTTGAACAGCGAGATCAGACGGCTGACGCCCCGCTTGAGGGGCCCCAGGAGGCCGAAGGGGCCCGTGGTGTAGATCATGGGGATGAGCTTGCCGTAGTAGGTGGTCTGGCTCTTGCGCAGGGGGCCACGGCTGGCGAAGACGCGCAGGATCTCCTCCCGGTTGCGGTTCCAGGTGTCCCGGCGGGTGACCAGGGCCACCAGCAGGGGGGCGCTCTTGGCGGGCAGCTGGTCCAGACAGGCGGCCTCGGCCGCCCGTCTGGCTTCAGGACTGCGCAGGATCACGAACTCCCAGGGCTGGAGGTTGCTGGAGCTGGGCGCCAGCAGAGCCGCGTCGATGGCGCGGTCCAGCACATCTTGAGGCACCGCCTCGGGCAGGAAGTCCCGGATGCTGCGGCGGGATTCCACGGTTTCCAGGAAGCTCGACTCAGGCATCGGGGGCCTCCACCTGAGGCTCGGTGGCCACGGGCTCAGGAACTTCCATGCCGAGCCGGAGCCGGATCCAGTTCCAGGTCTTGCTCAGACTGGATTCTTCGACGATCTCGAAGAACACGGGCACCACGATGAGGGTGAGCATGGTGGAGGTGATGAGCCCGCCCACCACGGTCCGCGCCATGGGGGCGCGCATTTCCGCCCCCGCGCCCAGGGCCAGGAAGAGCGGCAGCATGCCGCCGATCATGGCGAAGGTGGTCATGAGGATGGGCCGCAGCCGCACGGTGCCAGCCCGGATGATGGCCTGCCTCCGGGTGATGCCCTCTTCCCGCTCGAGATGCAGGGCGTGGTCCACCAGCAGGATGGCGTTCTTGGTGACGAGGCCCATGAGCAGGATCATGCCGATGCTGGTCATCATGGACATGGAGTCGCCGGTCACCAGCAGCATGAGCACCATGCCCACCATGGAGAGGGGCAGGCTGGCCATAATGGCGATGGGCAGCTTGAAGCTCTCGAACTGGCTGGCCAGCACGAAGTAGATGAAGAAGACCGCTAGCAGGAGCGAAGTGCCCATGTAGCCCGCCGTCTCCTTGCTGTCCCGGGACTGACCTAGGAACTCTACCCGGACGCTCTCAGGCAGCTTGCCACTGGCCTTGAGCTCCGCCACCTTCTTCGCGGCGCCGGCGCTGACCTCGCCCAGGGTGGCGCCATCGAAGTTGGAATTCACGTCCACTTCTTCCATGAGGTCGTGGCGCTGGAGCTTGGAGGGGGCGATGCCCTCCTCGAAGCGCACGACCTGGTTCAGGCGCACCAGGGGGTGCTTGCCGCCCCCCAGGTCCTTGGTGCTCTGCACGGTCATGTTGGCCAGCTGGGTGCTGAAGCGGCGCTCCTGGTCCGCCAGGCGCACCCGCACATCCCGCTGCTCGCCCTTCTCGTCTTCATACTTGGCCACCTTCTCGCCATCGACCAGGGGCCGTACCATCTGGGCCACCAGGGCCGGGCTAACGCCCAAGTCCGACGCGGCCTTGCGATCGATAACCAACCTCAGTTCAGGCTTGCCGCTGTCCAGGCTCGTGGTGACATCCACGGCGCCGGGGACACTGCGCAGCGCCTCCTTCACAATGGGAACGGCCTGGATGACGGCATCCCGCTCTGGCGCCTGCACGGCCACCATGATGGGCGAGGTGGCACCCATATCGGCCACAGCCCCCACACCGGCATCCACCCCCGGAACAGAACGGAAGGCCTCGCGGATCTGACGCCGGAGGGCCACCTGGTTGGGCCGCCGTCCCTGCTTCAGTTTCACGTAGATGCCGCCGGCATCCACCGTGCCGTTGAGCCCCGTGCCAACGGTCGTATAAGTGAAATCAACGCCAGGAATGGCCTTGATAGCCGCCTCGAGCGCCATCGCCTTTTCGCGGGTGGCGGACATGCTGGAGCCAGGTTCCGCCTTGAATGTCACCTGCAGATCGCCCCGATCGAAGTCGGGCATGAAGTTGTTGCCGAGCAGGCCCATGAGCATCATGGCGGCCACAAAGCTGCCCAGGCCGGACAGCATCACGATCCAGCGGTGGTTCAGCGCCCATTCGATGGCCACCTTGTAGAAGGCCTCCCAGCGGTCGAGCAGGCGGCCAAAGGCCTCGACACTGCGCATGATGGGATTGCGGCCCTTGTAGTGGACGTGGCCATCGGCGCTCTTCTCGTGCTCAGGATCCGGCCAGACGGCGCTGAGCATGGGATCCAGCGTGAAGCTCACGAACAGTGAGATGGCCACGGCGAAGGCCACCGTGATCCCGAAGGGGAAGAAGAACTTGCCCACGATGCCGCCCATGAAGGCCACGGGCACGAAGACCGCGAGGATGGACAGGGTGGTGGCGATGACGGCGGGGCCGATCTCGGCTGTGCCCTCCCGGGCGGCCGTGATGTGATCCTTGCCCATCTCCGCGTGCCGGGTGATGTTCTCCCGGACCACGATGGCGTCATCGATGAGGATGCCGATGGCCAGGCTGAGTCCCATGAGGGTCATGGTGTTCAAGGTAAAGTCCAGCACCCGCATGATGATGAAGGTGGAGATCACGGACACTGGCAGGGTCAGGCTGGTAATGAGGGTGGAGCGCCAGCTCTTCAGGAAGAAGAAGACGATGATCACCGTGAGCAAGCCACCCACGTAGATGGACACGTTCACGTCGTCCACATTGTCGATGATGAAGCGGGCGTTGTCCTTGGCCGTGATCACCTCGACGCCCTGCTTCTGCAGCTCAGGCTTGAGTTCTTCCAGGGTCTTCTCCACGGCCTTGACCATGGCCACGGTGTTGCCACCGATCTGCCGCTGGATCTCCAGGGCGACCACATCCTTGCCGTCGAGACGGGCCAGGCTGCGCCGCTCCTTGATGCCATCCACGATTTTGGCGACCTCCTGAAGCTCGATGGGGCGGCCTTCCTTATTGCCCACGATTACGTGGTCGAAATCGCCCACGGACTTGGCCTTCGAATCCACCTTCACCGAAACTTCGCGGCTGCCCTGCAGCAGGTTGCCGCTGGGAATGGCCATGGTGTCGTTGCCCAGGGCACTCTTCACAGCATTGAGGGAAAGGCCCTGGGCCTCCAGCTTCTGGGGGTCGATCTGTACGATGATCTCGCGGGTGCTGACGCCCACTGGATCCACCTTGCCCACGCCGTTGATGTTTTCGATGCGGCGCTTAAGGAAGTCCTCGGCAATGCGCGTCAGCTCACGGTCATTCATGCCCGGGTGCTTGGCGTCAGGCTTCACCACCAGGGAGAGCACCGGCAGCTGGGCCGGGTCGAACTTGGAGATGATGGGCTCCTCGATGTTGCCGGGCAGGTCGCGGCGGATCTGGCCGATCTTGGTGCGCACGTCGTTGAGGGCATTGTCCACGTTGCGGCCCAGGTGGAACTGGATCACCAGGGTGCCGAGCCCCTCCTGGCTGGTGGAGCTGATCTCCTTGATCTTCTCGATGGGGTTGACGGATTCTTCGATCTTCCGGACCACGTCCTGCTTGACGGCCTCGGGGCTGGCACCGGGGTAGATCACGGAGACCGTGACCGTGGGAATGTCGATGTTGGGGTACTGGTCGATGCCCAGGCTCTTCACAGAGAAGAGACCCAGCACCACCAGGGCGAGCATGATGCAGACCGTGAATACGGGCCGGCGGATGGAGAAGTCAGACAGGAACATGGATCACTTCCCTCCATTCACAGGGCTGCCCGTGACGACGCGGAGCTTGGTGCCGTCGCTGAGGAGATCCTTGCCGCTGTCCACCACCTGGGCCCCCACGGCCAGGCCGTCCACGGGGCGGAAGCCCGCCTGCTCGGGGCCCAGCACCACCTTGCGGCGCCGCGCCACGCCGTTCTCGGCGACGTAGAGCTCGGCGTCCCGGTCCTGGGCCTTCAGCAGCGTGCCGGGCAGGGCCGCCTTCTTCTGCTCGCCCTCGGCCAGGATGTTGCCCTCTACGAAGAGGCCGCTCTTGAGGCTGCCATCCACGTTGGCCACTTCCAGGCGCACGCGCAGGGTGCGGCCATCCTGGGAGAGGCTGGGGCTGATCTGCGTCACCACGCCCTCCACCTGGCGGTTGACGCCCACGGCGCGGAAGGCGGCCTTCTGGCCCACCTTCACCTGAGCCATGACCTCGGCGGGCAGGTCCGCCTGGATTTCCAACTTCCGGTTGTCCACCACCTCGAAGGCGGCCTGGCCGGGGGAGAGCATCTCGCCGGGCTGCACGAGGCGCCGGGCCACCTGCCCTGCGAAGGGCGAGCTGAGGCGGGCCTTCTTCAGGCGGAGCCGGGCCAGACCCAGGTTGCTCTCGGCAGCTTGAGCCGCGGCCTTGGTGGCCAGGTAGGCGGTCTCGCTCTGCTGGGCTGACTGGCGGGTGATGCTGCGCTTCTCCAGCAGCATCACGGCACGGTCATTGTCCCGTTGACCCTGGAGAGCCTGGGCCCGGGCCTGGGCGGCCTGCGCCTCGGCGGCCTGCACGCCCAGCTGGTAGTCATCCTCATCAATGGAGCCCAGCAGGGCCCCGGCGGCGACGCTGTCGCCCTCCTGGACGGCCACCCGCGTGAGGCGGCCCGTGACCTCGGCCTTGAGCACGGCTCGATTCACGGCCAGGAGGTTGCCCGTGAAGGCCACGGCCGGGCGGAAGCTGCGCTCCTGCACGGTGACGAGGCTCACGGGTACCGAGTCCTCGGTCTTGACCGCGGACTGGTGGTCCAGTTCCGCATTGCGCAGGCTGCGGTGGTAGGTGGCGGCGCCCGCGATGATGGCGACGGGGATCAGGGCGTAGACGATGGTCTTGGTGCGCATGAGTGTTCCTTTCGGAAAGCTGGGAGGGTCGGGGATCAGAGCGGGGGCAGGCCGAGGGCACGGCGCTGGTCGAAGCGGGCGGCCCAGAGCTTCAGCTCGGCCTGGCGGCGCTGGCTTTCGGCCTGGCGCTCGGAGCGCTCCGCCTGGAGCAGATCCAGGGAGGTGATGAGCCCCTGGTCGAAGGAGTCGCGGCTCATGCGCAGTGCCTCAGCAGCAGCATCGTGGGCCCGGCGGGCGGCCTCGGTCATGGCGCTGGCTTTGACGAGATCCCGGTCCGCGCTGCTCTGCTCGATGGCGATGTTGCGCTCCCGGTCGATGCGCTGCTGCTTCACTTGCTCCAGCTGGGCCGTGTTCTGCGCCCGCTTGCCGGAGCTGCGCAGCCCGTCGAAAACGGGAAACTTCATGGTGACGCTGACCTTCCAGGTGTCGTAGGGCTCCTTGAAGAGGAGGTCCGTCTTGCCCGCCTGGTAGCCGTAGCTGGCCGTCAGGTCGAACTTGGGGCGCAGATCCGAGATGAGCACCTTGTCGTTGGCGCGATACATGGCTTCCTGCTGGCGAAGCTGCAGCAGCTCGCTGCGGGGGGCGCCTTCGGGGCGCGGCCCCGGCTCGGTCTGGCCCAGTGCGACCAGGCTCAGGGGGGCCTTGGGATCGAGGCCCAGCTGGCCGTTCAGCACCTCCAGGGAGCGCCGCACATTGGCCTCAGCCTGCAGGGCCTCGGGGATCACCGCCAGCCACTCGCTCTCGGCCCGCAGGCGGTCCAGCTCCGTGGCGGTCTGGGCCTCCAGCCGCGCCTTCACGTCCGAGACGAACTGCTCGGCGGTGTTCCGGCGGCTCTCGATGACCTCCTGCTCGGCCTGGGCGGAAAGGACGGCAAGGTAGGCCTTGGCCACACCGTGGAGGACGTCCAGCTCCGCCGTGGTGAAGCCGTAGCTGGCCTCCTTCTCGCCCATCTGGGCGATGTCGATGGCCGTGCCCAGCTTGCCCCAGTAGAAGAGGGGCTGGGTGAGGTTGGCCTGGGTGGTGTAGACCCCCCGGGTGCCCACGAGGGTGCTGAGGGGGAAGCCGAAGGAGGGCGCCAGGTCCGCGAAGCTGCTGTTGAGCATGGAGACGTCCCGCGTGCGGGTGAAGTCCCCCACCAAGGTGACCTGCGGCAGCGCGTCGGCGCGGGTGCTGGTGATCAGGCCCCGGCGCTCCTCCACCCGGGCCTTGGCGGCACGGAGCATGGGGTTCTCATTCCGGGCCCGGGCCAGGGCGCCGGCAAGGTCCAGGCTCGGGGGGGTCGAAGCAGCCACGGGCAGGGGCGGCGTGGCCAGGTTCAGGGGCGGTGGGACAGGACTGGCCGGGGCCTGCAGGACGGGGGGGAAGATCAGGAGCATGTCAGGGCCTCGGCTGCGGGAAGGCCTCGGGGACGCCAAGTCCCCGCAGGCTGAAGTCGGTGTAGTGCTGGATGAGCTTTTCCAGATCCTGCGGATAGTCCGGACTGCCCCGCAGGAGCCGGATGATCCCCAGGGAGTTGCGGAAGTGGATGATCTGCCCCTGAATGCTCACGCCCATGTTGAAGAGGGCCTCCTCATCCAGGTCCGGGCGCAGCACCTGAAGACAGGCCGTCAGGTGCGTGACATAGGGCGCCAGGTGCTCCAGGAGCAGGGGCGCCGAGGCCTTGCGGGGTGCCTGCATCTCCCGGGCCATGAGGACCATGGCGGCCTCGTCGATGGGATCGGTACCGTCACAGGACATGAGCTCGGTGATGAAGGCGCGGATGTAGTCCTGCAAGCCCTGCAGCGCCGCTTCCCGCGCGCCGGGGCTGCCCGCGGGCGGGATGCTGGCGAGGGCCGCCACCGGGGAGACCTTGCGGGTGAAGATGGCCTTCAGGGCCTCCAGGTAGAGCCCCTCCTTGCCACAGAAGTGGTAGGTCACCAGGGCCGAGTTGGCCTTGGCGCCCTTGGCGATTTCGCGAATCCCCGCCCCGTCGAAGCCCTTGGCCGCGAACTGGAGGATGGCGGATTCGAGCAGTCGGGTGCGCGTATCGTGGAGCAGGACGGTGAGGTTCATTGACGGCTCTTTCGCATTGAATCAATCGAGTGATTAACCCATTCCCTCGAGCTTAATCGATCGATTGAATTCGTCAACCCCCCTCATCGGGGCTCCACCGAGGTGCCTTGTGATGCCCTCCGGTCACCTTCATGCGATCCTGGGCTCCTGAGATCCCTTGGAGCGTCCTATGGTCTTCCTGCTGTTCTATTTCGTCCTTTTCCTGGTCCTCATTGCCCAGGGCACCCATGTCGCTGGCGAGGTCAAGACCCCCCTGGGCACCCTGCCCGAGGAAGTGGGCCAGAACCCCGTGGCCGCCGCCCGCTGGGGAATCTTGCTCATCGTCGTCGGTTTCTTCGGAGCCCTCATGGGCCTCCTGGGGTTCAGCGTCCCCGGTGCCGCCGCCCTGCGCCCCGCCCTCTTCGGTCTGGGCGCCGCCACCATGGCCGCCTACGGTCTCTGGGTGATCTTCGAAGGCCGCAAGCCTGAGTTCATGGGCAAGGCCGCCGTGGAAGACCACGGGCATCATTAGCTGTCCGGGGGCTCCCCTCGCGGCGCAGGCGGCGCAAGGAAGTCGGGAAGCGGAGCAGCGGGCATGAAACGGGGGCTTGCGCCCCCGTTTCATTTGCTGAGGTTGTGGGTCGTTGTAGGGACGAGCTAGCGGATCGCCTCAGCCAGCAGGCTGGCATCGATGGTCCCGAGGCCGGCGCCGGGGTCGTAGCCAGCTACGCCCGTGTAGAACCAGTTGTCGCCAGCAGTGATGTCCCGGAGGCCTGACTGGCGCTGCGCCTTGTGGCTGTAGAGCTGGGGATGCAGCAGGCCCAGTCGCGAACCCTTCGCCTGTGAGATCAGGGCGAAGATGCCGTTCAGCTGTGGCGCGGCGAAACTGGTGCCGCCGTAGCCGCCGAGCCAGCCACCATCGGTCGTGGAGTAGACCAGGTAGCCCGTGTAGGGGTCGGAGTTGAGGGACACGTCGGGCAGGTTGCGCCCCCGCACGTGGGCAGGGACGGTGTAGAGGTCCTGCTTGACCGTGGTGTCCGGGAAGGCGGGGAAATAACTCCAGACCTGGTTGGGCTCGCTGCTGCGGATGCCCCGGAATTCATCCTGGTAGTCCGGCGTGTGCCAGAAGACGCTGACGCCCCCGCCTCCGCCCGTGGCGAAGTAGTAGTCCAGGTAGGCCGGCCCGTAGTTGGACACCATGTAGGGGTTGAAGTAGCTCCAGCCCCAGACCTGCTCTGTGGGCACGTTCACGGTGCCGTAGCGGCGGGCGATGGGGCCCGGCAGGGTCGTGCCTCCGGCGGCGATGATGTAGGGATCCGAGGCCGGGGAATCCACCGTGAGGATCTTGGAGAAGTAGGGGTAGGGCAGGCTCCGGTTGGTGTCGTAGGCACCGGAGTCACCTGTCGCAGCGAAGGTGGAGATGCCCTGGACAGCGGCCTCGGCGAAGGCCTGGTGGTAGGCCACCAGCACCGCCTGCGTGTCCGTGGAGACTCCGGGGATCAGGAAGTTGTAGATCTCCGGCGAGCCCCAGCTGACGGAGAGCGTATCCACAACGTTGTCGGAGACGGCCTTGTAGAAGACATCAATGAAGCCGGCCTCGGTGTTGGGGGCATCGTAGATCACCAGCTTGGCGTCCGGGGCCAGGCCCCCCGACTGCTGGACATCCAGGGTGGTCTCACCGGACCCGGCAGCCCCGGACAGCTCGCCGCCGCCGTCCACATGAACCTGCTGAATCCGGTTCGGATTCACCTGAAGGCCGATCTGGCTCCAGTAGTAGTAGGCGTCCGAGGGCAGGAAGTTCGCCAGGGTGGCGATGCCGATGGTCCGGCCGCTGCCGGTGACGCCCTTGGCATAGAGCGGGTTCACGCCGTAGAAGTTGGCCACATCGCCGGTCGTGTAGCTGCCCGGGACCCCCGTGGCGGTACTGCCGGGGATGGGCAGGACCACCTGGGGAACGGCCTCACCCAGGGCGTCGCCGCTGCGCTGGGCCGTGGAATTGTGGGGTAGGAACTGGGAGGTCTGGGTGTTCAGGCCGGCCACGTAGAGCACGATGTCGCGCAGGTGCCCGGGCACGCCATGGTCCCCTTCGGGCCGGTGGAACACCCGTCCCTTTTTGTCCACGTAGTCATGCAGGGTCGTGGTGAAGGCCTGGTTGAACTGAGCGGCCGTGCCCGTCGCCTTGATGACGAGGTGGTCACTGTAGATTTCGTTGATGACGATGCCCAGCCCCCGCAGGTGGTCCGTGACCTGGCCGATCTCCCAGTCGGAGGGCGCGAACCGGGACCGGAACTGCTCCACGCTGAGGAAGCGGTGGTAGAAGGGGCTCTTTGGATCCACCGTGGCGGCGATGTAGGCATCCAGCTGCTCCGGGTGGCGCAGCTTGAGGACGATGGACACAGTCTCCGTGGTGGCGGCTGCGGTCGCCCCGAGATCCTGGGGGGCGATGGCTGGTGTGCCGGCCCGTGCCACACCGATACCGATGGTGGCCGCGGCCAGGGCCAGGGTGCTGCTGAGATGGAACAGCCTCTTTCGAAGCGACATGGATGGCTCCTCTGGTTTACCCGATGGGGAATGGGGTGAAGGGTGGACTGAGTGCCCCAGTCTGACCATATATGCCGTGCAGTACACAGTAAAAAATGGTGATTCATTTAATTTGTAAATTTTATTAATTTTGTAAAAAATCCATTTTTTACAAAGATTATGCGGGACATTACCCACAGAGAACTGGGGCTCAGTCCGGGCCGCAAGTTCGCGTGCATGGGCACCCTCAGCCTCCGTCCCGCTCAGGTCACCAACTTCCACAACGAACGCGAAGACGCCGGTGGACAAAAAAAAGGACACGAAGCCTGCCTTCGTGTCCTTCGCTGAGATCCTATGACCTCAGGGAATCAACAGCAGGGCCCCCTGGGTGGCCCGGGACTCCAGCAGGGCGTGAGCCTGCGCGGCTTCACTGAGAGTGAAGCGGGCGTGGATGGTGGCGCGCACCTTCCCGGCCGCGTGGGCGGCGAAGAGTTCCCGGGCCGCCGCCTGAAGCTCCGCCGGATCCGCCACGTGAGGAAACACACTGGGCCGCTGCAGGGCCAAGCCGCCGCGCCGCCCCAGCTCCGCCACATCCACCAGGGGCAAAGCCCCGCTGGCGCGGCCAAAGGAGGCCAGCAGGCCGAAGGGGGCCAGGCTGTCCAGGGAGGCCTCGAAGGTGTCCTTGCCCACGGAGTCGTAGGAAATCCGAACACCTTTGCCGTCCGTGAGGCGCCGGACCTCAGCAGCCAGCTCCCCGTAGGATCCGCCCCGGGGCACCACCAGGACCGCCTTGGCGCCCTCGGCTTTCACGGTGGCGGCCTTGTCCGGGGTGCTCACCACACCGATGACGTTCACGCCCTCAGCCGCCAACCAGCGGGTCAGAATCAGCCCAACCCCGCCTGCGGCGGCATGGACCAGGACCCAGGCCCCGGGCACCGGCGTCCAGACCCGGCGCACCAACATGTGGGTCGTGAGCCCCTTGAAGATGAGGGCCGCAGCCTCCTCATCGGAGATTGAATCCGGCAGGGGCACCAGCCGCGCCGCGGGATGGTTGCGGGCCTCGGCATAGGAACCCGTGGGCCCGTCCATGGTGGCCACCCGCTGGCCCAGGGCCAGGCCCGTGGCGCCGGAGCCCAGGGCCTCCACCACACCGGCAGCCTCGAAGCCCAGGGGCGCTGGCAGCGTCACCGGGTAGGCGCCGCTGCGCTGGTAGACGTCGATGTAGTTCACGCCGATGGCCGTGTGCCGGACGCGGACCTCGCCGGGGCCCGGCTCCGGCAAGGGCGCGTCGACCAGAACCAACTGCTCCGGTCCACCGGTGGCCTTGAATTCAATGCGGTGGTTCATGGCGTCATCTCCTGAGCGGCTGGCCTATTCTCCGGCGTAGGAGCAGCAAGCGGGGGAAAATCGAGCGCGCACCCCAAAAGCAAAACGGGCGCCCAAGGGCGCCCGTTCAGGATTGCATCGAAGATCAGATCTTCTGGACGTTGGTGGCCTGGGGGCCCTTCTGGCCCTGAGCGACTTCGAAGCTGACGCGCTGATTCTCGTCCAGCGTGCGGAAGCCGCCGCCCTGGATGGCGGTGTGGTGAACGAAGAGATCAGCGCCGCCCTCGTCGGGGGTGATGAATCCGAAGCCCTTTTCAGCGTTGAACCACTTGACGATGCCTTGAGCCATGACTGTTTCCTGCGCTATGTCTGGTGATGTTGTAGCGATGACTTTCCCCAGACAAGGCCGTCATTGCATGTATGTGAGGTCCGCCCTTGGCGGGTCACGCGATCATCATGACAGGATTCGTTTTGTCCACCAGTATTTTATGGGCACCTTTTTCAGAACCGGAGCACTGCCCCCAGACCCACGCCCTTCCGCTCCAGGTTGAACGCCAGGTCGTCTTTGATGGAGCCCTTGGGCACGTCGAAGGTGCTGCCTTCGTAGAAGGCCCGCAGCCCGAACCACTGCACAGGGAAGATCCGGAGGTCCGCCCCCACCATGGTGTACTTGGCCTGTTTGTAGCCCAGGTAGTGGACATAGGCCTTGGCTTCCACCAGATTGCTGAGGCCCCGCCCGCCCACGGACAGGCCGATCTGAGGGATGGGTGCCTTGATCTCAGTGCTGCCGGTCTGGATGGGGCCCGTGGTGGGAGTGCCGGTGGCATCCATGTCCAGGGTCCAGGCCTGCACGCCCAGGTCCAGGCCCAGCCAGGCATCGCTGCCCTTGATGACCTTGATGGTCCAGACCCCGTCCAGGCTGGCCAGCTTCACGTGGGACTGGACGCGGGTACCTACCTTGTAGGTCTGCCCCTGGAAGGTGAAGACCTGAGTCACCACCCGGTCACCCCTGTATTCAGCGGTGCCACTGGAAACCTGCAGGGCGAAGCGGGGGCCCTGGTAGTTCATGAAGAAGCCGGGCGTGGTCTTCTGCTTGGCCAGGCCCAGGTCCGAGTCCAGGTCCAGGGCGATGGGCAGGCCATCCTGGATTCCTGAGAAGTGGCCCGTGAAGGTGGGGCCATAGGACTGGGCGCCCAGGGACCAGGAACGCTGCAGGTCCGGGACCGCCGCGTTGGGCGCACCCAGCTGGGCGAACAGGGCCGAGGCGCTGAGGGACAAGACAAGGGGCAGGACGCGCATGACTCCTCCGGGGGGTGTTATCCCTCCTATCGGTCAGTGGCCCAGAAGCTCAAGGATCAGAACCGCAGGACCAGCCCGAAGCCCGTGCTCTTGCGATCCGCGGAGATGTCCAGATCCTGCTGCAGGGAGCCCGCGGGGATGCGGATCTTGCTGGCGTCGTAGAAGAAGCGCACCCCGAAGCTGGGGTAGAAGTAGGCGCGGGCATCCAGGCCGTAGCGGGTGGTGGAGGCGCCCTTCAGCTTCATGAGGCGGTAGTAGATCCGGGTCTCCACCAGGCCATCCACGCCGTTGGACCAGGCGCTCAGCCCCACCTGGGGCAGCAGCAGGGAGGGACTCGCCTGCTGGGTGAGGGAGGTGGCGGCATTCTGGGCCGAGAGGTCCGCCTTGAGATACTGCCCCGCCAGGTCCAGGCCGATCCAGGCATCACTTCTCGCCATAAATTTGTAGGTCCAGACCCCATCCAGCACCCGCACCTTGGCCGAGGACAGGAGGGTCGTGCCGGTGGGATGGACACGGCCATCCAGGGCAATATCCCGGGTCTGGGTGCGACTGCCCCCGTACTCGGTGTTGTCGTAACTGAGCAGGAGCATGGAGGAGGCGCCTGAGTATTCCCCGAAGAAGCCCAGGGGGCTCTTATCCCGACTCAAGCCCAGGTCCGCGTCCGTGTCCACCAGGGAGGTCTTGCCGTTCCGGCTGCCCGAGACCGAGGCGCTGAGGGTGGGCTGCACCTTCTGGACCCCGAGGGTCCAGTGCAACTGCGACGCCGCCGTCGGCCCCATGGGCGCACCCAACTGCGCAAAGGCGGAAAGACCGGTCAGACAGAGCAGGAGGGCCGTGATGCGCATGGGGTCATGCTATCGCCAAAGGCTCAGATCGCCGCGAGCTTCCGGTAGGCCTCCAGGAAGTCCTTGGGCTGGGGCAGGATCTCGTCTTCCACGGCGGGGTAGTAGGCCACCCAGGTGTCCTTGGCGGCCACGCGGCGCACAGGGGCGTCTAGGTGGAAGAACAGCTCATCGGCGATGCGGGCGGCGATCTCGGAACCGTAGCCCCAGCTCAGCGTGTCCTCGTGGGCCACGATGACGCGGTGGGTCTTCTTCACGGTGCGCTCGATGGCGGCCCAGTCGTAGGGGTTCAGGCTGCGGAGGTCGATGATCTCCACGGAGATGCCCTCCTTCTCCGCCTCCCGGGCCGCCTGCACGGCGCGGTACACGGTGCAGCCGTAGGTGATGACGGAGAGGCTGCTGCCCTCCCGCACGGTGCGGGCCTTGCCGAAGGGGATCATGAAGTCCGGGCCGGGGTCGTTGCCCTTATTGTGGGTCTGCCGGTAGAGATGCTTGGGCTCCAGAAAGAGCACGGGGTCGTCGCAGCGGATGGCCGTGCGCAGCAGGCCAGCAGCGTCCAGCGCATTGCTGGGGCAGATCACCCGCAGACCGGGGATGTGGGTGAAGGTGCTTTCGCCGCACTGGCTGTGGTAGGTGGCCCCGCCCATGAGGTAGCCGGCGATGGGCACGCGGATCACCATGGGCGCCTTGAAGGCCCCGTGGGAGCGCCAGCGGATGCTGGCCAGCTCGTCGCGGAGCTGCTGCATGGCGGGCCAGATGTAGTCGAAGAACTGGATCTCCGCCACGGGCTTGAAGCCCCGGGCCGCCAGGCCGATGCCCCGGCCCACGATGGTGGCTTCCGCCAGGGGCGTGTTGAAGACCCGGTGGGCGCCGAACTGCTTCTGCAGCCCGTAGGTGGTCTTGAAGACACCGCCCTTGCCCTTCACCTCGTCGAGGATGTCCTCGCGGCTGGCGTCGGCCACATCCTCACCGAAGACCAGGATGCGCGGATCCCGCGCCATCTCGTGCTTCAAGGTGGCATTGATGAGGTCCAGCATGGTCTTGCGGCCGACCTCTTGGTCGCCGGGGTTGTCCTCGGTGTCGAAGGCCGCGGAGGTGGGATCCACATCCTCGCTGTAGAGGTGCTGGTAGTAGGTGCCGGGCGTCGGCACGGGGGCTGCCTCGGCTTCCACCCAGGCCGCCTCGATCTCGGCCTGCACCTCGTCCTTCAGCGCCTGAAGCTCAGCCTCGGTCAGGTCGCCCCAGGCCAGCAGCTGCTGGGCATAGGTGGTCACGGGATCACGCAGGGCCTCGGCCTCACGCTGGGCCTTGGACTTGTAGAGCTGCTCATCGTCGGAGAGCGAGTGGCTGTAGGGGCGGATGACCTTGGCCCGCACCAGGGCCGGTCCCTTGCGGGCGCGGGCGTGGTCTGCGGCGGCCTGCAGGGCCGCGTGACTGGCAATGGGATCGCACCCGTCCACATCGTCGATGATGAGGAGACCATGCTCCGCATAGCCCTGCACCAGGGCCGCGATGTTGCCGCCGGGGTACTGCACTTCCGTGGGCGTGCTGATGGCGTAGCCGTTGTCCTCCACCAGGAAGACCATGGGGGCTTTCAAGTTCACGGCATTGCTGAGGGCCTCCCAGAATTCGCCCTGGCTGCAGGTGCCGTCGCCCGTGGTGGCCAGTGCGACTTCATCTGAATGGATGCCCAGGAGCTCCTGCACGCCGCCCTGCTCGGCACGAACCACCGCCTCCACGGCGCCCACGGCCTGGAGGAACTGGCTGCCTGTGGGGCTGGAGGTGATGAAGATGTTCAGCTTCTTGTGGCCCCAATGGCTGGGCATCTGGCGGCCGCCGCTGGCCGGATCCTCCACGGAGCCCACGGAGCCCAGGAACATCTCCTTGGCCGTGTAGCCCAGGCCGTAGGCCAGGGCCCGGTCCCGGTAGTAGAAGAAGAACCAGTCGTGGCCGGACCGGAAGACCATGGCCGCCGCAGCCTGCACCGCCTCGTGGCCGACGCCATTGATCTGGAAGAAGACCTTGTTCTGCCGCTTGCCCATGATCTCTTTGTCATCGATGCGCCGGGCGGCGTAGATCGTGCGATAGAGCTTCACCCGCTGCTCGCGGGTCAGGGTGGTGTTCGGCACGGACAGGTCGGAAGGGGTGGTCAATCGCACTCCAGGCAGGATCTAGGTGCAAGAATGCCAAAATCTGACGCAGCGGTGTGGATCCTCGGTCGATACCCCATGTTTAGCACAGACTATCGGTCGAAAGAAGAATTTCACAGGCAGGGGCACAGACCACCCTAGATCAATAGCGATGCCAAGGTCGAGAAACTACTGGTGCTCTGGCGGGCCCACCGCCCAGAAAAAAGCGGAGTGGCCCACATGGACCACCCCGCCGTTCCATCAACTTCGATCGGCTTTAAAGGCCCTGGGGATAGGCCTCTTCGCCATGCAGGTCGGTGTCCAGGCCCTTGACTTCCGCATTGGCGGTCACGCGCACGGGGGTGATGCGGTCGATGATCCAGAGCATGCCGTAGGTGAAGCCGAAGGCCCACACGGAGGAGATGCCCACCGCGGCCATCTGCTTGCCGAAGAAGCCCACATTGCCCCGGAGGAGACCATCGGAGCCCGCGGGGTTCCAAACCTTGGAGGCGAAGATGCCCAGGAAGATCACGCCGATGAGCCCACCCACACCGTGCACGCCCCAGACGTCCAGCGCGTCGTCCCAACCCAGCTTGTTCTTGAGGGCCACGGCGTAGTAACAGATGACGCCGGCCATGATGCCGATGAGGGCGGCGGTGCTGAGGGACACATAGCCCGCGGCGGGGGTGATGGTGGCCAGACCCGCGACAGCGCCCGTGAGCAGGCCCACGAACTTGGGCTGCTTGGCATTCATCCACTCGACCAGGAGCCAGGTGGCCCCGGCGAAGGAGGCGGCGATGTCCGTGTTCAGGTAGGCGCTGGCGGTGATCTCGTCCACCCGCAGTTCCGAACCGGCATTGAAGCCGTACCAGCCGAACCAGAGCAGGCCCGTGCCCAGGGCGATGAGGGGCACGTTGTGGGGGACATTCTCCACCACGGAGCGGCGGCCCACATAGAGAATCGACGCCAGGGCGGCGAAGCCCGCGGTGTTGTGCACCACTATGCCGCCCGCGAAGTCCAGCACACCCCACTTGGCGAGGATGCCCTCGGGGCTCCAGACCATGTGGACGAAGGGGAAGTAGACGAAGACCAGCCAGCCCGTGAGAAAGAGGAAGTAGGCCTTGAAGGTCACGCGGTTGGCGAAGGCGCCGGTGATCAGGGCCGGGGTGATGATGGCGAACATCATCTGGTAGGACACGTGGACGATGAGGGGGATACCCGCGTCATTGCCCGTGTACATGGTGTGCAGGGTGATGCCCTTGAGGAACGCGTAGTAGGTGGGATCTCCGATGATGCCGTGCCAGGTGGGGCCGAAGCACATGGAGTAGCCAAAGGCGAACCAGAGCACCGTGGTCCAGACCAGGGAGACGAAGCTCTGCGTCATGATGGTGAGCACATTCTTCCGGCCCACCAGGCCCCCGTAGAAGAAGGCCAGGCCCGGGGTCATGAGCATGACCAGGCTGGCGCAGAGCAGCATGAACGCGGTGTTCCCGACGTTGAATTGAACGGGTGGCATAAAAATTACCTCCTCATCATAAAAAAACAGACGACGCCGGAAGTATGCAGAGCTTCGCCTGTGACCCGGGTGCGGAGGCGGGATTTTTTATGCATTTTTTATGCGGGTTCCCGATGGGGGAGTCCCGCTTAACCTGGAGCCTCCATGGACAACCCCTCCCCGGTCCGGCCCATCCTCGTGGCCCTGGGCTCCGAAGCCCAGTCCCTCCGCCTCATTCACGCGGGGTTCCGCCTGGCGCGGGAGCGCGCGGCGCCCTGGATCGGCGTCTATGTGGACCGGGGCCAGGGCTCTGCCACCGAGGATGCCGAGCAGGTGCAGGTCTGGATGCAGGAGGCCCAACGCCTCGGCGCCGAAGTGCGAACGGTGGAAGCCCCCACCCTGGCCCAGGGGCTCGCGGATCTGACCCGCCGCACCCATGCCCAGGCTCTGGTCATGGGCCGCTCCCGGGACCGCTGGCCCTGGGCCCGGCTGGGCCACTCCACGGCGGATGAACTGCAGCGCCGGGGCCTGGATGCAGAGCTGGTCGTCATGGATGATCCGGGGGCCCGGGCGGAACCTGGGGCCCCGACCATGGCCTTCGGGGCCCTGGCCGGAACCTTCCTGGTGCTGGCTACGGCCACGGGCCTGGCCTGGCTGGTGCCCGCCGAGGGCAACCTGGCCCTGGTGCTGCCGGTCTACCTCCTGGGCGTCACACTCATCGCCCACCACTGGGGGGCGGCCCTGGGCATCCTGGCCTCGGTGCTCAGCGTGCTCCTCTACAACCTGCTGCTGGAGACCCCCCGCTTCCATGAGGCCGCCTCCCGCTGGCCCAACCTGCTCTTCTTCCTGCTGATGCTGTTGGCGGCCCAGCTCATGATCGGTCTCCTGCGCCGCCTGCGGGCCCAGGCCCGGGAGGTGCAGCGCCGGGAGCTACACACGGCCTCCCTCTATTTGCTGGGCCGGGCCCTGGCCCGGAGCCTCAGCCCCGATGAGGTCGCCGCCACCGCCGCCGAACACCTCCGGCGGGTTTTCAAGGCCCGTGCGTGGCTGCTCTTCCCTGAAGGCGAGGCCTGGAAGGTGCGACCCGAGGCCCCGGGCGAACACCTGGACGAGCCCCTTCCCCCGCCCTCGGAGTTGCTGCCCCGGCTGGTGGTGGGAGCCGACGCCGGGGATCCCCTGGAGCCCCTGCCCGTGGGCCCGGCCTTCTGCCTCTCCCTGCTCAGCACGGACCAGAGCGAGGGCGTGCTCCGCATCCTGCCCCGGGACGGGGAGCCCCTGCAGCCCAGCAGCTGGGAGCTTCTCAAGGCCTTCGCCGTGCAGATTGCCCTGGCCCTGGAGCGGCTGCGCTGGCTGGAGGAGGCCCGCCGGGCCCAGCTGGACCACGAGACCGAACGGCTGCGCAGCACCCTGCTGGGCGCCATCGGCCACGACCTGAGAACCCCCCTGGCCGCCATCCACGGCGCCGCCAGCAGCCTGCTTCTGCCCGGGGATCTGCCGGGGGCGGCCCAGCGGGACCTGCTCACCATGATCCAGGAGGAGAGCGAGCGATTGGCCCATCTGCTGGGCAACCTCCTGGATCTCACCCGCTTGGAGAGTGGCACCATCCAGGTTCACAAGGAGTGGCAGCCCCTGGAGGAGGTCATCGGCTCGGCCCTGGGCCGCCTGGAGCGCCACTCCGGCGTCCTGCCCGTGCGGGTGGACCTGCCCGAGGACCTGCCCTCAGCCCCCTTTGATGCGGCCCTCATCGAGCAGGTGCTCATCAACCTGCTCAGCAACGCCAAAGCCCATGCCCCGGGCCAGGATGTGGACCTGCGCGCCTGGGCAGAGCCCGACTGGCTGCACCTGGAGGTGGCGGATCGGGGCCCCGGCATTCCAGAAGAGAGCCTGGAACGGGTCTTCGACAAGTTTTTCCGCCTGCCCGGCGCCGGCGACGGGGGCGTGGGCCTGGGCCTGGCCATCTGCCGGGCCATCCTGCAGGCCCACGGCGGCCGCATCCACGCCAGCAACCGCCTGGGCGGCGGCTCGGTCTTCGGTCTGGCCCTGCCCCTAGAGGGTACGCCGCCCCCGGGCCTGGTCCCCGAGGAGGCCCGGTGAACCAGCCCCTCATCCTCATCATCGAAGACGAAGAGGCCCTGCGCCGCTTCCTGGTGCCCACCCTCAGCGGTCAGGGCTACCAGGTGCTTTGCGCCGCCACGGCCACGGAGGGCCTGGCCATGGCCCGCAGCCACAACCCCGACTTGGTGCTGCTGGACCTGGGTCTGCCGGACCTGGACGGCATGGCGGTGCTGGCCGACCTGCGCGGCTGGAGCCAGAAGCCCGTCGTCATCCTCAGCGCCCGCAACCAGGAGCGGCACAAGATCCAGGCCCTGGACCAGGGCGCCGACGACTACCTGGCCAAGCCCTTCGGGGCGGGGGAGCTGCTGGCCCGCATCCGCGTGGCCCTGCGCCACCGCCTGCCCGCCGATGCACCCGAACCCGTGCTGCACAGCGGCAGCCTGCAGGTGGATCTGGCGCGCCGGGAGGTGCACCAGGACGGCCAACTCGTCAAACTCACGATCCTGGAATACCGCCTGGTGGAAGCCCTGGCCCGCCGCAATGGGAAGGTGGCCACCCACACCCAGCTGCTGACCGAGGTCTGGGGCCCCGGCGGCAAAGGCAACACCCACTACCTCCGCATCTACATGGCCATGTTGCGGAAAAAACTGGAGGCCGACCCCACCCGGCCGCGGCATTTCATGACCGAGCCGAATGTGGGGTACCGGCTGGAGCTGGATGGCACGCACTGAGCACTGGGCTGCGGACCTTTTTGCCCATTTCCCCCGGCCTGTTCTAGTCTGATAGTCCACGTTCAGACAGGGTCCACCATGACGTCCATCGCTGCCATCCGCGCCATCCATGACCTGCCGATCCCCGAGCTGCTCTACCGGGCCGCCACAGCCCACCGGGAGCACTGGAACGCCGAGGAGATCCAGTTCTGCACCCTGGATTCCATCAAGACCGGCGCCTGCCCCGAAGACTGCGCCTACTGCCCCCAGAGCGCCAAGTACCAGACGAACCTCAAGGTGGAGCCCCTGAAGGACGTGGCCAAGGTGCTGGCCGGAGCCGCCGAGGCCCGGGCCAACGGCTCCACCCGCTACTGCATGGGCGCCGCCTGGCGCGAGGTCAAGGACGACGCCAACTTCGACGCGGTGCTGGAGATGGTCCGCGGTGTCTCGGGGATGGGCATGGAGGTCTGCGTCACCCTGGGCATGCTCAACGAGGCCCAGGCCAAGCGCCTGAAGGCGGCGGGCTGCCAGGTCTACAACCACAACATCGACAGCAGCCGCGACTTCTACGAGACCATCATCCACACCCGGAAGTTCGATGAGCGCCTGGAGACCATTGCCGCCGTACGCGCCGCGGGCCTGGAGGTCTGTTCTGGAGGCATCCTGGGCATGGGCGAGACCATCGACCAGCGCATGCACTTCCTCCAGGAGCTCACGGAGCTGGAGCCCGCTCCGGAGAGCATCCCCATCAACCAGTTCGTGGCCGTGGATGGCACCCCCCTGGCGAACGTGGATCCCCTGCCCCCCCTGGAGCTGGTGCGCATGATCGCCACGGCCCGCCTCCTCTTCCCCAGGAGCCGCATCCGCCTCAGCGCGGGGCGCACGCAGATGAGCGACGAGCTGCAGGCCCTCTGCTTCTTCGTGGGAGCCAACAGCATCTTCACCGGCGACAAACTCCTCACCACCCCGAACCCCGGCGATAACCACGACCAGTGGCTGCTGGCCGCCCTGGGGATGCGGGTCGAGGGCTTCGCCGAAAAGAGGTAGCCGTGCAACTCATCGAGGACCTTCAACAGGAGCACGAGCTCATCGAGCAGGTGCTGGGCTCCCTGCGCACCTTCGTGAACCTGCGCCTGGCAGGCCAGGGCGATCCAGCCGACGCGGTGAGCTTCCTGGCCTTCTTCCACCGCTTTGCCGGGGACTACCACCACGCCCGGGAAGAGGAGGTCTTTTTCAAGGCCCTGGTCGAGCAGGCCGAACTGCCCGCCGAACGCGGCCCCATCGCCGCCCTCACCGGGGAGCACCGGCGCATGGGCGGACTCCTGGAGGCCCTGGACCCCCTGCTGGGCGCCCCCCTGGACACCGAGGCCGACCGGGCGAGGGTATTGGAGCTGGCTCTGGACTACAGCCGCTCCCTCTGGCGCCACATCGACGCGGAGAACTCCGTGGTCTTCCCCGAGGGCCAGGACCGCCTCCGCCGCAGCCATGTGAAGGAACTGCCCTCCCGGCCCATGAGCGAGGCCGAGGCCACCGCCCGCCAGGGGGGCCTAGACCTGGTCCAGGCCTACAAGCCCCTCCACGACGCCGAAGTACACCGCGGCGATGGCTGCATCGCCTGCCCTTCCTTCGGCACCACCTGTGATGGCCTGGAGCGGGAATGGTGGACCGACCTGGACTGGGAAGACATGTATGACCGCATGAAGGGCGATTAACTGGATTAATCCAAGCCCTGGTCAGAGCCGATGCCCAATGAGTGGCCGGTCCGGGGAAACTGTACCCGGATCCCAGGTCTGTATTTCCGAAATAGTCTAAGTCCACTGGGTCCACCGCAGGGGTTGACGATGCCACTGATCAAAGCCCTCTATGCCTTCCTGGAACGGACCTTCTTCGCCTCCCTGTTCCGGAAGCTGCTGGGCTGCATGGTGCCGATCTTCCTGCTGCTGGTCCTGCTGGGCTGGCAGAGCTTCCACCTGGCCCAGGGCCTCCAGCATGGCCCGGCAGATCCCGCCCTGCTGGTCCAGGCCGAACGCCTGGAGCGGCTGGCCTGGGTACTGCCCCTGCTCGCGCTGGGGCTGGCGCTGGGAGCCTACGCCACGTTCCACCTCTCTGTGGTCGTGCCCCTGAAAAAGATCACCCGGCTCATCCAGGGCGGGGACTTCTCCCGGGACATCCAGGTCGACACCCACGATGAAATCCATGAACTGGCCGTAGGCTTCAACGCTTTCGCTGGCCAGATCCGAGACATCCTGGACTCTTCCAAGCGCCTGGGCCTCTCCATCGCCGTGGGCTCCACCCGCACCACCAAACTTGCCACCGATTCGGCCCGGGACGCCCAGCATCAGGAGGAGCTCTCCGAGCGCATCACCCGCACGAGCCAGGAAGTGGCCGAGGCCACGGAGCGAGTCGCCTCGGTGACCGACCGCATCACCCACAGCACTCAGGAGAACCTGGCCTCAGTGCGCAGCACCCATGGGGAGCTGCTGGAGGCCGACGCGGGCATGGCCAAGGCCAACCGGCGCCTGGTGGACTTCGGCGCCCTGGTGCTGGGCCTGAACGAAAAATCCGCCCGCATCAGCGATGTGGTCCACCTCATCGAGGACGTCTCCGAACAGACCAAGCTGCTGGCCCTCAACGCCGCCATCGAGGCCGCCCACGCGGGCGAGGCGGGGCGGGGCTTCGCGGTGGTGGCCGAGCAGGTGAAGAAACTGTCCGAGGGGGTCGGTGAGGCCACGCTGGAGATCGCCACGAACCTGGGCAGCATGCTCCAGGACATGGAGCGGACCTCCGAAGGGATCCAGGCGATCACTCAGGACTTTCAGGGCACCACGGCGGTCCTGGACCGGGCTTCGGAGCACTTTGCCCGCCTGGTCGATGACTTCGAGGGCAACGCCTCGGCCCTGGAGAGCGCCACCAGCACCGTGGCCTCCATCTCCCGGACCAGTGGGGAGATCCACATCCAGGCCCGGGATATCCAGTCCCTCAGCCAGCAGGGCAGCCTGCGCCTGCAGGAGACCACGGGCCTGGCCGGGGACATGAACCGCTCCACGGAGCGGCTGCTGGAACTGGTCTCCCGCTTCCGCACGGGCAACGGCGAACTGGAGGCAGTGCTGGAGCGGGCCTTCCGATGGCGCGACACCATCCAGGCGCGGATCCAGGCCCTGGCCACCAAGGGCGCCAACCTCTTCGACCGGGACTACCGTCCCGTACCCGGCACCAACCCCCAGAAGTTCCTCACCAGCTACGCCGTGGTCTTCGCTTCGGAACTGCAACCCCTGTTCGATGACGCCCGGCGGGAACTGGGGTCCATCTACTCCGTGGCCCTGGACCTCAACGGCTACCTGGCCATCCACCACACGGGGGTCTCCGAGCGCATGACGGGCGACCCCAGCGTGGACCTGCCCAAGAGCCGCCACCAGCGCCTCTACTTCAACGTGGAAACCGAGAAGCGGCGCTCCCGCAACACGGAGCCCTTCCTCTTCCAGACCTACATGCGGGACACGGGCGAGATCCTCAACGACCTCTCGCTGCCCATCTACATCAACGGCCAGCACTGGGGCGCCATGGTCAACGGCTTCAGTCCCGAGCGCTTCCTCTAGGTCATGGCTGCCCGCAGGTCCACCAGCACCTGATCCGCAGCCTCGACCCGGATCAGGCCCAGGCGAGGGTATTCCAGGTCGAGGATGACGAAGATGGTGAGGGCGAACAGGGCCGCGAAACCCAGAAGGTGGGCCCGGCTGACCCTGCCCTCGGCCATGCTGTAGCCCGCGAAGAGGGCCCCCACCAGGGTCAGGACGCCCAGCATGAGGTAGATCACCAATGGCGGATGGGTCTGGGCCGCCATGGCCCGGGTGGCTGTGATGTCGATCATCTCGTTGAGCGCCGGCAGCAGGAGCATGGCCGGAGGGGCCTGGGCCTCGGCCTTGACGGCGGCCACAGCCTTGGACCAGATGGCGTTCTGCAGCTGGACCGAGCGGTCCAGGGCCGCCCGGGAGGGGGCGGAGTCCAGCGGATTCTGGAAGATGCCCAGACGGGCGTCGAGGTAGTGGCGGAAGTCCTCCCGCAGCCCGTCCCGGACCGGCGAGGGCAGCAGGTCCAGGCGCAGGTAAGCCGTGCCGATGGCGTTGGCCTCCTGCACGATGAGCTGGCGGCGCCCGTCGAAGCGAGACGCAGCCCCCGAGAAGGTGAAGGCCATCAGGAGCCCCAGCAGACCGAACACGGCCCCCTCCACGGCCCCCAGACTCGGCCTCCCCGCACCCGACACCAGATGCCGGGCGCCGAGGCGCCGCCCCAGGACCAGCATGGCCAGCATGCCGAGGAAGATGCCCAGGGCGGCCAGCAGGGTCAGGAGGGTAAAAAGCATGGGATCACTCCAGGAATCGTCCGGCTATTGGCTGTGGACTGTGGACAGGGCCGACAGAATGACCTGAGCCCTGTGCCCGGAACGGATCCGGCCGGCGGCATTATCCACCACCACGCGCAGGGGCACCTTGCCCTCGCCGTCCACATAGGGGGCCACCAGCACCACCTCGCCCACGTAGTCGCTGACCTCAGCCGGGGGCAGCAGGTGCACCCGCACCTTCTGCCCGGGGCTGAGCCGCCGGGCCTCGGCCGGATCGGCCCCGCACTGCACCACCACACTGCTGAGGTCAAGGATGCGGAAGAGGGTCTGGGCGGTGGAGACAGCCTCACCCACCTCCCGGGTCCGAGCCACCACCACACCGTCCAGGGGGGCCACCACCGTACGCAGCCGCACCTGCTCGACGGCGGCCTCGTACTGCAGCCGGGCCAGGTCCAGGTCGATGCGGGATTCCAGGGCCTTGGCCTCCGGAATGATCTTGCTGTCGAAGAGCTTCTTGGCCCCCTTGGCCTCGAATTCCCGGCGCTCCAGCAGTACCTTGGCCCGCTGCATCTCCAACTCCTCTGGCTTCCCGTAGAGGATGGCCAGGGGCTGGCCCGCTTTGACGACATCGCCCTCCCGCACCTTCAGCTCCAAAATGCGGCTGGAGACTGGGGCGCAGACCTCCGCCTGGCGAATGGGCAGGACCAGGCCGTCTATGGCGGCCGCGGCCAGGGAAGGGCCCAAAAGGAGCAGGGCGGCGGAATAAAAGGGGACGCGCAGTTGCATGGGGCTCACCGGGAACCCCTCCATCCTGCCAGCGCCGAATCTGGATTCCCTACTTGATCTTGAAGGTGAACTTACCCTCGTGGCACTCCAGGCACTTCACCACGGGCTTCTGATGCTGGCGGTGGCACTCGGTGCAGGGGATGGGATCGTGGGGGGAGCCGTGGGGATTGGGCTTGGCGTCCTTGGTGAGGGCCTTCATGGCCGGGTAGTCCCCGTGGCAGACCATGCATGCCTCGTCGGGGATGGCCGCGGAGCTGGGCTTCTCCTTCTGGTGGCAGTCCACACAGATGAGCTTGGCCCGGACATGAGGTGCAGGCAGCTTGCGGTCCTGGGCCATACCCACACCCACCGCCAGCAGGCTGGCCAACCCCAGAACCATGAACCGCTTGATGGCCATCAGTGCTCCTCCCCCGAAGGGTCAATGCTGACCATGGTATCGGATTTGGTCCCCTCCGCCTTGAACGGTACACTCAAGGTCGGAGTTCCAGCCCCCCTGCCCTTCCTACCTCGGAATCGGCAAAGCCGATTCCGAGCCAGCCTGGACCCCCAGTCAAAGCACCTAAGGACGACCATGCGCGAAATGGACAAAGCTTTCGATTTCAAGACGGCCCAGCTGCGTTGGTACGAGGTCTGGGAGACCGCCAAGGCCTTCCAGGCAGCGCCCCAGAGCGGCAAGGAGCCCTGGTCCATCGTGATCCCCCCACCCAACATCACGGGCAACCTGCACATGGGCCACGCCCTGGTGAACACGCTCCATGACGTGCTCACGCGCTTCAAGCGGGCCCAGGGCTTCGACGCCCTCTGGGTGCCCGGCACGGACCACGCGGGCATCGCCACCCAGATGATGGTGGAGCGCCAGCTCAAGGCCGAGGGCACGGACCGGCACAAGCTGGGCCGGGACGCCTTCGAGGCCCGCATCTGGGAGTGGAAGGAGAAGAACCAGGGGGCCATCGAGCACCAGCTCAAGCGCCTGGGCTGCTCCGTGGACTGGACCCGTAATCGCTTCACCCTGGACCCAGCCCTCAACAAGGCTGTGCGCAAGGTCTTCGTGGAGAGCTACAAGGCCGGTCGCATCTACCGCGGTCCCCGCATGATCCAGTGGGATCCGGCCCTCCAGACCGCCCTCAGCGATCTGGAAGTGAAATACGAAGAGCGCCGCGGCAAGCTCTGGTACCTGCGCTACCCCCTGGCGGATGGCAGCGGTGAAGTGGTGGTGGCCACCACACGGCCCGAGACCATGCTGGGGGATACGGCCGTGGCCGTGCACCCGGACGATGAGCGCTTCCAGGGCATGATCGGCAAGCTCATGAACCATCCCCTCACGGGGCGCCAGATACCCGTGGTGGCGGACAGTTTCGTGGATCCCGCCTTCGGCACCGGCTGCGTGAAGGTCACGCCCGCCCACGACCCCAACGATTTCGCCGCCGGGCAGCGCCTGGGCCTGGACTCCATCACCATCATCGGCTTCGACGCCAAGATGACCGCGGCAGCGGGCGCCTACGCGGGCCTGGACCGCTTCGAGGCCCGCAAGCGGGTGGTGGCAGACCTTGAGGAGCAGGGCTTCCTGGTGAAGGTCGAGGACTACACCAACAAGATCTCCCTCAGCGATCGCAGCGGCGCCGTGCTGGAGCCCCTGGTCAGCGAGCAGTGGTTCATGGACGTGAAGGAGGCCGCCGCCAAGGCCCTGGAGGCTGTGCAGACCGGCGCCATCCAGTTCACCCCCGAGCATCACGCCGCCGTCTGGCACCACTGGCTCACCAACATCCAGGACTGGTGCATCAGCCGCCAGCTGGTCTGGGGTCACCGCATTCCAGCCTGGACCTGTGCGACGTGCGGCCAGCTCCACGTGGAGATGGAGGCGCCCTCCGCATGCTGCGCATGCGGAGAGAAAAAACTAATACAAGATCCTGACACTCTGGACACTTGGTTCTCGTCGGCGCTGTGGCCTTTCAGTGTGTTTGGCTGGCCGGACGAGTCCGAGGAGCTGAAGCGCTACTACCCCACCAGCGTCCTCATCACGGGCTACGACATCCTCTTCTTCTGGGTGGCGCGCATGGCCATGGCGGGCCTCACTTGGATGGGTGAGGTGCCCTTCCGCAAGGTCTACTTCAACAGCCTGGTGCGCGATGCCAGCGGCCAGAAGATGAGCAAGACCAAGGGCAACGTCATCGACCCCCTGGAAGTCATGGAGGAGTACGGCACCGACGCCCTGCGCTTCTCCCTGGCCATCATGGCCGCCCCGGGCACGGATATCGCCATGAGCACCGCGCGCCTGGAGGCCTCGCGCAACTTCTGCAACAAGCTCTGGAATGCCTCGCGCTTCGTGCAGATGAACCTCGACGAGTCCATCACGCTATCCACCCAGCCAGAATTCGGCGAAGCCGAATTCTGGCTCATCGGGAAGATGCGGGATAGCCTCAACGCCGTCACCAAGGCCCTGGAGGAGTTCCGCTTCCACGAGGCCTCAGACCTGCTCTACCACCTGGTCTGGGACGACTTCTGCGCCACCTACATCGAACTGGCCAAGGTGCAGCTGCTGAGCGGCACACCGGGTCAGAAGGCCGCCATCCTCCGCTTCCTGGACATCCTGCTGCGGGCCCTGCATCCGTTTGTGCCGTTCCTCACCGAAGAGATTCACGAAGCAGTCATTGCTCCGCGATTACCGCAGGGGGAAAACACTCTGTTGGCTTTGCGGAGCTGGCCGGTGGAGGATGCGATCCTTCAGGTTCAGGGCGGGGACAGCACGCTGATCCCGCGCTTCCAGGACCTGCTCTCAGCCTTCCTGCGCCTCAAGGCGGAGCAGGGCGTGGACCCGGCCAAGCGGGTGCCAGCCTTCTGCACGTTCCTGGAGCTGGAGCCTTTCACTGATGCCCTCAAGTCCATCGCCCGCCTGGAGTCGGTGACCTTCACCACCGCCGAGCTGGCGTCCCCCACCCGTGCCATCGCCGTGGTGGCGGGCGGCACGGTGGCCCTGGAGCTGGCGGGTCTCAAGGACCCGGCGGCCGAAAAGGAGAAGCTGGAGAAGGAGCTGGTCAAGCTGGAAAAGGAGCTGGAGCCCCTGCGGGCCCGCCTCGCCGATGAAAGCTTCGTCACCAAGGCCCCGGAGGCCGCCGTGGCCAAGCTGCGCGGGCAGGCCGAGGAGCGGGAGCAGCGCCTGGTCCAGGTGCAGGCTTTGCTGCGCTGAGCCATCCTTCCCACCCGATCCAGAGCCCCTAGGCTGGTCCCCATGAGCCAACTCGCCCCCCTCCTCTTCGCCTCCGCCTTAGTGGGCGGGGGGTTTCTGGCCCTTCACCACCGGCAGGCCCCGCCGCCGGTGCAGCCGCCTGCGAGCCTGACCAGCACCTTGGCCTCGCCGGGCTTGGCTCCGGACCTCAGCTCAGATCCCCTCCTGGAGGCTCTGCGTTCGGACCTGCACCTGCAGCGGCAACTGATCCTCCTCTTCGCCGACGAGGGCTCCTTCAAAGGCAAGGACCTGGCCCGGGCCCTGGAGGCGGGTCACCGGCTCCACCACGACCGGCGAGATCTGGTGCACCAGCTCAACGGAGCCCTCCTCAAGCTCTGCGCCCAAGCCCCGGCCCTGCGGGATCCAGAGAACCGTCACCTCCTGGGCTGGATGGAGGGGGACCCGGAGCTGCTGGATCTGGACCGCCTGGCTTTCCGCGACACCCTCCGCATCCTCCAGCACGGCCTGCTCAAAGATGTGACGTCCGAAGGCCTGGGCCTGAAGGCACGCATCACCCGCGATCTGGGCACCCTGGACCGTCTTGAACGCAGTGTGGACGCCGAGTATCGCAAGGTCTTTGGCGGCGTCGGCCAGGCCCCTCTCGGGCGCCGGGAGCTCTGGGAGTCCTACGTGGCCCAGCTGCGCCGGCGGGTGTCCGTCCAGGAGCTGCTGGCCGCAGTGCCAGAAGCCCAGCCCGCACCCACCTCCCCGGCCAAACCTGGCGCCGAGCTGGACGGCAGCCACCTGCCGGACAAGGTGCTGGTGCTCAGCTTCGACGATGGTCCCCACCGACTCTACACCGAGGAGATCAAGGCCATCCTGCTCAAGGAGCACGTGCCCGCCCTCTTCTTCGAGGTTGGCCGGAACCTTGGCACCGAGAACGCCGCGGGCCAGATCCAGTTGAGCCACCTCTCAGCCCTCACGGAAGGCCTGGTACAGGCGGGCTTCCTGGTGGGCAACCACAGCTACACCCACGCCCAGCTCAGCAAGGAAACCGGCGCTCCCCTGGACCTGGAGATCCGCGAAACGGACCAGCTGCTGCGGGCCATCCCCGGGGCCCACAGCCAGCTCTTCCGCTTCCCCTATGGGGCCCGCACGGCGGTGCAGCTCAAGGCCCTGGAGGCCTTCCATCTGCGCTCGGTACTCTGGAACATTGACAGCCTGGACTGGGCGGATCCCGTGCCCAGCTCTGTGGCGGACCGGGTACTGAAGACCATCGCCCGGGAGAAGCGGGGCATCATCCTCTTCCACGACATCCACGATCGGGCAGGAAAAGTGCTGCCCATCCTCATTCCCAAACTGCGGGCCGAGGGCTATACCTTCGCGGGGCTGGATGCGGAGGGTAATCTCCGGCCCTGAGCCGACGCGAAACGGGAGCGGCCCTTTCAGACCTTGAGAGGACCGCTCCCGTCGGTTCGGGCGTTCAAAGGCCAGGCAACCCCTCGCCCTGCAGCTCGCCGGGAGCCACCGGCGACAGCGGAGCCACGCCCGTGCGCAGGGGCCCCAGGAAGAGCCCTGGAATGGTCGTGGGTGCGGGCCGGTCCGTGGCCGTGCCATCGCCCAAGCGGCCATTGTTGTTGTAACCCCAGGCCTTCACGGTCAGATTCGGAAGGACGGCATAGGAGGACTGGGAGCCCGAGCTCACCAGGAGGGCGTTGAGTCCGGCAATGCTCTGGGAGGACGTGTACGAGGTCGTCGTGGCCGCCCCAAGTCCCAGCTGACCGTACCAGTTGTAGCCCACCGAAGCCACGCTCCCCTGACTGCCCAGGAACAGGGTGTGGTACTGCCCTGGGACCAGATCCTTCAGGGTGCTGCCAGCCGGCAGCCCGGCCAGGCTCATGGGCACCCATCCATAGCGGGTGGTCTGACTCCCATCTCCCAGCTGGCCATAGACGTTTTCACCGGAGCCATAGGGCAGGCCATCTGTGCCCAGGATGACCGAATACAGAGAAAAGGCCCGGGCCCCGAGCACACCACTCCGGAGAGAGGTCAAGGTCAGAGCGCCAGCATTGGAGGAAGGCAGCCCCAGCTGACCGTAGCCGTTGTCGCCGCAGCCAAAGAGGAGCCCCGACTTCAGCACGACCAGGGTATGCAACTCACCCAGGGCCACATTGGCAATCTGGGAGGCCGCGACAGGGACCGAGACCGGGCTGAGGCAGTTCACCTTGTCCCCCTGGCCGAGCTGCCCGAGGGAATTGCTGCCCCACAGCCAGACGGATTGGTCCGCCTTGGCCATGAGGTTGTGGTTGTAGCCGCAGGTGATGAAGGTCGCCGTCGCAACGCCCGGAACGGCCACAGGGCTGTTGCGCATGGTGGTGGTGCCATCCCCCAACTGACCAGAATCGTTGGTGCCCCAGGCGAAGACCCGGCCATCGACCAGCCGCGCCAAGGAGTGCCCCCAGCCCGCCGCCACCTGCACGGCGGGCCCTGGCAGAGACACCGCCGTGGGCACCTGTCGGGCTTGGTAGTCCCCCAGCCCAAGCTGCCCGTTGCCTCCCACGCCCCAGGCGTAGACCTTGCCTTTGGTGGTGATCGCCAGGGTGTGGTCATGGCCCGCCACCACGGCGGGCTGCGCGTAGAGCACGTCCAGGACCGCCTCGGCACTGGTGGTGGTGCCCCCACCCACAGCCGTGACCCGCACGCTGTAGAGGGCCTGGTCATCAGCCACCTGCACGGGCAGGACCAAGGCGTCGGTCGTAGCCCCCGAGACCGCCGTGCCATTGCGCAGCCACTGGTAGGTGTAACCCGTTCCCGCCGCCACCACGTGGTAGGTGACGCTGTCGCCAACGTAGCCCGCCTGGGCGGTGGGCGGCGTGGTGATGCCGGGGCCCGCCGGAACAGGCGCAGGGGTTGAGCTGGAACCACCGCCCCCACAGGCGAGGAGGAAGGCCAGGGAGCCGAGGACCAGAAAGGACCGTAGGGTGGCAGGAAAGCGAATCATGAAGGGCTCCAAACAAAAGGACTGCTTGAACAACAGCGTGGTGGGCGGGAAGTCCCTGGCCCGCTTCACTGGTAGCGGTTGGCCCAGATGCCATCGTTCACCCCATTGGACTGGGTCCACACCACCAGGGCATTGCCGTTCGCATCGATGGCGATCTGGGGCTGACTGGCCGAGGCCCCGGCGGCTCCAGGGATGTTGATCCGGATCTGGCCAAGATTCGCCGTGGTGCCCCAGCCGCTGCCGACCGTATAGCGATTGACCCAGATGTCCGGCGTATTGTCCGAGGCCCCATCGGGCTGCACCCACACCGCGATGGCATTGCCACTGGCGTCCAGGGCGATCTGGGGGGTGGCCCCGTTGGCCGTGGAACCTCCAGAGATATCCGTCTGGATCTGGGACGGGAAGCCTCCCCATCCGGAGCCGGGGGTGTACCGGTTCGACCAGATCCGTGTGGGCGAGCCGAAGCTGCCGTTCTGTTCCCACACCGCCACAGCGGTGCCGCTCCCATCTACGGCAATTTGGGGCAAGTTGGCGTCGGCGGCGTTGTTCCATTCGATGAGTTCTGCCGTGCCCCAGCCGACCCCGGCCGCGTAGCGGTTGGACCAGATGTTGCGCCGCAAACCGTCGGACTGCTGCCACACCGCCAGGGCATTGCCGGCGGCATCGAAGGCGACCTTGGGGGCAGTGGCGGGACCGGCATTGTCCGTCTCGATGAGGCTGGCCGCACCCCAACCGACGCCAGCGGTGTAGCGGTTGGCCCAGATGTTCTCCGAGACACCGTCATACCGCGACCACACCGCCAGGGCATTGCCGTTGGCATCAATGGCAATCTGGGGATCTCGAGAAGCACCAGGCGCAACGACCTCCAGGAGGGTCACCGTGCCCCAGGCGCCTGCGGTGAAGCGATTCGACCGGATCTGGCTGGCGGTGCCGTCGCTCTGGAGCCACACCGCCATTCCCACACCGTTGGCGTCCATGGCGACCTGGGGATTGAGGGCAGGGCCTGCATTATCGGTTTCCACGAGTTGGGCCAGGCCCCAGCCGGCTCCGGCCGTGTAGTAGTTCGACCAGATGTCATTTCGCCCCGCCCCGGTGGGATCCCCATCCTGATACCAGACCACCAGGGCGTTGCCTTGGGGGTCCACGGCGATCTTGGGATCCCACGCATCGGTCGCACCGTTGCCGATGATGGTTTCGGTGCCCCACGTATTGGTGGCGGCCGTGTAGTGGTTCGCCCAGATGTGGAAGAAGACGCCGTCGGACTGCTGCATCCACACGGCCAGTGCATCCCCATTGGGAGCGAAGGCGATCTGAGAGCGAGCCGCAGGGGTGGGCCCCGCCTCGATGAGCGCGGCCGTGCCGAAGGCCTTGGCCCCCTGGGCTGCATGGACGGTCAGCACCGCTGCCTGGCTGGCCAAGCTGCCCGAGGTGCTCGTCGCCACGGCCCGGAACTGCCGCCCGCTCTGGGCCAGCGTCGCCCCAAGGACGTCCAGGACCGTGCCGGTGGAACCAGCCACATCGCCCCAGGTGCTGCCATTGCTGGTGCTCACCTGCCACTGCAGGGTGGGGGCCGGAACGCCGCTGACCGCCACCACGAACTGTGCGTTCTGTCCCTCAATGATGGTGGCGTTGACCGGCTGAGTGGTGAAGACCGGCGCCACGGGAGCCGCATTGACGGTCAGGGTGCCCGAGTTGCTGGTGACCGTGCCAGCGCTGTTGGAGGCCAGGACTCGATACAGCCGCCCCGAATCAGCCAGCGTCGCACCCAGGACAGCCAAGACCGGGCTCGTCACGCCCATGCTGGACCAGGAACCCTGGTTGATGCTGGTCTGCCACTGCAGGGTGGGGGCCGGAATGCCGCTGACCGCCACCAGGAATTGCGCGTTCTGCCCCTCGGTGATGGTGGCGTTCGCTGGCTGAGTGGTGAAGGCCGGTGCCACGGGCGCGGCAGTGACCGTGAGGGTGGCTGAGTTGCTAGTGACCGTCCCGGCGCTACTGGAAGCCACGACCCGATACTGTCGCCCCGAATCAGCCAGGGTCGCACTCTGCACACTCAGGACTGGGCTCGTCACGCCCAGGCTGGACCAGGCGCCACCGTTGAGACTGGTCTGCCAATCCAAAGTCGGCGTGGGGGTGCCAATGACGGCCACGACGAATTGCCCGTTCTGGCCTGCGGTGAGAGAAAGATTCGCGGGCTGAGTGGTGAAGGCCGGCGCCACGGGGGCGGCACTGACCGTGAGAGTGGCTGAGTTGCTGGTGACTGTGCCGGCGCTACTGGAAGCCACGACCCGATACTGTCGCCCCGAATCAGCCAGGGTCACACCCTGCACACTCAGGACTGGGCTCGTCACGCCCAGACTGGACCAGGCGCCACCGCTGAGACTGGTCTGCCAATCCAATGTCGGCGTGGGGGTGCCACTGACGGCCACAACGAATTGCCCGTTCTGGCCCGCGGTGAGAGATAGATTCGCGGGCTGGGTGGTGAAGGACGGTGCCACGGGCGCCGCCGTGACCGTGAGGGTGGCTGAGTTGCTGGTGACCGTCCCGGCAGTGCTGGAGGCCACGACCCGATACAGTCGGCCCGAATCGGCCAGGGTCGCACTCTGCACACTCAGGACTGGGCTCGTCACGCCCAGACTGGACCAGGCGCCACCGTTGAGGCTGGTCTGCCAATCCAGTGTCGGCGTGGGGGTGCCACTGACGGCCACGACGAACTGCCCATTCTGGCCCGCGGTGAGTGAAAGATTCGCGGGTTGGGTGATGAAGGCCGGGGCCACGGGGGCGGCGTTCACCGCGATGCTGAGGTTGGCCGTCGTGCTCCCGCCACTGTTGGTGGCGGTCACCGTGTAGGTGCTCAGGGCGGATGTGGCGGAAGGTGTGCCGGTGATGGTGCCGCTCAGAGAACTGAAGGTCAGGCCCGCAGGCAGGGATGGAGCCACGCTGTAGCCCGTGACAACCCCGCCGTCCTGGGTCACCGGGTTGGGCGTGATCGCCGTCCCTACGGTGTAGGTGGCGGCAGGCGTACCGTAGGCCAGGTGGGCGGGGGGCACATCGTTCACGGTCAGGGCCAAGAGGGCCGTGGTGCCACCACTCGCATTGGTGGCGGTCACGGTGTAGGAGGCCGTGGGCGCCACCGCGCCCGGCGTGCCCGTGAGGCTGCCGCTCACGGTGTCAAGGGTCAGGCCCGCAGGCAAGGTGGGTGAGATGGTGTAGCCCGAGACTGCTCCGCCGCCATGGCTCGGCACATTGGGAGTGATCGCCGCCCCCTTGGTATAGACCGCAGGGTTGGTGGGATAGCTGAGGGCCTGAGGGGCAGCCAGAGGCACGGACGCCGGTGTGCCCGAGCCACCGCCCGGGCTGCAAGCGGCGAGGGAGATCAGGAGCAGGCCCGCAGTCAGGCGAGTGAGGAGCAGCGTGGGAAGGCTTCGTCGCAAGGCACACCTCGGGAGATGGTTCAGGCTGGGGCCCCACCTTCAGGGCTCCCAGGGACGCTTTCCAGAAAGGGGGTGGGCCACCCAAGGGGAAGGGTGTCCGTGCGGGGGGCCTACTGGACCGTCCCGTGGGTGATGACGGCGGCGGGGCTTGTGGCACCGGTGATGGAAAAGGGCGAACCCACCACAGCCGTGAGGGCGCCTGTGGCCGGGTCGATCCGGTAGACCGACACGGAATTGCCAGCCCCATTGGTCACGTAGGCGTAACTGCCCGAGGCTTCGATGGTCATGGCTACTGGGTTGGCGCCGGTGGCCTGGACGTCTCCTGTGGCCGTCATGAGGCCGGTGGCGCCATCGATCGTATAGGCCACCACCCGGTTGAGGCCGCCGATCTGGGTGAAGTAGATGTACCGGCCTGAGGGATGGATGGCCACCGCACTGGCCCGACTGACCGGGAAGTCCTGCACGCCCGCCAGGCTCGCATCCGCATCCAGGCGGGTGAGGGCCCCGGTGGTGGTGGCGATGGCGAAGATGGTGACGGTGCTGTTGTTGTCGTTGGTGACGTAGAGGAACCCGCCCGAGGGATGGGCGGCCACCCGGTAGGGGGAGGGGCCAGTGGCAAAATCCTGGACCCCGCTGGTTGCGGCATCAGCATCCAGCCGGGTGAGCCCGCCAACCAGGGGGTCGATGACATAGGCCGACACGCTGTTGCTGTAAGCGTTGACGGCATAGACGAAGCGACCGGAGGGATCGATGGTGAGCGCCGTGGTCCCATTGCCGGCGGCAAAGGGAGATCCAGGCATGGGGACCAGGTGGCCGTCGAGGGCATCCAGGCGGTAGCCGGTGACGCTGCCCGGGCCGGCATTGTTGTAGTTCGCGAAGTAGACGAAGCGTCCGGTCGGATCCACCACAGAGGCACTGGCATACTGCCCCGTCGGGGCGGCGTAGGGGAAACCGGAGAGCTGGGTGAGTCTGCCATCCGCAGCCACCTTGAACCCGCTCAGGGTCGGGTTGTAGTTGGCGACGTAGAGGTAGGGGCCATAGTCAGGATGGAAGGGGCTCAGGCCCAGGGCTAGGCTCTGGGTGTTCCACCCACTGGCGAAGGGAGAACCGCTCAGGGCACTGAGGGCTCCGGTTCCGGCGTTGATGCCAAAGGCCGAGACGCTGCCCGTGGTATTCCCCCCGTTCGTGTTGGCCACATAGGCGAAGGTGGGCACGTAGGTCAGCGGGCTCGCGCCATTGGCCAGAGCCAGGGACGTGCCGCCTCGCCCCGACACCGTGGTCAGGGCCGTGAGGGCACCCGTGACGGGGTGGATGGAATAGGTCGAGAGATCGTTCGATCCAGTGTTGGCCACGTACAGGAAGCGCCCCGAAGCATCGACCTGGGCGGATTGGGGGTGGGTTCCCGCAGGACTTGTGCCCAGGCTGCTCAGGGCCCCCGATGTGCCGTCGATGGCAAAGGCCGAGACATTATTGGAAGTGTAGTTCGCCACATACGCGAACCGACTGGAGGGATCCACTGTGACGGAGATGGGGAGGGCGCCCGCCGCGAAGGGACTGCCCGCCACGGCGGTCAGGGCTCCGGTGGAAGGGTTCAGACTGTAGGCGGAGAGGCTGCCCGCGACATTGGCGGTGAACACGAAGCGGCCAGAGGGATCGACGGTGACCGAGCGGACTCCGCCTGTGCCCGCGGTCGCAAAGGGGCTGCCTGCCACAGCCGTCAGGGCCCCGTAGGTGGGATGGATGCTATAGGCGTAGATCTTGGAGTCGTTGCAGGCCACATAGACGAAGCGGCCCGTGGGATCCACGGTGACGGACAAGGGCTGAGCGCCCGCTGCGAACTGGCCTGCGGCCGCCATGAACCCATTGCTGGGTTCGATGGTGAAGGCGGACACATCGTTGGAGCCGAAGTTCGCCACGAAGGCGAACCGGCCCGTGGGATCGAGGGCCAGGGCATAGGGATTGGTTCCCGAGGCCATGGATTGGTTGTAGTACAGACTCCCGCTGGGGTTGATGGAGTAATAGTCCACCGTGCCCGAGGCGCCGCAGGCGATGTAGGCATAGGTCCCACCGGGGTGGATGGCGACAGCCTGGGGCCCTGCATTCGTGCCCATATAACCGCAGTGGCGCAGCTGCCCGGTGGCGGGATTCACCGTGTAGGTCGACAGGGTGTTGTCCCCAGGATTGGCCACCAGCGCGAAGCGGGGGATCGGATTCACGGTGATCGACAGCACCATCGCGGTGCTGCCCCCGCTGTTCGACGCCGTCACAGTGTAGGCGGCCTTCAACGAACGGACGGTGGGGGTACCAGACAGCAGGCCCGTGCCGGGGTCGAGGCTCAGCCCTGCAGGCAAGGTGGGGATGACGGTGTACTGGGCCACGCTGCCGCCCACATGGGTGGGCATATTGGGGACAATGGCGGTGCCCACGTTGTAGATGGCCGGGTTGGTGGCATAGCTGAGCCCGCTGGGGGCTTGGTCGTTCACCGTGAGGGTCAGCACTGTCGTCGCAGCCCCACCGCTGTTCGTAGCTGTGACTGTATAGAGGGTTCTCACCGAGGCACTCGTCGGGGTACCGGAAAGGACACCCGAACCAGGGTTCAAGCTGAGTCCCGCCGGCAGAGTCGGACTCACAGCATAGGACACGACAGCACCCCCGGAGGTGGTGGGCGCATCCGCGGCGAGTGGCGTGCCCACGGTGCACACAGCCAAGTCGTAGCCATAAGCCAGGCTGGTTGGCGGCCGGTCATTCACCGTGAGGGCGAGCGTCGCCGTGGTGCTGCCTCCGCTGTTGGAAGCGGTGACGACGTAACTGGTCAGGGGCGCCAGGACCGTGGGTGTGCCCGTGACGGTGCCCAGGGTGGCGTCAAGGACCAGCCCCACAGGCAGGGCCGGGACCACGGAATAGCTGGTGACGGGGTCGCCTCCGTGGCTCGACGGGTTGGTGGCGATGACCTGACCTAGGGTGTAGACGGCTGGATTCACCGCAAAGGCGAGGGCGCTGGGCGGAGCCACCGGCGTCGGCGCGGGGACCGGCGCAGCGTTTGGGCTGGCCCCACCGCCGCCGCAGGCCGAACCCAGACCCAGCAGGAGCCCTGCCAGCAGCAGGTTTAGCAGTCGGACAGACGGGGCTCGGTTCATGGCGCACCTCGGAGGCATGGCTCAGCCTCCATCCCCGGCGGCTGCTGGCCCAGGCACGCTTTTGAAATAGGGCCTGGGCCACTAGGGACGGGTTGCAACCACGTCCGATTCGACCGTGGCGTCGGCTAGCGTCTGCTTGTAATACCAGCCGTTGGGGAAGAGCGTGCCGCCGTCGAACTTGCCATCCCGACCAGTCGGCCGATCAGTCATGAGGACCAGATTCCATTCCCGGATGCCAGAACTGTAGTGGAAGACGAATCGATAACGGGCCGCTTCCAAAGGGTTCGCCTGCCGGGAGATCAGCTGATCAGGATCGCTGAGATGGCCTGGCCGCTTCGACCAGCGCTCGGAGACGCTCTGATTGGGCCTGAGGGTGAAGCCCTCGCCCTCCAGGAGGAAGGAACCCGATTCCCGCCGGTAGAGGATTTCCATCCCCCCTTGGGGCCAGGTCTTGGAGGCCATCGTAAAGGTCCCGTCGGCCCGGAAGTCGTAGAGCCAGTGGGTGTAGCCCTGGACATCCCCGGAACCCCAGCTGTTGAAGCTGGAGGCCGTCCGCTGCCACTTGCCCAGGAGGCTCGTGGGCCTGCCCTGGGGTTCCGGGGCCCTGGAAGCCAGCGCTCCTGCGACCTGGGGCGCGCTCATGTGCAGTCCGCCGATGACCTGGTTGACGAGGTCATCGAAGGGCTGGTGAGTGTTCTCAAAGAGCAGGCTCATGTGCTGGCCGTGACCCGTGAAGGTGTGCACGGATAGCAGCATGTCCGTGCCTTCGACCTTGGCCACGGCGGTCTGCTGGATGAACGTCCAGGCCGTGCCGGAAACGGGCGCGGTGCGCGTGGTGTGATTGGCCGCGCCCGGATAGCGCCGGGCGATGAGCGCCTCCCAATCAGCCGCAGCATCCGACGCCAGGCTTCCCCGACTTGGCACCACCCGATGCACCGTCAGGCGGCAGAAGCCCCGGCCCGGGACCGGGCGCGTGTAGCCGTCATAGCTCGGAGCGGATTCCGTCTGCCATTCCCCGGCTGGCAAGGTGAAGCTCATGAAATCCAGCCGCTGGATGGCCCTGGCGGACGGGCCCGGGAGAACCGCCGCAGCGGAGGTCAGGGCCAGCAAGCCGCTGAAGGCCAGCAGCAGCATGGTCGGACGGCCGGACATGGAACCTCCTTCAAGGAAAACCAGTCTAGGTGGCAATGGTCGGAGCGCAGCCGGTGGCCCAGCCCCTTTCGGGAAAGCGGTTCCCCGCCCAAAGGCGCACCAGGGCTCCGTCACTTCCGTAATGGAGGCGGAGCACCCTCGACACCCAGGACGGCATGGCCCGCCAGAAGCGGCTGCCGGGCCAGGGCTTGGGCTCGCAACAGCTGGGCCTCGGCGGCCCCACCCTGGTCCTCCAGGAGCCGGGCCCGGTGGATCGCCAACTCGGGATCATCACCCGTGGGCTTGCGGAGCGGGTCCAGGGAGGCCAGGGCCTGATCCAGATCCCCAGGGCGACCCCGCAGCCGAAGGGCCCGAGCCAGGCCCAGACGGGGATCCCGGGATCCGGTATCGAGCTTGATGACCGCCTGGAAATCAGTGGCGGCCTTCGCGGCGGCACCCGCAGTCCCCGCCTCGGCCATGGCCAACTGGATCCAGGCCCGGATCTCCAGCACACCGGGGTTCTTCATGGCCACCTGGGCCTGGGCGAAGGCGGTCAGGGCCTCCCGGCAGCTGGCCGCATCCCGGGCCTGGGTCTGACCCGGCTTGCCGTCGAAGAGGGTCAGGGCCTTCAGCCAGGCCCGGTAGTAGAGCAGGAGTGACTGGCCGGGCCAACGGGCCAGTCCCGCATCCAGAGCCGGGGTTGCACGCCGGGCCACCTCGCCCACAGAACGACCCGAAGCCAGGCGGCTCTGGGCCCAGTTCACCGCACTGTAGCCCAGGTCCGTGGTGCGGGTCAGGCGGGTGGGCTCCTTGGCAAGGAGCACCTCGAGTTGGGCGTGGCCGTCCGCCTGGAGGGGGTCCGGATCCCACCCGTGATTCCAGGCATCCTGGGCCTGGAGGCCGCGCAGGTCCGCGTGGTTGGGTCCCACGAAGCGGAAGGAGATGCCTGGCATGTCCTTGAGTCGGTCCAACAGGGCCTCCGCGATGCCCAGGGGCTCAGCGGGATCCTGGTTGTGGACGAGCAGGTATCGGGCCTCGTCCATGGAATTGACCACGGCCAGATGGGGACCGCTGGGATGCCAGGGCTCCAGCTGCTCCGAGGCCAGGGCCATGCGGCGTCCCTCCCGCAGGGCCTCGAGGGGATCCTCATGGGCGACGGTTCGGGCGTGTCCCAGTGTGTAGAGGGCCTTGGCCAGGGCCCGCATGGCATCGGCGTCCATGGGCCTCAGCGCCACCGCGCGCCGACCGGCCTCCACCTGCAACTGGCTGAGGGGGATGCCGTTCACACCGCCCAGCAGGGAGGTCTCTTTGGCACCCGACTCCAGGAGGATGGCGCGGACCTTCCAGGCCTCCGCCCAGTCCGGGTCCAGGGCCAGGGCCCGATCCGCCCAGGCCAGCCCCGCCAGGAAGGGGACCTTGATGGGCCGTCCTTCCCAGAGCTCAATACTGGTCTCGAGATCCTTCAGCTGGGCCAGGATCAGAGGTACTTCGGGATCGCTGCGGAGATCGGCCAGGAGCGACTCGCCGACCCGCAGGCCAGCTTCCACACAGGCCCTGGTCTTGGTCTTGTCGTTCTCCATGTGGGCTTCAGAGCCTTCCTGGGCCCAGGCCTGAACCTCGAGCAGGGTGGACTCGAAGCGTTCGGGATCCTCCGCCCGGGACTGCCGCGCCAGGCTTCGGGCTTCCGGGAAATGCTTCTCCACCAAGGCCATGAAGGCCCGCTGGTGCAGGTTGTTCCCCGCGAGCCTCAGATGCTCCAGGGCCGGCGCCTTGAGGGCCTTGTCCAAGGCCTGGCGGCGCTGGGTGCGCAGGTCTGGATCCTTCAATCCCTCCACGGCGGGCAGGGCTCGAAGGTAGCGCCGCCCGTAGACGAAGCCCAGGGCCTCGTCCAGCTCCGGTCCTCGATAACCCTTGGCCTCGGCGGACTCCAGCGCCGCCAGGGCGGGCTCCAGCTCATCAAGCAGGTAGTGGACCTTGCCCCGCGCATAGTCCGCCGCCGCGCTGCCGGAGCCCTGGCGGGAGGCCAGCCTGGCCAGCCCGGCCCGGAGTTGCGCCTTCACGGGCCGCAGGTCGTGGGCTGGGGCCAGGTAGGCCATGCGCAAGCGCAGCTCGAGGGCCTTGGCCTCACCGCCCATCTGCGCCGCCTCCAGGGCGGCGAGGGTGCTCCGGCGGCTGTTCCAGCCGACGAAGACTCCAGCGGCAATCACCGCCAGGAGCCCCAGGCTCACCGAACGGGCTGCCAGGGGATTGCGGCGCATCCAGCGAATGCCCTGCTCCGCCCACCCCATGGGGCGGGCCTGGATGGCCTCCCCCTTCAGGACCCGTTCCAGATCGTCGGCCAGGGCTCCGGCCGTGATGTAGCGTCGCGTCGGCTCTTTCTGCATGGCCTTGGCCACCACCACCGCGAGATCCCTGGGAAGCCCCGGCACTTCTGCGACCAGGGAACGGGGCTCTTGCTCCAGAACCCTCCTCAGCAGGTCGCCAGGGTTCAGATCGACCTCAGCCGTCGGACTTTCAGCGGCCTCTGGGCTCTGGTCCCTGGTGGTGGCGCCAGAGGCATGACGAAAGGGCGGGCGGCTTGCGAGGACGGCATAGAGGGTGGCGCCCAGGCCATAGACATCGGCCCGGAAGTCCACCGGCGTCGCCCCCGTGACCTGCTCTGGCGCCATGAAATCCACGCTGCCCATCAGCAGACCCGAACGGGTGAGGCCCCCCTCCTCATCCCGCGCCAGGCCAAAATCGGATAGGAGCGCCTGCAGCCCTTCCTTGGTGGCCTCCACCAGGATGTTGGCGGGCTTGACGTCCCGGTGGACCAGCCCCATGCGATGGGCCGCGTCCAGCCCCCGGGCGGCCTGGGCTGCCAGGCCGACTTTCACCTGCCAGGTGGTTCCAGGATCGATGTCCGCAAGTGTTTTGCCTTCCACGAGCTGGAGGAGGATGCAGGGGCGGCCCTCCAAGGTGCCAGTGTCGAGCACCCGCACCACATTCCGGTGCTCCACCCGGGCCTGGAGACGCGCTTCCAGCAGGAGACGATCAGCTTCCTTGGGATCGGCGCTACGCACGAACTTGACCGCCACTGGACGCTCCAGGCCGGCATCCCAGGCCCGGTGGACTTCGCCCATCCCGCCGACTCCGAGCAAGCCCTTCAGGGCGACGCGACCATCCAGGTTCGTCAGCAGCAAGTTCATCGGCCCCCTTCCAGGGAGGCGCGCATGCGGAGGGCCACCTCTTCGAGATCCGATTCCGGGTAGTTCGAGAACCCGATGCGCAGGGCCTGTACCGGTCCGCCATCAAAGGCGAAGCGCCGTCCCGGCTGGAAGGCCACGCCATGCTCCAGGGCCCGGGCAGCCCAGCGATCCACATCAATGCCCTCGGCCACCTGGGCCCACAGGGCCAGCCCCCCTTCGGGCACCTGGAACTGCAGCTCCTCTCCCAGGGTGCGTTTCAAGGCCCGGCAGAGCACATCGCGCCGAATCCGGTAGGTGTGCTGCATGCGGTTGAGGTGGCGATGGATGTCCCCATCATCCAGCAACTCGGCGAAGGCCCGCTCCAGCACCATGTCCCCCTGGCGGTCGAGGGATTGCCTCAGGGCGCGCATGCGGGCGATGAGTGGCGCGGGGCCGTGCACATACCCCAAGCGCAGGTTGGGACTGAAGATCTTGCTGAGGGTACCCACGTGGATCACAACCCCTGCGGGGTCTTCCGCCGCCAGGGGGGCCCGGGGTCGGCCTTCGAAAAGGAACTCACTGTCCTGGTCGTTTTCAATGACAGCAAAACGGTAGGCCTTGGCCAGGGCCATCAGGTGGGCCCGCCGCTCAGCGCTGAGGGCCACCAAAGTGGGGTATTGCCGCAGCGGGGTGACGAACACAGCCCGAAGGCGTTCGGATTCCGCCAGCTGAGCCAGGGCTCCCACGCGCATCCCCTCGGCGTCCACAGGGACAGGCAGGCAACGCGCCCCGGCGCGGGCGAAGGCTTCCCAGACGCCAGGATGGCCCAGGCCCTCCACGGCCACTGCGCCCCCGGCTGAAAGCAGGGCCTGGCCCGCCAGGAACAGGGCCATCTGACTGCCGCGGGTGACCAAGATGTTCTCGGGTGAGGCGGTGATGCCCCGCGCTTCCACCAGCATCCTGGCCAGGGATTGGCGGAGCATGGGGTGGCCCTGGGGGTCTTCCAGCTCGAGGTTCTGCTGGCGGTTGAGGACCAGCGCCCGCCGATAGGCCCGTGCCAGTTCTGCGCCCGGCAGCAGACGGGGATCCGGCAGCCCACTGGCCACTTTCAAGAGGCCCGGCGCCCCCTTGGGGGATTCCTCGTCGGAACCTGCCGCCAGGTCGAACCCCATGGCGGGCCCCTCAGGCTGCACCTGCTCAGGGACGAAGCGTCCGGGCAGCCGCGAGGGCGGGTTGGGAGCCACGAAGCTGCCCAGCCCCGGCGTCGAGACGATCCACCCTTCAGCCTGCAGTTCGTGGTACGCCTCCGCCACTGTATTGCGGCTCACCCCCATCTGCTCGCCCAGGAGGCGGTAACCGGGCAGGGCATCCCCCGGGTGCAACCGGCCCCGGTGGATTTCCTGTTTGAGCGAGTGCGCGATCTGGAGGTAGACCGGCTCTCGGCTCAGGGGATCGAGGAATACGGCGGGCGTCCGTGCGCTCAGGGCTGTCTCCGGGGGAGAACTCACAGTCTACGTCCTAACAGCAAAATTCTGCAATTAGGGGTGGCCCAGCCTTCTTCTTGAAAGCGTGCCTCCCCCCGCCAGGCCACCGCTCCGATGCTGGGGGATCCAATCAGGAGCAGCCCCATGCGACCAGCCTTGCCGCGAACGCCCTTCAGCGCCCTTCGCTTTCTGGTTATGGGTGCCCTCAGCCTGGTCATCACCGCCTGCGGCGGTGGGGGCGGCTCCAGCGCGGCGCCTCCACCCACCCCCCCTGCGACCCTGACCACCCTCTCCCTCAGTCCCGCTGCCCCGAGCCTGGCTCCGGGGGCCACCCGTCAGATCACCGCCACGGGCGCCTACTCCGACGGCACGACCAAGGATCTCTCGGCCACCGCAACCTGGACCTCCTCCGCCCCCGCCGTGGCCAGCATCTCCGCCTCCGGCCTCGCGTCGGGCCTGACGGTCGGCACCAGCACCCTCAGCGCCGCCTCCGGGGGCATCACGGGCAGCACCACGGTCACCGTCACGGTCCTGGTGCCTGTGCCCACCCTCGTTTCTCTGGCCATCACCCCCAGCGCCCCCAGCATCGTCAAGGGCGGAACCCGTCAGATGACGGCCCTGGGCGCCTACTCGGACGGCACCAGCAAAGACCTCACCGCCAGTGTGACCTGGAAGCGGTACGCCCAGTGTGGCCACCGTGAACAGTGCCGGCCTCGTAACCGGCGTACTGGCCGGCACCAGCACCCTGAGCGCCGCCCTCGGTTCCCAGTCGACCCAGACCCAGGTCACCGTGACCGCCGCCACCCTTACGGCCTTGGCTGTTGGCCCCGCCAACGCGACCCTGGCCAAGGGGCTCACCAAGACCTTCACGGCCACCGGCACCTTCTCCGACGGCAGCACGGGGTCCGTGGCCGTGATCTGGTCCTCCTCTACTCCGACCGTGGCCAGCATCACCAGCGCCGGCCTCGCCACCGCCCTGGGTGTCGGCACGACGACCCTCACGGCTACAGCGGGGAGCGTCACCAGCACTGCCACCCTGGCCGTGTCCGCCGCGACCCTCACCAGCCTGCAGGTGACACCTGCGACCTCCTCCATCAGCACGGGCGCCACGGTGGCCCTGACTGCCACCGGGACCTACTCAGACGGCAGCAGCGCGAACCTCAGCGGGTCCGCCACCTGGACTTCCTCGGCCCCGAGCGTGGCCACCGTCACCCTCAGTGGCCTGACCACGGGCATCAGCGCCGGCACCAGCACCCTCACCGCCACGTCCGGGGCCACCTCGGGCACGGCCACGGTCACGGTCACTCAACCCACCGCCATCCTGTCCGCCATCTCCGTCACCCCGCTTTCCCCGACCCTCGTCCAGGGCGCCACCCTGCAGCTGACCGCCACGAGCGTCATGACCTCGGGGCCCGGCGTGAACATGACCTCCCTGGTTGTGTGGTCCTCGGGCAGCACCAGCGTGGCCCAGGTCAGCACCACGGGCCTGGTGAGCGCGCTGAACGGGGGCACCTCAGTGATCGTCGCACGCACCGCCGATGGCACGGTGTCCGGGCTGACCACGTTGACAGTCACCACCACGACCCTGACGGGCATCACCCTGGACCCGCCCACGACAACCCTCAACATCGGCGGCACCGTGGACCTCACGGCCACAGGCCTCTTCTCCAATGGCACCGGGACCACACCCTATGACACCCATGTCACCTGGACCTCCAGCAACACCGGGGTGGCCAGCGTGGAGTCCCACGGGGTCGTGACCGCGATCGGGGCTGGCACCGCCACCATCCGGGCCACCAGCGGCGCCGTGGTCGGCACTGCCACGGTGACCGTGAGCGGCCCGAGCTTCGATCCCGCCCTGGTGGGCAGCTGGAAGTTCATCGATGTCACGGGCACCTGGGGCAGCTTCTACACCTTCAACGCCAATGGCACCTTCACCTATGCCCTGGTCTACATCAACCGCGATGTCTGCATCACGACTTCGCAGCACAGCGCCAACCGCTTCGGGACCTTCACCAGCGCCCCTGGGAAGATCATCCTGAACATCACCACCTCGTACGACGATGATTACAACTGCTCGGGCGCAGGCACGCGCTACCCCTTCCAGCCCAGTGTCCAGGAACACCTGGCCTACTTCCAGAACGGCCAGCTCGTCACCAACAACTCCAACGACTGGGTCCCCACGGGCTACCTCGCGCACACCAGGCAGTGATCACCTTCAAGCCCCATCGACCAAGCGCCCTGCCTGGTCGATGGTTTTCATGCTGCCGTAGGTAAACACCGAAGCAGTCCCTAGCGGGCTGCCCATCTGAACCGGGTCGAGCACCGCGGACGGATGCTAACCTGTGGTCATGACGAAAATCTACTACGCTGGCCAGGATGTGGACGCCCCCTGTGGGCGCTGTGGGGGGGATACTCGGCACCAGATCCTCACGGTCACCAACGGGACGCCGGAACAGCTCATCTGCGGGAACTGCCGCTCTGTCCACAAGTTCCGTGCGGCCAAACCAGCGGCCCCGGTGCGGACGCCCCGCGTCCCCGCCGCCGCCAAGGCGCCTGCGTCCCGGCCCGGCTCCCAGTTCGCGCAGTTCCAGAATCTCCTGGCCGAGGAACAGGGGGGGGCCCACGCCTCGGCCTACCGCGTCACGGAGCACTTTGAAGTCGGCGCCTGGATGGACCACCCCAGCTTCGGCCTGGGCCGAGTCCAGCGGCGCCTGGGCAAGAAAGTGGACGTCCTGTTTCGGGACGGCATGAAGACTCTGGTCAGCGCATGACCCAGGAGCCACTCCTCGAACTGGCCTCTCCCGCCCTGCGGGAGTTGCGGTTCGCGGTGCTGGACCTGGAGACCACGGGGGGCAGTCCCAAGGCCCGCTGGGGCAAGGATGGCCGCTTCCTCCAGCCCTCGGAGATCACCGAGGTGGGGCTGGTGCGGCTTTCGGGGCCGGTGGTGGAAGAGCGCTGGTCCAGCCTGGCCTCCATCCAGGGCTTCCTGCCCGAGGAGATCCAGCGGCTCACGGGCATCAGCCTGCCCATGCTGGCCGGGGCCCCGCCCTGGGAGCAGGTGGCCCTGAAGCTGGCGCCCAAACTGGAGGGCCGGATCTGGGTGGCCCACCACGCTCCCTACGACGGCAGCTTCCTCAAGGCCTGGCTGCCCGAAGGCGTCTGGCGGCGGCATCGCCTCATCTGCACGCGCCTGCTGGCCAAGAAGCTCATCCCCGAGCTGCCCCGGCGCAGTCTGGCAGAGCTCTGCGACTTCCTGGGCATCACCAACACCCGCGCCCACCGCGCCCTCCAGGACGCTGAAGCCACTGCCGAGGCCCTCCAGCACCTGCTCCAGCGGGCCGAGGACCAGGGCCTTGACGGCGAAGCCTTCCTTGCGGCTGGGGAAGTGCCCTGGGCCAAGGTCTAGGCGGCAGTCTGATCGCCCCTACTTGATGGCCTTCTTCGCCTTCTCGGCGGAGGCTTCGGAGAAACTGGGGGCTTTTCATCCCCGTCCACGCTTCCCCGGCATCCGCTAAGCTTCTGCCATGGATCTCTCCCGCTTCCTCGAACTCGTCCGCACCCAAGGCTGGCAGGGCATGACCCTGTGGCTGGTGCTGCTGGCCCAGGCCCTGCTCTGGGTGGGGCTGGTGCGGCTGCATATGGCTCTGCAGCGGGAGGAGGCTCCCTGGGAGGAGTGCATCGGCAAGATCCGCTCCGCCTTCCTGCGCAAGCTCAATGGCGAGGACGAGGTCCAGGAGCTGAAGGTGCACCGCTACGCCCCCATGGTGGACCAGCTCCTGACCCTGCACTTCGCTGAGGAGAAGAGCGACCGCTTCGACCGCTGGCTCCTGCTGCGCTGGAAGGTGAAGGAGGGCCTGCGCCCCTACTGGTTCCGCTGGGGTTACCTGCTCATCGCCTTTGGCGCCGTGGTCTGGTATCTCCAGGGCCTGCGCCTGGACATGGGCACCGAGGCCCTCAAGCGCACCCCCGTGGATCCGCGCCTGCTCTGGGTCTGGCTCGGCTACGCCATGGTCCTGGCCTGGAAAATCGTCCGCATCCACGGCAACCTCGAGCGCGTCCAGCGCAGCCTGCTCCTGCCCAGGCGAGACGAGTAGCCTTCAGGTTTTTACATGAAAAGATTCAACACCAAGGCACCAAGGAATCACCAAGGCACTAAGAAAGGCCTGGAGGATTCCTTTGCAGGCCTTGGTGCCTTGGTGGTAACCAGTTCTGCTTTTTCGCCCAATCCCGCGCCAAAGTCCCGACGCGGTGAGGCGGCGCGGCGCTTCGGGCTCTGGGCCGAGCGCCTGACGCTCTGGCTGTTCTGGTGCCGGGGCTGGGATCTGGTGGGCCGCTACGAGCTGGACCTGCTCCTCAGCCGGGGCCCCGAGTTGCGTCTCCTGGAGGTCAAGGCCCGCCGCCCGGGCGCCTGGGTGGGCGCCGACACCGCCCTGAGCCCCGAGCAGCGCCTCCGACTCCAGCGGGCCCTGCGCAGCTGGCTTGACCGGGTGCCCTGGCCCGGAGCCATCTCCTTCCAGTGGGTGAGCTGGGCCGGCTGGCGCTGCCGTCTGCATGACCTGGAGCGGTGGGAGGGGGCGGGGGTCGATTAGGCCAGGGTCCCCGGACTTGGCACGGCCCTCGCCCCGAACCCCCCGGGTGTCGGTATGTTGACCTTTCTGGATCGTTTGCTTCCCCTGATGAGCCGCTTGGGCAAGCGGTCGGATATGGCTGCGCCCGTCTTTGTGATGATCGTGCTGGTGGTGATGGTGCTGCCCCTGCCCGCCTTCATGATCGATCTGCTCATCGTCCTGAACATCACCCTGAGCCTCGTGATCCTCATGGTGGGCATGTATGTGCCCCGGCCCAAGGAGTTCAGCTCCTACCCCTCGGTCCTGCTGGTAGTGACACTTTTCCGGCTGGCCATCAATGTGGCCACCACCCGCCGGATCCTGCTCTACGCCGGCGACCAGGGGGCGGATGCCGCCGGCCACATGGTGAAGGCCTTCGGCCAGTTCGTGGTGGGCGGCAGCTATGTCATCGGCCTGGTGGTCTTCCTGATCCTCCTGGCCATCCAGTTCCTGGTCATCAACCATGGCGCCGGACGCATCGCCGAGGTGACCGCCCGCTTCACCCTGGACGCCCTGCCCGGCAAGCAGATGGCCATCGACGCGGACCTGAACGCCGGCTATATCGATGAGCTGGAAGCCCGGAAGCGCCGCAAGGACCTCCAGCAGGAGGCTGGCTTCTACGGAGCCATGGACGGCGCCGTGAAGTTCACCCAGCGGGATGCTGTGGCGGCCCTCATCATCCTGGCGGTCAACATCGTTGCCGGCATCATCCTGGGCGTGGTCCGCTATGACCTGCCCGTGATGCAGGCCCTGGAAGTCTTCACCCTTCTGACCGTGGGTGATGGCTTGGTGACCGTCATCCCCAGCCTGCTCATCAGCGTGGGCGGCGCCATCCTGACCACCCGCAGCGGCAGTGATGCCACCGGCCTGGGCAGCGAGGTCATGGGCCAGCTGGGTGCGGACCCCCGGCCCCTGGCCATCGCCGCCTCGGTGCTCTTCCTCTTCGGCGCAGTGCCGGGCCTGCCCCTCTTCCCCTTCTGGGTCATGGGCTCCATCTTCGGCATCATGGCCTATGCCGCCTGGAAACTGCCCAAGGTGGCCCCGGAGGCCGCTGAGGACCTGGTGGCCGCCGAGAAGGCCAAGACCGCTGCGGCAGAGACCACCGACAAGGTTGAAGGCCTTCTCAAGATCGACCCCCTGGGCCTGGAAGTGGGCTACAGCCTCATCCCCCTGCTGGACGCCAACCAGGGCGGCACCGTGCTGGAACGCATCAAGGGCGTCCGGCGCCAGATGGCCCAGGATCTGGGCATCGTGGTGCCCCCGGTGCGGATCCGGGACAACCTGCAGCTCCCCCCCCACACCTACCGCCTGCTCCTGCGGGGCGAGGAGATCGCCCGGGCCGAACTGCAGCCCACCCAGTTCCTGGCCATGAACCCCGGCACCGCCACCGAGGATCTGGCTGGCACGGCCACTACGGAGCCCGCCTTCGGCCTGCCCGCCTTCTGGATCCCCGACAACCTGCGGGATCGGGCCCAGATGCTGGGCTATACCGTGGTGGAGCCCGCCACGGTGCTCACCACCCACCTGTCGGAACTCATCAAGCAGCACGCCCCTGAGCTCCTGGGTCGCCCCGAAGTGCAGCACCTGCTGGACACCCTCAAAGAGGGCGCCCCCCGGCTGGTGGATGACCTCATTCCCAACGTCATCACCGTGACCACGCTCCAGAAGGTCATGCACAACCTACTGCGGGAGCGGGTCCCCGTGCGGGACCTGGGCCGCATCCTGGAAGCCACCGCCGACGCCGCCACCATGACCAAGGACATCGGCTTCATCACGGAGTACGTGCGGCAGGCCCTGGGCCGGGCCCTCACCAGCCCGCACCTGTCAGAGACCGGGGAATTGGGCGTCCTGGTGCTGGACCCCACCCTGGAGCAGACCCTGCAGGGCGGCATCGAACAGACTGACCGGGGCAGCTTCCTGGCCCTGGAACCAACCCGCACCCAAGAACTGCTGAACCGCATCGCCAACGGCATCGCCACCCTGCTACCCGGGGCCCAGCCCGTCCTCCTCACCAACCCCGTGGTGCGCCCCCATCTGCGGCGGCTGCTGGAGCGGTCCCTGCCCCACCTGGTGGTACTGAGCCACAGCGAGGTCCCCATGGACGTGCGCGTCGTGAACCTGGGCACCGTGTCATGAAGGACCAACCATGCGCGTGAAGACCTTTGAAGCTGGTTCCATGCAGGACGCCCTGGATGTCGTGAAGAAGGAGATGGGCGAGGAGGCCTTCATCCTCTCCACCCGCACCCGGCGCCGCCCTTCGGCCCTGGGCCTGGGCGAGGAGTCGGTCATTGAGGTCACCGCCGCCGTGGACGAGGCCCAGGTGGGTCCGCCGCCGCTGATCGCTCCTGCCACCTACGGCCTGCGCCAGCCCTTGGCCCCCTCCGTGGCCAGGCAGGCCCCGGAGATGAAAGCCCCAGCCATCATCACCAAGCCTCCAGCCCCCCCCATGGACCTCCAACCCCTGCGCCGGGAGCTCCTGGAGATCAAGGGCGCCGTGGCGGCCCTCAAAGACAACGACCAGCGCAACACCTCGATCCTGAAAGAGCTGGACCAGATGAAGGCACTCCTGAGCCGCATCCAGCGCCAGGGCATGCCTCCGGCCCAGCTCCAGCTGCCCCCCAGCCTCCTGGAACTCTACGGGGACTTGGTGGCCAATGATGTGGAACCCCTCATCGCCATGCGCCTCTGCGAGTACGCCCAGCGGGCCCTCACGGACCAGGACGGCGATGTGGCCGCGGGCGCCGTGGACGCGGAGCGGGCCCGCCTCTTCCTGCGCCGGGTCATCGCCGACTTCATCCCCGTGGCCCCACCCATCCAGCTGGATCCTGGCAAAATGCGCGTGGCCGCCCTGGTGGGGCCCACCGGCGTGGGCAAGACCACCACCCTGGCCAAGCTGGCGGCCTACGCGCAGCTGCACCTCAAGCAGAAAGTGGCCCTCCTGACCCTCGACACCTACCGCATGGCCGCCGTGGACCAGCTCCAGCAGTACGCCCAGATCCTCCAAGTGCCCTTGCACGTGGCCCTCACGGTGGAGGATCTGCGCAGCGCGCTGCGCTTCTACCAGGACCGGGCTCTGGTCCTCATCGACACGCCCGGCCACAGCCCCAAGGATACGGACACGCTGAACCAGCTCCGGGGCCTCCTGGACGAGCTGCCCGAGGTGGAGACCCACCTGGTGCTGTCCGCCACCACTAAGCCCAGGGATCTCGCCGAGATCGCCCTGCGCTACGAGCCCCTCCACCCCACCCGCCTGCTCTTCACCAAGCTGGACGAGACTTCCACCTACGGCCCCATCCTCAGCACTCTGGCCCGCGTGAAGCGGCCCCTGAGCTACCTGGGCACGGGCCAGGAAGTGCCCGACGCCCTCGAGCTGGCCACCAGCCGGCGCGTGGCGGACCTCATCCTTCCCGCCTCCAAGAAGGAGACCGAATGAGCGGCGACCAGGCATCCCGTCTCCGGGCCATGGCCCAGGCCCAGCGTCAGGACAGTCCCCTCTTCGCGGCCCGGGTGGTGGCCATCACCTCCGGCAAGGGCGGTGTGGGCAAGACCAACGTGGTGGCGGGGCTCGCCCTCTCCCTGGCCAAGCTGGGCCAGCGGGTGGTGGTCATGGACGCGGACTTCGGCCTGGCCAACCTGGACATCCTCCTGGGACTCTCCCCGAAGTTCACCCTCGAGCATGTGCTGCGGGGCGAGAAGGTCATGGAGGAGATCCTCCTGGAAGGGCCCCTGGGCATCCGCATTATCCCCGCCAGCAGCGGCATCCAGGAGCTGACCCGGCTGGACACCATGAGTGAACTGCGGCTGGTGCAGGGCCTCCAACGTGTGGCGGAAACCGCGGACTGGCTGCTCATCGACACCGCCGCGGGCATCCACGACTCGGTCATCAAGCTCCTCATGGCTGCTCAGGAGGTCATCCTCGTGACCACCCCGGAGCCCACCAGCCTGGTGGATGCATACGCCATGGTGAAGGTGCTCCACCTGCGGGAGGCCACCAAGCCGCTTTGGCTGCTCATCAACAACGGTCAGAACCCCGACGAGGCCCAGGAAACCATCGACCAGCTCCAGGCGGCCACGGAGCGCTTCCTCGGTAAGCAGCTCCAGGTGCTGGGGATGATCCCCAACGACCCGCACCTGCTCCAGGCCGTGCGCCAACAGCACAGCGTGGCGGACCTCTTCCCCCACAGCCCCTCCAGCCGGGCCTTTTCTGCCCTGGCCCGTCAATTGCTGGGCCAAGTATCCTTGCAGCCAGACGGCTTTGCGTCATTCTGGAGGCAACTTGCCTCCGAAGATCCCACCTAGGACACCTGGATGACCCCCACTCCGGACCAGCCCGCCGTTCCCGCCCTCCCGCTCAGCGGCGAGGCACTAAAGGCCGTGGAATCTGCTCCAGCGGCCTTGCGGCCCTGGGCCGCCCTGGCTGCGGCCAAGGCCTACGGACGGGCCCCCCAGCCCCAGAGGCACGCCCCCGTGGCCCCGCTCGTCGCGGCCCCGGCCGCCGCAGAGGCTGCGGAGGCGCCCGAGCCCTTCGACCGCGACAACCGCGAGCAGATCATCAAGGACTACGTGCCCCTGGTGAAGTTCGTGGCCCACCGCATCGCCTCCCGCCTGCCGTCCCACGTGGAGCTGGACGACCTGATCAACAGCGGCATCCTCGGCCTCATGGACGCCATCGAGAAGTTCGAGCCCGCCCGCAACATCAAGTTCAAGACCTATGCTGAACTGCGCATCAAGGGCGCCATCCTCGACGGCCTGCGGGACCTGGACTGGGTGCCCCGCAGCCTGCGCCGCAAGAAGAAGGACATCGAGGGCGCCTACCACATGCTCGAGCAGCAGATGGGCCGGGCCGCCACGGACGAGGAAGTGGCTGGCCACTTGGGTGTGCCCCTGGAGGAGCTGCACAAGAACCTGGATGAGCTGAAGGGCGTCACCCTGGGCACCTTCGTGGAAGTGGGCGAGGACGGCGAGGGTGAAAGCCTCATCAGCTTCGTGCCCGATCCCGACGCCGAAGACCCCCACCAGATATTCCAGTCCTCCGAGATCAAGGACATCCTCCGGGACGCCATGGAGGTGCTCCCCAAGAAGGAGAAGTTCGTGGTGCAGCTCTACTACTTCGACGAGCTGACCATGAAAGAAATCGGAACACTTTTGAACATCACCGAGTCCCGGGTATCCCAATTGCATACCAAGGCCATGCTGCGACTCCGGGGCAAGCTCCTGGAGAAGCACATCGAAGGATAAGCCATGGCCAAGATTCTCAGCCAAGAGGAAGTAGACGCGCTACTTAAGTCCCACACCAAGCCCGCCGGCAAGGGCGGTGGTGGGGGCGGGAATGAGCGTGCCACCGCCACGGTCCAGGCAAAAAAGGCCCAAGCCCAGCGCAAGGTGACCCTCTACAACTTCCGCCGCCCCGACCGCGTGAGCCGGGAGCAGATGCGCTCCCTGCATTTCATGCACGACCGCTTCGCCCGGAACTTCTCCAGCTCCCTCAGCGCCTACCTCCGCACCATCACCGAAGTGAACCTGGTGAGCGTGGAGCAGCTGAGCTACCAGGAGTTCCTCCTTTCGGTGCCGGACCCCACCTGCTTCAACGCCATCTCCATCAAGCCCCTGGAAGGCGCCCTGGCCCTGGAGGTGAACCCCACCCTGGTCTTCCCCATCATCGACAAGATGCTGGGCGGCCCCGGCGAGCCCCTCAAGATCCTGCGCACCATGACGGACATCGAGCAGAGCATCTTCGACGGCATCCTCAAGCTGTTACTGGAGGACATGCGCGAGTCCTGGCGGGGCATCGTGGACCTGGACTTCCGCATCCAGGCCCGGGAGACCAGCCCCCAGCTCATCCAGATCGTGGCCCCCAACGAGGTGGTCCTGCTCATCGTCTTCGAGGTGAAGATGGGCCCGGTGGCCGGCATGATCAACCTGGCCATTCCCAGCATCATCCTCGAGCCCATCTCCAACAAGTTCGACCAAGAGATGTTCACGGGCTACAAGAAGTCCTCCACCTTCGAGGAGGCCCGCCTGCTCATGGCCAGCCTCAAGCGCTGCCCCATGGAGGCCGCCGCGGAGATCCGCGGCACCAGCCTCAGCATGGAGGAGGTGCTGCAGCTCAAGACCGGCGATCTCATCCCGCTCACCAAGCGCTTCGATGCCGAGCTGGACCTCTGCGTGGACGGCATTCCGCGCTTCCGGGGCCTGGTGGCCCTGAACCCCAACGGGAAACGCGTATTCCAAGTGACCGGCAGCCGGTCGGAAGGGTGAGCCATGGATGCCCACGATGTTGAGTTCTTCCAAAAAACCGGCAGTGCCTTCGCCGAAAGCATGGCCTCTGTCTTCTCGATGCTCACAGGTCGGGAATTCCAGCTGAAGTCCGCCCCCGGCGAGCTCATGGACTCCGCCGCAGCCGCGGTGCTCCAGGTGGGCACCACGGTGCTGGTGAAGGCCAACTATCAAAAGGGCCTCAGCGGCACCCTCATCTTCAGCCTGCCCCTCAAAGAGGGCACCATGCTGGTGGACCTCATGCTGGGCGGTGAAGGGGCTGCGGCCGAGGAGCTGGTGGGGGACTCCAAGGACGCCCTGGCGGAGACCTTCAACCAGGTCATGGGCAGCGCCAACCAGACCCTGTCGGACCTGGCCGGCGAGACCTTCGCCATCTCCAATGTCGAGATCCTGGCCGCAGCCCCGGAGGCGGCGGCCTTCCAGGAGCACATGGGCCAGGGGACCTTCCAGGACATCGCCCTGGCCACCACCCAGGACGCCCTCCAGACCACCATCCACCTGCTCTTCCCGGACCTCCTGCTCCAGCAACTCAAGCGCAAGCTGGGCTTCGGCGATCCCCAGGCCCAGGCCCCCGCCCCAGCTCCCGCCGCTCAGGCC
>Ga0209697_10000503_pt1 | contig 63962 bp, 53 predicted proteins | sample AliMusrvi5mmetaG_FD_184115 | JGI IMG/M metagenome (GOLD analysis project Ga0209697, IMG submission 184115) | Freshwater lake bacterial and archeal communities from Alinen Mustajarvi, Finland, to study Microbial Dark Matter (Phase II) - Alinen... | ecosystem: Environmental > Aquatic > Freshwater...
CAAACAACGGCCGCCTCTGGCTCGATGTGAGCTGGGCATCTTCAGGTGACCCGATGCCAAAAGGCGGCAGCAAGTTATCTGACTGCGACCTGGGTAAAATAAAGAAATGGATCAACCTTGGATCTCCCAACAACTAAACTTATGACCATGAAAATACAAATACCATTATTTATTGTGATCCTCCTGGTGCTTCTTTCAAGCCGGGTAATCGCCCAGGATGATATGATGGCGCTGCTGAATAAGGATGAAAAGCCAACCATCGACTATACTTCGGCAACCTTCAAAACGACCAAAGTAGTCATTGGACAATCATCAGAAAATTCGCCTACGGGAAACCTGTTGTTTATGATCACGCATCATTTTGGCGCATTAAACTCAGGCTATGAGAACCTGTTTGGACTGAAACAGGCCACAGTCCGCCTGGGACTGGAATACGGAGCCACCGATTGGCTGGGATTTGGCGTCGGGCTGAATACACTGAAAAACACCTGGGATGGATTTGCCAAAGTGAAAGCACTCCGGCAGAGTACAGGTGCCAGGAGGATGCCAATAACCATGACAATTTTTGGGAGTACTTCAATTTATACAACCAAATGGGAGGATCCGACCCGGACAAATTATTTCACCTCAAGAATCTCGTATGCCTCTCAGGTAATCGTAGCCAGGAAATTCGGTGACCGGTTGTCTTTGCAAATTGCACCAACATATGTTCACCTGAACCTTGTCCCATCGTATAATGACCACAACAATATTTTCTCCCTGGGAGCAGCCGGACGATTTAAAGTCAGCGAACGCGTCTCAATCAATGCTGAGTATTATTACCTGTTCCCGAAACAGATCGTTTCCACGCCGGCATACAGTTCGTTTTCGGCAGGTGTTGACATTGAGACCGGCGGACATGTATTCCAGATCTTCCTGACCAATTCCATGGGTGAGAATATGGAAAGCATCATCACACAAACAACAGGTACCTGGTTTAAGGGGAATATTTTCCTTGGATTCAATATTTCAAGGGTTTTTACCGTTGTTAAACCAAAGGAATACAGGAAAAAGGGAAACTAGAGGTCATTGAATACCGAACAAGGATCAATTTTGAATATCAAACAAGGATTAACGATTTTTGATTTTTGAAGTTGTATAGAAATCTCCAAGCCGTAATTACTTCTTAAATCGTAAATCGTTGATCCTTGTTCTTAAATCGAACTGGCCAATTATCAATCAAGAATTAATTCTAGCAAATGAAGACCTGGATAAAAATTATTTTAGGATTGTTTGTTGTCGGGATCATCGCAGCAGTCCTGGTTTATTTTTTCGTTTACAATAAACCGCATCCGAATTATGAGAGAATGACTGCAGCATATACCGTAACCGCTGCGGATCTTTATAAATCCTACACGACGAATAAAACCTCGGCCGGCGCTAAATACAACGGTAAAGTCATTGCCCTGTCGGGAAGACTTTCAAAGGTTGAGGTAACCGATTCGCTTACGACCTGTGTGTTTGTCTTCAACAAAGGGATGTTTGGTGACGAAGGCGTTCGTTGCACGATGTTGCCCGACAACAGTGACCTGGCAAAAAAGCTTCAACCCGATGGAGAAGTTAGTCTGAAAGGCTATTGCACCGGGTTTAATGATACCGATGTAATTCTTGAAAAATGTTCAATTGTTAAACGATAACCTGATTTAAACCCATGAAGAAACTGCTCTTAATCCTGTTCTGCCTGTCGTTGCTGATAGTAACGACGAATGCCCAGAAATTCATCACGAAAACCGGTCACATTAAATTTTATTCAGACAGTCCCCTGGAAAAGATTGAAGCCCATAACAGGCAGGTGAATGCTGCGCTCGATGGTGCAACCGGGGATTTTGCTTTCAAGGTCCTGGTGAGATCTTTTGAATTCGAGAAAGCCCTGATGCAGGAGCATTTCAATGAGAATTATATTGAGTCGGATAAATTTCCTACTGCAACTTTTCTTGGAAAAGTGATCAATATAAAGGAAGTGAATGTCGTGAAAGACGGCTCATACCAGGCCATGGTTGAAGGAAAGCTTACGATTCACGGGGTTACGCAAAATGTGAAGGAAAAAGGCACTTTTGATGTCAAGGGTGGAAAGATCACCGGAAAAGCAAAGTTCAATATTGTGCTTGCTGATTATAACATCAAGATCCCGGGAGCTGTTGCCAATAATATTTCCAAGACTGTTGAAATCACCGTTGACCTGGTGCTGGAGAAGCTGAACTAGGGAGAACAGATAGGAAATCTGTGACTCGTGACACTTACTGAGGTAGGTAATCAAATCAATTTTGTTTCACGCAGATTTTCGCAGATTTGATCGCTGATTTCGCTGAAAAGATTGTTAATAACAGGACATTTTCTCTGTGAATCTCTGTGCATTCTCTGTGGTTCTCTGTGGAACAAAATCCCAGACAAGAAAACGTAAAAGTTAAAAACGAATGTGTGTGATGCGGTCTTTTATTTTACCGGATGGTTTTCGCGGAAGATCTTTAACCGTTCTTCAAGTGCCGGGAATTGGTCCCTGTGAACCAGCGATACACAGGCACGAAGACCTTCCTTGCGCTCGCTTCCGGTGATGGAAAGCGCAATTGCACTGATCCCGTAATAGAGCAACTCTTCAAGCAACTCCTCGCCTGTGAAGCCTGGATAGGCAAAAGTGAAATAAAATCCATCTGCGATCGGAACTCCTTCATCTTCGTCATAAACAATGTGAAATCCATTGTCGATAAAGAGTTTCTTCATGATCCTGGCCTTCTCACCATATTCCCTGACATTACCAATAAAATTGTACGTGCCGTCGTTTACGGCTTTCAGCATGGCGGCCAGTCCGTATTGGGCAGAATGACTGGTCCCGGCACTGAGTGCGTAGATTGTGCCATAGATGAGTGCACGGCCAAAGATGTCGGTTGTGTAGTACCTGAGAAGATCAGGCATCTGGGCATTGAAGATCTTATTCGAAATAACCATTGATGCGATCCGCTGCCCGGCATAACTGAAGGCTTTTGAACTTGAGATCAGCAGGATGAAATTATCGGTATATTTTGCAACGGTTGGCTGAAACGGAGGAACACCCGGCCTGGAATAATCCTTGCGGAAATCCATTCCAAAATAGGCCAGGTCTTCAAGAACGATCACATTATACTTGTTGGCCATTTCACCGAAGATCTGCAGTTCGTGCGGGGTAAAACAGATCCAGGAAGGGTTGTTCGGATTCGAATAAAGCAGCGAATGAATATTCCCTTTGGAGAGAACGGATTCCAGCTTACTGCGAAGCTTTTCACCACGGTAATCATACACATCAAACGATTCAAACTTCTGACCCAACACGATGTGTTGCTGGCGATGGACAGGAAACCCCGGATCAATCAAGAGCGTAGTGTCACGTTCCTTGTAAATCCTCGATAAGGTAAGAAATGCTGCAAATCCGCCCTGCATGGAACCTACCGTTGGAATGCAATTGGCTTCATCCACATCCACATCAAGAAACAACTTGACAAAACGGGCTACTTCATGTTTCAGCACCGGCGTTCCTTCAATTTCAGGGTACACTGAGGCAACACCTTCTCTCAGTGCCTTGATTTCAGCATCAATGCCGATCTGCGGTGGAAGCAGGCCGGGAACTCCCATCTCCATCCGGATAAATTTTTCTCCAGTCTCCACCTCGATCTTGTTGATCAGCTTCTTTACTTCACGGATTGATGCTTTTCCGATATTCCTGATCTTGCTCTCGCTAATCTGCCGGCGGACTATTTCGCTGTTGATGGGAGTGTCCTTCATAAGAAAAAAAATAACGCGTTAAGGGGAACTATTATGTGCACAAAATTGGAGAATAATTTGGAATAATACAACGGTTTTAAAAACTATGGGAATAAATTATTAATTGAAATATCCAGAGTGATCTGAAAAAGTGATTGACGAATATGCGATTAACGAATACGGGAATGAAATGACATGAATATACGAATGACGAATTATGGGATTATTCATGTCATTCGACATTCGAGAATTGCATTCGCATATTCGTCATTCCCGAATTCGTCATTCAAAATGGTGTATCGCTTCCCAGGTAACAGGTCAATCCTGCATCAGTGAAGTAAGACGATGCTTTGATCAATTCTTCTGCCGAGGGCACTTTGAATTCTGTTGTGTAATAAGATTGTCCGAGCAGCCTGTATTTCTCTCTTCCCATGTGATGTGCCGGAATGATATTCACCTCTTTTTTTCCTGTTGAGAGAATAAATTCAACCAGTTCGGCAAGGGTAGTTTCATCATCATTAACACCGGGTATCAATGGAATCCGGAAGATCAGCCGGCCCGGAAATTCTTCCGCGAGGAGTTTTGCATTCTTAAGGATCTGCCTGTTGCCGGTCCCGGTAACTTCTTTGTGTTTTTCAGGATTGATGTGTTTCAGATCAAAAAAGATCCAGTCGAGCCATTCAAGACTCTGGCTGATATTTTTCCAGGGCACATTGCCGCAGGTTTCAACAGAAGTATGAATGAATGCATCGAAACATTTTTTCAGGATGGATTGCGCAAAGTCAGGCTGCATGAACGGCTCACCACCTGTCAGTGTGATGCCGCCATTCGCACCCCAGTATTGACGGTCGCGCTGAATGATCCGGAAAAGATCTGTTGTATTGATGTAATAACCTGCTTTACGGATCGCACCTGCGTAACATGAATCTGTGCAGGCATACGACGTACATGACTTACAAACCTGGGGATTGAAATTGAGAAACTGATCTGTAACAGTGATTGCGTCATGCGGACAGGCCTGCATGCAAAGCAGGTCCATTGTACATTTTGTCGGGTTATAAAGGATCTCGGGAGATGCATGGATTCCCTCAGGGTTTGAGCACCATTCGCAGCGCATCGGGCATCCCTTCAGGAAAAGAAGCGTCCGGCACCCGGGTCCGTCATGTACTGAAAAACCCTGGATGTCGAAAAGATAACCGCCTGTCAGCTGAGTTGCATCCATGTAAAATCAACACATTTGGAAGCATTCAGATCGGGGCTGGCGAGTTTGTTTCCCATGCATTTGCCAAGGAACTCTTTCTCTGCCGTATAATACGTGCAGAATTTACATTTCGGCTGGCGATCGAATTCCTTACAGGCCGGATCATCCGGGGTGATGGTTGTTTTCTCCAATTTGCATAATCCCCTGAAAACATCCACGGGAAGGTAGAACCTGCAATCCTTGCAATTGTATTCCATGATCGGTCTGTTATAAATTAAAGCTCTTCATATTCGGTCCGTGAGATCACTTCATCCTGGATCTGCTTTCCAAGTTCAACCCAGTATTGTGTGAAACCTGCAACGCGAACCAGCAGGCTGCGGTACTTGTCGGGGTCTTCCTGTGCCTGTTTCAGCATGCGTGAATCGACAATGTTGAACTGCACGTGGAATCCGCCTTTCCGCATGTACGACCGGATCAGTTCCAGGAATTTTCTCGAGCCTTCACGGCCTTTCACGACCGAAGGATGAATTTTTATGTTCATCTGCGAATTCTGCGAAAGCGAGTGGTTCCAGCAGCTGGCCGATTCAAACAGGGCATACGGGCCATTGCGGTCTGTGCCCGGGTAAGCCGATACTGATCCGTCGGAGAATGTCGTCCCGGAGAGACGGCCGTCAGCTGATGCAAGTGTGACTGCGCCCATCGGGCCATGCGTGGATACCGAGATCTGGCAGGCATAGAGCGGCTGATCATACAACGAACGGAACTCATGGGTCATCGAGCAAAACCAGTTCTCCCACTGTGCCATGACCGAATCAACGTATGCATCATCATTGCCGAACTTTGGGGCATCCAGAGAAAACTTGTGGATCTTCTTCCATTTATCATATTCCTCTGTGGCAACCTGGTCAAGCAGTGAATAGGAACCTGTTTCCTGTGCTGTCTTATACCCGAAATTGGCCAGGATCGCAGCCTGGTAGTCTTTCAGTGAAAAGTTCTTCTGGTCATACACATTCTTTTTCAATGAAGCCAGCGAGTTCACGAGGTTTGCCGTGCCGCAGCTTTCAACATTGAAGGTGGTATTGTACCGGCTTCCCATCTGCCCGATGTCGCGACCTTTGTCAAGACAATCCGGCTTAAGCATTGAGTTTACCAGTGAAGGAGAAATTTTACGCCAGGCATCATGCTGGATGTTATTGGTCAGCGTAAGGACATGAACTGCCCGGTGAAAATAGGTTTGAAATGCCTGCCACAACTCATCGTAGCTGCTGAGTGCAAAACCATGTGAGGGGAAGATCCGTTCACCGGAACGCATATCCATCCCGTCGAACAGCACAACTTCAAGGATCTTCGGAAGCGATAAAAAATGCACTCCGACACTGGTGGCAGGAGCAGAGCCACCGGGGATCCAATGGATCTCTCCGTCGAGTTTCAGCGGCATCCAGGATCCGGGTGAGGTCTCAAGACATCCGCCGATCGACCAGGCACGGGCTTCTTCAACCTGCATTCCTTCGTGACCGTAATTGTTCAGCAGGAATTCCATGGCCACCTGGTTGTTCACCCATGCAGGATAACCGGTACCGATCTTGGTACAGGAGACACCCTTCAGTAAAAATTCTTCCGGTAATTTCTCGTCGTATAATAACGAAAGTGTTGGCTGTGGCGTATCGCAGGTGATCCCTGATTCAAGGATAAGCATCTCCAGCTCATTGGCTGCCTGCGTGCCGTCTTTCTTTAATCCGCCAACACAAAGGTTGTTGAATGTATTCCCGGAAAGAACACCGCCGACAACACCCATGGAAGCAAAACAATCGATCTCTGTAAACTTGATCCGCATGCATTCCAAAAGTTCAAGGGTCTGCGCTTCATCGATGATACCTTTTTCCATATCTCTCTTCCAGTATGGATAGAGAACTTGTCCAAGACGACCGGGCGATAAACCCGAAATGGCATCTTCATTGAGCACGGCAACATGGAATATCCACACCATCTGAAGGGCTTCATGAAAATTCCTCGGGGGATTCGTGGAGAGCCATGAAAGACGGTTTGCAATATCAAGATATTCCTTCTTCTGCTTCGGGTCCTTTTCGATGGAGGCAAGGAAATCTGCCTCCTCGGAATAGTTGTAGATCCATGAACGGAGACCCTCAAGCATCCGGATCACACCGGTATAAAAATAGATGCGGTCCATTCCAGGATAACCCGCAGTGTCTGAAATTCCTTCTTCACAAATCCTGATGATGCCGTCAATGCCGTATTGCAGCGGATAATAGAAATTGATCACTTCCCTTCCCTGGGGTAGTGTGTATCCTGAATCAAACATGCAGATCACCGAACGCATCAGTGCTTCTTTTTCGGAATAGCCCGGAACGACCTGCTCATAGCGATGTCCGACATCATCCACGGATTTACCGTACCATTTCTTTGCAACCTCCAGCAACACCGGGAGTTCTTCAACTCTCACCCCGAATTTACCGGCAAGCGAAATGACATTCCCTGTGCTTTTGGTGACATTGCCGCCACCTTTGCCCAGCGTGGTAAAGGTATCCGCTGTAAGTTTCCCTGAATCCAGCGCTTCCTGGTATAATTTATCCTCGGCAGCCATGAAGAATGCTTCCGACAGCCATGGCATCGGGTAGGAGCCCCTGAGATAAGATGCTTTGCCCATGACCAGGAGTTCTCCGGGATAGATGACCGGTGTAAGATGTTCAAACCCGGCTTTTAAAGCTTCTCCGCGGCGAACCATCGGGATCTCGCCTTCGAGTTCTTCCCACTTTCGGGTGTACCAGTAAGGGAATTCTATTGATACAGAAGATTTCGTTTCAAAATAGAGTTCTTTGGCTGCAGTGGCACGTGGAGATGCAGGTGATTTCTGCTCCCTGTTCTCAATAGTGCCTGAAGGTTTTTTGCCGTAATATGAAGTAGCTTCCGAACCGGAGGGTGACTTATTTTCCATGGGGTGATTTTTCTAAGCAAATATACACAAATAGCTATATGTATTTCAGGATGATCCTAAAATTCGAAATCAATGATGGCTTTCTTTTCCGTGTAACTTTTATTAAATGAAATGAACGCCTGGTGATCGGGATGAGCCTGGTAGATTCCGAGGTCTTCCTTTGAACGGAATGTCGAATTAATGACCAGATCCCAGGCTGAAGGATCCGGGTTGAAATTAATCCCGACTTCAAAATCAACAATTACCGGGATCGTTGATTTCAGCTTCAGCAATTCGGCTTTCACTGTTCCTGCTGCATTTTTCTTTTCTTCAGGAGTTGGGAATTCCCGCAGTTTAAACATCACAATATGTCGTATCATGGGATTTCTGTTTATGGAATTCAAAATTACGGAGAATTTGTTGATGAAGGTTATGCCGGAGGACTGCTATATATCAGTTGTTTTGATAATCGATGTTCGATCATCGATGTTCGATGGAAGATGAAAACCTGGTTAAGGATCCTAATTAAATGTAGGATCCGGGGGGAAATTCGCCCAGATGGCATAATCATCTCCCATGTTCTTAAGGTGGGAACTCCAGAGTTTGGATGTGTTTCGGCGGATGATCTCATCAACACTGGTCTGGGAAAGGATCCATGATTTTTCCTTGATCTCCCGGGCAAGTTGTGATGGATTCCACCCGGCATAACCGATGAAGAACCGGATATCGTTGGCCGAAAGCTGGTGGAGGTTGATCATGTTCCGGATGATTTCAATATCACCGCCCCAGTAAAGGCCTTCCATGATCTTCATGCTGTTTTCAATGCCGTCGATTGTATGGATATAAAAAATGCTGTCGGTTTTCACCGGACCGCCCAAAAAAAGTGGCGCGTCAAAATCGGGGAAATCGCCCAGTATTTCATTCAGGCGGGTTTCAATCGGCTTGTTGATGATGATACCAAATGAACCTTCTTTACCATGTTCAGCCAATAATATGACAGATTGCTTAAAATAAAAATCGTGAAGCGATGGCTCCGAGATCAGAATGATTCCTTGTTTCGGTTTTACAATTGGTTTCTCCATCATTCAAAGCAAGTTTGTATCTTTGCCGTTTCCCTGACAAATTTAACTCATTTCATGCTGAAATCAAATAATGCCGACAAATTTCTAAAACTAAGAGTCGAATTCCCGATTTTCTCTTTTGATGGTTTTGATTACCAATATTCTGATAAAGGATTGCGGATTCAGTACCATTTTAACCTCTCGGACCGCTACTTTTTTCATCCTACGCTGATCGTTCCTGGCAAAGATTTTTTTCTCAAGGATAACATAGGGGAAGAACACATGGAGAACATTCTTTTCCAGGTTGGCATGATCGAGATGGTGAGTTACTGGAAAGCTGCTTGTTCACCAACTATCCAGATCAAGGGATACACGCTGGATGAGGACCAGGTGAAATGGTGGAAGAAGCTGTATTATAAAGGACTTGGTGAATTTTTGTACCTGAACAATATAAATATCAGCGAAGAGGATTTTGTAGAGATTTCCTGTGACGATGGGAAATCACTTCCACCATATCGTCTGGATCTGCAGGAATCGGTTGTTATACCTGTTGGCGGCGGAAAAGATTCGGTGGTGACGCTTGAGCTGCTGAATGCTCAATCCGGGAATGTTCCGTTGATACTGAACCCGAGGGAAGCGAGTAAAGGGACCGTCAAGAAAAAAGGATATTACTACGATTCGATCATCGAGGTTCACCGTTCGATTGATCCGACGTTGCTGGAATTGAACGAGGAAGGCTTCCTGAATGGTCATACTCCGTTTTCAGCCTTGCTGGCATTTGTTTCAGTATTATCAGCGGTCATGTCGGGGAAAAAATACATCGCCTTATCCAATGAATCAAGCGCCAATGAGAACACCATAAATGGATTGGAGATCAATCACCAGTATTCCAAATCCGTGGAATTTGAAGCGGACTTCAGGCATTATGTGAAAAAGTATATCTCTCCCGATATTGAATATTTCAGTTTCCTGCGTCCCCTGAATGAATTACAGATAAGTCATATTTTCAGCACATTCCCGGTTTACTTTGATGTTTTTAAAAGCTGTAATGCCGGGAGCAAAACCGATATCTGGTGCGGCAAATGCCCCAAGTGTCTTTTCACCTTTATCATCCTGTCGCCCTATATTGAGTTTGAGAAGCTGATCACGATATTTGGAAAAAATCTCTGGGACGATCCTGCCCTAATGACCTATTTTGAAGAGATGACGGGCTTTGCCGAAACCAAACCCTTTGATTGCATCGGCACGATCGAGGAAGTGAATGTTGCAATTTGTGCATTCCTGAAGAAAAATCCTGAAGCAGAGAAATTTTCCCTGCTCCGGTCATACAAGGAAAAAGGGATATTTGCAAAATACCAGGACAGGGACTTTGAAAAATTATTAAAATATTATGATCTGAATCATTTTATTCCCCCGAGATTCGAATCAATTTTAAAATCTGTTTTGCATGTATGACCTGATCCGGAAAAAGCTGGATGGTAAAAAAGTTGTTTTGCTCGGTTTTGGAAGGGAAGGACTAGCGTCGTATACACTCATCAGGAAGGCCCTGCCAGGCATTCACCTGGTTGTCGCCGACCGCAATGAATCACTGAAAGAAAATACGTTACTATCTGCTGATCCGAATGTGGAATTAATCCTGGGTAAGGATTACCTTAAAGACCTCGGTCAGTTTGATCTGATCATAAAAACCCCGGGCATCACGCTGAAAGACCTGGATTATACAATTTCCCGCGCATCCATCACTTCACAAACCGACCTGTTTCTCCAGGCATATTCGCACCAGGTTATCGGGATTACGGGAACGAAAGGAAAGAGCACGACATCCACGCTGCTTTACCACATCCTGAAAAAGGCCGGGAAAGATGTGCTTCTTCTCGGTAATATCGGTCGTCCTGCATTTGAACTTGCAGATGAGATCGGACCGTCGACGGTCATTGTTTATGAGATGTCATCACACCAGTTGGAATACATCAGCGTTGGCCCGCACATTGCGATATTGCTGAATCTCTACCAGGAACACCTGGACGCATACCGTTCATTCCTGCATTATCAGCTTTCAAAAATGAATATCCTCAAATACCAGGATTCACACGATTTTTTTATTTACAATGCGGATGATGACCTGGTGTTGCAGCGGCTTGCTGAATCCGGCGCCAACCCTGTACTGTACCCGTATTCGTTTCATGGACCCATTGACGAGGGCTGTTTTGTTGCTGATGAAAAAATCATTTTTTCAGGAAATGATGGCCCGGAAGAGATCCTTGATCTGGGAAAAAAGCGAAAGCTGAAGGGAGATCACAATGTGGGAAACATCATGGCCGCGATCAGTGCAGCGAAAATTATCGGCATTGAAAATGAAATTATCAGGGAAGGCATTGCCGGTTTCACAGGACTGGAGCACAGGCTGGAGTTTGTGGGTGTTGTAAATGGCATCAGCTTTTGCAATGATTCGATTGCAACCATCCCGGAAGCCTGCATGGAGGCCGTGAAAGCACTGGTCACGGTGGATACGCTGATCCTTGGCGGATTTGATCGTGGAATCGATTATTCAGGACTTGCCAGGTTCCTTGCTGATTCAGCGATCAGCAATTTTATTTTCACTGGAGATGCAGGTCACCGGATCAGGACAGAATTTGAATCCATCAGGAGACCGGATCAGGCCCTGTTCAACATTTGCCGGTTTGATGAATTTATGGAGGTCGCACTGCAACATACAGCACCGGGAAAAATATGTCTCCTTTCGCCGGCAGCAGCCAGTTATAATGAATTCCAGAATTTTGAGATGCGGGGAAAAAGATTTAAGGAACTTGTTCTTTCAGCCATAAATTCTTCCGCAAAGCAAGACTAACCGCTATGTTCAAACAGCGCACTCCAAATTTATTTTGCCTGATCCTCGGTTGCATCGTACTCTTTTCTTCGTCAGCAGCAGATTGCCAGAACTCCGCGTACGACGCACAGGTGAGGAAATACATCGACCGCTTCAGGGAGATTGCAGTAAGGGAAATGATGGTTTACCGGATTCCTGCAAGCATCACGCTGGCGCAGGGCATCTATGAATCAAATGCCGGAACCAGTCGTCTTGCAACAGAAGCCAACAACCATTTTGGCATCAAATGCCACAAGGAGTGGACCGGTCAGACGTTCATCCAGGATGATGAGACGAAAAACGAGTGCTTCCGCAGGTATGAAAACCCGGAGGAATCATTCAGGGACCATTCCTTTTTCCTGACCCAGCGTGACCGGTACAAGAATCTTTTTTTACTCGAGATCACTGATTATAAAGGATGGGCCAAAGGATTGAAGGAAGATGGTTATGCTACCAATCCGAAATATCCTGAGAAGCTGATCAGTACCATTGAGATCTACGGTCTGAGCAACTATGACATTGCTGATTACTCACAATTTTTCAGCGATTCCACAAGCATTGGGATTGACAGCTCAAGAAAAGGTCTGCATGTAAAAAAATATGAAGTGTTTGCCGAAGGTCCCGGTGGACGGACTGTTTATATTAACAACGGATTGCAATTCATCACACTTAAGAAAAACGATAACCTTAAAAAAATAGCTGCAGCATTTGGTGTTTCAGACCGGAAGATCCTGAAATGGAATGATATGAAAAAAGGGAGTTCCCTTGCAGCAGGGCAGATCGTTTACCTGGAAAACAAGAAGCAGAAAGGAGCAGCTTCTCATCACGTGGTAGAATCCCAGGAGACCATGTACACCATTTCACAGCGTTACGGAATTCAGCTCAAATACCTGTATAAAAGGAATGGAATGAAACCGGGCCAGATTCCGAGGACCGGACAGAAGTTACTGCTTCGGTAACCGGTAATTCTTCAGGGTCATCCCCGATCCGACAACCAGGTTATAAAATTCTTCATTGCCAAAGGTTCCGACACTGAAGCCGCGGTTTCCTCTGATGCCCGGCTCGAGTTCAATCAACCCGCTTTTCCCGAAAAGATAAATCTCATTCGCCGGAGCCGAAACCGCACCAATCCATTTTCTTCCATCCGGAAGTGGGATCAGGAATGGAACGACTGATATTTCCCTCCGAAAAACATAACTGTACTGAAGCTTGTAGAACTTGTCATAATAATAAATTTTTCCCTTGTCATAAAAGATATACTCAGCTTTCCCGTCACTGTTGATGTCTTCATAAAAGAACAGATGCGCCGGTGAGAAAAGGTTGAAAGTTGCTTCTGAGGTTTTCCAGTTATCCCTGATATATATGATCTTCCCGGAAGGATCAGTCGTTATAAAGGCTCCTTTTTTATTTGTCTTGTTCACGTAGAATTTGTTTGCTAGAGAAACTGTAAATCCACGGTAAGGTTTCAGTAAGACTCTGCCTCTCATGTCAGTGATCAGGAGGTGCCCGTTTTTTCCTTTCATGAAAACCAGGTCTCTTTTCCCGCTTTCCATAAACTGAACAGGCTGGATGATCCCTTCATTCATGGCCGGATCCAGCCATCCCCGCTGACTGATTCCATTCAGTTCATAGGAATGAACTTTATTGTCGGCAAGCGCAACGTAAATGGCATAACTTCTTTTCTTCCCGGGTTCATTCACCGCGATCGGGCTGGAAGCCCTTGAAGGAAGCTGAAACGGGTAACCCGGAACAAATTTTCCGGAGCTGTTGACCATACAGATCACCCGGTCGGTGTTAAACAAAAAGCATGCACTGTCTTTATAGAACGGATAAACAACCTGAATCTGTCCCATCGGTTTTCCCGGTATTTGCAGCTTCCAGCGGATTGCACCTGCCGAATCGATCTTGTACAGTAAATTGTTGACATCAAAGGCAAGCAGGACATACTCCCGGTGACGGTTTGACGGAACGAACTGCGGCTTTTCCAGGAGCAGCGTATCAAGATTGACCTGCCACTGCAGCGGAACATGTGCATCGGAGACCGGGTTGTAACGGATATACAGGTTCGTATAAAAGAGTCCTTCCTTATTGGTAAACTGCAAGGTCAGCGATTCAAACTTCTTCAGTGTGTCAAGCGCAGGTTCAAGCTGCTCATTCAATTCATCACTGAATACCGATTTTATTTTCGAGATGATGCGTTCTGTGTTGAAGTAATAAAAAAGATTGGTGTGATCGGATACGTTCTCATTGAGGGTGATGAATGCTTTGTCCTTGCTCAGGACTTTATTATATGCACCATGGTCAATAAAGCTTTTCAGCGATAAATGGTTATTCCCGAAGATAATGTAACTTCCGATGGTGGTATAATATGCGGCATTCAATTTCCTGAAAGGCGTTCCGAAGATTCCCGGGATCAGGTCGGGGATAGCCAGGGAATGAATCACCTGGTTTTTATATTGCAGGGAATCCTTTTTCCTGCCGGTCATTAATTGCAAAGATTTGAGCAGGCTGTCGGCGAGAAATTGATCTTTGACCTTAAAAACAGCATAGATATCTTCCCTCATATTTTCCAGGTCGTTTAGAGCCATGTCAAGACAGATCTCATTCCCGATCCATGGCAGGAAATAATCCTTCAGGCTCACCTGGTTCTGGTCTTCAAACGTTGCAAGGTTTGGATAGGCATCCAGGTAGCCTTCATTTTGGGAAGCACAGAACCGGAAATTCCTGTAGAAGGATCCGGCGTCCTGGATACCCATCCAGAGGAACCGTGAAGTATTATCAGGAAGGATGCCTGTAACCGCCACCTGCTGGGGCGCCTGTGAATTAAATATCCGGAGGTATTGATTGCCTGTATCGTTGATGGTGGTGTACCCGTTAACCAGCAGTTCATCCTTTTTCAGGATTACATCCAGACCGCTCCAATCGGCAAAACCGGATACCTTACTGATCTCGGAAACCTGGTCGCTTTGCAGCAGCCGGGCTATGAACGGGTGAATGAGACGATAACTCAGGTAGATGTTGGCATCCACTTTTTTGCCTGTCGTGCTTTCAACCTTCTGGAACCCGGTGTTGACAATGGAAGGAATGTTCAAAGAGAGCTGATCAATGGCTTTCCTGACGAGTTCCGGATGAAGGCTTCCCATAAATACACCGCTCCGGACTGCAAAATAAAACGGGCTTTTCTGTCCTGTGAAAGTCACGCGAACGAGATCAGCAGAACCATACTGGTTTTTCAGGATGGAAAGTTTTTTTCCATAACTCTCTCCGAGCATGGCGCAGATATCGCTTTCGCCATTAATACCGGGTAATGAAGTCAGGAAAAGAAAACCATACGTTGACCGGCCTGTCAGTGTCATCGCCGCATAGCACGGGTTTTTCTGCAGGATTGAAAATAATTTCGGATTGGTTTTGAGCAGTGAATCGATCTGGTGTATCTGGCTGTTCAGCGAGGAAATGTATGGGATGGATGAAATCTCTTTCCAGATGAGATTTCCGTTGTACATCTCTTCCCAAAGGATGGCTGGCCTATTCAGCTTGATGATGAGCGCAGTATTTTCCGGGATGGCTTTGAGGGGCGATTCGGTTGGTCTCTGGATCTTCAGATAAAAGATCCATCCCAGGTAAGTGATTCCTCCTGCCAGGATGAGGATGGAAAGAATAATGAAAGCGATTCTAAATTGCTTCATTCAGAAAGTATCGGCCTTGGAATGAAGGATCAAAAGTAGATGAAAAAGAAATGTCATGAAGAAATTTTTCCCAACAAATTGTAACTCAGCCGGTGTAACGGTGTAACGCCAAACCGGGCAATTCCCTCCCGGTGTTTTATTGTCGGGTAGCCTTTGTTGTGACGCCAGTTGTATTGCGGATATTTTTTATCCATTTCATCCATGAAGTCGTCGCGGTAGGTCTTTGCAAGTATAGAAGCAGCAGCTATGGAAAGAAATTTACCATCGCCTTTTATGATGCAGTGGTGTGGAATTCCTTCATACGTTCTGAACCGGTTCCCATCGATCAGCAGAAGTTCTGGTGTTAATTGCAGACCCTGGATTGCCCTGTGCATTGCAACAAATGAAGCATTGAGAATATTGATTTGATCAATTTCCTGGGCATCTACCTGTGCGACCGCCCAGGCAAGTGCCTGTCCCTGGATCAATGGGCGCAGGGAATTCCGCTGGTTCAGCGTCAGTTGTTTCGAATCATTCAGAACGTCATTCGTAAAGTCCTTCGGGAAAATAACTGCTGCTGCGAACACAGGACCGGCAAGACAACCACGGCCGGCCTCATCGCACCCGGCTTCCAGGAGATCCGTTGAATAATAGCTCAGGAGCGGTGTTCTGATCATACGTTCATCAGGTGAAGAAAGGGAAGAGGTTATGAATGAGCACCAGGATGATCAGTGTCATCAGCAAAAGCTCCTGCCAGAATGTGTTCTTTAACCTCAGAAAATACAGGGAAAGTAACGCGGATACAGCAATGAAAGAGATCAGCAGATGATACGAGATCAATGGCCCTGCAAACGGGGCACTCAGGATCAGAAAGACTGCCAGCCAGATGAGAAGGATCGTTTTTCTCCGGATCTCTATGGTTCGTTCCGAGATCCTTGCCAGTCCTGCAAAAACACCAAACAACAGCAGGATGAACTGGAGCATTGTGAAGATCAGGAGTCCTGTATCCCTGAAAGGTTCAAGGGTGAAATGAGGAATGAATGAATGACCAAACTCAAGGATTTTAAATCTTGCCAAGTCAAACCAGAAATAATAGACGATCAGGAAGAGATAAGGAGTGAAGATGCCGATGAAGGAGCTGATCCATTCGCGCATGCTTGAGGTCCGGAAAACAATAAAGGCAACCAGGATGAACAGGTAAAAAAAGATAAAAGGAAAATAAAACATGGCCCCGATGGCAACCAGGAGTCCTGCAGAATAAGCCAGCCCGAGAGGATCCTTACGGCTGTAGGAAGCAAAGATCTGCTCAAGAACAAACAGGAGAATGAAGAGGCAGATATTGACCGGGTGAAGTGTCAGCAGCACCGGGTAGTAGCTGACAAGAAACAGGTAAAGAAAAGCCGCAAGCGACGAGTTCTTTGGTAGGATCTCATGCCGGGTAAGCAAAAAATTCAGGTAGAAGGCCGACGCCAGGTTCAGGAGATACCCCAGGAAAACAGCCAGCAGCGGAAGACCGCTGAGAAGGAGATACAGCAATTTATAAAGTGGTACCGGTCCTGTGGCAACCGGCATCATCGGCGGAACAAAAAATGCCCTGCCCCATAAAAGCAGTCCTGCCAGGATGATCGCCAGGTATTGGGAGAAAAAGCTTGACCGGAAGAAGCGAAGGAACATTGTTCAACAAAGATTACAATTTGATCATTAAAAGTTAAAATTTACGATTGCACGATTTACGAGTTTCGATTGAATTGTTCGAGTTACGATTTACGATTAAAGATCAAACCCAATATCTTTCCTGTAGTATTTGCCTTCAAACTCAATCTTTTCAGCATTGGCATAAGATTTTTCCAGCGCTTCCTTCATGGTTCTGCCGACCGAAGTTACAGCAACAACCCTTCCTCCATTGGTTACTGTTTTATCTGTGGCCCGGTCAACCGTCGTTCCTGCATGAAAAACCAAACTGTCATTGATCTGCATGATTCCATCAATCCTTTTTCCTTTTTCATAGGGTCCGGGATATCCTTTTGAAACCAGCATAACTGTAGCTGTATATCCGGGATTGACCAGGATCTCTGTTTTTGCAAGTTGCTGTTTCCCGGCTGCGAGCAAAAGTTCTCCCAGGTCATTATTGAGGCGGGGAAGTACCGATTCGGTTTCCGGATCACCCAGCCTGCAGTTGTATTCGATGACATACGGCTTTTCCCCGACCTTGATCAGTCCGAAAAACAGGAAGCCGCGATAGTCGATGCCTTCAGCGATCAGGCCATCCATGGTCGGGCGGATGACCGTCTTTTCAACTTCCTCCATGAATTTTTTATCCGCAAAAGAAACCGGTGAAACGGATCCCATGCCGCCGGTATTTGGACCGTTATCACCTTCCCCGATGCGTTTGTAATCCTTGGCTTCAGGCAGGATCTTATAGGATTTCCCATCGGTGATGACAAATACCGATAATTCGATCCCCTGCAAAAACTCTTCTATCACTACTTTCTTCGAAGCTTCTCCAAACCTGTCATCCGTGAGCATTGACTGCAGCTCCCCTGAGGCTTCCCGGGCAGTCTGGCAAATGATAACTCCTTTTCCGGCAGCAAGTCCGTCGGCTTTTAAAACATACGGTGCTTTTGTTTCACGGATGAATTTCAGCCCGTCCTGCAGTGTCTCTTTTGTGAAGGTTTTATAGGCAGCTGTGGGTATGCCGAGGCGGTTCATGAATTGTTTTGCAAAATCCTTCGACCCCTCCAGCATGGCTCCTTTTTGAACCGGGCCAATGACCGTGACGCCGGAAAGCTCTTTATCAGCCAGGAAAAAATCATGAATTCCCAGTACCAGCGGATCTTCCGGACCAACGATGACCATGTTGAATTTGAATTTCAGCACCAGTTCTCTGATCGCAGGAAAATCGACCGGGGAGACGGGAACATTGATACCGATCTGGGCAGTCCCGGGATTACCGGGAGCAATGAAAAGCAACTGCACGAGTTTACTTTGTGCCAGTTTCCAGGCAATTGCATGTTCGCGTCCACCGGAGCCCAGAAGCAGGATCTTCATAGGTTTAGCTTTGTTTTACTGCATTTTCAACAGACTCCCATAACCTGTCTGCAGTCTTTTGCCAGGTATATTCATTCTTGCGCAGATCTCCTGCAAGGACCAGTTTCTTTCTCAATTCAGGATCCTGCGAAAGTTGTATCATGGCATCTGCAATGGATTGCGGACTCAAAGGATCAACGAGGACTGCAGCATTGCCGGCAACTTCGGGCATGGATGTCACATTGGAGGTGATCACAGGTGTGCCGGTCCTGAAAGCTTCCACGATAGGGATCCCGAATCCTTCAAAATAGGAGACATAAGTCAGCGCAAGAGCAGAGCCAAGAACACTTCCGAGTTCATCTGCATTCAGTCTTCCGCTGAAAACCACTTCTGATGAATATTCCATGCTTTCAAACGTCTTCCTGATATCACTGGTCCACCATTTTTTTGCACCAACGATCAGCAGTTTCACATCTGATCCGGTTGATTTTCTGAAGATATCAAATGCCAGGAACAGATTGGCAAGGTTTTTTCTCGGATGCAGGGATCCGATGAAGATAAAATACGGACATCCGCCGGTGAACCGCTTTCGTATTGCTTCCTGTTCCTTCAGGGATACAGGCATGTAGTCTTCATTTGCCCCGTCATACACAACGTCAATCCTTGAAGGATCAATTTTATATTGTTTAACAATATCATCTTTTGAAAATTGTGAAACCGTTGCGATGCGTGCAGCCTTTTGTGCATATTTCGGGAAATAGTAACGATAATGCAGGCGGCAGAGAAAAGGTATATGTTCAGGATAATGTTCAAAATTCAGGTCATGAAAAACGGTGACTGATTTTATGCCTGTCCGTAGCGAAAGATAACCATCCGGGGAAAGAAACAGGTCGGGGTTCAGCTTCTTCAGCAATCCCGGCAGACGCAGTTCAAACCAGACATAAAAAAGAAACGGATGCCTGGCAGGAGGTGAAAGCACAATGGGTGTGATGTTTTCCGAAAAAATAAATTCCCTGTCGTAAGGGCGGTCAAAGATGAAATAAAAATGATGTTCCGGATGCTGGGTGGTGATACGTTTGAGCGATTCAAAAGTGAACCATCCGATCCCTTCCAACTTGCCTTTGATGAGTAACCGGGTATTAACAGCAATGTTCATTTCAGAAAGGGAAAGAAGGAATTATTATGATTAGGCAGAAGTTTAATTATTAACTTTGTAGCAAATATCTGAATTATTTTTCAAGTATTGACGAAAAGTTTCTGTTGACAGAGCTTTTTACTTTTTTACTATGCAGCGAAAATTTTTGACAAACCTGGGGTTGCTGCTGACGCTTAACCTCCTGATCAAACCCGTCTGGATTTTTGCTATTGACAGGAACGTACAAATCATCACGGGCGTGATGGATTATGGTTTCTACTTCGAAGTCTTCAACTTTTCCTTCCTCTTCAATATCCTCCTTGATCTCGGGATCACCAATTTCAACAACAGGAATATAGCCCAGAATCATCAATTGCTGAACAAGCATTTCTCGGCGATTGTTGTGATGAAGCTGATACTCGCCGTATTTTATGTTGTGATTGCATTTTCGGTCGCCCTGATCTGGAAATACAGTGCAGCACAGTTAAAGCTCCTGGCATGGCTTTGTCTTAACCAGGTGCTCATCTCCTTTGTCCTTTATTTCAGATCCAATATCTCGGGATTGCTGATGTTCAAGACCGATAGTTTCCTGTCTGTTCTCGACCGCATCCTGATGATCACGTTTTGCAGCGTGCTGATGTGGGGCCATATCACTTCGACAAAATTCAGGATTGAATGGTTTGTCTATGCACAGACTGCAGCGTATGTTACTACCGGAATTGTTTCTGCCCTGATTGTGATCAAGAAAGCACGATTCAGGAAGCTGAATTTCCACTGGCCGTTTTTTCTTGCCATCATGAAGCAAAGCATGCCTTTTGCCCTGATGGTTTTGCTGATGACATTTTACAACCGCCTCGATCCGGTCATGCTTGGGAAACTGCTTCCGGGCAACCTGGGCGATAAACAGATTGGCATTTATGCCTCCGGATTTCGCCTGCTGGATGCAGCAAACATGATCGCATACCTGTTCGGAGTGCTTCTTATCCCCGTATTTTCAAGGATGATCAAACACAAGCAATCGGTGGAAAAGATGGTGAAGCTTTCATTCACCTTGCTGATCACGGTAGCCATCATCGTTGCCATCGGGTCGGTTTTTTACAGTTACGAACTCATGGACCTGTTGTATAACGAGCATATCCTTGAATCAGCGCGTGTATACCGGTTACTGATGGGCGGCTTTGTTGCTGTTTCAACAACGTACATATTCGGCACATTATTGACTGCAAACGGAAACCTGAAAGAGCTTACCATTATTTCCGGTTGCGGACTGCTGATCAACTTCCTGATCAACCTGTTCCTGATCCCGAAACTGGAGGCAGTGGGATCGGCCTATGCCAGCCTGATCACTCAGTTTTTTATTGCCATTGCACAGGTCATCATCGTTCAAAAGGTGTTTAAATTCAAAGTGAACTACCGGTATCTTTTAACGCTTGTCCTGTTTATCCTGGGCGTGGTGATCTTCAACATCATTTCACGGCAGCTATTCTCCCTCTGGCATGGAGTCATTCCGCAGGCGAAGATATGGTTCCCGAATTTTATCCTGATGATCCTTTTTTCCTTCGGGTTAGCGGGCGTGCTGAAACTCCTGAACATCCGCTCACTTGCAGGCATCCTGCGCGAGGACCAATAGAATCGCCTCTTTTCCTGAACAATTCTTTTTGCCTGATTTCCCGATTCGTCTGTTCCGGGTTTGTACATTAAGGAAATATATCTAATTTTGGAAAATAATTGAACGACTTTTCCTATGATACATGAAGTTAAAAGGAATGAGGATTTTGATTCTGCCAGTTTTATTATCTTTCTTTACAAATGGCGTAAACCACTTTCGATTGTAATACTCGTAGCTGCTTTAGGTTCCTGGTTTTTTTCCTGTCCCTGGTTCATCACACCGAAATTCAAATCCACGGTGATACTTTTTCCAGCCAGCACAAACTCGGTTTCAAAAGCACTGCTGAGTGAACAATCCGGCAAAGGCCAGGACCTGATGACGATCGGGGAAGATGAACAGGCAGAACAATTGCTCCAGATATTAAATTCCAACAAGATCAGGGACCGGATCATCAAGCGGTTCAATCTCCTGGAACATTACGGAATTGACTCCGGTTCGGTATATAAGAATGAACAGCTCTACAAGGAATATGAAAAGAATATCTCGTTCCGGAGAACTGAATTCATGGCAGTCCAGATTACCGTGATGGACAAGGATGCACAGATGGCATGTAACATCGCCAACAAAATTTCCGACCTCCTCGATTCAACAAAGAACGAAATGATACGGCAGCGGGCCATCCGGGGTTTCAGGATCGTGGAAGCCGAATACAATACATTAAAGGCTGAAGTGGCGGGTATTACCGACTCACTGGTTGCCATTGGCAAACTGGGGGTGAATGATGTGGATTACCAGTCGCAGGCACTCAACCAGCAAATGGCAATCGCCACCATGAACAACAACCGGGCTGGCATTGCAGGTTTGCAGAAAAGGCTGGATGTGCTGGGTAAATACGGCGGTATTTATATGTCGCTCATCAACTCTCTTGAATTCAAAACCCAGCAGCTGACATTGCTGCAATCAAAATATAAGGAAGCAAAAGTTGATGCAGAAGAGGATGTCCCGCAAAAGTTCATTGTCAACAATGCATACAAGGCTGAGCGGAAATCATACCCGGTGCGCTGGCTGATTGTCCTCGTCTCGGCAACTTCTGCATTTTTTCTTGCCATCATTGCAATTGTGATGATGGAGAAGATATCTGCGTATAAATCACAAAAGAAATTCAGGTTATCCTGATCCATTTTAAAAATAGTTTACCCGAAAACATATTTCCCATGGAAGATTACTTTAAAAGTAAAAACATCCTTGATATCCTGATAAGGTGGTGGATTCACCTCGTGGTTGTTATTGCCGGTGCTGCATTGGTAGCAGCTTTTTTTTCAAGCTCGATCTTCATCACACCGCTTTTTAAATCTTTTGCCATCGTATATCCTTCAAACATTTCTCCGTATTCAGATGAGAGTGAAACAGAGCAGATGATGCAGATTTTACAATCAAAAGACATCCGCGACAGCATCATTCAGAAGTTCGATCTTCCCAGGCATTACGGAATTGATCCGGGTTACCAGTATTTCCTGAGTACGCTGCTCTGGGAATACGGCCAGAAAGTAAAGATCTCCAAGACTCCTTATTCTGCAGTTGAAATCGAAGTCTGGGATAAAGATCCGCAGATTGCCTGCAACATGGTGAACGAGATCATGAACCAGTACAACCTGAAGATCCGGTACATGCACAAGGAAAAGTTCCTGGAAGTCGTGCATAATTACAGGGATATCACTGATTACAAGAAAAAGGAGCTGGATTCATTGCAGATGCAGGCGCATGACCTGGGTGTCAACTTTGGCCTGCTCGATTACCCGAACCAGACCAAAGAGGTGATGCGGGCCATCCTCTCAGGCGGGTCTTCAAACAGGGCAGAGGCTCAGAAGCTGAGAAAAAACCTGGAAGAAAAAGGGGGGCACAGGGAAATTCTGTCTGACCTGATGGAACATGAAGCCGAAGATTACAGCAAGCTGAAACTCGATTACGACAGGGCAGTCCTGGATTACAACCGGAACTATACGTATGTAAGCATGCTGAATAAGCCTTTTGCCGCTGATAAAAAAACCTATCCGGTACGCTGGATCATCGTGGTCCTGTCAGCACTGGCTTCCTTATTCCTTGCGATCATTGTTATCGGTATCATAGAGAACAGGAGGACCAGGCCCGTCCCGGTGAATGAAACATCGAAAAAAGTATAATGTCGTTTATTCTCTGAAGCTGTGCTGGAAAGAACAAAAATCAGATGGGTTTACCTGGTCAGTTTGGTTTTTATTTTATTAAACGCCTACCTGATGATCCGGGATATCTATTGGGCCCTGCTGATCCCGGTCATTATCCTAATCCTGTTTCTTTATGTCCGTTCCCTTGATAAAATCATTTTACTGATCACTTTCTGTACCCCGTTTGCGATCAACCTCCGGGATATGGAGTTTGGCGTGGGCGTTTCAATTCCCACTGAACCCCTGATGGCCGGGGTACTTGTTTTGTTCTTCATCAAGCTGATCTATGACAACAACTATGATATAAGGATATGGAAACACCCGGTCTCAACTGTAATCCTCCTGCAACTGGGCTGGATCATCATCACAACTATAACCAGTGATATCCCGATCGTCTCGATTAAATTCCTCATCGCCAGGCTCTGGTTCGTCGTCCCGTTTTATTTTGTGGGAATCATGTTGTTCAGGGAAAAGAAGAATATCCTTTTATTTGTCTGGATGTATGCCATTCCATTGATCGGTGTGATCGCTTACACAACTTATAACCATTCGCTTTACGGGTTTAATGAACAAGCCGGTCACTGGGTGATGGAACCTTTCTTTAACGATCATACGGCTTACGGGGCTATCCTGAGTTTGTTCATCCCGATCTTTATCGGTTTTTCATTTACCAAGAGTCATTCAAAGATCAGCCGGTTCTTCTCGTTTGTGGTGCTGATCATCCTTGTTGCCGCGCTGGTGTTGTCATTCAGCCGCGCTGCATGGGTAAGTCTTGCAGCTGCACTGATCATTTACCTGGTCATCGTTTTCAAGATCAAAATAAAATGGATCGTTGCCAGTCTGACGTTCCTTATTTGCGTCTTTTTCCTTTTCCAGAATGAGATATGGGACCGGCTTGAAAAGAACAAACAGGGATCATCTGCTAATTTTGTTGAGCATTTCCAATCCATTTCGAATGTGACTACCGACGATTCGAACCTGGAAAGGATCAATCGCTGGCAATCGGCTTTCAGGATGTTCTATGATCACCCGGTGTTTGGTTTCGGACCGGGCACTTACCAGTTTGAATATGCTCCTTACCAGCATTCCAATGAGAAAACGCGGATCAGCACCAATGCAGGGGATAAGGGAAATGCGCACAGCGAGTACATCGGCCCGCTTGCTGAATCAGGCGTGCTGGGTTTCCTCATCGTCATCGCACTGCTTGTGTTTACAATGTTCACAGGTCTCCGGGTTTATAAAAATGCGGATTCAAAAGAGATAAAGATGCTAAGCCTTTCCATAACACTCGGGCTGATCACCTATTTTTTCCATGGGACGATGAATGACTTCCTGGATACGGATAAGGCCTCTGTTCCCTTCTGGGGATTCATTGCAGCCTTGGTTTCTATGGATCTTTATTATAAGAAAAAGGATCCGCAGCAGATCGCCCCGGAAACCACCCCTGAATAACAAGAAAAGTATTTATTTAAGTTTCCGGAGGAGGTCCGGAAGTTGGCTGACTGCGACCATTTCCCGCCACTTTTTGCGGGCTTCGACGGCTGGTGATCCAAAATAAACCTTACCACCCTCCAGCGATTTATCTGTGGCCGAAGTTGCAAGCATCACAGCTTTTGCACCAACTACAAGGTCTTTATTGATAAGGACACTTCCCCACAGGATAACATCATCTTCAATGCGGGTTACACCGGCAATTGCGGAATGCGACCCGATCAGGCAATTCTTTCCAATGTAAGTGTCATGCCCGACCTGGACATGATTATCCATCTTCGTTCCGAACGAGATGATGGTATCACCCGACACCCCTTTATCAATGCTCGTCAGTGCACCGATCTCCACGTTATCTTCAAGAATAACACGGCCGCAGGATTCAAGTTTCTTGTATCCCTCAGGGCGACGCTGGTAGTAATAGGCATCAGCCCCGATGACTGCATTGGAATGGATGATCACATTGTCGCCGAGAACGCAATGGTCATAAATGCTTGCGTTGGCATGGATCAGGCAATTCTTCCCGATGGTTACATGGTTGCCGATAAATGCCCCGGGCTGAATGATCGTTCCCTCGCCGATTGTTGCGGTGGGACTGATGTTGGCTACCGCCTTTTCAAATGGCCGGAAATGCCTGGCAAGGAAAACAAAATCATCAAAAGGATGTTTTGAAATGAGCAGTGCTTTCCCTTCAGGAGCATCCACTTCCGAATTGATCAGGATGGTAGTGGCTTTTGAATTCAGTGCTTTTTTGTAATATTTCGGATGATCAACAAACGTCAGGTCGCCGGGTTCCACCATGTGGATCTCATTGATGCCGGTAACGGGAAAATCCGGAGAACCTACGAAACGGGCATCCAGCATCGTGGCAAGTTCTTTCAGCGAAATAGGGGCAGAGAATTTCATGGGTTTTGATTTAACGTCGGTACCGGGTTATCAGCTCTTGACTCGTTCTGAGTATTCACCGTTCCGCGTATCAACCTTTATGATCTCGCCGGTTTCAATAAAGAGCGGTATTTTCACTGTAGCACCGGTTTCAACGGTGGCATTTTTCAGTGTATTCGTGGCTGTATTCCCTTTCATGCCCGGCTCCGTATAAGTCACTTTCAACGTCACGTATGTTGGCAATTCACAGGTAAGAGCGCTCTCAGTATCCACATGGTAAAGAATTTCCACCTCCTGGCCTTCCTTCAGAAATGCAGGTGCATTGATCAGCTCTTCAGGGATGAAGGTCTGCTCGAATGTTTCAGTATTCATGAAATGATAACCCGAATGATCTTTGAATAAATACTGGTATTTTCTTCTTTCAACACGTGCAATGTTGATCCTGGCACCCGAATCGAAAGTGTTCGCAATAACCCTGCCATGCTTCAGGCTCTTGAGCTTTGTCCTGATAAATGCCGGTCCTTTACCCGGTTTTACATGTTGGAATTCCACGATGGAATAAAGGTCGTCATTGTACTCAATCACAAGTCCGTTCCTGATATCTGCAGTAGTTGCCATAAAGTATTTATTGGTCTGTAATTTAGGGTCTGTTTTCGGGGTGCAAAATTAGGCAATTTTTTTTACATAGCTTACAATCTCTTTTTTGTAATTTCGCCCTGCAATATTTCCAGGACTACAGGACGAACTCTATGCCCGTTAAAAATTCCGTAAAAAACCTGCTGGTGAAGTTACAGGTTCCACTCACCCGAAATCTCAGGTACGACATTTATACAAAAAAAATATTGCAGAAAGTTCTCACTCAGAACTCATCTGCCATCGATATCGGCTGTCACAAAGGGGAGATCCTGGATGAGATCCTGAAATTTGCGCCGGATGGAAAACATTTCGCTTTCGAACCGCTTCCATACCTTTACGATTTTCTGAAAGCAAAATATGCAGGGAAGCAAATCGTTCTTTCACCCATTGCCCTGTTCGACAAAAAAGGAAGTACCGATTTTAATCATGTTGTTAATGCCCCGGCATACAGCGGGATCCGGAAAAGAGAATACGACATGCCGGATGTTAAAATCAACCAGCTGACTGTTGAAACTGACCTGCTGGATAACATCATCCCCGGAGATCAGCCGGTCAGCTTTATCAAGGTTGATGTTGAAGGCGCTGAATTTGCAGTATTGAAAGGTGGCGTAAAAACAATCCGGCGAACCAAACCTGTGATCGTTTTCGAATTTGGATTGGGCGCAGCGGATTTCTATGATTCAAAACCTGAAGAGTTTTATTCATTTCTTTCAGAGACCTGCGGCCTGTGTGTCTCTACCCTAAAAGGGTTTCTTCATGGCGACAAATGCCTTGAGCTGACACAATTTTCAGATCATTTTACGAACAAAACAGAGTATTACTTTATTGCTTATAATCCTCGATAAGCAAAGTCCCCGTACAAAAGCTGGTTTCCTGTTGCTGAACGTTTGAGCATACAATGATCGTGCGGTTTCCGGCGAATTCATGAAGCAACTTCAGATACCACTCAACACCGGCTGCATCAAGGTTCATGGTAGGCTCATCCAGGAGCAGAAGCGGAACATCACTCAAAATGGCCAGCGCCAGTTTCACCCGTTGTTTCATGCCTGACGAAAACTGGCGGATCGGATTTTTTCCGGATTTTGGGAATCCCAATAAATCAATGATCCCGGGAATTGTCTCTCCCCGGATGATAGATTTAAATTCAAAATGAAAATCGAGCATTTCCCCCAGGGTAAAATCTTCGATGAGTTCCTGGTATGGAGCAACAATCGCCAGGTGGCTGAAAATCTTTTCCGGTACTACATCTTTTCCCGAAACAAGGTATTCAACTTTCCCGGCATTGGGATGGATACTCCCTGCAATGACCTGGAGAAGCGTTGATTTCCCCGAACCGTTTCTTCCAAGGATGGCGTAGGCCGTGTGATCCTCGAATGTATAATTCACATTGCGGAAGATCCATTCAGTATTGAATTTTTTACCGGTCTCGGTTAAGGTTATTTTCACTGATTTTGATTGGAGAAGCTGGTTCCCTCAGTTCCTGAACTATTTCTTGGGGATCTTGGTATAGCCTTTCATGATTCCCCGGCTGGAATTGGAGATGAAGGAAAGAATCTCATCCCGCTCGGGTGTGGCTTCAACTTCAGCTTCAATGATCTCTACGGCCTGGGCCACGTTAAATCCTTTCAGGTAAATGTACCGATATATGTCCTGGATGTGATTGATGGTTTCCATCGAAAAACCGCGCCTGCGTAAGCCGATTGAATTCACCCCAACATAAGAGATGGGTTCTCTTGCAGCTTTCGAATACGGCGGAATGTCCTTCCTGACGACACAGCCCCCGGCAATCATCGTATGTGAACCAATATGGACAAACTGGTGAATTCCCACCATACCGCCGACAATCGCCCAGTCATCCACCACGATGTGTCCGCCAAAGGTTGATGCATTCGCGATCACAACATTGTTGCCGATGATGCAGTCATGCGCGATATGGACATAAGCCATCAGCAGGGTGTTGTCGCCCACAATCGTTTCATAGCTTGCCTTTGTGCCGCGGTTGATCGTCACAAACTCACGGATGGTAACATTGTTGCCGATCTTAACGATGGTGTCTTCGCCGCTGAATTTAAGATCCTGTGGAATAGCCGAAATAACGGCTCCCGGGAAGATCCTGCAGTTCTTGCCGATCCGGGCACCTTCAAGGATGGTGACATTCGATCCGATCCAGGAACCTTCTTCAATGACCACATTTTTCTCAATGCTGACAAACGGCTCAATCACAACATTCGGAGCTACTTTTGCCTGCGGGTTGACATAAGCTAATGGTTGATTCATAGGGACGGTTATTTTTTCAGAACTTGTGCAAGGAGGTCACCTTCAGTTACAATTTTATTACCGACATAGACGGTTCCATGCATGTGGCAAAGCCCCCGCCGGATGGGATTGATCAATGTGTTGACCAGGATCAGCGTGTCTCCCGGAACTACCTTCTGCCTGAACTTGACATTTTCAACTTTCAGGAAATAGGTATAATAATCCGCCGGATCATCAACATAGCTTAATGCAAGCAACCCGCCATTCTGGGCAAGTGCTTCGATCTGCAAAACCCCTGGCATGATCGGCTCATTGGGGAAGTGCCCAACGAAGAATGCTTCATTCATCGTCACATTTTTCAAACCCACCACGTGATGTTCCGTCATTTCAAGAATCCGGTCCACGAAAAGGAACGGCGGACGATGCGGCAGGAATTTCTGGATCTGGTTGATGTCATAAAGCGGCGGTTTGGTCAGATCAAACGAGGGCATTATCTCTCCCGATTTTTCCTTTTTGATCAGCTTCTTGATCATCTTTGCAAACTGCACATTGGCGTGATGTCCGGGGCGTGTGGCAATGATATGTCCCTTCAGTGGCATACCGACAAGCGCCAGGTCGCCGATGACGTCAAGGAGTTTATGACGGGCAGGTTCGTTGGTGAACTTCAGTTCGAGGTTGTTGAGTATGCCTTCGCTCCTGACCTCAACCTTGGGTTTATTGAATAAACTGGTGAGGTGATTTAATTCTTCCTGCGAAACGGGACGGTCAACAAAAACAATGGCATTGTTAAGGTCACCGCCTTTGATCAGGTTATTCTGAAGAAGGTATTCCAGCTCGTGAAGAAAAACGAACGTACGGGCAGGTGCGATCTCATCCCTGAAATGTCTCATTTTATGCAGAATCGCATTCTGCGGAAGCAGCACCTTCGAATCGAAATCGATCATGACCGAGAGGTGGAAATCCTGTGCAGGCAATGCCAGCAACTCAACTTTCCGCTCGGAATCCGTGTAGACAATATTCGACGGGATCTCAAAATATTTCCGTGATTCAGATTGCTCGGCGATCCCTGCTTTGAGCAGGTGCTCAACATAGATCCCGGCACTGCCATCAAGGATCGGGGTTTCCGATTGATCCAGTTCGATCAGTACATTGTCAATCTCCAGGCCGGCCAGCGCTGCCAGCACGTGCTCAACGGTATCAATCCGGACTCCTTTATACTCAAGACTGGTGCCCCGTGAAGTATCAATTACATAGTCAACATCAGCCGGGACTAAAATGTCATTATCCAGATCGGTCCTGCTGAATTTATAACCAAAGTTTTCAGGTGCCGGTTTGAAAGTAAGGACGACTTCCTTCCCGGTATGCAGTCCTGTTCCGGAAACGCTGATGCTGGATTTTATCGTTTTTTGCTTATCGCTCATGGTAAAAAAAAGACAAGGAAAATTACTTTTGGTTGTTGGTTTTCAGGAATTTTTCAAGGAGATGGATTTTCTTGACGATCTCATCAAGGTTTCTCAGGTGAATGATATTCCTGCGTGCTTTGCTGCCATCTACTGCCGGGGAACCAAGATAAGTTGCACCTTCTTCCGTGATGCTGTGTTCAATGCCTGATTGTCCGCCGATCCTGACATTATCAGCAATAGTGAGATGCCCGACAATACCAACCTGGCCGGCAATCATACAGTTCTTCCCGATTTTGGATGATCCGGAAATGCCAACCTGGGCGGCAATCACAGTATTCTCACCGATCTCCACATTGTGGGCAACCTGGATCAGGTTATCGAGTTTTACGCCTTTGCGGATGATGGTCGAACCGAGGGTTGCCCTGTCAATCGTGGTATTGGAGCCAATCTCGACGTCATCTTCAATAATCACATTTCCCGACTGGATTACCTTGCGGTATCCCTGGTCGGCCTGGGGTACAAAACCGAACCCATCAGCACCGATCACAACGCCCCCGTGGATCTTGCATTCATTCCCAACGACACAATCATGATACACCTTGACACCAGGGTAAAGCGTGGTGCCATCGCCGATCTTAACATTGTCGCCAATGTATGACTGCGGATAAATGCGTGCATTGTTGCCGATCACCGCATGTTCGCCGATGTAGACGAATTCACCGATAAAGACCTGTTCCCCGATCCGGACATCCTTCGAAATAAATGCAAGCGGCGAGATCCCGGTCTTGGCCGGACCCATGTTGTTAAAAATCTCCTGTAACCTGGCAAAAGCGGCATAAGCATTTTCCACTCTTACAAGTGTCGGTTCAATGGGTTGACTCGGGACAAAATCATTGTTAACTACAACAACGGATGCCTTGGTTGTATATATGAACTGGGTGTAAACGGGATTTGCCAGGAAGGTCATGGACCCTGGCAGCCCATCTTCAATTTTGGCAAGCCTGGAAATGGTGACTTCTGAATTACCTTCAACTGTACCATCCAGCGCTTCGGCGATTTGTTGGGCAGTAAACTCCATTAAAGTTCTTTGTTTTAAGCTATTTACATAGGTAACTAGGGGCTGCAAGTTACCACAATTTTCTAAAACGGAAATAAAATATTTTCAAACCAAACCATTTCAAAGCATTAGCTCTTTAGGCAAACACAAAAGGAATTTACTCACCGGAGTCGATAAAACGGAAATATTCAGATTATCAGAAGCCTCCGAAACATCGATCAATGTTTCATCGGGAAAAAGGATACGGATCTTGTCATGTTCGGGATTATATGCATTGTTCGTAACCATTCCCTGGACAATGAAATAGTCAGCATCCCCGGGTTCAATTCCAAATAGCCGGACAACCCTGTCCCTTAACTCATCAACGAAACCCTGATCAAATGGGGTGTTTCGAATCATGACCTTGTAGAGATGGCGGTCAATAAGACTCCTGCACAAGTATGACAGGATTTTGTCGGAATGGCCCATCCATGTCTTGATGCAGGCAAGGATGTCGTAATCATCCAGCCGGGCAAAATGTTCAAGTCCGTCTTTATGATCGATAAAATGTGAAACCGTTATATCAGTTGAGAGAAATGGTTCCAGAGCCGGGGTCATGAAAAGCTGTTGTCCTTCAGAAACCAGGAATTTGGCTCTTTTCAGGATGTTCGTCATCATGTATTCAGCCACAACAACGGTTTTATGAAGATAGACCTGCCAGTACATCAGCCGGCGCGCGATGATGAATTTTTCGATGGAATATATACCTTTGGCTTCAACAACCAGTTCATCATCAACAACTGTCATCATTTTAATGATCCTGTCGGTATTGATCACCCCTTCAGAAACCCCGGTAAAAAAACTGTCGCGTGAAAGATAATCGAGCCTGTCCATATCAAGCTGGCTCGAAACCAGCTGACGAAGGAATTTTTTTGGGTAGTCATCCCTGAAGATGCTGTTCGCCAGATCAAACCGGTGGTTGAAAAAAAGGTTCAGCTGGTCGATCATGAGAAGTGAGATGTCTTCATGACTTAACCCCACGACAATGGACTGCTCCAGCGTATGCGAAAACGGGCCGTGACCGATATCATGAAGAAGGATAGCCGTAAGCGCGCCTTCCTCTTCTTCCTGGGTGATGGAATGGCCTTTCGACCTGAGGGTCTCAATCGCCTGCGTCATCAGGTGCATGCTTCCCAGTGCATGCTGGAAGCGCGTATGCATGGCCGATGGATAGACATAATGGGTCAGGCCAAGCTGCATGATCCTTCTCAACCGCTGGAACCACGGGTGTTCGATGAGATCGAAAATGAAGTTTCCGGGGATCGTGATCAGGCCATGAACCGGATCGCTGATGATCTTGCGTTTGTATTTCCCGTCCATCTTTACTGAATGCTGTGTAAGTATGTTAAAAGATGATAAAAAAAGGTTTCCCAGACAATAAAAGCAATATTACAACATTTATAAGTAAAGTAAACTGATATTATGGATAAACCGACGATATTATGGGTGGATGATGAGATCGACCTTTTGAAACCGCATATTATTTTTTTAAAGGATAAAGGCTATGACGTTGTGACATCAAACAACGGGCATGAGGCGCTTGAGATTGTTAAACAAAAAGTTCTTGATATTGTATTCCTGGACGAGCAGATGCCTGGTCTTTCAGGGATTGAGACATTGCTTCAACTGAAAGCCATCTCCCCGAATCTTCCGGTGGTGATGATTACAAAAAGCGAGGAAGAAACCATCATGGAAGATGCCATCGGGTCAAATATTTCCGATTACCTGATCAAACCTGTCAATCCAAACCAGATCCTGCTCTGCCTGAAGAAAAACCTGGAGAATAAAAAGCTGATCAGTGAGAAAACCACGCACCAGTACCAGCAGGAATTCCGGAACATTGGCATGGAGATCAGTCCTAAACTCACTCATGAAGAATGGATCGATGTCTACAAAAAACTGACTTACTGGGAACTGAAACTGGAGAAATCACAGGATGAGGGGATGGCGCAGGTTCTCAAGATGCAAAAGGATGAGGCAAACCAGGTCTTTACAAAATTCATTGAACGGAATTACGTTGACTGGGTCAACGGGAAAAGCAAAGATCATCCTGTTCAATCGCATAACCTGGTGAAGGAAAAGATCTTCCCCTTGCTTTCAGACCGGCCGTTATTTGTCATCCTGATTGATAACCTCAGGTATGACCAGTGGAAAGTCATGCAGTCAATTCTTGAGGAATATTTCAGGACGGAAAAGGATGAGATCTATTACAGCATCCTTCCGACAACAACGCAATATGCGCGGAATTCAATATTCTCCGGACTTCTTCCGACAGAAATTGAAAAAAAATACCCGAAATACTGGGTGAACGAGGACGAGGAAGGAACCAAAAATAATTATGAAGGTGAACTGCTGGGCGAGCTTCTCAAGCGTTATGGCAGGGACATCAAATACTCATATTATAAAGTCCTGAATATGACGTACGGCAGGAAGCTGGTGGAATCGCTTCCTAACCTGATGAATAACAAGCTGAACTTCATTGTGTACAATTTCGTGGATATGCTTTCGCATGCACGCACCGAGATGGAGATCATCCGCGAGCTGGCTGATGATGAAAAAGCGTATCGTTCGCTGACGATGTCATGGTTTCAGCATTCCCCGCTGCTGGATATCTTTAAGTTCATTGCTGAGAAAGATGTCAACGTTGTCATTACCACCGACCATGGCTCGATCCGCGTTGACAACCCGGTGAAAATCCTGGGCGACAAGAATACCAATACGAACCTTCGGTACAAGACCGGGAAGGCTTTAAAGTTTGAAAACAACCAGGTCTTCGAAGTCAGGAATCCGGCAGATATTTTCCTGCCAAGAACCAACGTGAGTTCAAATTATGTCTTTTGCAAAAGCAACGATTTCTTTGCTTATCCCAACAACTACAACTATTACGTGAATTACTACAAGAATACGTTCCAGCATGGTGGAATCTCCCTTGAGGAAGTTCTGATTCCTTTTGCCGTTCTGAAACGGAAATAGTGTAATTTCGGGATTTTATTCATCCTCTTAGTTGAGAATAATTGACTGTTACCTGTAAAACCGTATCAGATCTTCAGCCTGTTGCTGCGAAACTTTTGATGTCCTTCCCCGATGCCCGGGTATTTGCTTTCTTTGGCAAGATGGGCGCGGGGAAGACGACATTCATCCAGGCGATCTGCCGGGAGCTTGGTGTTACCGATCTCGTTCAGAGCCCTTCATACGCGATCATTCATGAATACAAAACCAGGACAGGTGAGCCGGTTTTTCATTTTGATTTTTACCGGGTAAAAAAGCTTGAGGAGGTCTATGACCTGGGTTATGAAGAATATCTGTATTCCGGGTCCTATTGCTTTATCGAGTGGCCGGAAACAATGGAATCACTCCTGCCTGAAGGCGTCGTCAGTGTCCGGATCGAAGCAGACCAGGCTGACAGAAGCAGGAGAATTGAATTCTGATGCTTCGTTGCAATTTGACAGCGGCAATAACATTATTTGACAAAATACTTATCAAAACGTTATTTGTCAATTGTCTATGAAACTACATGTTCATACAAGATTTGGCTAATCGTAATTAAACATTTGACAAAATGAGTCTTAACATTTGATTTAAAAGGCTTTCTGTTCGCATTTCTGTTTTTTATTACCACATAAGGCACTGGGAGCACTGAGTTGCACTATGGTTTTACAGGATTGGCGTCACATATTAAAAATTACAAAACAGCCTCCCTATCTCATATATTTTTTCCGTAAATTCGTGTAAAATTTCGTGCGATGGAAGAAAAGAAATCCAGGTATGCCGAATACCTCATGCCTCAGGAGGAAACCCTGGAGCTTGGCAGGCAAAGGAGCCGGCTTACCATTGGTGTTCCGAAGGAGACCTTTTTCCAGGAAAACCGTGTCATCCTGGCTCCGGAAGGAGTAGGACTGCTGACACGCCAGGGTCATGAAGTGCTGATTGAAGCAGGAGCAGGGATTGCAGCACATTTTACGGATCATGAGTACAGTGAGGCTGGCGGCCAGATCGTTTATTCCCCGGAGGAAGTTTATAAATCAGACACAATCCTTAAGGTTTCGCCACTTACATCTGTTGAAATTGAGATGCTGAAGCCTAAGCAAACGATATTTTCCGGTCTTTGTCCCGGTATTCAAAAGGAAGATTATTTCCGCAACCTGATGCAAAAAAGGATTACTGCCATTGCATTTGAGTTCATGCAGGACAGGACAAATTCATTCCCGGTGATCCGTGCTATGAGTGAGATCGCAGGAAGCACATCCATCTTCATTGCTGCTGAATACCTTGCCGATCCTGAAATGGGCAGGGGACAGATGTTTGGCGGTTTCACCGGGATCAGGCCATCTGAAGTCGTGATCATCGGCGCCGGTACGGTGGGCGAATATGCCGCCCGTTCTGCGATTGGATTAGGCGCATTGGTTAAAGTCTTTGACAATGCCATGTTCCGCCTCAGAAGATTGCAGACCAATTTAGGAATAAGGGTTTTTACTTCTATTTTGCATCCGGCGGTCCTGATAGAATCCATGCGGACTGCAGACCTTGTCATTGGTGCCGTTCATTCAAAGGAAGGGAAATCACCCTGCCTGATTACAGAAGAAATGCTTCGCGAGATGAAGGAAGGTTCGGTGATTATTGATGTCAGCATTGACCAGGGCGGATGTTTTGAAACTTCACGACCTACGACACATAAAAATCCCGTTTACAAGGTTCACGGGATCACGCATTACTGTGTTCCGAATATTCCCTCACGGGTTCCGCATACCGCAAGCCAGGCACTCAGCAACATATTTGTCCCGATCCTTTTACAGGCCGGGGCCGAAGGCGGTGTTGAGAATTTCCTGAAAATTGACCACGGCGTACGGCATGGCGTTTACCTATACAACGGCACCATCACCAACCCGTTCATAAGTAAACATTTCAACCTTCCATTCCAGGATATCGACCTGCTGATGGCAGCGTTTCATTAAAACGGAAAAACCGGTCCTATGCAATTTCCGTTAATGATTACTGAAACAAAGATCAGCACTGTAATTGCTGGAAGTACTGCCTGGGATTCTCTGGACCAACTGGTTACAGAATTAACACGGAAGGATGGCAAAGTCTTTATTCTGACCGATGATAATACTTCGCGATTATGCCTGCCGGTTTTATTGGCTAAAGTACAAGGCTTTCAGAAAGCTGTGATGCTGAATATTTCCCCGGGTGAATCCGGTAAGAATCCTGAGAATGCAGTTTCCTTATGGAACGCACTTGCATCTGCTGAAGCCGGACGCAACAGTCTCCTGATAAACCTTGGCGGAGGTGTCGTATCTGATCTTGGCGGATTTGTTGCTTCGACTTATAAACGCGGGATTCCGTTCATCAACATCCCGACTACTCTGATGGCCATGGCTGATGCTGCGATTGGGGGCAAAACCGCCATCAACCTTCAGTCTGTAAAAAATATTGTGGGATCATTTTATTTACCGGAAGCCACGTTCCTGTGTCCTGAATTCCTTTCGACATTGAACAAATCCCATCTTTTAAGCGGTCTGGCGGAGATCTTCAAGATCGCCCTTGCAGCAGACAAGCCGTTCTGGGAATACCTGAACACATTAATCACCGGTCAATTATTTACAACACCATTAAACCTGCCGCTTTGGGAAGAACTGATTGCAAGATCAGCAATGATCAAATGTAAAATCGTAGAGGCAGATTTCTTTGAGAAGGATTCACGCGCTGTTCTCAATTTCGGACATACCATCGGTCATGCTATTGAATCACTTTCATTCCGGGATAAGCAAATGCCACTGACGCATGGAGAAGCTATAGCCATCGGGATCCTGTGTGAAAGTTATCTTTCCATGCATCAATGCGGACTTGAGGAAAAGGAATTCAGAAGGATCACACAACTTTTTATTTCAACTTTCGGCGATTACGGGATAACAGATAAAGACATCCCGGTGATCCTTGGGTTCTTAAACCAGGATAAGAAAATCCGTGACGGAATCCAGTACTTCACACTGATAAGCAGTCCCGGTAAAGCCATGATCAAACAACCTTGCGACCGAGATCAGATCATCCGTTCCCTGGAATTCTACCGAAATTTAACTTCCAAACATTGACTCCATGAATGTGTTAAGGGTTAATAAACCCGATCAGGCATTAAAGGGAACAGTCCGGCTGCCGGCTTCCAAAAGCATCAGTAACCGGTTGCTTATCATCCGGGCATTGTCGGGAAATGATTTTAAGATTGATAATCTGTCACAATCCGAGGATACAATTCTGCTGGAAAACATTCTGGCGGAGATCAAAGCCAGTGAAAATAAAAAAGGAATAACCGAACTGAATACTGCAAATGCAGGCACAGCCATGAGATTCCTGACGGCTTACCTGTCGATGAAACCGGGAAGATGGGTGCTGACAGGATCCAGCAGGATGAAGCAACGGCCCATCGGGATCCTAGTCGATGCGCTGAAACCATTGGGCGCCTCCATCGAATACCTGGGCTCACTTGGCTTTCCGCCATTATTAATCAATGGCCGGATTCTGAAAGGCGGAGAGATTGTACTTGATCCGGGGATCAGCAGCCAATTCGTATCGGCCATGCTCATGATCGCTCCCAAAATTCCGGGCGGGATGGTGCTTCATTTATTCGGGCATCCGGTCTCCTATCCGTATGTGAACATGACCATGCAACTGATGGCAGCATGCGGAGTCAATGTGACCAAGGCAAAGAGTTACATCAAAGTTCCGGAATCCGTTTACCGGCAACAGGATTTTTCGGTTGAGGCAGATTGGTCGGCTGCCGCGTTCTGGTATGAAGCTGCTGCCCTTTCAGATGAAGTTGACCTGTTCCTCACCGGGTTAAAAAAAGATAGTTTACAGGGTGATTCAGTGATTGCTGATCTTTTTACCTGTTTTGGTATTCATACCGAGTACATGGAAACCGGGATCAGGCTGACAAGGTCGTCTGAAAGACGGAAAAATTGCACGTTTAATTTTGCGGATTATCCTGATATTGCCCCGTCGGTGATCACAACCTGTGCCGTGCTGGGGATGGCCGGGAAATTTGAAGGACTAAAAAACCTGAAGATTAAGGAGACGGATCGCATCGTGGCATTACAAAATGAACTTGCGAAGCTTGGGATAAACATTGAAACAAGCAACGCAGGGGATTTTTCATTCAAACTGGAGTTTGCGCCGGACCAGATCAAACTGCCACCCGGTGTCAGGTTCGGAACTTATGAAGATCACCGCATGGCCATGACGTTCGCCCCCCTGGCTATCAGGTCCGGTGAGGTTCTCATTGAAGAGCCGGAAGTTGTATCAAAGTCATACCCTGGTTTCTGGACCGACCTGCAATCTCTTGGGTTCGAGTTAACCTGATGAATTATATATACTTCAGGGGGTTTTTGCGCTGCATTTGCATCAAAAAATAAGGTCCTGACTTTGTTGAAGTGAACAACAAATCCTTATTTTTGTAGAAAATCTTTTTACTTGTATTAATTTTTACTCTCTCCTCATGCTTGTGGATATTTTCGTACCATGTTTTGTCGACCAGGTATTTCCTGATACCGGGATGAATATGGTCAGGATTCTTGAGAAACTGGGAGTTGATGTGCATTACAATGGTAACCAGACCTGTTGTGGTCAGATGGCTTTCAACAGTGGTTTCTGGGATGAAGCCAAGCAGATGGGGGAGAAGTTCATCCGGGATTTTTCCAACGACCGGCCCGTGATCAGTCCTTCGGCATCCTGTGCCGGAATGGTGCGCAACTATTACCCGTGGCTCTTCCATAATACGGCCTTTCATTACGAGTATAAGCAGCTGAAGAAGAACCTGACTGAATTTACAGACTTCCTCGTCAATGGTCTTAAGGTGGATGATGTAGGAGCTGAATTCAATCATGTTGTTACGTATCATGATTCCTGTGCTGCACTTCGCGAATATGGCCTGAAGGATGAACCGCGTACATTGCTAAGAAAGGTTAAAGGACTGGAATTGCGGGAGATGAAACATACGGATGTGTGTTGTGGATTTGGCGGAACATTCTCCGTGAAATTTGAACCCATCTCAACTGCCATGGCAGAGCAGAAAGTTAAAAATGCATTGGAGACAGGTGCGGAGTATATCGTATCGACCGATTCTTCCTGCCTGATGCATCAACAGGCATACATTGATAAGCATGCCTTACCCATAAAAACAATTCACATCATTGATGTGCTTGCCTCAGGCTGGTAACCTCATATATACGGTATTTCCGGTTTTTATGAGTTTTTTTTCGTAACTTTGAAGTAAAAGCAACAATGCACAATCGGAGGATCATAAAACGTAATGGTTATGTAAAAATGATAAGGATAAATAAAAACAGGGACTTCGAATGAAAATGATATTTTTCCTCCTGGTTATATCGGTTTTGTTTATGACATCAGTGTATTCTCAAACAGGTGGACAAAATGATTCATGCCAAAATGCTCTTCCATTCTGTACAGGAACCCTGTATAATTTTCCCGCTAATGTGAATGCTGGATTCGGTCAATCCGGACCATGTTACAATTGTCTGGCCGTCACGACCAACCCTGCCTGGTATTACATGAAAGTAAAGAATTCCGGGAACATCATCATCAGTATGAACAGTTCTCCTGTTCATGATATAGACTTTTGCTGCTGGGGGCCTTTTCTGAACCAGAATGCTTGTTCTTCACTTACATGCGACAAGGTTGTCGACTGCAACTATTATTCTACAATGCCTAAAACCTGTACGATCCCCAACGGCATTTCAGGACAGTATTACATTCTTGTCATCACAAATTTTACCAATCAACCATGTAATATCATCTTCTCTCAAACCGGAGGAAGCGGATTAACCGACTGCTCGATACTGCCACCAGCGGCTACCAACAATGGTCCTCTTTGCGCAGGCCAGACTTTGCAACTGACGGCTCAATCAATCTCCAATGCCCAGTATCGTTGGTCAGGTCCCAATAATTTTCGCTCGTATCAGCAAAACCCGACCATTCCCAATGCACAGCCCATCAATGCTGGAAATTATTACGTGAACATCATGGTTTCCGGTCAGCCCAGTGCGGATTCTTCAAGAACAAAAGTATATATTTATAAGCCTGTCGCAAATGCCGGTAATGATACAACCATACCCAACGGTGGGACTGCAACACTTCATGGGACGGCAACAGGGGGAAGCGGTCATTATTCCTATCATTGGGAACCGGCTGCAAAACTGGTGAATCCGAATATCAAATCTCCTACGACTGTGAGCCTCTTTGCAACAACAATCTTTACACTGAAAGTCACAGATGATTCAGCCAGTTGTGTTGCACAGGATAATATGACAGTGAATATTGCCGGTGGAGCTTTAGGTGTCGGGGTTGCTGCCACGCCGCAATCCATCTGCCTTGGTGCGACATCACAGCTGGAGGCCATGGGATCAGGAGGAACAGGGACATACAGCTACAAATGGTATTTCCCTGACGGAGACAGTACAACAGTTGCAAATCCGACAGTACAGCCCACAGTCACATCAACCTATACTTGCAGGGTGAGTGACGGCTACAATCATTCCACGAATACCATCACAGTGACTGTCATCCCTTTGCCGGTAGCCAATGCGGGACCTGATGTCAGCATTTCCAATGGCACATATATCTTTCTTAATGGTTCAGCAACAGGCGGTTCAGGAAGTTACTCTTACACCTGGTCACCAGCCGATAAATTACTGAATTCAAATGTTCAGTCACCCCAAACAATAAACCTCACCAATACGGTTGTTTATTCACTTTCTGTTTCCGACCTCGGAACCGGTTGCCTGAGCAACAATGTAGCCAACGTCACGGTGACCGTCACCGGAGGATCTCTAAATGTAACACCGGTTGCAACGCCTAATTGGATATGTCTGGGAGATTCAGCACAACTTCATGCATCTGCAGGCGGGGGGAATGTAGGCAATTACACATATACATGGGGAAGCAATCCTCCCGGGTTCACATCTGATATCCCTGACCCGATCGTCTGGCCAGATGTAAATACAACCTATTCAGTCACGGTTAATGATGGCTTTAACACTACAAGCGGAAGCACAAATGTCTCCATCTATCCAGTTCCATCTATTCATCTGGGGCCACCTGACAGTACCGTGTGTACGTTAGCTATCGTAAGGCTGAATGCGGGAAATCCAGGATCCACCTACCTTTGGTCTAATGGTGAAACAACTCAAACAATTGACCTGGTCAGCAGCGGGATCGGTTATGAAGTGCAGCATTATGAAGTTCAGGTTTCAAACGAGCATGGTTGCGTTTCAATGGATTCTATCTCTGTTCATTTCTCATATAGCGCATGCACAGGGATCAGCGAAACCGGCAAGGAGGGTTCTGTAAGAATTTTTCCGAACCCGAATTCAGGTGTTTTCACAATTGAAGCCGACGGATTTTCAAAGGATATTACAGCCACAATATCAAACCTGGTCGGACAAAAAATTACCACATATATTCTCCCACAGCGGGAACAAGAAAAATTCGTGATGACTGCCGATCTCACGAACCTTCCAGGTGGATTCTACCTTATAAGACTTGAGTCGGATAATTATTTACGAACAGAGAAACTAGTTATCCGGTAGTGGATATCCTGGCATCCAGACATATAAAACTATTCACTTCTTTCCAGGGGTGGATTGTTTTCTTTCTTCTGAACATTTTTGTTATACCGCTTAGTGCACAAAAGTCACCCCTGACGATCTTTCCTATGACCAATTGCCCCAGGTCCGAACAACAGGCTGATATCTGGTATTTCGGTGAGAAGGCCGGAATTGATTTCCAGAATGGGCCCGCTACCGCTCTCACAGATGAGAATGTCATGACCTCATATAAATCCAGCGCAGTTATTTCGGATAGCACAGGGCAATTACTTTTTTTTACAGATGCTAAAAGTGTCTGGGACAGGACATTCAATCCTCTGCCTTATTCGCCTGCACTCGAAGGAGACCGTGGTGTGAGTCAGCCGTGTATCATCATTCCCCAGCCCGGAGGATCTAACCGTTACTACATCTTTACGATTGATATACTGGCATTCAAGGCTGACAATACGTATGATACAAAGGGATTGGAATATTCTGTGGTGGATATGAATCTTCACAACGGATTGGGCGATGGCACCAGTGAGTGGAATGTTCCGCTTCTAACTCCCGTTTGCCAGAAACTTACTGCGGTCTATCATCAGAATAAAAAGGATGTCTGGATTATCGTTCATAAATGGGATTCAAAGGAATTTGATGCTTTTCTCCTGACTGCCCAGGGCGTGTCAAGCCCTAAGATCAGCAATGCTGGACCGGTTCAGGGGGGCGGATATAATGATCAGATAAATGCGTTCGGTTATATGAAGGCATCACCGGATGGGAGTAAACTGGCGCTTGCAATTTCCGGGACGAACGAGGTGGATTTGTTTGATTTCGATAATTCGACCGGCGCAGTATCCAATCCACAAGCATACACGTTTACGGTTCCGGGAATCTCTCCGTATGGAATTGAGTTCTCACAGGATAGCCGCAAAGTCTACACGACATTATTTCAGATTACTGGAACCGTACCTACTTCACCATCCAAAATATTCCAGTTTGACCTTGCAAACGGTTGGAATAACCCGCTGGTAATTGACAGTATTGACGGTATCCGCTGGGGAGGGATTCAGCTTGCAACGGATGGAAAAATTTATGTTTCGCGTGCAATCAACCTGCTCACACTAAAGGATTCGCTGGATGTGATCTACAATCCTACACGCCCGGGTCTCGATTGCAATTATAACCTTCTGGGGAATATTCCCCGAAGCAGGTTTCCGTTAAGTGCAAGGAATTGCATCTATGGGTTGCCAAACTTCATGCAGAGCTATTTTGAACGACCCATTTTCACCCATGACAGTGTTTGCTACGGTGATGTCACCCATTTTGAAATTACCAACCAGTCAAATATTGACAATGTTTACTGGGATTTTGGAGATGGAACTTCATCAAACCTGATGTCACCCACGCATGCTTACGCCAATCCCGGGACCTTTAAAGTCAGGATGACTGAAACATTTAACGGGAAAGATTTTGCCGATTCCGCCATGGTTACAATCTATCAAAATCCCGTTGTGGCTCTCGGCGATACCATCCTCGTATACTCTGGTTCATCGGTTAAACTGCATGCCGGCGGAGGCTTCATGCAATACCAGTGGTCAACAGGTTCGGCTGATTCAATCATTACAGTCGAAAGTGGTGGGAATTATGGTGTGACGATCAAGGACTTTCATTGCTGTACCAGCACGGATACTGTTTTTGTGAATGTCTTTAAATTTTATGTCCCCTCGGCCTTTGCTCCTGAAGGTGTAAACAACATCTTCAAGGCAATCAGCATGTATAAGGAAATCAGTTTCGAAATGCATATTTACAATCGGTGGGGACAACAGGTTTTTGAGTCCAATGATATCGATAAAGGCTGGGACGGAAACATGGGAGGACAAAAATGTGGTCCGGGTACCTATGCCTGGGTTGTTTTTGTTGACTTCCTGGGGAACGATATCATCACCAACGGGAAAATTGTTCTGAAAGGAACAGTCACATTACTCAGATGAGCACAGAAAAATACTCAGGAATTATCGCTCTTGAGTTGAATATCGCTTCAACTTTCATCCGGAATACAATCAAACTTCTTGAAGAAGGGGCTACGGTGCCATTCATCTCACGTTACCGCAAAGAGATGACGGGCAGCATGGATGAAGTTATGGTCATGCGCATCCGCGACCGGCTTCACCAGTTGAAAGAACTTGACAGCCGTCGCGAGGCCATCCTTAAATCCCTCACGGAACAGGAGAAACTGACGGATGAACTGAAGACATCTATCGAAGATGCCGCTACCATGGCTGAACTGGAAGACATCTATCTTCCGTACAAGCTGAAAAGAAAGACAAGGGCAACCATGGCGAAAGAGAAAGGGCTGGAACCCCTGGCCAGGATTATCCTTGCACAACGAACCGGTGATATTGAAGCAGAAGCCGAAAAATTCATCAACCCTGAGCTGGGTGTTACCCTTGTCGAAGAAGCCATTGACGGGGCTTGTGATATCATTGCAGAAGTTGTCAACGAACATGCTTATGCCCGGAAACGGATGCGCACGCTGTTTCAGCGGGAAGGATTGTTATGCTCCAAAGTGCTGAAGGGTAAAGACCAGGAAGCTGCAAATTACCGGAATTATTTTGATTTCAGAGAACCTTTGATCAAGGCACCGTCACACAGGGTGCTTGCCATCTTCCGCGGCGAAACTGAATCCATGCTGAAAGTCAGCTGTGAAGTGGATGAGATAAAGTCACTGGAAATCCTTCGGAAGATCTTTATTCGGGCAACCAATGCATCCGCGGGTCTTGTTGAGCGTGCGATCAGGGACAGTTGCAAGCGGCTATTATTCCCGTCGATGGAGACAGAGATGCGGCAGTGGGTCAAGGAACGTGCAGATAAGGATGCGATCCAGGTATTCGTGGATAACCTCCGGCAGCTTTTACTGGCGCCACCGCTTGGCCAGAAGAATGTTCTTGCCCTGGATCCGGGGTTCCGTTCGGGATGTAAGCTTGTATGTCTCGACAAGCAGGGGAAGTTGCTTCACAATGAAACCATTTATCCACATCCTCCGCAGCTGGAAGTAAAGGAAGCCATACATAAGATCAGGAGCCTGGTCAATGCATATAAAATTGAAGCCATTGCGATTGGAAATGGAACAGCAGGCCGGGAAACAGAACGGCTGATCCATGCCATTCCCTTCGAGAAGGATATTCTTGCGATCATGGTAAATGAAAGCGGGGCATCAGTCTATTCCGCATCAGCCGTGGCAAGAAAAGAATTTCCTGAATATGATGTGACCGTAAGGGGAGCTGTTTCAATTGGCCGCCGGCTCATGGATCCCCTGGCAGAACTGGTGAAAATCGATCCAAAATCCATTGGAGTCGGGCAGTACCAGCATGATGTCAATCCGCATGAATTACAGCAAAGCCTTGAAGATACTGTCGTCAGTTGTGTGAACTCAGTTGGCGTGGAGGTGAATACGGCAAGCGAACAGTTGCTTACTTATGTCTCGGGATTGGGTCCTGGCCTGGCAAAAAACATCATCGATTACCGCGATAAGAATGGTCCCTTTGCAGCACGGACTGAATTGAAAAAAGTTACCCGCTTTGGCGACAAGGCATTTGAGCAGGCTGCAGGATTCTTACGGATCAGAGATGCAAAAAATCCGCTGGATCAATGTGCAGTCCACCCTGAAAGCTACAAGGTTGTGCAAAAGATGGCCAAAACTATGAACTGCACAATCGCTGATCTGATCGAGAAAAATGAGTTGCGTGAGAAGATCAGCCCCGGGGAATTCGTTGATGACACCACCGGTCTTCCTACCATTCTTGATATCATGCAGGAACTTGCAAAACCCGGGAGGGATCCAAGGAAAAAATTTGAGATGTTCGAATTCGACAAGAACATCCATTCAATAACGGATCTCATCAAAGGCATGAAACTTCCCGGGATCGTTACGAATATCACTAATTTTGGAGTCTTTGTCGACATTGGCGTTCACCAGGACGGGTTGGTTCATATCAGCGAACTGGCCGACCGGTTTGTGCGTGATCCGAATGAAGTGGTCCGGATCAACCAGAAAGTGAACGTGCAAGTGCTCGATATTGACTTTGAAAGAAAGAGGATTCAGCTTACAATGAAAGGCCAGAATACTAAATAACCGGGAGGTGCGTTAATTGTACTTAGTCGTGGCATAATCTTAATTTTTATAATCTAATATGTTGGTCAGGCGGATATCTATACTCAGTGTTTTTCTATTTGTTTTCATCTTTTCTGTGGACTCTTTTTCCCAGCGTTTCCTGGGTGCGGTGTCGGCAGGTGTGAACCTTTCACAGGTTGACGGGGATGAGGTTTATGGATTCAAGAAAATAGGATTGAATATTGGTCCGTCGGTAATTTTCCCTTTCGGGAAAGACAAAAAATGGTCCCTCTCCATGGAGTTATTGTTTTCGCAGCAGGGAAGTACCCAGAAATCTGTAAATACTGCCCGGGATACCATTTCCTCTGATACAGGGCACTATGATGGTTACCGCTTAACGCTTAATTACATTCAGGTCCCCTTAATATTGCATTTTACTGATAAAAGAATTGTAGCTGTAGGTGTCGGCTTTTCTTACAGTCAGCTTGTCGCTGTATCAGAATATGAAAATTATGATGATCCAAGGGGATATGTAAGAACTTCAACAACGCTCAGTGGTCCTTATAAGAAAGCAGACTTCGAAGTCCTTGGAGATGTAAGACTGAGGATCTGGCAAAAGTTGTGGTTGAATGTCCGGTACTCTTATTCCATGGTCCCCATCAGGGAACGGCATTTCAGTGTGGCAATCCCCAATGGCGTTAATGAGTGGGATCGTAAGCAATACAATAATGTAGTCAGCGTCAGGCTGGTGTACATTTTCAATGACCTCCTTCCCAATAAAAAGAAGAAAAAAGCTGACGATAGTGATTAGTGAATACCGGCGCTAAATGATCCGCTTGATTACCCTGAGTTTGTGCGTGTACTTTTTTTCTTCCAGGCTGTAGATGCCCTGGTGGTCGATGGAATCTATGCGGACTTTCCCTGATGCATGAATGATCCGGTGCTTGTCCATCATCATCCCGACATGCGTAATATTTCCATCTTCATCATCAAAAAAAGCCAGGTCGCCAGGCTCTGCTTCCGATACAAAATTCAGTGCTTCTCCTGATTTTGCCTGCTGGGAAGCATCCCTGAGCATTTTTACCCGGTGCAGTTTGTAGACCATCTGCACAAATCCTGAGCAATCAATCCCAAACGGTGAACGCCCGCCCCAGAGATAGGGTGCATTGAGATAAAGCATCGCATCATCAATGATCTTCTGCTTGGCGCTCATGCGTTCCTGTGGCGTAAGAACAGACTCGAAATGACTGTTTCCTGAAGTCAGGCCTTCGAACGAAAAGATCTGGTCTTTGACCCTGAAATGCTGATCAGCCAGTCCTGGCAATGAACTCCCAAGAATGACCGGGAGGATGGTTTTCCTTGAATCGTTGGATAACAGCTGGACAAGATCAAAGCTAACCAGTGTTTCCGCATTGAAGAGCCGGATAAATTCTGTTTCATCAATCAATAAGACCTGCTTCAGATCGATCCAGCCTTCATAATTATCGTACGAAAGCTGCACTTTGATCCAGGTTGCGTTTTGTTGCAAAACCCTGAATAATTCCCCGAAAAGAACCTGGGAAACCATCTCGGATTTATGTGAGGGTTCCGAACGGAGTGGAAGAATGCTTTGCAGTGAGATTCCGAATTTCATAGGATTATATTATCAATCAAAGATAAGGAATCCTGATTATTCAGACCGCTGGTTTCTTACCGGCTTTATTATTTTCTGATTTCTTCTGGTTCTCTATTTGCGTTCTGAGCTCTCCCAGCGGACATTCCCCGCAAACAGTTTCACAGCCGTCACATTTATACAACGGATCTGTAAAATAACTGATGATCCTGTAAACAGCAAATCCCGTAGCAGCTGATACAATAATCCCGGTGATCAATAGCTGTAGCATATTCATGAATTAAAAAAATATGGATCCGACCTGGAACACCGAAAATGAAAGGATCCAGGCCAGGATCGTTGTATAACTTATCAGGAACAACGGCCATTTGATTGAGCCGGATTCTTTCTTCACCGTGGCTATCACGGCAACACAAGGCATATAGATCAGGATGAACAAAAGGAACGAAATCCCTGCAATGGGCGTGAATACATGCTTCCCGATGGATGGTCCGGAAGTGTATTTTTCATTTTTAAGAATGGACGGAAGATCCGCTGCCGGTTTTTTTTGCTGATGATCGTTGGGACTATACAACACGCCCAGGGTACTGACAACCACCTCTTTTGCGGCAGCTCCGGAAATGAGGCTTACACCCATGCGCCAGTCAAATCCAAGCGGTCTGATCACTGGTTCGATGGCACGCCCAAACTGACCGATGTAAGAGTTCTTTAATTGTTCCTCATGGGGTGTGTTCCGGCTTCCCTGCGGAAAATATTCCAGTGCCCAGATCAGGATGACCGCAATCAGAATGACACCACCCATTTTTTGCAGGTAATGGCGGCCTTTATCCCACATGTGACTGAAGATCACTTTTCCTGTAGGCATCCGGTAGGGTGGGAGTTCCATCACGAAAGGTGCATCCTCACTTTTAAAGATTGTTTTTTTGAAGAGGATTGAAATCAGGATGGCCATCAGGATCCCGGTCAGGTATAGGCCAAAGATAACCGTTCCGGCGTAATTCGGGAAGATCGCCCCGGCGATCAGGATGTAAACAGGCAAACGGGCGCTGCACGACATGAAGGGATTGATCAGCATGGTGAGCAGCCGGTCGTTCCGGTTTTTCAATGTACGGGTTACCATGATTGCTGGTACATTGCATCCGAATCCCATGATCATCGGGATGAATGACTGTCCGTGCAAACCGATCTTATGCATTAGCTTATCCATGATGAATGCGGCCCGGGCCATGTAACCTGTATCTTCCATCATGGAGATGAATAAGAAGAGGATGAGGATGTTCGGAAGAAAAACAATGACACTCCCGACCCCGCGGATAATACCGTCAACCAGCAGATCCTTCAGAGGGCCATCTGAAAGTATCCGGCTGATGCCGCTTCCGATCTCACCGACAAGCAGATCAATCCAGTGTTTGGGATAGGACCCGATGATGAATGTCGATTGAAACATGATCCAGAGGAACAGGATGAATATGGGAAATCCGAGGATCTTATGGGTCAGGATCACATCGATCTTCTCACTTTGTGTCTTTGCATTCCGGATGAACTCACCATGGGTTAGCGTCTCTCTTAATGCACCTGCGATGAATCCATACTTGGCGTCCGTGATGAGCGTGTTGGTGTCCTCATTGTATTTGTTCTGTAGCCGGTTGATTTCCTTTTTGGCAACTTCCCTGATGTTTTCGTAAGCCTTCGACTGGCCGATTTCAGGAAGCATTTCGGGATCTTTCTCAAGCAGCTTTATGGCATTGTATCGTGAGGAGATGTGGTCCGTCAGCGTCTGGTCAGCCCAGGTCGCATCCTGTATCCTCAGCAACGATTTTTCCAGTTCATGACCATAATTTATATGCACATGCCGGACGATCGGATCACGGTCTTCATAGACTTCTATGATGCGGTCAAACAACTCCTTGATCCCGGTGCCCCTGGAGCTGACTGTCGGAACCACGGGAATGCCAAGGATTTTCCCGAGTGTCAGGTAATCCAGCCGATCATTTTTCTGCTGAAGTTCATCGAACATATTCAGGGCCATCACCACGCGGATGTCCATGTCGATCAATTGTGTTGTGAGGAAAAGATTTCGCTCGAGATTTGAAGCATCGATGACATTCACAACAATGTCGGGCGTATTTTCGATCAGGTGATTTCTGACATACAGTTCTTCCGGTGTATAAGCGGTAAGGGAATACGTGCCGGGCAGGTCAGTAATATTAAACGTGTACTCACCCTGGCGGAATTTTGCCGTCTTTGAATCTACTGTAACACCGCTGAAGTTCCCGACATGCTCTTTTGAACCCGATGCGAAATTGAAAAGGGTTGTTTTTCCGCAATTGGGATTACCGATCAACGCAACATCAATGACCTTGCCTTTTTCTTTGGCTGATATTTTAAGTATGTCATCTGTGAATGTTCCCCGGAAATGATCCTGTAAACCTTCCTGTGCTTTCTTTTCAACTGCTTCAGTCAGGGTAATGACTTCAATCAGTTGGCTCTCACTTTGCCGGAGTGAAACATTGTATCCCATGATCTTGTATTCAATGGGATCCTGCAGGGGCGCTGATTTTATGACAAGAACTTCCTTTCCTTTAACAAATCCCATCTCGGTGATTCGTTTACGGAATGCTCCCCGGCCGCGGACTTTAACGATGATACCTAATTCCCCCTGGCGAAGGTCTGAGAGTGTGGACATTTAATCTCTTTTGGGTTTAATTCTCCGCTGCTTGCAGCGAATAGAAATAATTCCCGTGATACCCCGCCGCTTGCTGCGGGGTCATTCATTTAGATCAAATAAATGCAAAGGTAATAATTTCCTTTGGAAATGCGGAAAATGATGGGATAGATTTTTCAGATATTACACCGGTAATTCAAGATTTTCCAGGTAACTCCCGGCTTCAGGCCCCAGGTTGAAGATCAGATCGAGAATGCTCAAATCGGGGATGAATTCATGCTTATGCGAAAAAACCTGGGTATATGGCGGGAAAGAAGCACATTCAAAAGTGTGCTTCTTTCCCCAGACCGATCGAAGGTCATTTTTCCTGTTTTCCTGTTTCTCAAAATGTTCCGTTGCCGTGATTTTCTTCTCCGTCTTAAAAATACGGAACAGCACTTCCAGCATTGCGGTGTTGTAATCGATCAGGAATTCCTGTTTCCTGCTGAAAAATGGAAGAAAGTAATCACTGTAATACAGGAAAAACGGAGAGTTGCTGTAGGCTGCACGGATAGACCGCCAGTGAATTTTCTGCCAGGGAATTTCACCGGAAAGCCTTATGTTCTTTGTTTTTGTATGATTACCATCCACTTTGATGACGGGAATACTCAGCACTTGTTTTCCGTTTGGTCCACAAATTAAACAGTGATTCCTGACAGTCTGCTTGGTGTAAGTCTCATGCTGCTCAATGCAGATTTCTTCTGCATGAAGGCATGCCGAGATATATGAAACAGGCGGAAGGTAAGCTGTCGAAATGAGCAGACTCCCCGAATTATTGCTGGTTCCCGAGGAGAACTTCATTGATCGTATTCTGCATTGCTTCTTTTGGCAGCGCTCCGACTGCCATTTGCGGCTGTCCGTCCAGGGGCACAAACAGGATGGAAGGAATGCTGCGGATGCCGAAAGCACCGGATAATTCCTGCTCTTCTTCAGTGTTTATTTTGTAAATGACGATCTTATCCTTGTAATCTGTTGCCAGTTCCTCTAAAATAGGACTGACAATCTTACAGGGGCCGCACCAGTCGGCATAAAAATCGATAATGCAAGGTAACGTCCCTGCAAATTTCCATTCCTTGTTTGCTTTGTAATCAAAGACTTTTTCAAGAAATGTTTGCTCAGTCAAATGTTCTATTGCCATTTATTTTTGTTTTAAAATTATTCGTTTAATCTTTTTATGGGTCAATTCCCCGCTGCTTGCTGCAGGGTAGCTCATTTTACCATCATAAAATCATGAATGGCCTTTACATAGGAGTCTTTTGGTTGGGCACCTACTGCCATCTGCGGTTTTCCACTCTTCGGGATCAGCATCACTGCAGGGATGGAATTTATTCTGAACATGGAAGCCAGCTCCCGTTCTTGATCCGTATTGATCCTGAAAATCTTCACTTTCCCTTTGTATTCCTTTGCCAGCTCTTCCATGATGGGAGCAACCATCTTGCATGGACGGCACCAGTCAGCATAGAAGTCAATAATGCAGGGTGTATCACCCTCAAAAACCCAGTTGTCTGGATTCTTCTTAAAGTCCCAGATCATCTTTGCGAACATCGCTCCGTTCATCTGGTTGACCGTGCCTTCCTGGTATTCTCTTACATTCTGGTCTGTACCGTTTTTATCATTGGAACTGCATGCATTCAAAGCGATCAGGCTGTATAATGCAACGATAAAAAAAAGTTTTTTCATAAGATTGACTTTTGATGTGGGCACAAAGATAATAATTATTTTATTATATAAATCGCATTAGTATCACTACTGTGTAAAAATAAATTAAAAACAGGGATAAAGTAAATTACCCCTGTTTCGGAATGACTATTGAAATAGACTATCCGCAGAGGTTTCCGCGGACTTATAAAATTTTTACTGGATCACGATTTTTTTTGTGACGGTCTCGGTATCATCCGTCAGTCGCAAAATGTAGATGCCCCGGGATAAACCGGATACATCGATGGTTTTGGTATCGGCACCTGCAGGCAGATCAAAGTTTTCGGTATGAACGGTCCGGCCTTCGGAAGTAAAGATCTCGACATGCAGGCGTTGTGATGTTGTATTGAAGAATTTCAGATTCAACCGAGCCGTTACAGGATTCGGGTAAACCTGGGCATTATTCAGGTACCCATGTTCCTGTGTGCCGACAGGATAAGTAAAATAAGTAGCTGACCATCCTGAATATGTATTGCTGCTGTTTGTAAGGAAGATGATGAACATTTTCCCGCTTGGCGCTGTTACAGGCGAAGGGAGATTGGAATCAGTAAAACTACCGGAGTATTCTGCAAGTTCCTGGCCGGTTCCTAAATCGATGATGCGGACGAGGTCTTTGCCTGCTTCCGTGCTGAACGAATTAAATGAAAGGCTTACGGCACCTCCGCCATCCGGTTCAATGACCCAGCGGCAGTTGCTGTTATTTTTATAGTTGAAGTTCAGGCTTCCGTCGCTGATCTCTCCCTGCTGGTCATAGCTGTAATGTGTACCCAGGCACCAGTTCATGGTTTCGGAAGTATAGGTGATAAACCATCCGTCGCCTGTAATTGATCCATTGGATGAAAAGGTAACAAGCACCCGGTTTCCCGGGATCCTCAGTGACGGCGGAAGTGTGGTTCCTGAATAGGTTCCGACCAGGCTGTCGCTGGTAGTTGAACCTTTGTAAATCTTTACAACATCGTTTCCGGCTTCCGTGCTGAACCGGTTGAAATCAATATCAATCGCTGTGACAGAATCTGAATTGCTTTGCGGATGAATTAACCAGCTTGCATTTGCATTATTCTGATAATTCTTCGGCCCTGATCCGTCTTCAAAAGTTCCTGAAAGCGCCGTCAGAACAGTTTGCCCGGTACAATAAGTTGGATAGGTGTTTGTGAGTGTATCCGGGTAGAGGTTCACCATGGCGCGTTGTCCGTTATCAAAATTATCTCCGCCCGGATTCAGGTTATCCAGGTAATAATAACCGTTGCAGGAGCCACTCCATCCCCAGTTGAAATGAAAATAATCGGTTCCCTGGTAGCCATCTACATTGAAGGCATGTCCACCGGTTCCATAGCCATCGTAATACATGGGGCGCTTGTGATCAAGGTTATCCCTGAGGATAGCAGGATATTCATCTCCATTCAACGGGTAATCGTCCCTTGCAACCAGGTGGGCATCGGGAGAATACCTGAAGTTGTTGATGAATGCATTTACCGCGTCTTCACTATAGGCGCCCGATCCGGAGGCGGAATACATCATGTCCACGGATACGCCTGCATGCCAGATCAGCCGGGCTACGGCAGTATCATGGAAATTGAGTGAATTCATCATCTCGTTCCAGCGGTATGTTGTATTTCCAAAATCGGCACATTGCTGTGCATATCCATAGGGTGTGTAACAATTTGAACCGAGGCCTTGTGCCGGGTAGCGGTAATAATACATGATCTGCGACATCGCAGTTGCAACACAACCGGCCCATACCTTTCCATCAGGTCCGGCAGGATCGGCGGGACAAAGCGCATTGTAGAATGATCCCTGGTCCCAGGTTGAAATTTCGAGCGGGGCAACATCCGGTAAAGGAGACCGGGAAAGCTTTTCAGGATCACTGGTGTTAAGATGTGTCCATGATTCGCGGATCTGCGCTGTTGCAGAAATATTTTTCTGAATGCAATTATCGATCTGCTTTGCATAAAGCTCCATCCATGAATCAAACTGCGGAGGATGATTTTCTTCCGAATAATTGCCTTCAAATGAATAAGCAAGAACAGGCGTAACCACATCATCTGAAGCCACGACAACAAACCCGTTATCCCGGAAATTCATTACATAATAGACAGTCTTCCCACTGTACTTTTCTGAGAATACTTCTTTCACGGAAAGCTGGGGATAATTTGCCTGGTGATGCTGACTCAGCCGTTCATAAAAAAAGTTCGTTCCGACTTTTTTAGCGGTTTCAATATCTATTTTTTTAGCAAAAACTGATGAGATCATGCACAGGATGGCAATAGTAAAGAGTAGGCTTTTTTTCATGTGTAGCATCTGTTATTAAGATAAAACAAGGTTACTTTGTGATTACGATTTTTTGGGTTGTATAAAATTCTTTGCTTTTAAAAGTCAGCAGGTAAATTCCGGGGTAGAAATCCGAGACATCCAGTTTCTCTGTGTTCTTTCCCGGGTTACCGTTGAGTTCCTTATGGAAGATCGTTCTTCCCTGCATGGTAGACAATTCCAATTCAATGCCGGTTGCCTTACGGAGTGAAAACTGCAGTGTAACTATTTCCTTTGCGGGATTTGGGAAGACCTTAAGAACCGGGTTTGAATTCTGATCCTGAATGCCGACTGTAGATTTTGGATAGTAGAGATGCCATCCTTTTCCAGTTATTGAACTGTTGGTGATGAACAGCAGGAGCATTTTTCCGCTTGGAGAAACCACGGGTGGCGGTGGGTTCAGGCTGTCGTAGTGCCCGGAGATGAATGCCAGGCTGTCCATGTTTTCAGCGTCATAAATGCGAAGCACATCCTTGCCAGGCTCGGTGTCAAATGATCTGAAATTGACGGTCAGCGTATCCCCCGAAGTGGTTTTTAAATTCCAGCGGCAACTTGTATTGTTGTGGTAATTGAACCCGAAGCTGCCATCGGTCAGATCCAGCGTATCTGCGGAAATTGTTGAAACATTTTTGCACCAGGTTGGGGATGTTGTCGTGTATGTTGCAGACCAGCCGGGCGCATCGGATCCACTGGTCGCACTGAACGTGACCAGAATTTTGTTGCCGGTTGAAGTCAGTGAAGCGGGTATCGTATTACCGGAGAAAGACCCAAGAAGCGGGGAACTTTCTGAACTCCCGTCATACACATTTACGACATCTCCCGGCAGCGTTTCAAAATGATCAAAGCTGAGTGTAATGCTGGAAATTGAATCGATCGTTGATTGCGGATCAATGAGCCACCTGCAATTGCTTCCGGATTGATAATTTTTCATCGGGCCGCTCCCGTCTTCGAACGATCCCTGGTTGAACATCAGGTGTGTTGTTCCGACGCAATATTGTGGGTAGGAATAATTCAGTGTGTCAGGAAAAATGTTTACGATCAGTTCCTGGGCCAGGTTAAAACTTCCGGAACCGGTAACAATGGAGTCCGTATAGAAATAACCATTGGAATTACCGCTCCATCCGAAATTGAAGTGGAAATAATCTCCGCCCTGGTATCCGTCACAAACAAATGCATGTCCGTTGATATTCGGAACAGACCATCCTGCATAATATAATGGCATCTTCCGGTCAAGGTGGGCGACGATGATGCTGTCCCAGTTAAGGTTGGTGCTGTCGCGGAAAATGTAACGGGTTTCGGGTGAGTACTTAAAGAATGTCTTTAGTGCATAGGCCGATTTGTGATTGTACATTCCCGAGCCTGCAGGACCATATACGAGATCGCATGAAACACCCAGGTGATAAAGCAGTTCAGCAATTCCCGGGTTGCTTTTGGTGATCGAATTCTTCATGTTGTCCCATTGGTACCAGGTGGTATCAAAGTTGGCATGCAACGAACCATATACCGGGTCAATGTCGGTATAAGAGCCGGTTCCATGATCCGGCCAGCGGTAATAATACATGATCTGTCCCATGGCCGTGGGAACGCATCCTGCATAAACATGTCCGCCCGGGCCCGCGGCATCTGCAGGACACATCTCATTATACAGTGCTCCCTGGTCCCAGTTGGAATAAATGAAAGGCACCACACTCCGCTGATCTTTCAAAGGAATCAGTTTTTTCTCATTCAGGGTGAGAAGATGATCCCATAAACCTGATACATGGCCTGACCGGCTGATCTTCCCCGAAACAGCAAACCTGATCTGATCAGCGCACTGGTTCATCCAGGCCGTGAATTGCGGTGCAGCATTCTCAGCGTTGTAACCGGTTTCAAATGAATAAGCCAGGACAGGAATTGCCGCATCATCGGCTGATACGATGATGTAGCCTTGCGGATCAATATTGAAAATATAATAAAGTGTCTGGTCGCCATCCTTCTTCAGGAAGGTTTCGGTGATCTTTATTGAATTATAGGCGACGGGCTTGTACTGGTTAATCCGTTCGAAGAAAAAATTTACAGCTGCCCGCTGCGCATCCTGAAACGTGACCTGGCCCGCTGATGCAGAAGCATGGATACTGAAGGCGAGAATTATCCAGGTAAAAATCTTTTTCATCAATGATTCTTATTCATCGGGGCATAAAAAAAATGAGGCTGTCTGCAAAAGTTGAATTTGAGACAGCCTCATTGCGAATTCATTATTTACTGAAGAACGATTTTCTTGTTTGTAATTCCCTGGTCGCTGGTCATGCGAAGCATGTAAACACCTTTTGCTACCGAAGAAAGGTCAATGTGTTTCTGGAAATGTCCCTTGAAACTGTCAATGTTTTCGCTGTAAATCACCGATCCCTGGATTGAAACCAGGTCGATTTTGATCTTCTGGGTTTCATTCATCGTGAAGTCGATATTCAGGAATCCATTGGTTGGATTCGGATATACGGCAAGGTTTTCAAATGCTTTGGATTCATCGGTTCCAACAGTCATCGTATAATCAACATTCCATCCGTTACCGCGAACGGCCTTGTTTGAAATGAACATGATCATCATGCCGCCGCTGGGAGAGGTGATCGAAGCAGGTAACGGATTGCTGTAGGTCCCTGAAATTACAGCCAGGGGGGTTGTCATGTTGGCTTTATCAAATACTTTCATAACGTCCTTGTCCTGCTCAGTGTCAAATGAATTGAAATTAAGCGTGATGGTAGCAGCATTGGGTGGCTGGATTGTCCAACGGCAGCTTTCTCCGTTACGATACTGAAAGCGTCCGCTGCCATCTTCGATGGTGCCTGTTTCAGCAGTAAGGACATTGTTGTTTGAACAGAAGCTGTTCAGTGCAGTGGTATAGGATGCTAAAAATCCGTTAGCTGATGAGCCTGTTGCTGAGGTGAAGGTGATGAACATCTTTGATCCGGTTGAGGACATTGTCGCAGGAAGGGCTGATCCCGAGAATGATCCCAATAACGGGGCAGTTGCATCTGAACCATCGTAAACCTTTACAAAATCTGAAGCGTTTAATACGAAACGATCGAAGGATAACGTAACTGTTCTGACACTGTCGTCAATGTTGATAAGCCAACTGCAATTGGAACCTCCCTGGTAATTGGCAACAGGACCGCTGCCGTCTTCAATCATTCCGACATCATCGGTTGTCACAAGGTGCTGACCTGTGCAGAATGAGGGGTACTGGGCAGGATCCGGCTGAATATGTACACAAGCCTGCTGGTTGCTGTTAAAATTTTCACCTGCCGGGTTCAGCGCATTAACTGTAAAGTAACCGTTGGCATATCCGCTCCATCCCCAGTTCATGTGGAAATTGGTTCCCTGGTAACCGTCGCAAACCCATGAGTGTCCGCCACTGGCAGTGCTGCTTCCGGCATACTGAACAGGTTCTCCTGCATCAATGTCAGCTTTCAGAAGATTGTTCCAGGCTGTGACATCGGAATATTTATCAAGCAACTGGGTGGTTGATGCGTATTTGAAATAATTCCTGTAGGCACCGGCAACCTTTGACATCAGGGCACCTGAGGCAGCCGGACCGAAATCCATATCAACAGCAACTCCGGCATCATAACAAATCATTGCTGCCGTATTGCATTCTTTATCAGGTTTATTAACTTCACCATCCCAGTCGTATGTGCTGTTTGAAAAATCTACACATTGTGAACCATAAGATGGCGTCGGGAAAATGCAATGATATCCTTGTCCGGTTGCAGGGTATCTCCAATACGCCATGATTTGCGCCATTGCAGTGGCAACGCAGCCGGTAAGGGCATGTCCGTCAGGACCTGCAGCATCAGCCGGGCACATTGCATTGTATGGAAAAATCTGGTCCCAGGTGATGTTCACGAGCAAAGGGGCAACATCAGTAGTGCTTCTGTAAATCGTAAGGGTATTGGCATCCGCTGTGAGAAGGTGATTCCATGAGGAGGTGATCTCATTTGTCGGCTGGAAATTATTTTCACGGATCATATTGATCTGATCCCTGTAATGGTCCATCCAAAATTTGAAGTTGTCCGGCAGGTTATCAACCGGGAAGGCCCCTGTAAATGAATAACCGATGATCGGTGTTGCGGCATCATCTGCGGAAACAATGACGAATCCTTCATCATTCATCGTCAGTATATAATAAACAGGTTGATTGTTGGAATTCTCGGTGTATTGATTGGTAATGGTAACCGATTGATAAGGAGTTGCATTTTTCTGGTTGATCCTTTCATAATAGAAATTCTTTGCAACCAGCTGAGCACTCTTTATCTCAACCTTCTTCGCAAGCGCAGAGAAAGCAATAGCAAAGATGAACAGGGAAAAAAGTAAAAAATGTTTTTTCATTTGTTATAAATGTTTAATGTGAATACCGGATTTCTTCCTAGGTTACAAATTTACAATTAATTTACTCATCCCATTTAGATTTAGTCGTGAAATTTGACAGTTTTATCGAAAATAAAACTCATGATCTGAAATTGAAAAGCTTTTATACAGCCGACCCGAAAAATCTATAATTTCGTGCAGCAAAAAAACACACAGATGACAATTCTGATTAAACATATTAAAGAACTCGTCCAGGTTGAAGAAAATCCACGTTCATGGGTGGCAGGAAAAGAGATGTCGGGCCTGTCAACGATGAAGGATGCCTGGCTCCTTATGAAAAATGGGACCATCGCGGATTTTGGAAGGATGGAAACGTGCCCTGCTGAATTTGGAGCGGATACAATTGAAATCATTGATGCTGCCGGCCGGATGGTTTTTCCTTCATTTTGTGATTCACATACGCATCTTGTTTATGCAGGAAGCCGGGAGATTGAGTATACCGATAAGATCAAAGGATTGAGTTATGAAGAGATCGCCAGGCGCGGGGGCGGGATCCTGAATTCAGCCAAAAAGCTGCATGATACTTCTGAAGAGGAACTGATCCACCAGGCACTGGCCAGGCTGAATGAGATCATGATGCTTGGGACCGGTGCAGTTGAAATAAAGAGCGGGTATGGGCTGACGGTGGAAGATGAGCTGAAAATGCTCCGGGTCATCAATAAATTAAAAGGTCTCTCACCGGTAACCATTGTTCCTACTTTCCTTGGTGCGCATGCTGTTCCCCTGGAGTATAAGGGCCGGCAGGATGAATTTGTGGACCTTGTAATCCATGAAATGATCCCTCAGGTTGCTTCCGGTAACCTGGCAGATTATATTGATGTGTTTTGTGATAAGGGATTTTTTACTGTTGAGGAAACCGATCGTATTCTGATGACCGGTATGAAATATGGCCTTCGTCCGAAAATCCATGCCAATGAACTGGATTATTCTGGTGGCATCCAGACAGGAGTCAAGTACAATGCACTTTCTGTCGATCATCTTGAATATACCGGTGATGCCGAGATCGCATGTTTGTTGAACAGCGAAGCTATGCCAACGGTTCTGCCGGGCGCAGCATTCTTCCTTGGAATGGTTCACAGCCCGGTGAGGAAAATGATCGATGCCGGTCTGCCGGTTGCCATGGCCAGTGATTTTAACCCGGGGTCATCTCCGTCAGGAAATATGCAGCTGGTCCTCTCCATGGCCTGTATCAATTACCGGATGCTTCCTGCCGAGGCGATTCATGCGGTCACGATCAACAGTGCTTATGCTATGGGACTATCCGGTACTCATGGCAGCATCTGTCGCGGGAAAGCTGCCAATGTTTTTATTACCAAACCAATTCCCACGGTCGAATTCATGCCGTATGCTTATGGGAGTAATAAAGTGGAAACCGTGATTTTGGGAGGGAAAGTGATTGGTGAAAAGTGAAAATAGACTTGGGATGAAAAAGATCGGACTGGTTGGAGGCATCAGCTGGCAATCTACGCTGGAGTATTACAGAATAATCAATGAAACCGCGATGGCGCGGCTGGGAAACGGTCACTCTGCAAAAATCCTTATTGAATCCCTGGATTTTGGGGAGGTGGAAGTATTGATAAAGGAACAGGACTTTGCTGGACTCACGGATTTGATTGTCAATTCAGCAAAAACACTGGAAAGAGCGGGTGCTGAATTGCTTCTGATCTGTGCAAATACCATGCATTTCGTTGCTCCTCAGGTGCAGCAGAGTATCAGCATACCATTGGTTCATATTCTCGATGCCACGATTGAAAGGATCAGGGAACAAGGATTATCCTGTGTCGCCTTACTGGGCACGGAATTCACCATGGAACAGGATTTCTATAAAGGAAAACTGATACAACAAGGAATCAACGTGCTCATTCCCGGAAAAGAAGACAGGCACTTTGTTCATCAGACTATTTTCACTGAGCTTTTCCAGCGGATAATCAGGCCCGACACCAAATCAAGATTTCTCACAATCATAGATTCCTTGAGCAGACAGGGTGCTCAGGGAGTCATCCTTGGCTGTACGGAGCTTCCGCTCCTCTTGAACCAGCAGGATTGTTCCATCCCGGTATTCGACACCACCGAAATTCATTCGAAGGCAGCGGTTGATTTTGCAATGTGATCCGGAGTATCACTTAAACACCGCTTGTCTTCTATCAATAAGGTATTCATTGATGATGGCAGTCGTTTAGTGAATAACTCAGTCGCCAAATTTCATTCCCATTTATTTTATACATCTGAAAATTTTCTGTTTAAACAGATATTACTTTTTTCACTTTCTCTGATTAATGTGATAAATATTCTTAAAGGTATGAACAACCCAGCCCTGAAAGGGCTGAATCTCAATAACCGTGGGTGAAGCCCACGGTCTTCAAGAAAGAACAACCCAGCCCCGAAGGGGCTGAATCTCAATAACCGTGGGTGAAGCCCACGGTCTTTAAGCCATGAACAACCCAGCCCTGAAAGGGCTGAATCTCAATAACCGTGGGTGAAGCCCGCGGTCATAAAGCATGAACAATCCAGCCCTGAAAGGGCTGAATCTCAATAACCGAGGGTGAAGCCCACGGTCTTTAAGCCATGAACAACCCAGCCCTGAAAGGGCTAATAATCACAATAATATGTCAAGCTATCATCAGATATTGTACCACTTGGTGTTCCGAACAAAAGATAGCCGGAAAACTCTTAATCCAGTTTACTCCCGGGAACTTTTTGCCTACATAATGGGGTATGTGAAAAACAAAAACTGTCTTTTATACAGGATTAACGGAGTAGAAAATCACATTCACATTCTTTGTGATTTAAATCCGTCAATTGCATTGTCAGATTTCATTAAAGACATGAAAGCATCATCGTCAATCTGGCTTAAAAAATCAGGAAAATTTCCGGATTTTCAAGGCTGGGCGGTTGGGTATGCTGCATTGACCTATGCCTGGCGGGATAAAAGCAAGATTGTTAATTACATCAAAAACCAGCAGGTTCATCACAAACAGATATCATTTGAGAATGAATTTCGTGGGCTTCTGAAGGAACAGGGCATAATAATAGAGGAGCATTACTTTCCATAATTTGAAGATTCAGCCCCTTCGTGGCTGGTAGGATTGTCGTCAATTTTTCTCAGAGCTAAAACCAGAAGATGAGATGATCTTCAACTACAAAAGCGCCGAAGGCGCTGGATTTAATTAACCATGGGCGAAGCCCATGGGATAGCAGGATAAATAACCACCAGCCACGAAGTGGCTGAATCTCACTAACCGTGGGTGAAGCCCACGGTATGCCCAGAGAAGGAAGGATGTGAGTGAAGCCACGGTCAACAACCCGGAATCCACCAGCCACGAAGTGGCTAAAGGTGAACAAAAATCCACCAGCCACGAAGTGGCTGAATCTCACTAACCGTGGGTGAAGCCCACGGTATGCCCAGAGAAGGAAGGATGTGAGTGAAGCCACGGTCAACAACCCGGAATCCACCAGCCACGAAGTGGCTGATGGACTAGTGTCACCGAATCAAAATCTTTCCCTTCTCAATGATACTTCCAGATCTACCTGAAAGTGTGAAAAAGTAAAGCCCGGATGAAAGATTCTCCTTAGAAAATTCTGTATACTCAGAGTTGACAATAACATCTTCAACCTTCCTTCCGACAAAATCATAAATAATTAACTGAAGAGGATCTCCCGGGAAATAATTTTTAACAATGATTGTTCCATTGGTTTCAAGCGGGTTTGGGACAATTCTTACAACAGTTTTTTGTGCAGCTGTCATTGAAGGAACCGGGACAAGTGCATTGCAATCAGTTGCAACCGGTGTTCCCCAGGTTTCGGAACCTTTTTTATAATAAACCAAATATTCTCGGTTATCGATCATAGGGTCGGGACCTTCGGTATAAGTAAACCCGGTCTGGCCAAGCCCTGGTGAATAATAGTGGGTGTTCTCACCACCTTCAAAAGGGTAGTTGTAACAATGAGTGTCAGGATAGAACCAGTAAGCAATACCGTCATAGATTTGAACAGATCTGTTGTTGCTAAAGCTTATCTGCCGTGAGTATTGAGGAATATCATAAAGCTGACCTTCGACTCTGGAAACAAATTCGTCAGGAAGTCGTTGAATGGTCAGGTCATTCGACAATGCTGTAAAATTGTACGTTTCAAAAATCGTGTCATACGTGACCTGGATGCCTGTTGATGGACCTGGAAACCACTCTTTCTGACAGAACTCAATCTTGTAAACAACAGAATCATTATTTCCATAAACCGTTTTGGCAAGGATCTTCTTTATCGAATTCCAGTAGGGACCCTGACTATTATAATGATAATAATCATAATAATGGAATTCATCCCCCACATCAAAATTGTACACATCTTTCCATGTGAAAGGCTGAATACCTAATGCAGGATTTGTCTTTCCCGCCAGAATGTAATGCACCGTATCATCCGGTGTCCAATAGATATCATAGATTTCCGACAAGCCATAATGCTGGCTCAGTTTGATGTGTTTTTGATTAAAGATATTTGTAATGTTGGTACCTGCTGAATTTTTTGCCTGGAATGAAATCACTTTGACCTGGTCTGTCAGCCCCAGAACAGAGTCTGTTATAATTTCTGTGACTCTGGCTTCCAGGTAACCATTCCCGGGTAATTCGCAGTATTTCCAGGATTCGTTAAGCGATGCCATTGTGTTAAGTGCTATCGTGTCATTTATTTTGTTGAAGAATAACACCCGGCCATCAGCCTTTTTATAAATTTTTCGTCCCAGGGCATCCCCGTTGGTAGTGTCTTTGCATGTCATATTATCGAGTGATGAACTCCTGATCGTGGTGTAGGAATAGAAGATCGAATCATTACTCCCTGGAAGCTGAACCGAATCCCGCCTGAAGGCTTTCAGGTAGTTGTCCTTATCCTTGAAGAAGGTAATCCCCGGCGAGCAAATGTTCTGGTAATTCTGTGCCGGAAGGAGGAATGGGAAACTGAACAGGAGAAAAAGCAGTGACTTTTTCATAGATATTATATTAATGGTTAAATATAATTAAAAATCATAATTTTCAACCAACAAATAAGAATGAAATGCCCAGAGAAGGAAGGATGTGAGTGAAGCCACGGTCAACAACCCTGAATCCATCAGCCACGAAGTGGCTGAATGACTGGTGTCACCGAATCAAAATCTTTCCCTTCTCAATGATACTTCCAGATCTACAAGAAAGTGTGAAAAAGTAAAGCCCGGATGAAAGATTCTCCTTAGAAAATTCTGTATACTCAGAGTTGACAATAACATCTTCAACCTTCCTTCCGACAAAATCATAAATAATTAACTGAAGAGGATCTC